>Ga0153917_1000354_pt1 | contig 33650 bp, 30 predicted proteins | sample TSFL001MetaG_FD_104695 | JGI IMG/M metagenome (GOLD analysis project Ga0153917, IMG submission 104695) | Attine ant fungus gardens microbial communities from Florida, USA - TSFL001 MetaG | ecosystem: Host-associated > Fungi > Mycelium > Unclassified | place: USA: Florida, Paynes Creek Historic... | reverse complement strand
GAAGCATGTCCCGACACATGCTCGCAACGATGTCCCGAGACACCCCAGCATCACTCGCACGCTCCTGGGATCAAGGAGAAACGGGGACAGGGTGTGAACGATGTCCCGAAACCAGACACCACCGTCACCGCCGCGGAGAACCCCCGGAAACTCAAGGGTTTCCGGGGGTTTTCTCGTCCCGCCCCGCGGCTATTGTGGGTTAGAGGCCACAAGTGTGCACGGCCTCCGGCGTGTCATCCTTTTCCTGCTCAGCCTGCTCGGGTCATGGAACATCCTCGGCGCCGCTTGCCCGGCTCAGCACACCAAACCCCGGTTCCCTGGACCCGTGTGGGCAAGCGGCGTCCCTGGAAGTTGTTGATCCCCGCCGGGACGCGAAATCCCCTCAGGGCGTCCACAACTGGATCAACAGCGCGGGGAAGAGAGGGGGAGGAGGGCGCCCGGATCACTCCCGGCGGCGGCGGAAGGTCTCCAGGAGGCTCAGCGCCTGCTCTGGCGAGATACCCGTGTGCCTCGAGACCACCTGCGCGGCGGTGACGAGGTCGTCGCTCTGCATCGCGGAGACGAACAGCGAACGCTCGTCGTCGCTCAGCTCCTGCGTGGAGAACTCGACGGCCTCCCCGTCGCCGCGGTCAAAGCGCACCGCGATCCCGTCCACCCGATCATTGCCCGACTCGTGGTTGGCCCGCAGCGCCGCCTCGATCTCGTGCTCCTCGAGGCCCACCTTCTCCGCGATGATCCTGGCCGCGGATTCGGTGTCGCCGTCGCGCAGCTGCGACATCAACTGGTCACGCTGGGCGGCCGGCATGTCCTGCGTGGAAAAACGCCGTAGCTGCGTGCCGTCGTGATGGGTGAACTCCATGTGGCGTTCTCCGGCGACCTCGCCGCCGTACTCGTCCGTCCAATCCTCCGGGATGAGCCACTCGGGTTCGTGGACGGTGCGCCCCTCGTCCACCACGCGGCCCCGGAGGCTCACCCCCTCGCCCGCAGAAGCGTGCTGCTCCGGGTTCCGGGAGGCGGCCTGCTCGGGTTCGTCCTCCCCGGAGCCCTCCCGCTCCGGCGCGGCAGCGTCGTCGGCGCCGACCGGGGCCGCCCCGGTGCGCTCGGCGTCTTCCCTGCCCCGGGGAATCTCCGTGCTCGCGGCGTCCCGGGCGTTGCCCGCGGTGGTCTCCGCGCCTCCCGTTGCGGATGCGGCCGCTTTCCACACCTGGGGGAAGGAGCCCAGCGCCTGGGCGTCCAGCAGGCTGTCGCGGATCGAGGACCCCGTGGTGGTGCGCAACACCTGCGCGGCCGCCAGCACGTTGTTCGCGGCCAGGTGCCGATAGACCTCGCGGTGCTGCTGCTCGCTCAGGCGGGCGGAGGCCGCCGCGGCGCGCTGAGGCGTGGTCTCCGCAGCGAAGATTCCCGCGTTGCGCGCGCGGATCCGGCGGAGCCAGATTCCGGCACCCACCACGGCGACCAGCAGCCCGAGCAGCAACCACTCCCAGAATTCCATGCGCACCATTTTAGAAGGGACAGCTGGGAACCGGCGGAACACCTCGGTTTCGGGGCAAGCACCCACCCGTCTAGCCGACCAGTCCCAGGGCGAACGGCAACACGGCCGGTGCCCCGGCGCGGCGCAGCAGCCCTGCCGCCTCCGTCAACGACCACCGAGAATCCGCGAGGTCGTCCACCAGCAACAGCGGCCCCGGGGCCGTGGCCAGGGCCTCCTCCCAGCTCGCGGGAAGCCAGAAGGCCCCGTGCACGTCGGCGAAACGGTACGCGGAGTTCCCGCCCGGGCCCAGGCGCGGTCCCTCCCCCGCGTACTCGAGACCGCCCAGGTACCGCAGCCGCCCCATCTCCGCGAGCCCCGCGGCCAGCGAGCCCACGAACTGCGGTCTCCTGCGCGACGGCATGGACACCACGCCGACCGGACGCCGCTCCCATCCCCATTGGCCCAGCACCTGGGCGCACGCACGCAGGAGCTCGGGCGCGACGGGTGCGTCCGGCACCTGGTGCGCCGCCTCGAAGATCTGCCGCAGGCGCCCGCCCCACCCCAGATCGGTGAGCCTGGCCAGGGAACGGCCTTCCTCGGCCTGCTCCTGCGGCGGGATCTTGCCCTTGAGGGGAACGCCAAGACGGTCCGCACCCGTGGGGTAGATGCGACGCGGCTCGATGGGCACGCCCACGCGGTCCAGCCCGGCCGAGGCAGCGGCGAGCGCGCCCTCCTCCACGGCGCCGGCGAACCATCGGCCGGCGCAATTGTCGCAACGCCCGCAGGGTGCGGCCGTGGGGTCATCCAGCTCCAGGGCAAGGAACTCCATGCGGCAGCCCTCGGTGCGTTCGTACTGCAGCATGGCGTTCTGCTCGTCCAGGCGTGCCTGGGCCACGCGCTCGTAGCGTTGCGCGTCGTAGACCCACGGCACGCCAGTGGAACGCCAGCCCCCGCCCACGCGTTCCACGGCACCGTCCACGGCGAGCACCTTGAGGAGCAGTTCCAGCGGCGTGCGGCGGATGTTCACCCGCACCTCCAGCGCCGGGACGCTCAGCGTTCCTCCCTCCTGCTCCAGCGCGTCGATGACGGCGCGGGCCCTGACCTCGTCAGGCATCGACGCCGTGGCGAAGTAGCGCCAGATCTCCCGGTCCTCCGGGCCGGGCAGCAGTAGCACGTCGGCCGACTCGGTGGCGCGGCCCGCGCGGCCCACCTGCTGGTAGTACGCCACGGGGGATCCGGGCGCCCCCACGTGCACCACGAAGCCCAGGTCCGGCTTGTCGAAGCCCATGCCCAGCGCGCTCGTGGCGACGAGGGCCTTGACCCTGTTCTCCTTCAGCGCCGTCTCCGCCGCCTCCCGCTCGCCCGGATCGGTGCGCCCCGTGTACGCCAGCACCTCGAAGCCGGCACGGGAGAGCATGCCCGCGATGTCCTCCGCCGCGGACACCGTGAGCGCGTACACGATGCCACTGCCCGAGAGCTCGCCCAGGTGCTGCACCAGCCAACCCAGCTGCGCGCGCGGCGAGGGCAGGCGCAGCACGCCGAGGCGCAGCGAGGGCCTGGCCAACGGTCCGCGCAGCGTGAACACCTCCGTGCCTCCCACGGCGAGCTGCTCCTCGATGTCCGTCACGACGCGCGCGTTGGCCGTCGCGGTCGTCGCCAGCACCGGCACCGTGCCGGGCAGACGCCCGATCAGTTCGCGGATGCGCCGATAGTCCGGGCGGAAGTCATGCCCCCAGTCGGAGACGCAATGCGCCTCGTCGATGACCAGCAGGCCCATGGTCTCCAGGAGCCGCGGCAGCTGCGTCTCCCGAAAGGTGGGGTTGTTGAGGCGCTCCGGCGAGACCAGCAGCACGTCCACCTCCCCCGCCTGCAGGCGTTCCTGCACCAGCCCCCATTCCGTGGCGTTGGCCGAGTTGATGGCCTCCGCCCGCACGCCGGCCCGCGCGGCCGCCCCGACCTGGTCCCGCATGAGTGCCAGGAGCGGGGAGACGATGAGCGTGGGCCCGGAGCCACGCGCCCGCAGGAGCAGGGAGGCCACGAAGTACACGGCGGACTTGCCCCAGCCGGTGCGCTGCACCACGAGCGCGCGCCGCCCGTGCGCCACAAGCGCCTCGATGGCCTCGAACTGCCCCGGGTGGAAGTCCGCGTCCTCACGGCCCACCAGGGCGCGCAGGATGCGGGTGGCCTCCCACCTCAGGCCGGGATCCCCTCCGGCTCCGGAGGGGTCCTGGTGCGAAAGCTGCGTCGGGTTCTCCACCCCCTCAGTATGTCGCGGGGGCCCGACGACGTGGACCCGCCGGGGTGGCGCAGGTGGACGACACGCCGCGGGTTCCTCCCTGTGGGGAACCTCGGCGCCGCAGCGCGCCGGGGGCGGCCCCGCCGAAGCGCCCCGTACCCTAGAGCCCGTGACTACTTTGGATCTCACCCCCTCCTTCAAGGCGTACGACGTGCGGGGGATCGTCGGTGAGACGATCACCGCGGAGGCCGTGCGGGCCATCGGCGCCGCTTTCGTGGACGTGCTCGGCCTCGAGGGGAGCACCGTTCTGGTCGGAGGCGACATGCGGCCCAGCTCCGAGGAATTCGCCGCGGCCTTCGCACAGGGCGCGGCGGCCCGCGGCGCGCAACCCCGCCTGCTCGGCCTGATCTCCACCGACGAGCTCTACTTCGCCTGCGGTCATCTGAACGCGGCGGGCGTGACCTTCACGGCCAGCCACAACCCGGCCTCCTACAACGGCCTCAAGATGGCCAAGGCCGGGGCGGTCCCCGTCTCCTCCGACACCGGCCTCTTCAAGATCCGCGACGCGGCCCAGCGCTACCTCGAGGAGGGGCTGCCCGCCCCCGTGGACCGGCCCGCCGATGTGGGGCACCTGGACGTCCTGGCCGACTACGCCGTGTACCTGCGCGGGCTCGTTGACCTGAGCCGCATCCGCCCGCTCAAGGTGGTCGTGGACGCCGGCAACGGCATGGGAGGCATGACCACGCCCGCGGTCCTCGGGGACCAGATCCTGCCCGGCCTGCCGCTGGAGATCGTGCCCCTGTACTTCGAGCTGGACGGAACCTTCCCCAACCACCCGGCCAACCCCCTGGAACCCGCCAACCTCGTGGACCTTCAGCGCGCCGTGGTGCAGCACGGCGCGGACCTGGGCCTGGCCTTCGACGGCGACGCCGACCGGTGCTTCGTCATCGACGAGCGCGGCGAGGCCGTCACTCCCAGCGCCATCACGGCCCTCGTGGCCCGCCGCGAGATCGCCCGGGCCAAGGCCGCGGGTGAGGCCGAGCCGGTCATCATCCACAACCTCATCACCTCGCGGGCCGTCCCCGAGCTCGTGAAGGCCGAGGGGGGCCGCCCCGTCCGCACACGCGTCGGCCATTCCTTCATCAAGGCCGTCATGGCCTCAGAGGGCGCCGTCTTCGGCGGCGAGCATTCCGCGCACTACTACTTCCGCGACTTCTACAACGCGGACACCGGCATGCTCGCGGCCATGCACGTCCTCGCCGCCCTCGGTGAGCAGGACGGGCCGCTCTCCGAGCTCGCCGCGGAGTACGAGCCCTACTCCCCCTCCGGCGAGATCAACTCCGAGGTCGTCGACAAGGACGGGGCCGTGGAGCGCGTGCTCGCCGACTTCGCCGACGAAGCCGTGAGCGTGGACCAGCTGGACGGCACCACGATCGCCGCGAGGGACGGCGGCTGGTGGTTCAACCTGCGCCCGTCCAACACCGAACCCTTCCTTCGTTACAACGGCGAAGCCACCACCCCGGACACCATGGCCGCGATCCGCGACCGCGTCCTTTCCATCGTCAGGAGCCAGAAGTGAACCCCGAAACCCCCGACGCCGGTCTCGAGCCCAGCCCCGCCGCCGACCTGGACGGCGTGCTCGGCACGGCGCTGGCCGTGGCGCAGGAGCAGCTGGCGGAGCACGGCGGCCTCATGCCCTTCGCCGTGGTGCTGGAGACGGACGAGGCCACCGCCCGCCGCGTGGCCGCTGGCGAGGAGTCCCCCGAGGACGGCGAGCCGGCGCTGCGTCTCGTGGTCGTGGATCCCGCCACGGAGAACGAGGACGACGAGATCGACGGCGACGTCGTCATCTCCGAACTCGTCGAGGCCCTGCGGGCCCAGCGCGGCGACCTCGCGGCCGCCGCCATCGTCTCCGACGTGAGCCTCACCGACGAGGACTCGGATGCCATCCATGTGGAGGCCGAGCACGCCTCCAGGCTCGTGGCCGGCCTGCTCCAGCCCTACACGCTGGGCGACGCCGCCCCGGCCTGGGGTGAGCTCATGGGCGACGACGCCGAGGGCTTCGGCCTCTGGGCCGACTGAGCCGCACACCCCTCGGGAGACCACGTGCCCGACGACGCGGGGCCCCCTTCCGTACGGAAGGGGGCCCCGCGTCGTCGGGCGGGGACGTTCCCCGATCAGGCGGCCAGGCGCGCCGTGAGGCCGTCCAGCTCCGCCCGCAGCGAGGCCGGGAGCGAGTCGCCGAAGCGGGCGAACCATTCCTCGATGCCCGGCAGCTCCGCGCGCCATTCGTCGGCGTCGAAGCGCGTGGCCTCCGAGACGGCGTCCTCGCTGAGCTCGAGCCCGTTCAGGTCGAGGGAGCCGGCGGCGGGGATGAGGCCGATGGGGGTCTCCTGGGCGGCGGCGGTGCCCTCGAGTCGCTCGATGACCCACTTGAGGACGCGGGAGTTCTCGCCGAAACCCGGCCAGGCGAAGCCGCCCTCCGAGGTGCGGCGGAACCAGTTCACGAGGAACACCTGCGGCAGCTTGTCCTCGCCGGTGCGGGTGCGGATCGAGTCCCAGTGCTTGAGGTAGTCACCGGCGTCGTAACCGATGAAGGGGAGCATGGCCATGGGGTCACGCCGCACCAGGCCCACCTGACCGGCCGCCGCGGCGGTGGTCTCGGAGGACAGGGTGGAGCCCATGAAGACACCCGAGGTCCAGCTTGCGGCCTGGGTGACCAAGGGGATGGTCGTCTTGCGGCGGCCGCCGAAGAGGATCGCGTCGATCTTCACGCCGGCCGGGTCGTGGTACTCGTCGGAGAGCATGTCGATCTGCTCGATCGGCATGCAGAAGCGGGAGTTGGGGTGCGCGGCGGGGCGTCCCGACGCGGGGGTCCAGTCCTCGCCACGCCAATCGACGAGGTGGGCGGGGACCTCGTCGGTCATGCCCTCCCACCACACGCCGCCGTCGTCGGTCAGCGCCACATTGGTGAAGATGGAGTTGCCCTTGGCGATGGCGCGCATCGCGTTGGGATTGGTGGACCAGCCGGTGCCGGGCGCCACGCCGAAAAGGCCGGCCTCCGGGTTCACCGCGCGCAGCTCGCCCTCGGATCCGATGCGCATCCAGGAGATGTCGTCCCCGAGGGTCTCGACCTTCCAGCCCTCGATGGTCGGATCCAGCAGGGCCAGGTTCGTCTTGCCGCACGCAGAGGGGAACGCGGCCGCGACGTGGTAGTCCTTGCCCGCCGGCGAGGTGAGCTTGAGGATCAGCATGTGCTCGGCGAGCCAGCCCTCGTCGCGGGCGATGACCGAGGCGATGCGCAGGGCGTAGCACTTCTTGCCCAGCAGGGCATTGCCTCCGTACCCCGAGCCGAAGGAGACGATGGAACGCTCCTCGGGGAAGTGGACGATCCACTTGTCGTCGTTGCACGGCCACGCGACGTCGGCCTGGCCCGGCTGAAGCGGCGCTCCGACGGAGTGCAGGGCGGGGACGAAGAACGCCTGGGTCCGTTCCATCTTGCGCAGCACGTCGGTGCCGATGCGGGCCATGATGCGCATGGAGGCGACGACGTACTCGGAATCGGTGATCTCGACGCCGAACTGCGGCTCCTCGGCGTCCAGGTGGCCCATGACGAACGGGATGACGTACATGGTGCGACCGCGCATGGAACCGGCGAAGAGACCCTTGAGCTTGGTCTTCATCCGCTCCAGGTCCATCCAGTTGTTGGTGAAGCCGGCGTCGCGCTCGTTCGCGGAGCAGATGAAGGTCTGCTCCTCGACGCGCGCCACGTCCTTGGGGTCGGAGAAGGCGGCGAAGGAATGCGGGAAGAGATCCTCGTTTAGCCGGACCAGGGTTCCCGCGTCGACGAGGTGCTGCGTGAGGCGCTCGTTCTCCTCGATACTGCCGTCCACCCAGTACACGCGATCCGGCGTCGTGAGGGCCGCGATGTCCGCCACCCACTGTGCCAGCTTGGCGTGCGAGGTAGCGGCCGGAACGACCACGGGCTGCTGGAGTTGGCGATCGGCGATCGTCGTCATTGAACAATCCCTCCATTGGGCTTCGTCGATGGATCGAGCGTAGGGGCGGGGACCTCCTTCTCCACGGGCGGCAGCTGTGACGGACCTCCCGCGGGGGAAACCCGAGGCGGCGGGGACGGGCACGCATCCCCGGAATGACGGGGATCTTGCAAGGATCATTCGTGATCCAGGTCATATATACCGGTATATATGAGGGCCGAGTCGCACCCCTCCCCAGCACCCCACCCCCGGGGCCGATTTGTCCCCCCTCGCGGGCCCGTGTAAGGTTGTTCGAGGTCGAAGCGCCGGAAACGGCATGACGATCATGCGCCCATAGCTCAGCTGGATAGAGCGTCTGTCTACGGAACAGAAGGTCAGGGGTTCGAATCCCTTTGGGCGCACCGCGCGGCGTTCCTCGTTGACGTTGCGCCTGCCGGATCCTCGTGGTCCGCGCGCCCATAGCTCAGCTGGATAGAGCGTCTGTCTACGGAACAGAAGGTCAGGGGTTCGAATCCCTTTGGGCGCACCGGAGAAAAGGCCCCCGTTTGCGCGGGGGCCTTTCGCGTTGCCGAGCCCAGGCCGGGCGCCGGGGCTCACGTCCGAGATCCGCCGCTTCAGTCCCGCGGCGGCACCAGGAAATCGACGAGCCGCGCGTCACGGCCGTCCAGCGTGGCCCACTCCCCCGGCACCTCGAAGACGGCCAGGCCCGCCGTGGGGTAATCCCACGAGACGTCCGTGAGGGCTTCCGTCGCCGAATCGAGCGACGCCAGGCGCAGAACGGCTTCCTGCACGGCCGGCTGGTGCGCCACGACCAGGAGCGTCGACACCGTCTCAGGCGTCTCGTTGACGACCGAGATCAAGCGGGATCCGGACGCCTCGTACAGCCGAGGGTCCAGGTAGGGGCTGGGCGCGTCCTCGCCCAGCCGCGAGGCGAGCCACGCGTACGTGGCGCGCGTGCGCAGCGCATCGGAGACAACGGCGCCGTCCGGCAGCAGCCCGGGCCCGCACAGCCGGTCCCCGATCCAGCGGCTCTGCCTCCCCCCGCGTTCGGTGAGCCCGCGGTCCCGGTCCGGGGTGTCCCACGGGGCCTCCGCCTTGGCGTGGCGCAGGATCAGGAGCCGGTGGCTGCGGGAGAGCGACATACAGGCAGTCTACGAAAGCTGCCCAACGCCGCCGGGCCGGCGCCGCACCTAGCCCCGCCGGGAACGCCGAAGGGCCCCGCGCAGCGGGACCCTTCGGACGGACAAGACCCGGGAGGCCTCAGATGGAGTATTCCGGCGCGGCCCAGACGGTGACCTCCGGGTGCTCGTAGAAGCGGTAGCCCTGGCCGCGCACGGTGCGCACGGTGTTGGACAGCCGACCCAGCTTGGCGCGCAGACGGCGGATGTGCACGTCGATGGTGCGCTCGTTCGGCACCTCGTCCGCACCCTTCCACAGGTTCTCCAGCAGCTCCTCGCGACCCACGGTGCGTGCGCCGTTCTCCACGAGGTAGTTCAACAGCTCGAACTCCTTGTAGGTCAGGTTCACCACCTCGCCGTCCAGTTGCACCTCGCGACGCGAGAGATCGATCAGCACCCCGGAGGCCGCGGGGGTGTTCTGGGCCTGGCGGGGGAAGCTGCGCTGCGCGCGGTTCACGGTGGGATCACCCAGGGCCTGGCGGACGACCTCCAGGTCGGTGCCCGGGGCCGCGGCGGCGGCCAGCGCGACGGCCGCGTGCGTCTGAGCCTCCGGGGCGAGGGTCTGCAGGAAACCGCGAACCTGGGTGGCGAGCTTGGTGAGCGAGGTCCCGCCGGCGGCCGCGGCCGCCTCGTCGAGGCCGACGTAGAGGACGAAGCCCCTGGCCTTGGTGTCACCCACCCGCTCCGGACCCGGTCGCGACTGGTTCAGAACGGCAGCGGGAGCGCCGAGCGGGGCACGGGAGGCGAGTTCCGAGGACATCGGCGTCACGGTCCCCGCCGGAGCCTGCTGCCAGCTGCCCTGGCGGCGGGCGGCCGCCGCGCGGTTCTGCGCGTTGCGGACGGAGATGTGGACGTAACCGGTGTTGGTGCTCATGCTGCTACCTCTGGGTTGCTCGAGGGTGCCTTGCGGCGTCGAATGGGGCGGGGTCGGCCGCGCAGCTTGCGCGGTAGGGGCATTCGACAGCGGCTGACAAGCCCACGGGCGAACCCGATCCCGGCTGTCGTGTGCTGCTTCACACGTGTCATCTTCCCCGTAACAATCGCCCCATGCAAGGCCTCGGTATGCATTTGTCTCACCATGTGAGACATGATCGACGAATTGTGACGGCTGCCACATGACGCCATATTTGTGAAGGAAGGGCTTGATATCCGCGCAACGGCGGCGCAACCACCGCACCCCCTCCCCCTGTGTGACGCGAGGGGTCCCCGAGAACCGAGGTTCCCGGGTCGAAATGAGTCACATAATCATGCGCCCTGCCGAATAGTCGGGCGGCCAACAATTGACTCATCAGTCACGTTCATGTAGCCCGGCGGCATAGCGCGCGCACAGCCTCGTGACAGGATGGCCCCACATCCCCCAGGGAAGGTGAAGCCATGAGTACCTCGCGATTCTCGCCCCAGCAGCTCCCCCGCCTCGAACACCCGGATGGCTCCCCCATCCGCGCCCTCGTGGTGGACGACGAGCCGTCCCTCGCCGAGCTCGTCGGCATGGGAACCCGCATGCTCGGCTGGGACGTCATCGTGGCCCACGACGGCCAGGAGGCCGTCAAGCAGGCCAGGGCCGTCAGCCCCGACATCCTGGTGCTGGACTGGATGCTCCCCGGCATCGAGGGCCCCGAGGTCCTGCGCCGCGTGCGCGCCTTCCTCCCCGAGGTTCCCGCCCTCTTCCTCACCGCCAAGGACACCATCGACGACCGCATCGAGGGCCTCTCCGCGGGCGGCGACGACTACGTCACCAAGCCCTTCAGCCTGGAGGAGGTGCTGCTGCGCCTGCACCGCCTGGTGCAGCGCTCCGGTGCGGCCTCGGCCGACGCTGCTGAGCTCGTCGTCGGCGACCTCGTCCTCAACGTGGACTCCCGCGAGGTCAGCCGCAGTGGCGACGCGGTGCAACTCACGGCCACCGAGTTCGACCTGCTGCGCTACCTCATGGAGAACGCCCGCCGGGTGGTTTCGAAGCCGCAGATCCTCGACGCGGTGTGGAACTACGACTTCGGGGGGCAGGCCAACATCGTGGAGCTCTACGTCTCCTACCTGCGCAAGAAGATCGACGTGGGACGCGAGCCCATGATCCACACGGTCCGCGGCGCTGGCTACGTCCTCAAGCCCGCCGCGGCGTGAGCCGGCAGGCCCGGCCAACACCCGGGGAGAGCCTGACCGTTGCCCCGCCTCCGGCCGGGTCCGGGGCCAACGGAACCCCGCCACCCGGCGTCGGGCGGGACGGGAGAAATCCCTCCCACCGCGGCGGGCCCGGCGTCGCGGCCAAGGCCTGGGCCACGGTGCGCCACGGGCGTCCGCTCTCGCTGCGGGCCCGCCTCATGGGCATGCTGCTGATCCTGCTCATCGTCGGCTTCGGCGTCATCGGCGGCGTCACCCACGCCTCGCTTTCCGCGCGATTGAACTCCCAGCTCAACGACGACCTGCGCGCCGCCGGCCAGGGTGCCGCTGCCCAGATCGAGTCGCTCACGGGCGGCGCGCCCACGCAGGCCGGCATGCCGCCCGGCGCCGTCGTCGCCATGAGCGTGAGCGGGCACTTCGTGGTCTCCCCCTTCACGCTTGATCGCAGTGCGCGGGCCGTGCGGTTGCCCGACGCCGACGCCGCCCGCCTCCAATCGCTCCTGGCCGGGAGCGACGCCACGGGGCCGCAAGGCTTCGTCAACGTCGAGCTGAGCACGGGCGACTACCGTTTCCAGGTCCTCTCCACCTCCGTGACGTTCCAGCAGAACGGGCCCGCCTCGCGCGCCACGCTCATGGTCGGCATCCCCACTGCGCCGTACGCCCGCACCCTCTCGACGCTCGACCTCTCGATGGTGCTCGTCTCCCTGGGCGGGATCGTGCTCATCGGCACGCTCGGCACGGTGTTGATCTCCCGCGCGCTGCGTCCGCTGGCCCGCGTCTCCGCCGTGGCATCGGCCGTGGCCGAACTGCCGCTGGAGAGGGGGGACGTGGACGTCTCGCTGCGCGTGGCCGAGCGGGACGCACAGCCGGGCACCGAGGTTGGCAACGTGGGAGCCGCGCTGAACTCCCTGCTGGAGAACGTGGACGGCGCCCTCGAGGTCCGCGCTCACTCGGAGGCCCGCATGCGCCGCTTCGCCGCGGACGCGAGCCACGAGCTGCGCACCCCGCTGGCCGCCATCCAGGGGTACTCCGAGCTGCTGGGAGCCACCGAGGCCCTGTCCGACGACGGCGAGCGCTCGCTCGATCGCGTGCGGGAGCAGACCAGGCGCATGACCGAGCTCGTGGAAAACCTGTTGCTCCTGGCGCGCCTGGACGAGAAGCGCCCGCGCGCCGAGGAGCCGGTGGACCTTTCGCGCCTGGCCGCGGAGCTCTCCCGCGACTTCACCGTGGCGGCACCGGACCACGAGTGGAAGCTGGACCTAACCTCCGAGGAACCGGTCGTCGTGACGGGTGATGAGTCGCAGCTGAACCGCGTCCTGGCCAACCTCATGTCCAACGCGCGCAAGCACACCTCCGACGGCACCTCGGTCGCGGTGGGCGTGTCCCGCACCCCGGACGGCCGCTCGGCGCTCCTGAGCGTGAGGGACACGGGCGAGGGCATCGATCCCGCGTTCATCGACAAGGTCTTCGACCGTTTCGCGAGGGCCGACGCCGCCCGCTCGGGTTCCCTGCCGACCACGGGCCTCGGCCTGTCCATCGTCAAGGCCATCGTGGAGTCCCACGGCGGCACCATCACGGTGCGTTCCGTGCCGGGCGACACCGAGTTCCGGGTCACCCTGCCGCTGCGGGCTGCCGACGCCGGGGGCGCAGCGGCGGGCGTCTGATCCGTGCGGCGCTTGGGCGCCGACTGTGTCTACCGGTGCCCGGGCGAAACCATCGCCCGGGCACATCTTTGTCCCGGTGTTCCTCACAGAAGCCGGCCGGAGGGTGAACATCCATCCCCACCGACCACGGCAAGCCGGAGGCAACGATGATCCCCACCGACACGAACACGCAGAACCGTCCAGGGACCGCGAGACGGAACCGCCGCGGCACCCGAAGCGACGACGGCCCCCTGGAGGCGCCCTCCTCCCTGGCGCTGCGGACGCCGCCGCTCGCCCCGCAGGTGGACGTCGTGATCCCCGTGTACAACGAGGAGCACGGTCTCCGGGAGGCCGTGGAGCGCCTGGACGCCTACCTGGCCGGCCTCTATCCGGGGGACGGACCCGGCTACCGGATCACGATCGCCGACAACGCGAGCACGGACGCCACGGGAGCGATCGCCGCCGAGCTGGCCCGGGCTGTCGAGGCCGTGAGCTACCTGCGACTGGAGGAGAAGGGCCGGGGACGGGCGCTGCGGGCGGCCTGGTCGGCGTCCGACGCCGCGATCCTGGCCTACATGGACGTGGACCTCTCCACGGGGCTGGACGCGTTCCCCGCGCTCGTGGCCCCGCTGCTCTCCGGGCATTCGGACGTGGCGATCGGCTCCCGACTGGCCGCCGGGGCCAGGGTCCAACGCGGGTCCAAGCGCGAGGTCATCTCGCGCTGCTACAACCTGCTGCTGCACGGCTCGCTCGGCACCGGTTTCTCCGACGCCCAGTGCGGCTTCAAGGCGCTGAGCGCCTCCGCGGCGCGGCTGCTGCTGCCCCTGGTGCGGGACGAGGCGTGGTTCTTCGACACCGAGCTCCTGGTGCTGGCCGAGCAGGCCGGGCTGCGGATCTCCGAGGTCGCGGTGGACTGGGTGGACGACCCGGATTCCAGCGTGCACCTCGCCGGCACCGCGTGGGAGGACCTCAAGGGCGTGGCCCGGCTCTCCGCCGGGCTCCTGTCGGGACGGATCCCCCTCGCCCGGCTGCGCAGGGAGCTGGGCCGGGACCCCGAGCCGGCGCCGGAGCGGGGGCTGGGATCGCACCTGCTGCGCTTCGCCGCCGTGGGTGTCGGCTCGACCCTGGCCTACCTCCTGCTCTTCGTGCTGCTGCGGGGGGGGCGTTGGGGGCGCAGCTCGCCAACCTCGTCTCGCTCCTGGCCACCGCGGTGGCCAACACGGCGGCCAACCGCGCCTTCACCTTCGGGGTGAGGGGCAGGGCTGGCCTCGTGACGCAGCACCTGCAGGGGCTCGTCGTCTTCGGCCTGGGCTGGGGGCTCTCCGCGCTCGCCCTGGCCGGGGCCCACGCCGCCGGCTGGCTCGGTCTCGCCGAAGCGGCCGCCGCCGTCGTGGCGAATCTCGTGACGACCCTGCTGAAGTTCCTGCTCTTGCGCCATTGGATCTTCCGCCGCGAGGAGCCCGACGCCGCCGACACCCCCGAGTCCACGTCCCGCGAGCCCATGCCCAAGGGGGCCTGAGCCATGAACTCCCTGAACTACTCCGCGACACCCCCGGCCGTGCCGGTCCCGTCGCCGACCCCCTACCCACCCGCCTCCGGGGAGCCCGCCTTCCCGGTGCCCAGCGCCGCGGCGAGGAGGGCACCCGGTCGGCCGGGCGGCGTCGGGCACTCCTCCCTGGCCGAACGACCCACGCTCCCCCAGCGCGTGAGCCTGGGCGTGCTGCTGTTGGGCACGGCCGTCCTCTACCTGTGGAACCTCGCCGCGAACGGCTGGGGCAATGCCTTCTACGCCGCCGCCATCCAGGCCGGATCGAAGAGCTGGGAGGCCTTCCTCTTCGGTTCTTCCGACGCCGGCAACTCGATCACGGTGGACAAGCCGCCGGCCTCGCTCTGGCTGCCGGCCCTCTCCGTGAGGATCTTCGGCCTGAACTCGTGGTCCGTCCTGGTCCCGGAGGCGCTCATGGGTGTGGCCTCCGTCTGGCTGCTCTACTGCACCGTGGCCAGGGTCTCCGGGCGCTGGGTCGGCATCGTGGCGGGGACGGCGCTGGCGACCACGCCGGTGGCCCTGCTCATGTTCCGCTACGACAACCCCGAGGCGTTGCTGATCCTGCTCACGGTGGCCGCGTGCTGGGCCGTGGTGCGGGCCGTGCAGGCCTCCGCGACGGCCGCGGACCCCTCGCAGGGCGCCGCGGGGGCGGGCCGCCTGCGGGCCCGGCGCGACCACGGGCCCGTGGCCTGGCTACTGCTGGCCGGGGCTTGCATCGGGCTGGGCTTCCTGACCAAGCAGCTGCAGGCCGTCGTGGTGCTGCCGACCCTGGGCCTGGCCTACCTGACGCTCTCCCGCGCCGGCTGGCTCAAGCGGGTGGCGCACCTGGCGGCGGCCGCCGGCGCCGTGGTCGTCTCCGCCGGTTGGTGGGTGGCGCTCGTCGAGCTCTGGCCCTCCGGGTCCCGGCCGTACATCGGCGGCTCGCAGACCGACTCCTTCCTGGAGCTCACCTTCGGCTACAACGGCCTGGGCCGGCTCAACGGCGAGGAGGACGGCTCCGTGGGCAAGCAATGGGGCACGCCCGGCCTGCTGCGCCTCGTCACCGGGAACTACGTCTCGCAGATCTCCTGGCTCATCCCGGCCGCGCTGTTCCTGCTGGTGCTCTGCGTGGTGCTCGCGGTGAGGGACAGGGCCTGGCGGCACGACGCCGGCCGGGCCCGGATGGCGGCCCTCGTTCTCCTGGGCGGGTGGTTCCTCGTGGAAGGCCTGACGATCTCGCTCATGCGCGGCATCACGCACGAGTACTACACGGCCATCCTGGCTGCCCCGCTGGCCGGGGTCGTGGGGATCGGCGGCGGGTGGCTGTGGGAGCGCCGCACCTGGGCGTCCTCGATCTGCCTGGGCGCGGCGGTGGCGATCGTCGCCGCCACGGGCGCGGTGGTCCTCGTCGACGCCGGCTGGGGCACCACGTGGGGCGTGGCGTGCGCCGTGCTCGGCGTCCTCGCAGCGGTGGCGCTCGCGGTACGGCCCCTGTGGGCCACCCGGCTGCCCCGGGTGGCGGCGGCCACGGTGCTCGGCGCCGCGCTCGTCGGGGCACTCGGGGCGCAGACCGCCTTCGCGGCCTCCACCACCGCGGTGGCCAAGACCGGCTCCATCATCTACGCGGGTCCCGCGGAGCGCATGGGTGCTCCCGGCGGTGGGCGCGGCGGCTTCGGCGCAGGCCCGGGCGGTCAGGGCGCCCCGGGCGGCTTCGGTGGCCGGAACGGGCAGGCCGGGCAGGCCGCCGGTGGCGCGGGAGGGCTCCTCGGGGCCGGCACGCCGAACGCGGAGATGGTGACGCTGCTTTCCGAGAACGCCTCCGACTACCGCTGGGCCGCCGCGACCGTCGGCGCGCAGAACGCCGCGGGCTACCAGCTGGCCACCGAGGCATCGGTGATGCCGATCGGCGGCTTCAACGGGACAGACCCCTCCCCCACGCTGGAGCAGTTCCAGGCGTACGTGCAACAGGGCCAGATCCACTACTTCATCGCCTCCGGCGGCATGGGCGGCGCGGGTGGTTCCGGCGAGTCGACCGCCAGCGCCATCACGGCCTGGGTCGAGGCCAACTACACCGCAACGACGGCGGGCGGCACCACGGTGTACGACCTCACCCAGCCGAACGCCTGAGGCACGCGACCGGCGCACGCCGACCACCCGGCGTCGGGCACGGGAAAGGGGCCGCGGCGTGTGCCGCGGCCCCTTCGCCAGCGTGGGTACTACTCGGCCAGGCCGTAGAGGCGGTCACCGGCGTCGCCCAGGCCGGGGACGATGTAGGCCTGCTCGTTGAGACCCTCGTCGAGGGCGGCCACGACGAGGTGGACGCGTTCGTCGCCGCCGTAGACGCCCTCGAGGCGGGCCACGCCCTCCGGCGCCGCGATGAGGCACAGGCAGGTCACCGAGTCGGCGCCACGATCGAAGAGGTACTTGATGGACTCGACGAGCGTGCCACCCGTGGCCAGCATGGGGTCCACGACGAAGACCTGGCGACCCGTGAGGTCGTCCGGCAGGCGCTCGGCGTAGGTGATGATGTCGAGGGTCTCCTCGTTGCGGGCCATGCCGAGGAAGCCCACCTCGGCCGTGGGGACCAGGCGGGTCATGCCCTCCAGCATGCCCAGGCCGGCGCGCAGGATCGGCACCACGAGCGGGGTTGGCTTGGCGAAGGCCGTGCCCGTGGTCGTCGCGACCGGGGTCTCCACCGTGATCTGCTCCGTGCGGACCTCGCGCGTGGCCTCGTAGGCCAGGAGCGTGACCAGCTCGTCCGTCAGCTGACGGAAGACCGGGGACGGGGTGTTCTTGTCCCGCAGGACGGTGACCTTGTGGGCCACGAGGGGGTGGTCGACTACCTGTACGCGCATGGCCGTCATCCTACCGGCGTGGGCCCCGCTACGGTGGGGTCATGAGCACGCTGACGCCGCCCGCCGGGGCCGACGCCTGGATGTCCGCCGCCCTCGCCGAGGCACGCGCGGCCGGGGAGGCCGGCGATGTGCCGATCGGCGCCGTCGTCACGGGGCCGGACGGCGCGGTGCTGGGTGTGGGGCGCAACGTCCGCGAAGTGCACGGGGACCCCACCGGCCACGCCGAGGTCGTGGCGCTGCGGGAGGCCGCAGCGGCGCTGCGGGAGGCGGGGCACGACGACGGGTGGCGGCTCGAGGGCTGCACCCTCACCGTGACGCTGGAGCCGTGCGCCATGTGCGCGGGGGCCATTGTGCTGGCGCGCGTGCCGCGTGTGGTGTTCGGCGCGTGGGACGAGAAGGCCGGGGCGGTCGGCAGCGTCTTCGACGTGCTGCGCGAGCCGCGGCTCAACCACTTCGTTCAGGTCTACCCCGGGGTGCGCCAGGACGAGTGCGCCGCGCTCCTGCGGGAGTTCTTCGCGGCGCACCGCCGGACGTCGTAGCGCTGCCGCCGACGGAGGCGCCGATCCCCACGTTCTCGCGGCCCACGCCCAGCCCGTTTCCAGTCTCGCTTCCTATCGTGGTCAATACCTCAAAGGGTGCGAGTGATGAAGAGGCCCCCGACCGGTTCACCCGGTCGGGGGCCTCGCTCGTTGTCGGAGGCCTCGGCGGCGACCGTACCGGGAACCGCGTCCGGGCCACGGCGGCCCGGACGCGGGTGGATCAGCCCGCGATGCCGTGGGGGTTGATGACGAACTTCTGGGCCACGCCGGAGTCGAAGGCCGCGTAGCCTGCCGGTGCCTCGTCCAGCGAGATGAGCGTGGCGTTGACATTCTTGCCGATGCTCACCTTGTCGGAGAGGATCGCCTGCATGAGGCCGCGGTGGTACTTCATGACCGGGCACTGGCCGGTCACGAAGGTGTGGGACTTGGCGAAGCCGAGGCCGAAGCGCATGGAGAGCGAGCCCTGCTTGGCCGCCTCGTCCTTGGCACCCGGGTCGCCCGTGACGTACAGGCCGGGGATGCCGAGCGAACCACCCGCGCGGGTGATCTCCATGAGGGAGTTCAGCACCACGGCGGGCTGCTCGTCGTGCGTGTGGCTGCCGTGGCCCTTGGCCTCGAAGCCCACGGCGTCGATGCCGCAGTCGACCTCGGGGGTGCCGAGGATCTGCTCGATCTGCTCGCCCGGCTCGCCCTTGGTGAGGTCAACGGTCTCGCAGCCGAAGCTGCGGGCCTGGGCCAGACGATCCTCGTTCATGTCGCCGACGATGACGGCGGAGGCGCCCAGGAGCTGTGCGGAGGTCGCCGCGGCGAGGCCGACCGGGCCGGCGCCGGCGACGTAGACGGTGGAGCCGACGGTGACCCCGGCGCCGACGGCGCCGTGGAAGCCGGTCGGGAAGATGTCGGAGAGCATCGTCAGATCGAGGATCTTCTCCAGGGCCTGCTCGCGGTCGGGGAACTTCAGCACGTTCCAGTCCGCGTAGGGAACCAGCACGTACTCGGCCTGGCCGCCGACCCAGCCGCCCATGTCCACGTAGCCGTAGGCGGAGCCGGGGCGGTCAGGGTTGACGTTGAGGCAGATGCCGGTCTGGCGCTCCTTGCAGTTGCGGCAGCGGCCGCAGGAGATGTTGAAGGGGACGGAGACGACGTCGCCCACCTTGACGAACTCGACGTCGCGGCCCACCTCGACCACCTCGCCGGTGATCTCGTGGCCCAGGACCAGGCCCTCCGGGGCGGTGGTGCGGCCGCGGACCATGTGCTGGTCGGAACCGCAGATGTTCGTGGCGATGGTCTTGAGGATGACGCCGTGGTCGACGCGGCGGCCGACGTTGGCGGGATTCACCCCCGGGCCGTCGTGCAGAACGAAATCGGGATAGTCCGTGTCGATGATCTCGACCTTGCCGGGACCCGCGTAGCTGACTGCTCGGTTGGCCATGTGCCGCTCCACTTCATCGTTGTCGACCTGCGGCGCGAGGGGACTTCCACCGTCGATTCACGTTCCGGTGAAAAGTTCGCGCCGCCAACGATTCTGGTGACGCACGTCACCCCCGTCAAGGAAGGATGCGTGCGCTATCCGCTTCGACGTGCGCCTAGCGCACTGACGGTGTGATCTTCACGTGGACGCTCTTCATGAGCGGCTGGTCCGATTGCCGCGAGTAGTCCTCGATACCGATCAGCGCGTTCATCTCCGGCATGTAGCCGGCGGCGCTGCCCCTGGGCGTGTCGTACCGCAGGGCCGTGTATCCCAGCAGCTCGCGCGTGCTGCCGTCCACCGAAGTGGAGACGATGTCCACGGACGAGCCCTCGGCGATGCCGCGCTCGCGCATGTCCTCCTCGTGCATGAACACGATCTCGCGGCCGTTCTTGACGCCCCGGTAGCGGTCGTTGTTGCTGTAGATCGTGGTGTTCCACTGGTCGTGGGAGCGCATGGTCTGCAGCACCAGCGTGTCCGCGTCCTCCGGGATCGCGTTGGAGAGCGGCGCCGCGGAGAACTCCGCCCGGCCGGAGGGCGTCACGAACACGCCCTCCCGGGCCGGCTGCGGGATCCGGAAGCCACCGGGCTGCTTGATCAGCTCGTTGAAGCCCTCGAAGCCGGGCAGGACGCGGGACATGACGTCGCGGATGCGGGAGTAGTCCCCCACGTACTCCTCCCACGGCGTCGCCGAGCCGGGCAGGGTGGCGCGCGCGATGCCGGCGATGATGGCCGGCTCGGACTTCAGGTGCGGCGAGGCGGGGCGGCGCTTGCCGTAGGAGACGTGGACCATGGAGAACGCGTCCTCGACGGTGACCCCCTGCGGCCCGGCCGCCTGCAGGTCCTTCTCTGTGCGGCCGAGGCACGGGAGGATGAGGGCCTGCTTGCCGTGGACCAGGTGGGCGCGGTTGAGCTTGGTGCTCACCTGCACCGTGAGCTCGCACCTGGCCAGCGCCCGGGCCGTGTGCTCCGTGTCAGGAGCCGCCAGGACGAAGTTGCCTCCCATGCCCACGAAGACCTTGACCTCGCCTCGGTCCATGGCCTTGATGGTCTGGACCGTGTCCAGCCCGTGCCCGCGCGGCGAGACGATGCCGCACTCGCGGTCGATCGCGTCCAGGAGGGCGGCGCCGGGGTGGTGGTCGATCCCGCACGTGCGGTTGCCCTGCACGTTGGAGTGCCCACGCACGGGCGAGGGCCCGGCCCCCTCGCGGGCGATGTTCCCGCGCAGCAGCAGCACGTTGGCGATCTCACGGATGGTGTCGACGGCCTCCTTCTGCTGCGAGATGCCCAGGCACCACGCGATGATGGTGCGCTCCGAGTCCAGGTAGACCTTGGCGGCGGCGCGGATCTCCTCCTCGCTCAGCCCGGACTGCTCCACGAGCTCGTCCCACCCGCACGCCTCGACGACGGCCCGGTACTCGTCCAGGCCCGTGGTGCTGGCCTCGAGGAACGAGGTGGCGAGCACGCCCGGGTCACTCGCGGCTGCCTCGAAGACCACCTTGGCAATGCCGCGCATGAGCGCGAAGTCGCCGGAGGGCCGCACCTGCAGGTTCATCGTGGAGGTCTGGTGCGTCTTGAAGAGCGCCATGTCCTTGATGTCGTGCGGGACGATGGTGCGCGTCGAGGCCGCCTCGCGCAGCGTGTTGATGTGCACCACCTGCGCTCCGCGCTCGTGGGCCTCGGCGAGCGCCGTCAGCATGCGGGGCGCGTTGGAGGCCGCGTTGACGCCCAGCAGGAAGAGCGCGTCCGCGCTCTCCCAGTCGTGCATGTCCACGGTTCCCTTGCCCGTGCCGATGGAGGCGCGCAGCGCGCGGCCGGAGGCCTCATGGCACATGTTGGAGCAGTCGGGCAGGTTGTTGGTCCCGTACTCGCGCGCGAAGAGCTGGTAGAGGAACGTGCCCTCGTTGCTCAGGCGGCCGGAGGTGTAGAAGGAGGCCTCGTCGGGGCTCCCCAACGCCCGCAGTTCCTTGCCGATGATCCCGAAGGCCCCCTCCCACGAGATGGGCTCGTAGTGGTCCGTCTCCGCGTTGTAGACCATGGGGTGGGTCAGGCGCCCCTCGTTCTCCAGTTCGTGGTCCGTCCACGTGGAGAGCTCGGTGACGGAGTGCCTGGCCATGAACTCCGGCGTGGTGCGCTTGCGGGTCATCTCCCACGTGACGTGCTTGATGCCGTTCTCGCAGATGTCGAGCTTGAGACCCTTCTGGTCGTCCGGCCAGGCGCAGCCGGGGCAGTCGAATCCGCCCGGCGAGTGGTTCATGGTGAACATGGCCTTGGACCCGGCCAGCGGCTCGCGTTGCTCCAGGATGACGCGGCCCACGCTCATGGTGGCGCCCCAGCCGGCGGCCGGGTGGTGGTACGGCTCGGAGGTGACTGGACCCGAGGCGGCCGGGCCGTAGCCGCCCTGGCGCGGCACCTTGCTCAGGAGGCCGACGGCGGAGGGGAAAGCGGAGGAGTTTTCCACTGGGGTGGGTTCCACGATGAACTCCGTTCGTCGGCGCGGGGGGAAACTCTTTCCAGGGTGTCACCGCCGCCGAGCCACCGCAATGGCGCGCGCGGGCGCGTCGCGGCCACGATGCGCACCGCGCACCGTGTGCGTTCAGCGCGCCGCGACTCCCTCCCTGCCCGACGCCGCCCGCTCGCCTTCCTGCCGTGGCGCCAGGATGCGCCCGGGCCGGGAGTACACGTTGAGGTTGATGCCCCGCACGAAGCCGAGCAGCGTCAGGCCGGCCTCCTCCGCGAGCTCCACGGCCAGCGACGATGGCGCCGAGACGGCCGAGAGCACGGGGATGCCGGCCATGACGGCCTTCTGCACCAGCTCGAAGCTCGCGCGGCCGGAGACCTGGAGGATGGTGCCCCGCAGAGGGAGACGGCCGTTCTGCGCGGCCCAGCCGATGACCTTGTCCACGGCGTTGTGGCGTCCCACGTCCTCGCGCAGCACCAGGAGCTCACCCGTGGCGGCGTCGAAGAGCCCGGCGGCGTGCAGGCCCCCGGTCTTGTCGAACACCGCCTGGTGCTCGCGCAGGGCGTCCGGCAGCGAGGCGATGAGCTCGGGCCCCACACGCAGCTCGGCGTCGGCCACGCCAAAGTGGGACACGGTGCGCACGGCGTCGATGCTGGCCTTGCCGCACACGCCGCAGGAGCTCGTGGTGTAGAAATTACGCTCGGCGGACGGGGACGGCGCGGGAACGTGCGGGGCCAGGCCCACGTCGAGGACGTTGTAGGTGTTCTCCTCGCCACCGGTGCCCGGACCCCCGCAGTGGATCGCCGCCACGACGTCGTCGCCGTGGCGGATGATGCCCTCGGAGAGGAAGAAGCCGATCGCCAGTTCGACGTCGTGCCCCGGGGTGCGCATCGTGACGGCGAGCGGGGCTCCGGACACGCGGATCTCCAGCGGTTCCTCCACGGCGAGCGTGTCCGGCCTGCGGCTGACGCCGTAGCCGAGGCGGATCTTGGTGATCGGGCGGCTGTGCGTGATGCGTCCCATGGGGCAACGCTACGCGTCCACGAGGCGCAGGCCGCGCGGGCGGAAGAGCAGCGTGCGCCCCGCGCGCGGGCCACCGCCCGGGGCCACCGCCTCCACGAGGTGAGGGGGCACCTCGGCGGCCAGGCCTCCCCCTGCGCCGATCCGGACCAACCCGCCGCGCAGCTCGACGGTCTCCACGACGGCCGGCACCACGCCGTCCGTCACGGGGCGCCCCTGCTCCGGCGCGGCCACCACTTCCACCTCGCCCGGCGCCACGATGCCCAGCGCGGGCGCCCCCTCGGCGGGTGGGCGCGCCGGGTCGGGGACGGCGGGCAGCCACGCCCGTCCCACGCGCAGCCCGCCGCGCTCCGCGACCCCGTCCAGCACGGCGAAGCCGGCGAGCACGGCGCCGAAGCGGCTGCGCGGGGTCGTGGCCAGTTCGGTCGGCGTGGCGTGCTCCACGATGTGTCCTTCGACGAGGACGGCGCAGCGGTCGGCCAGTTGCCACGCATCGGAGAGCCGATGCGTCACGAGGAGCGCCGTGGTGCCGGAGCGGTCCAGCTCGCGGGCGAGCAGGCCGCGCACGGCGGGCGTGGACTCCGCGTCGAGGGCGGCGAAGGGCTCGTCGAGGAGCAGCACGTCCGGGGCCGCCGCGAAGGCCCGCGCGAGGGCCACGCGCTGCTGCTGCCCGCCGGAGAGCCGGTGCGGCCGCTGCCCGGCCCGGTCGGCGAGGCCGACGCGCCCCAGCCACGCCTCGGCGAGCGCGGACGCCTCCCGCCGCGAGGCGCCGCGCGAGCGCGGGCCGAAGGCCACGTTGGCGCGCAGCTCCAGGTGGGGGAAGAGCAGCGGCCGCTGCTCCACTAGCGTGACGCCGCGCCGGTGCACGGGCACGGGGCGGCGCCCCGGCGCGTCCAGCACGCGCTCCACGCCGCGGCGCGTCAGGGTGATGCTGGCCTCCTCCGGGACCACGGTCCCGGCGAGGGCGCCGAGCACGGTGGACTTGCCCGCCCCGTTGGGGCCAAGGAGGGCCAGCCGCTCCCCCGGCTCCAGCGCCAGCTCCACCCGGATGTCGAAGGAGGCCCGGGACACGGCGAGGGCGGCCCGCAGGGCGGCGGTTCCCGCGGCGCGGCCGCGCGCCGCGTCGGAGGGGACGGCGCGCCCGCGGACCCGGCCGCCTGCGGGGGCGACGGGGACGGCGGGGGCCGAGCGGGCGTCGTCGGGCACGGGGTTCACCTCACCGCGTCCTCGCGCCAGGAGCGCAGGCCGGCCACGACCACGGCCGCGCTGAGCAACAGCAGCAGGGACAGGGCCAGCGCCGTGTCCTGCGAGACGCCCACACCGTTGTAGGCCGTGTAGATGGCCAGCGGCATGGTGCGCGTGACGCCGGGCGAGTTGCCGGCGAAGAGGGCCGTGGCGCCGAACTCGCCCATGGCGCGGGCGAAGGAGAGCACCGTGCCGGCCAGGAGCCCTGGCGCCACGAGCGGGACGGTCACGCGGGTCAGGACGCGCCAGCGGTTGGCCCCGAGGGAGGCGGCGACGGCCTCGTGCCCCCGGCCCGAGGTCCGCAGCGCCCCCTCGACGCTGATGACGAAGAAGGGCATGGCCACGAAGGCCTGCGCCAGGACCACTCCCGCGGTGCTGTAGGGAAGGGAGAAGCCCGTCGATTCGAAGAGCGGCTTGCCGATGAGCCCGGAGCGCCCCAGGAGCGAGAGCAGCGCCAGGCCTCCCACCATGGGCGGAAGCACCAGGGGGATGAGGACGAGGGCGCGCAGGCCGGCCGCGGCCCGGCGGGAGCTGCGCGCGATCACGAGCGCCAGCGGGAAACCCAGCAGGAGGCAGAGCAGCGTGGAGCAGGCCGCCGTGACGAGGGAGAGGCCAAGGGCGTCGAGCGCGGCCGGGGAGCTCAGGTCCCGCCAGAGCGTGGGGTAGTGCACGCGCGTGAGCAGGCCGAGGAGCGGCAGCGCCAGCAGGGCGATCCCCACCAGCGCCACCGCCCTCAGCCACGCCGGAGGCCTCACGGGGCGCCGAAGCCCGCCTCGGCCAGGGTCTTCCGACCCTCGGCCGAGAGCAGGTAGTCCTCGAAGGCCTCGCCGCCCTCTGGGTCCTTGGCCTTGCTGCTCACGGCGACGGGGTAGCGGTTGATGGCCTTGTCCGCGTTCGGCAGGGCCACGCCCTGAAGCTTGTCCCCTGCGGCCTTCACGTCGGTCGAGTAGACGAGGCCCGCGTCCGCCTCGCCGCCCGCCACACGGTTGACCACGCTCGTCACGTTGCTCTCCTGGCTCACGGGTTCGAGCGTGACGCCGGCGTCGGCCGTGACCTTGTCGGTGGCCTGGCCGCACGGGACCTCGGAGGCGCACACGACCACGGAGACGCCGTTCCTGGCCAGGTCCTGGAGACTCCTCAGGCCCTTGGGATTGCCCGGCGCCACGGCCATCTCCAGGGTGTTGCTCGCGAAGATGGTGCCCTTGCCGGTCAGCCCGGCCTCGGTGACGGGGACGAGCGAGGCCTCGGAGGCGAGGGCAAGGACGTCCACGTCCGCGCCGTCGATGGCCTGGGTGGCCAGGGCCTGCGAGCCGTCGTAGGTGATGGGAGCCACGGTGTATTCGGGATGGGCCGCCTCAAAGTCCTTGGCGATGGTGTCGAGCGGACCCTGCAGGGAGGCCGCGGCGAAGATCCTGACGATCCGCGGGGCCGCGGACGCAGTGCCCGACGACGCGGTGCCGGCCCGGGTGCCCGCGGCGTCGGGGGAACCGGAAGCGGGGGAACCGCCGCCGCAGGCGGCCAGGGTGAGGCCCAGGCCCGCCGCGACGAGCAGGGCGCCCGCGCCGCCAAGGCGGCCGGCCCGGCGACGGGAGGTACGGGTGAGGGGCACGGGTGCTCCTTTGCTCGGGGGACGGTTCAGGGGGTTTCGACGATGACGGTCGTGGCCTTCACGACGGCCGTGGCGAGGGAACCCACCTCGAGGCCCAGCTCCCGCACGGCCTCGGAGGACATGAGCGAGACCACGCGGTGGGGGCCGCATTGCATCTCGACCTGCGCCATGACCCTGTCCGCCACGATGCCGGTCACGAGGCCGACGAAGCGGTTGCGGGCGCTGGAGCCGCGCTTGACCGGGTCCTCGCCCGCGCGCTCCGTCGCGGCGAGGTGGGCCGCCAGTTCGGCGCCTTCCAGCACGGTGCGCCCGGCCGCGTCCGTCCCGGCGCGCAGGGTGCCCGCGTCGATCCAGCGGCGCACGGTGTCGTCGCTGACGCCCAGCAGGGGCGCGGCCTCGCTCACACGGAAGGTGCTCATGGGGAACATTCAACACGTTCTTCCGCAACTGCGGACCCAAGGAGGCGTTTGTGATGCATCTGCGGAGGTGGTGGCGTGCGAGGCGCGCACGGCCCCGCGGGCGGCCCCGGGCCGGCCCGGCCGGACGTCCCCGCCGCGCGGATAGCATGGCGGGCATGCCGTTCCCCCCGCTCGTCGCCCCCGCCGCGCGCCTGCCGCAGGACGAAGCCGGGCGCGCCGCCCGCCAGCTGCGCCTGCCGGAGCTGGGCGAGGCGGGCCAGCTCCGCCTCTTCAACGCACGCGTCGCCGTGCTGGGCGCCGGCGGGCTCGGCTCGCCCGCCCTGCAGTACCTGGCCTCCGCGGGCGTCGGCACCCTTGGCGTCGTCGACTTCGACTCGGTCGAGGCCAGCAACCTCCAGCGCCAGGTGCTCTTCGGGGTGGGGGACGTGGGCCGGCCCAAGGCCGAGGTCGCCGCCGAGCGCGTCGCGGCCCTCTCCCCCCACACGCGCGTGGTGCAGCACCGCGAGCGCCTCACGGCGGACAACGCGGCCGGCTTGCTGGGCGGCTACGACCTGGTCATCGACGGGAGCGACACCTTCGACACGCGCTACGCCGTGGCCGACGCGTGCGCCGCGCTGGGCCTGCCCCTCGTCTGGGGCTCCGTGCTGCGCTTCGACGCCCAGGCCACCGTCTTCTGGTCCAGCCCCCCGGCGGGCGTCCCCGTCACCCTGCGCGACGTCTTCCCCGAGCCCCCCGCCCCCGGCGAGGTGCCCTCCTGCGCCGAGGCCGGCGTCGTCGGCGCCGCGTGCGGCCAGCTCGGCGCCCTGCTGGCCATGGAGGCGGTCAAGCTCATCTGCGGCGTGGGCCGCCCCCTGCTGGGGCGCATGCTCGTCATCGACGCGCTCGCCGCCACGACGCGCGAGGTGCCGCTGGCACCGGCCTCCGGCCCCGCGCGCGTTCCCTCCGTCCCCCTCGAGGAGGCCCGCGCCCTGGGCGCCACCCTCCTGGACGTCCGCTCCCCCGGCGAGACCGCACTCGGAACCTTGGCCGGGGCGCGCCTGTGCCCGCTGCCGCAGCTCCTCACCGACCCGGCGGCCGCGTGGGAGTCGCTGACCGCCTCCGCGGCCGGCCCCGCGGGGTCCGTTTCCGGAGGGCCCCTGGTCGTGTACTGCCAGCGGGGCCCGCGGGCCCGCTCCGCCGCGCACGCCCTCGCCGCCGCCCGCCCCGACGCCGACGTCCGGGTCCTGGCGGGGGGCTACGCCGATCACGGGGGCGCCGCCGCTCCGATCCCATCCACGGAAGGACACCGATGATCCCCTGGGAGGACCACCGCGACCGGCTCCTGGCCGCCGCCCACCCCCTGCCGCCGCTCGCCGTGACCCTGGCTGCGGCCCGCGGCCTGGTGCTCGCGGAGGACGTCGTGACCCGCTGGCCCGTCCCCCTCTTCGACAACTCGGCCATGGACGGCTACGCCGTGCGCCGCGAGGACGCCGGGGTCGGTGCGCGGCTGACGGTCGTGGCCGACGTCCCCGCCGGAAGCGCCGAGGACCCGCGGCTGGGCCCAGGGGAGGCCGCCCGCATCATGACGGGCGCCGCGACGCCCACGGACGCGGACGTCGTCGTGCCCCTCGAGGACACCGTGGCCGGCCCCGCCGGGCCCGGCGGCGTGCCCGCCTGGATCGAGCTGACGCGCGCCCCGGCCCCGGGCGCGCACGTGCGCCGCCGCGGCGAGGACCTCGCCGCGGGCGCCGTGAGCCTGCACGCCGGCACCGCGCTGGGGCCGTGGCAGCTCGCCGCCGCCGCCTCCGCCGGGTACGACGTGCTGTGCGTGCACCGCCGCCCCCGCGTGGCCGTGATCTCCACCGGCTCGGAGCTCATCGATCCGTCCGGCACGCCCGGCCGCGGCCAGATCCCCGAATCGAATTCCGTGCTGTTGGCGGCGGCCCTCGACGAGGCCGGGATGGAGCTCGTCTCCGTCGACCGCGTGCGCGACGACGAGCCGGAGCGCCTCGCCGCGCTCGTCGACGCGGCGGAGGCGGACGCGGTGATCCTGACGGGCGGCGCGAGCGTGGGGGCGTACGACGTCGTCAAGGAGACCCTGGCACCGCGCGGCGTGCGCTTCGACAAGGTGGGCATCCAGCCGGGCAAGCCGCAGGGCTTCGGCGTGCGCACGGACGGCGCCCCCATCTTCGCGCTGCCGGGCAACCCCGTGGCCGTGGCGGCGTGCTTCGAGGTGTTCGTCCGCCCCGCCCTGCTCCGCCTGGCCGGGCGCGCGGAGGTGTTCCGCCGCGAGGAGCACCGGCGCGCCACCGTGCCGTGGCGCTGCCCACCCGGCCGCGCGCAGGTGCTGCCCGTGATGCTCGACGGGCTCGACGGCGTGGCCCCGGCCACCGCGGGCGGCTCCGCTTCCCACCTGGTCGCCTCCCTCGCCGTCGCCGAGGCCCTCGCGATCGTCCCCGCCGCCACGGAGCGGATCGAAGAAGGAGACGAGGTCCTCGTCATGGTGCTCTCATGAGCCAGCCGTTCACCCACCTCGACGCCGCCGGGCACGCCCGCATGGTGGACGTCACCGAGAAGGTCCCCACGATCCGTTCCGCCACGGCGCGGGGCCGCGTGGCCTGCTCCGCGCGAGTGGTCGAGGCACTGCGCGACGGTGCCGTGCCCAAGGGGGACGTGCTCGCCGTCGCCCGCATCGCCGGCATCCAGGCCGCCAAGAAGACGCCGGAGCTGCTGCCGCTGGCCCACGTGATCGGCGTGCACGGGGCCACCGTGGATCTGCTCGTGACCGACGACGGCGTGGACATCACCGCGACCGTGCGCACCGCCGACCGCACCGGCGTGGAGATGGAGGCGTTCACCGCCGTGTCCGTCGCCGCGCTCACCGTCGTGGACATGCTCAAGGGGCTGGACAAGTCGGTCGCGATCGAGCGCATCGAGCTCGTCGCGAAGACCGGCGGCAAGAGCGGCGACTGGCACCGGGCGTGAGCGCCGCCGAGCCCGCCCCGTTTCTGTCCGCGAATCCCGCGGAATCGGGTCCGCGCGGGCCGGTTTCGCGGGATTCGCGGACAGAAAGTTCCCGGAATTCCCTGGAGGCCGGCATCGTCGTCGCCGGGGGCAGGGCCTCCCGCTTGGGCGGCGCCGACAAGGCCTCGCTGAGCGTGGACGGATCGCCCCTCGTGGAGCACGCCCTCGCGGCGCTGCGCGGGGTCTCGCCGCTGGTCCTCGTGGGACCGAAGCACCTGGCCCGCCCGGGGGTGGTGCTCACGCGCGAGGATCCGCCGCACGGGGGCCCGGCCGCCGCACTCGCGGCCGGGATGCGCGCGCTGGATGCCTGGTCCGCGGCACCGGAGGTGGGCGCCGTGTCCGCGGCCGACGGCGAGACAGCGGCGGAAGCGCCGTCGCTCGTGTGGCTGCTGGCGTGCGACCTCCCGCGCGCGGGCGGCCTGGTCGGCGCCGTGCGCTCCGCGCTGGCCGCGCGCCCCCTGGCGCCGGACGAGGACGGGATGATCGTCCGCGATGCCGGCGGCCGGGACCAGTGGCTTGCCGGGATCTATCGCGTCGCGGCGTTGCGGAACGCGCTCACGGCGCTCGGCGACGCCGACGGCGCCCCCCTGCGCCGCGTGGTCGGGCGGCTGAGGCTGCGCCGCGTCGACGACGCGGCCGGGGATGCGGTGGACCTGGACACCTGGGACGATGTCGGGAGATACACGCGGCGGGTCGCCGCACCGAACCGAGAGGCCAAGCCCATGTTCCGTACCCCGCCCCCGGAGCTCGCCGAGTGGATCGCCGACGTGGCGCCCGCCCTGGGCCTGGACCCCGCCGCCGTGCCGGCCGCTTTGCTGCTGGACCTGACGCGGGACGTGGCGCACGCCGTCACGCGCCCGGCCGGCCCCGTGACGACCTACCTGATCGGGCAGGCAGTCGCGACCGGCGCCGACGCGGAGTCGGCGGCGGCCACCGTGGCGGCCCGGGTCGAGGCCTGGCGCGAGGCGCACCCGAGGGCCGGGGGTGAGGAAGCGTGAGGATCCGCTTCTTCGCCGGGGCGGCGGACGCGGCGGGGCTCGACGAGTCCGCGCTGGCCGGCCCCCTGGACATGGGCGCGCTGCGCGCCGCGCTCGTCGAGGCGCACGGGCCGGAGTTCGCGCGCGTGCTGGGGCGTTGCTCCCTCCTGGCAGACGGCACGCGCCTCGAGGACGAGGACACGCTGGTGCCGGACTCGGCGACGGTGGACGTGCTCCCGCCCTTCGCCGGGGGCTGAACGACTCCCGGACGGGGCCACCCCGATGGACCGTCCCGGCGCGTCAGCCGCCGATCGCCGACATGGGGCGCTCCGGCTGCAGGAAGCCCGGGTCGTCGATGCCGTGGCCGGGCCGTTTGCCCTCGATGCACGTGCGCAGGAGGGCGGCGATCTCCTCGTCGGTGCAGCCGCGGCGCAGGAGAGAGAAGAGGTCTGCCTCCTCGCGGGCGAAGAGGCAGTTGCGCAGCTGGCCGTCCGCGGTGAGGCGCACCCGGTCGCACGCGCCGCAGAACGGCGCGGTGACCGAGGCGATGACGCCCACGGTGGTGGATCCGCCGTCCACCGTGAAGACCTCGGCGGGGCTCGCGCCGCGCTCCCCCACGGGTGTCAGCGCGAACTCGGCCGCGAGCTTTTCGAGGATCTCCTCCCCCGGGACCATGCTGTGGCGCGACCACGTGTGGCCGGCGTCGAGCGGCATCTGCTCGATGAAGCGCAGCTGGGCCCCGTGGGCGGCGGCGAAGCGCAGCAGCTCGCAAAACTCGTCGTCGTTGACACCGCGCATGGCCACGGCGTTGAGCTTGAGCGGGCGCAGCCCGGAATCCCTGGCCGCCTCGATGCCGCGCACCACGTCCTCGAAGCGCTCGCGACGCGTCAGGCGGGAGAAGCGCTCCGGATTGACCGTGTCGAGGGAGATGTTCACGCGGGCCAGGCCGGCCGCGACGAGTTCGTCCATGACACGGTCCAGGCGGATCGCGTTGGTGGTCATGGAGACCTCCAGCGGGCCCTCGGGACCGTGCAGCGCCGAGAGCCGGGCCACGACGTCCACGATGTCGCGGCGCAACAGCGGCTCGCCGCCCGTCAAACGGATCTCGCGAATGCCGAGGCGCGCCAGGACGGAGGCGACGCGGACGATCTCGTCCGTGGTGAGCAGCTGCTCCTTGGCCAGCCAGGGCAGTCCCTCCGCTGGCATGCAATAGGTGCAGCGCAGATTGCACTTGTCGGTGAGGGAGATGCGCAGGTCGCGGTGCACACGGCCGAAGCGGTCCACGAGGGGGCCGTCCCACACGTCCTCACCCACGGGGCGGGCGGCGCGGGGATCCGCGGCGGACCGGGCGATCGTGGGCATGCCCAGCGACACGGGGGCGCTCACGCGCTCGCCTCCTCCAGCCCGCCCAGGCCCACCCACCCGGCGGTGCCGTCCGATTCCAGCTGACGCTTCCACACGGGCAGCCCCGCCTTGACGCGCTCGACGACGTCGCGGGCCACCTCGAAGGCGTCGGCGCGATGCGCGGAGGAGACGGCGCAGACGATGGCGGCCTCTCCCACGGCGAGCGCCCCGACGCGGTGGGAGACGGCGATGCGCAGGCCCGTGGGGTCCTGTTCGTGCTCCGCGTCGGCCCGCGTGGCGAGCTCCGCGAGTATGCGCTCCGCGTCCGGGTGCGCCGAGTATTCCAGGGTGACGACCGTGCCGCCCGCCTCCGGGTCGTGGTCCCGCACCGTGCCCACGAACACGGCGCTGGCACCAGCCCGCGGGGAGGCCACGGCCTCCAGGTGCGCGGCGACGTCCAGGGGCTCGCGGCTCAGCTGCGTCATGGCGATCACGGGTGGTCTCCTCCTTCGAGCTGTTCGGCCACGTGGGAGGCCACGGTGAGGATCACCGGGATGCCGTCCTTCACGGCGCCGAGGGAACCGGCGAGATTCACGACCAGGGTCTTGTCGACGATACCCGCGAGGCCGCGCGAGAGCATGGCCTGCGGGAGCTTTTCCGCGCCGACGGCCCTGATCCGCTCCGCGATCCCCGGGACCTCGCGATCCAGGAGGGGAGCGGTGGCCTCCGGTGTGACGTCGCGTGGCGAGAGCCCCGTGCCGCCCGTGGTCACGACGATCCCGACGCCGCGGCCGGCGGCGGTGAGGATCGCCGCCGCGATCTCCTCCCGTTCGTCGGGGACGACGACGACGTCGGCCGACCAGCCGGCGTCGTGCAGGAGGGAGGCGGCCAGCGGACCGGAACGGTCCTCCCGCCGCCCCGCCGCCGAGCGGTCGGAGACGGTCACGATGCTCGCGGTGCGGCGGGGGGCGGTCATGGCGTCCACTGTACGGACCGGGCCCTCCGGCCCGGGGCGGGGCGCGCTCAGGCGCGTGCGCGGAGCGCGACGATGCGCGTGATACGCGATGCCGGGGAGTCGAGCGAGAAGGAGCGGAAGTCCCCCAGATCCTCCCGGATCCAGGCCTGCGTCCGCTCGATCTCGGCGGCGGTCGCCGCCCTCTCGTCGGCGCCGCCGGGGGCGAAGACCCACGCCACGATCTCGCCGCCGTCGCCCGCCGATGGATCGAATTGCCACAGGCCCACGATGCGGCCGTCGCGGACGATGGGATGATCCTCGAGGTCAGCGGCGAGGAGGTTGGCGCCGCTCGTCACGCCGCGTTCGACGTCGACCGCGTCCACGAAATCCGCGGGATTGCGGCGCAGCAGGAACAGAGAGTCCAGCCCGGCCAGGAGGCGGACCCGCCCCTCGGGCTCGGGGCGGAAAGCGGCCAGCTGAGCGGCGTCGTGCGGCAACATCCACAGCGTCTCGCCGGTGGCGGCCGGGCCCTCGACGGCGCCGAGTACTCGGAGGGCGGCGCGGGTGCGGGCCACGGTGAGGCCTGTGAACCAACGGGTCTGCTCACGTGTGGCTCCGCCGCTCCAGCGCAGGTGGCGCTCCAGGATCGCGGCGTCCAGCTCGGCGGGGGTGGATCCGTCGCGGGGCAGGCCCCACACGGCGTAGGCGTAGCGCTGGCGGTCCAGGCGGCCATCCAGCGGGACGCGGCGGAGCGCGCCCGTGGACTGCAGGGCGCCGAGGGCGGCCGGCAGCGTCGTGGAGGCACCCTTCTTCTTGCCCACCTCTCCCAGCGAGCGGACGGCGTCCCCCAGTCGCTCCCGCAGTTCCGCCGGGGTGAGCGGGCCGTGGGCCGCGAGGGTCTCGACGACGCGGCCCTGGAGGGCCTCGATCTCCGCGCGCGCGACGCCGAGCTTGTCCAGCACCCGCAGGGCGGCCTCGGCGCCGCCGGTGCCGAGGGCCAGGGCGAAGGCGTGATCGGGCGCGGGGACGATGTAGGTGCAACCGCGCACGCTGGGCAGTTCGTGGACGTCGAGGCGCCCGACGGCGGCGTCGACGTCCGCGCGGCGCAGGCCGGCACGGGCGAAGAGGGAGAGGTAGGGACTCGCGCCGCCCACGCTGCGGGCCCACCCGGTGGCCTCCAGGACGGCCGCCGGGGCGGCTCCGGCGAGGCGGGCCTCCCCCGCGGCGTCCAGGCCCTGGCGGTGCCAGGCCCAGGCGCGCAGGAGCTCGGGGGTCAGGGCGTCGGCTGTGGGGAGGTGGCTCACGCCGCCAGTCTGCCCCTTCCTGGCCCCGGTTTGGGCGGACGCGGCCCCGTGCCGTAGAGTTGGTGGGCCTGGTGACGTGTCCGAGCGGCCGAAGGTGCAACACTCGAAATGTTGTGTACGGTAATCCCGTACCGTGGGTTCAAATCCCACCGTCACCGCGTTTGTGAAGTGTCGGGACATCGTTCACTCGATGTCCCGACACTTTTCTTTTGTCCGGGCTCGGATGTCCGGGCACATCGTTCCCGATTTTGGGTGTCTGTCTCGGGACATCGTTCCCTTGCTGTG
>Ga0153917_1000352_pt1 | contig 33734 bp, 32 predicted proteins | sample TSFL001MetaG_FD_104695 | JGI IMG/M metagenome (GOLD analysis project Ga0153917, IMG submission 104695) | Attine ant fungus gardens microbial communities from Florida, USA - TSFL001 MetaG | ecosystem: Host-associated > Fungi > Mycelium > Unclassified | place: USA: Florida, Paynes Creek Historic... | reverse complement strand
TAACATGAAAGTGAATAAAAAAATAGCTTTTATAGATGATATTCCATTTTGATTCAGTTAAAAGTGCCATTGATTAACGTTAATGGCACTAGAAGTGTAAATACCTATGCCAGCCTTGGATACCCATCCGCAATATCATCACCGGTAAACTTCGCCACCCAGCCTTCCGGGTTATCGAAAATACGGATCGCCGTAAAATTCGGCTCTGAACCCATGTCAAACCAGTGCGGCGTGCCTGCCGGCACAGAAATCAGATCGTTTTTTTCGCACAGCACCTGATAAACCTCGTTGCCAATGTGCAGGCAAAACAGCCCGGCACCTTCAACAAAGAATCGCACTTCGTCTTCACCGTGGGTGTGCTCGTTCAGGAACTTCGCGCGTAGCGCTTCTTTTTGCGGGTTATCGGCGCGCAGGCTGATTACATCCCAGCTCTGATAACCTTTCTCGGCCACCAGTTTGTCGATCGCATGTTGATAGGCGGTGATCACCGTTTCCGGCGCAGGATCCTGGCCTAAATCACGGTCGGCGACCCAGCGTTCAAAACGCACGCCTTTCGCGTTGAGCTGTTGAGCGATCTCGTCGGCATCGGTGCTGTGCCAAAGGTATTCGCTCGCGTCTTTATCAGAATAAATGGTTAATGCGCTCATGAAGGGATCTGCTCCGGGTTAATCTCGTCAAACTGGTGAACCTGATGGTGGTGGCTTGCGCCATCATCATCACCACGAATCAGTTGCAGGGTACGAAAACCTGCCTGTTCGGCGGCGTCCAGTTCCTGATGAATATCCGACAGGAACAGGATCTGCGACGGAGCAATGCCCGTTTGCGCCGCAATATTCTGATATGACTGCACTTCTCGTTTGGCGCCAATGTGGGTATCAAAATAGCCGCTGAACAGATGAGTAATATCACCTTCGTCGCTGTAGCCAAATAACAGTTTCTGCGCTGCTACTGAGCCTGAGGAATAAACATACAGATCAATGCCTTGCGCTTTCCATTTTTCCAGCGCAGGCAACACGTCAGGGTAGAGATGGCCGGTAAAGTCGCCATTCACGTAGCCGTCATGCCAGATGATGCCCTGAAGGGCTTTCAGCGCCGTCGATTTACGGTCTTCATCCATAAACGCAAACAGCGCTTCGGTCAGTTCGCTGGCGCTGGCGTGCGGGTTGCTGATTTCATCACGCAGGTTGTCCAGAATGGATTTGACCGGCTCGGCGTACTGCTGAGCGGTCACAAAGGCCGCCAGACGCTCACGCGCATAGGGGAACAAAACATTATGGACAAAACGGATATCGCTGGTCGTCCCTTCAATATCCGTCACAATCGCGCGAATCATACTCTCTCCAGTTGTCGTAAACGCATTTCGCATTCAAATAAGAATTCAAGGCCTTCCAGATGACGGCGGGCTTCTGCCACGTCACCTCCCCAGCAGGTTAAGCCATGACCGCGAAGAAGAAAACCATAATTAAGCGTACGTTCTTGTGCGTAATGGGCGATTCGTGAGGCGAGGGCGTCAATATCCTGGTCATTATCGAATACCGGGATGATAACGGTATCCAGATGCGTGGTCTGGCCGCTGAGGGATTTTTGCATTTCAAAACCGCTGATGTGCAGCTCGGGTGCTTTTACCAGACGCGATAAAACTGTGGCGTTTACGGTATGGACATGCAGCACGGCATTAGCCTGCGGGAACAGGCGATAGATTAATGTATGTAGCCCGGTTTCTGCCGAAGGTTTACGCCCCGATGGCGCACGGTTCGTGGCGATCTCCACTTGCAGGAAATCATCTGTGGTGAGACTGCCTTTATCTTTGCCGGATTCACTGAGCCAGCACAGAGCGTCGTCCTGGCGAACGGACATGTTGCCGCCGGTTGCCGGAGCCCAGCCTTTTGCCCCAATCCAGCGGCAGGCGTCAACAAGGTGTGTGAGTTGCAGGTTGTCTGTCATGTTCCTTTTACCCTCTGTCGGCCAGGAATAATTATATGATATAGACGTCTAAGCGTCTTGATTGCCAAAGACTAACATCGTGTTATAGTGGCAGCAACATAAGTATTACAAGCAGGCACGACACAATGAGCAATAACGTATTGATTCCGCAGAGTAAACTCCCCAACCTTGGCACGACAATCTTTACCCAGATGAGCGCACTGGCACAGCAGCACAATGCCATTAACCTGTCGCAGGGGTTCCCGGATTTTGATGGCCCGGCGTATTTACAGGAGCGCCTGGCGTATCACGTTGCACAGGGCGCAAACCAGTACGCCCCGATGACGGGCGCACCGGCATTACGCGAAGCCATTGCGGATAAGACTGCGGAGTTATACGGCTACAAGCCTGACGCTGGCAGCGAAATCACGGTAACGGCGGGGGCGACAGAGGCGCTGTATGCCGCTATTACGGCGCTGGTGCGTACGGGCGATGAAGTTATCTGTTTTGACCCAAGCTATGACAGCTACGCCCCGGCGGTTGAGCTGTCTGGCGGCGTGGTAAAACGTGTGGCGCTCCAGCCTCCGCATTTCCGCCCGGACTGGCAGGCTTTTGCCGGATTACTGAGTGAGAAAACCCGTCTGGTGATCCTCAATACCCCGCACAACCCGTCAGCAACAGTCTGGCAAAAAGCCGACTTTGCGGCGCTGTGGCAGGCGATTGCGGAACGTGAAATCTACGTGCTGAGTGATGAAGTTTACGAACACATCTGTTTTGCCAAAGAAGGCCATGCCAGCGTTCTGGCGCATCCTGAGCTGCGTCAGCGCGCCATTGCGGTGTCGTCGTTTGGTAAGACCTACCATATGACCGGCTGGAAAGTGGGCTACTGCGTGGCTCCCGCACCGATCAGCGCTGAGCTACGTAAGGTGCATCAGTATCTGACATTTGCTGTAAACAGCCCGGCACAGTTGGCGCTGGCAGATATGTTAAGAGCGGAGCCAGAACATTACCGCGAGCTGCCGGAATTCTACCGGGCGCGCCGCGACCTGTTTGTTGATGCCCTGAGCGCCAGCCGTCTGGAGATTTTGCCGAACGAAGGGACTTACTTCTTGCTGGCAGATTACAGCGCGATATCTGACCTGGACGACGTGAGTTTTTGCCAGTGGCTGACTAAAGAAGCCGGCGTGGCGGCTATTCCGTTGTCGGTGTTTTGCGCCGATCCCTTCCCGCATAAACTGATTCGTCTCTGTTTTGCGAAACAGGAATCGACGCTGCTGGCGGCAGCAGAGCGTCTGAATACGCTCTGATTATTTCACCGTCCATGCTTCTGAGTAGCGACGGTCTGCAAACAGTTCCAGCAGGCCGTTGATTTGCTTCAGGCGTAACACCTCGTCGCTATCCATTCCCAGTTCCTTGCCAATTTTTGTATCGTTCCAGCCCAGCAACGCCAGTTCGCTTACCAGTTCCGACATTGCATTAATCTGGTGGCGCCCACGCGCACGGTTATGGCGAATGGTGGCCGCCATCCGGTCAAATTTTTGCTGACGTGTTTTACGCAGGCAAGTGACGGGTAGATAGCCTTTTAGCTGACGCTTCATGGCGGCCCTGTTTTTACCGATCTCATGGCGATGAAAACCGTCCACAATCTCGTAATCCTGCGGGGCATTTTCCGTCACCACGATAGGCTGAGTGAAACCGTCGAGCTCCAGCGACGTGCTAAGCAGACGCATTTCCGGTGGTGCAACGTTGTTAGGGTTGTAATCATTCGCGGTGATGCTGTCTTGCTTAACCCACAACACGCAGTCGATGGGTTGCTCGCGAAAGGGGCTATTGTTGTGAATGGCCTGACGAAATGCATTGATGGCATCGATACGCTCCGCTTCCGATAGTGATTGCAGATAGCTTTCCACTTCAGTGATCAATCGTTGTTGCATAAGATCCCCCATTTCTGACGTTTCGATTTTATCCGTTCGTTATAGCGCTGATAATGCTTGGGTTTGTTCGGGCTAAACGAGAGTGCCCGGCACCAGTAGTCGTTATTCAGAATGACTTTGCAGACGCGTCGCCAGGAGGGGATATCTTTTGCTCCAATGTCGCCTTCCTGGGTATCGGGGATATCCTCCATCCCTCTCTTTTGATACCAGTGCAGATAAATCGCGATTTTGTTGCGGTAATGCTCAGCCGTTTTTTGCGGCATACTGGCGAGCAACAGCATGGCGTACTCTCGCCAGCAAAGGTGATCAGGTTTGAGGATTTTGCGGTGACCGTAAAAGTGGTTATCCTTCCCGGCGTAGATACCTCCGCTACGTACACCGCTAACCCGTTCGCACATGGCTGCCCAGCGTTCCGGCTCGACAACATGGTAGAGCCACAGTCCCTGGCGCTGCTCAGGACCAAAAGGTTCGCAAATGCGCATATAGCGTGGCGGCACGCCTGCCTGAAACATCAGATTGTAGAGCGGGTTGTAGCTGTTGCCTGTTTTCGCAAACCATGTCCAGATATCCGCCGTTTTCCAGTCATAGAGCGGGTAGATATACCAGGCATGTCCACCTGGTGCGGCCGTGGTCCAGGGTTTATCGTCAGCAAAGCGCTGTTTACGCGCGTTAGCGATAGTCAGAAAACGGTTGTAGGATTCATCAGCACGAATGCCGACCATCACTGCTGCGGGGCGATGTTGGGAAAACCAGTCGGAAAACGCACGAACGAAGGCTTCAAATGTCATCCCAGGCTGATAAAAGTCAAAGTAATCGGGGTCGGTAATGGCCTCTTCAGGTGGCTGACGTACCCATTTTATACCTGGCTCCCAGCACTGCCATTCGGGTTGAAACTGAGACAGGGAGTTTTGCGTTGTGAGCGGTAATGCAACCCACCAGCATTTCTCAATAACATCGGCGTATTGCTGTTTCATGTTATTCACATGCTGAATGGTGCATGTGAACTGTGCCTCCCAGTCAATAAACAACAGATGAATTTTCTTGCCCTTTTTTCGGGCCTGTTGGGCCGTTAAATGGAGCATGATGGTGGAGTCCTTCCCACCAGAAAATGAAACGCAGACTCTGGGTAAATTATCAAAAACCCAGTTAATACGGTCCAGGGCGGCTTCAAGGACATTTTTATCAAGTGGATATTTATACATTGACATAAGCAAACTTCTCCTGGAAATAAAAACCGGATAGGGCGTGTCAATACAGGAAGAGAGTAATAGTAGTGGAAAATAAAAGCAGGTAAATGAAAAAAAGAATTGTTTTTATAATCTATAAATGGCAGTTATATTTGCCGGGAATGTAATAGCTGTGACAATCACAGCTATTTTCAGTTATTTCTCAGTGATTCTCTCAATGAACGTAGAGAATACCTGGCTGTTCAGTGCCGAGCGGTTATAAATCATGAACACATCGGTGATAGGAAGCGTGTAGGGGATATCAATTTTTTTGAGTCTTAATGCGTCTTTGTATTTTTCAAACAGAAGCTCAGGTAAAAATCCGACTAAATCTGAAGTGCTGATCATGGCGAGAATGGTTAAAAGGGAGTCGCAGCGAAAACCGATGTTTTTGTTAGCATGGAGTTGTTCAGCAATAGACTGATACTTCTTGACACCAGCTTCACCGCTCAGGAGTAACGTGAATTTTTCTTCCTGGAGCTCCTCCATCGTGGCAGCATCTTTCATGCGCGGATGATCCTGACTGCACACAAGAATTATTTTGTTTTGCGCGTAGGGAACGCAGACCATTGAGCGGTTGTTTACAGGCGCCATAGAGAAAATTAAGTCTGCTTTGCGGTAAGCCAGCAGGTCTTCCGCCGAATCTGCTGAAAGCAGCATATCGTGAAGCTCAACTTCATAATTATGCTCCCCCATCAATAACCTCATTGGGTATAGAAAGTTATCTGTAGTCAGGGCCTGTGGGCAATAGATGATAAAGTTCTTCTTCAGTTCCGAGCCGTGCATAATATTAATAGTCTGCTCAAGCTGATTGAGGTTTTGCTCAAGGTGATGATGCAGATTGACTCCGACAGTGGTAGGGGTGATCCCTTTACCGGAACGAATAAACAGAGGGTCGTTGAGCTGATTGCGCAGGCGCTGGAGAGACTGGCTGACTGCTGAAGGTGTGATAAAGAGTGTTTCAGCCGCTTTGCTGATGCTCAGATGCTGATAAATGCACTCGAAAATCACCAGCAGGTTAAGGTCGAATTTTTTGAGGTCATAAAGATTTGCCATGTTTCATCCTGAGTGAGTTGCATTGCGTTATCACATCACTGATAACTATAGAACGAAGTTAACCATTTACCATCCGTGTGGTTGCTTCGCTTAATCTAAATTGAACTATGACTAAATATATCACGAAGGCAGATAAATGAAATAGAACTTCAAACTGTATTCAGATATTTTTATCTTTAAAATAAAAAGTGATAATGAATAAAAATGGTTTCATTTATATATTGATACTTAAGTATCACTCGTTTTTATTTTTCCAGAGCATGAATTTTTTCTTTTACGAGACGCATTGTTCGATAAAACCTATCACAACCATAGACCAGAATACCCTTTCGGTGCATTGCCCAAAGCGTAAACGGGTGTTGTAATCAGGCCGCTGTTACGGCCTTGAACTAAAGGTATGTAGAGCGCAACGCAACGCCAGTATTTCTGGCACTGAACGTTCCTGTGGGACATTCAGGTATCAGGGCCGCCCACCAGGGCGGCCTTTTTACATTGGGACTTTTATTCATTGAGTTCACAAGACTGTGTTGTTCGGGTTGTTAGGTATGGCTGATTGATTTGATAAAGCAAACGCATTAGCCCAGCCGGGAAAAGTTGGTTACCTTACATCTCAACGAAAACACGGAGGAAATACAGATGTCCTTAATTAACACCAAGATTAAACCTTTCAAAAACCAGGCTTTCAAAAACGGTGAGTTTGTAGAAGTTACCGAGAAAGATACCGAAGGCCGCTGGAGCGTCTTCTTCTTCTATCCTGCTGACTTCACCTTCGTATGCCCAACTGAACTGGGTGACGTTGCAGATCACTACGACGAATTGCAAAAACTGGGTGTGGACGTTTACTCCGTATCAACTGATACCCACTTCACCCACAAAGCATGGCACGGCAGCTCTGAAACTATCGCGAAAATCAAATACGCGATGATCGGCGACCCGACTGGCGCCCTGACCCGTAACTTCGACAACATGCGTGAAGATGAAGGCCTGGCAGACCGCGCCACCTTCGTTGTTGACCCGCAGGGTATTATCCAGGCAATCGAAGTTACCGCTGAAGGTATCGGCCGTGATGCATCTGACCTGCTGCGTAAAGTGAAAGCGGCTCAGTACGTTGCCTCCCACCCAGGCGAAGTTTGCCCGGCAAAATGGAAAGAAGGCGAAGCAACGCTGGCTCCATCTTTAGATCTGGTTGGCAAGATTTGATTCTGTAACGCCTGGCGGCGCTGCGCTTGCACAGGCCTACAAAACCGTAGGCCGGGTAAACGAAGTGCCACCCGGCAATCCATGGGCGCACCCCGCGCCCATTTCATTCCAGCACCATGATGCAAGTTGCATTCAGGCCGCCTGTATAAGGCAGCTTGCATGATGACGTTTTAAGAGAGGGAAGAACAATGCTCGACACTAACATGAAAACCCAGCTCAAGGCCTACCTTGAGAAACTGACTAAACCTGTTGAGCTGATTGCCACGCTGGATGACAGCGCTAAATCGGCAGAGATCAAGGAACTGCTGGCAGAGATCGCTGAGCTGTCAGCAAAAGTGACCTTCAAAGAAGATAACAGCCTGGCAGTACGTAAACCGTCTTTCCTGATAACTAACCCAGGTTCAGACCAGGGGCCGCGTTTTGCCGGTTCCCCACTGGGGCATGAATTTACCTCACTGGTGCTGGCACTGCTGTGGACCGGTGGCCATCCGTCGAAAGAAGCGCAGGCGCTGCTGGAGCAGATCCGCGATATCGATGGTGATTTCGAATTTGAAACCTATTACTCGCTCTCCTGCCACAACTGCCCGGACGTGGTGCAGGCGTTGAACCTGATGTCGGTACTGAACCCGCGCATCAAACACACGGCGATTGACGGCGGTACCTTCCAGAATGAAATCACCGATCGCAACGTGATGGGCGTTCCGGCGGTATATATGAATGGTCAGGAGTTCGGCCAGGGCCGTATGACCCTGACGGAAATCGTTGCCAAAGTGGATACCGGCGCAGAAAAACGTGCGGCAGACGAGCTGAACAAACGCGATGCTTACGATGTGCTGATTGTTGGCTCCGGCCCGGCGGGTGCAGCGGCAGCAGTTTACTCTGCACGTAAAGGCATTCGCACCGGTCTGATGGGCGAACGCTTTGGCGGCCAGGTGCTGGATACCGTGGATATCGAAAACTACATATCCGTACCGAAAACCGAAGGCCAGAAACTGGCGGGCGCCCTGAAGGCTCACGTCAGCGATTACGAAGTGGATGTGATCGATAGCCAGAGTGCCAGTAAGCTGGTTCCGGCGGCGCAGGAAGGTGGGTTACATCAGATTGAAACCGCCTCCGGCGCGGTGCTGAAAGCACGCAGTATTATCATTGCCACCGGCGCAAAATGGCGCAACATGAATGTACCGGGCGAAGATCAGTATCGCACCAAAGGGGTGACCTACTGCCCGCACTGCGATGGCCCACTGTTTAAGGGTAAACGTGTTGCGGTGATTGGCGGCGGTAACTCCGGCGTGGAAGCGGCAATCGACCTGGCGGGCATTGTTGAGCATGTGACGCTGCTGGAGTTTGCGCCAGAGATGAAAGCGGACCAGGTGCTCCAGGATAAAGTGCGTAGCCTGAAAAACGTCGACATCGTGCTGAATGCGCAGACCACAGAAGTGAAGGGTGATGGCAGCAAAGTGACGGGGCTGGAATACCGTGACCGCGTAAGCGGTGATGTTCACAACGTGGCGCTGTCAGGCATCTTTGTTCAGATTGGCCTGTTGCCAAACACCACCTGGCTGGAAGGGGCAATTGAGCGTAACCGTATGGGTGAAATCATCATCGACGCGAAATGCGAAACCAGCGTGAAGGGCGTATTTGCGGCGGGCGACTGCACCACCGTACCGTACAAACAGATTATCATCGCTACCGGTGAAGGCGCGAAAGCCTCTCTGAGCTCGTTTGATTATCTGATCCGTACGAAGACAGCATAATAAAAGAAAGTAAGACGACACCTGCAATAGCCACCTCATCATGAGGTGGCTTTTTTATACTCATTTCAAGACTTTTTTTACTCTCAATTATTCCCGCTTTAGTACCCTGCATGCGGTAATTACCCTATCCGATCAAAGAAATTAATAAGGCTGCTGATAATATCTCGTCGTTTCAGTTAATAAATATTTATATTTAATATGAACGATAAGAATATATTTACATCTTCAATGTATGAGTCGCTAACGCCGTTTGAAATAACGGGGTTAATGTTTCGTGATTTCTTTAATGCCGCAGACTTGCCATCGCGACACGCATCTTTGCGCCACTTATGCGCAGGGAGCGAGCCGTTGTCGCAGAATGAGGCGTTAGAAGTTGAGTATGACTTCAATGCTCTTTTTGTAGGGCCTGCCACGCTGCTGGCACCGCCTTACGCTTCTGTCTATCTGGAGGATGAGCCGCTGCTCATGGGCGCAACGACGCTGAGCGTTCGCGAGTTCCTGCAACATATAGGTTTGTCTGTTACTGATGAAAATGCGGTACCTGACGACCACATCAGTTTTGAAATGGAACTGGTCGTGTTGCTTTGCGCACATGCGCGAACATCACCGCAATATCATGATGCACTCACCCGCTTTGTGACTGGCCATCTTGAATTATGGCTGCCAGATTTTATCGAGAAAATAAACCAACATGCGAAAACACCTGCAATTAAACAATGCGCAGTGCAATTAACTAATTGGTTTGGTGAATTAAAAGCGAGAGTAATATTATGAGCATTGATAAAAGCCTCCTCAACAGGCGCTCCTTTTTAAAGGGATTAATTGCGTTAGGAACCGTTGCTGCATTACCCGGTGGGTTATTATCTTCCCGATGTGCGATGGCGCAGCCGCCTATTCCATTTAACCCAAAAACCTACAAAATTTTCCGTAACGCCTGCCCGCGTAACTGCTATGACACGTGTAGCTTAAAAACCTGGGTGAAGGATGACGTAATTACCTTCGTTGACGGGGCGAGCGAGTCCACCTATACCCATGGCGCACCGTGCGTAAAAGGACTGACCTACCCACGTCGGGTCTACTCGCCTGATCGCATTAAGTACCCGATGATCCAGGATGGTCGCGGTAGCGGCAAATGGCGTCGCATCTCCTGGGAAGAGGCTATGCAGCGGATTGCCAGCAAGATGCTGGAGATCAAGAAGAAAGACGGCTCGATGCTGGGTCTGGCCTTGTCGAAGTACTCGGGTAACCTGGGGGTGATGAGCTACGCCGTTGAGGGGATGATGTCGTCGCTCGGCTACACCACGCGCTTTGCCGGTACGCCGTGCTGGCCGGCAGGAATTGATGCCCAACACTACGACATGGGTGACATGTGGTGCAACGACCCGGAAGATATGGTGAAAGCCAAATACATCATTCTCTGGGGCGCAAACCCGGCGTGGTGCTCCATGCATTCCATGAAGTACATCTACCAGGCGCGTGAGAAAGGGGCAAAAGTCGTGGTCATTGACCCGCTGTTCTCCCAGACCGCCGCGAAAGCCGATCTCTACTTGCGCGTACGCCCAGGTTCAGATGGCGCACTGGCGTTAGGGATGGCACGCCATCTGCTGGACATTGGCCGCGTTGATGCGGAATTTGTGAATAACTTTGCGCATGGCTACCCGGAATTCGAACACTATCTGCGTAATAACATTACCGTGGAGTGGGCGTCTGAAATTTGCGGTTTGTCAGCGGAAGTGATTCGCCAGCTGGCGGAAGAGTTTACTGCCGTGAAACCCGCCACCGTCTGGATTGGTTACGGGATGCAGCGCCACGTTAACGGCGGAGCGAACGTGCGCGCCATTGATGCGTTTGTGGCCATGACCGGCAACATCGGCGTAGAGGGCGGCGGGGCGCGTTATGGTCATCTGCAAACCTGGGGCTACAACTATTATGCCATGACGCAGAAGCCACCTGTCGGTTCGGTCGGTATGGAGGGCGAGGGCGGCCCGGTCGGAGAGTTCGTCAGCGATAGCGCTGAAAAGAGCCAGTACTCTGACCGTGCGTTGAACCTGAACCAAACCGCACAGAGCATTCTGGATGCAAGCGAACCGCCGATCCGCATGCTGTGGGTGGCTTGTAAGAATCCGTTCGCGCAGGACTTTGACCGCAACAAAATGGAAAAAGCCTTCAGCAAGCTGGAGATGGTGGTCTGCGTCGATCAGTTCTTCAACGAGACGGTGCAGCACGCGGATATTGTTCTGCCGGTCACTACCACCTTCGAGCACTGGGATTTGTCATCCTCTTACTGGCACTACTGGCTTTCGGTGAATGAACCGGCCATCAAGCCAATGTATGAGTGCAAGAGCGATCTGGACATTGCCGCGCTGCTCTCTCGCACGATTAACAAGATGGAGCCGGGCAGCTGCACTTTCCCGCAGGAAATTGACCAGAAAAAATGGCTGGATCTTGAATTCAACGACGGCATGGCGAAGCAGTTCGGCATCCGCTCGTGGGACGATCTGCTCGATGGCCCAGCAAAAGCTAAAATGGTCAGTTCTGCCGCCTGGCATGACCGTAAATTCAAAACGCCGTCAGGCAAATATGAATTCCTCTCTGAACTGTGCGAAAAGAACGGTCACAAGGCGCTGCCGGAGTATCTGCCTGCCGCCGAAGGAAAACTGCCGTTCCACCTCTTTACGCCGCATCTGCAATACGGTTTGCACTCCCAGTTTGTAAACCTCGACTGGATGCAGGTCTTCTGGCCTGAGCCGTTTGTCTATATCCATCCTGTAGCGGCACAGAAAAAAGGGATCCGCGAACTGGCAACCGTGCGGGTCTTTAACGACATCGGTGAAGTGCAATTGCGCGCAAAAATTACCACCAACGTGCCGGAAGATTTTCTGGTGATGTATGAATCCTGGTTTAACAAACTTAAGTACAACGTGCAGAACGTGGTGAAAGATACACCCGCCGATATGGGCAAGATGGCAACCGGCGCGCCGGGTGCGGCTATTCACAGCCAGTTTGTTGATATTGCCCTTATCGCGAATGAAGGAGCAGACGCATGAGACGCGCATTTTTAGTGAACAGTGATAAGTGTATTGGTTGCCGCGGATGCGCAATGGCCTGCAAGAGCTTTAACCAGCTTGAGCCGGATCGCTTCTGGCGTTACGTCTATCCGCTGGATAAAGAGATTTATCCGCATGAAGAGCGGGCATTTTTCTCGCTGGCCTGTAACCACTGCGAAAACCCGGCCTGCCTGGCGGCGTGCCCAGTGGAAGCATATACCAAACGTGATGACGGTGTGGTTGTGCATAACCCTGAACGCTGCATCGGCTGCAAAAACTGTATCCGCAACTGCCCGTACGGCGCGCCGCGCTTTAATGAAGAGACCAAAAAGGCTGAGAAGTGCAGCATGTGCTACGAGCGTCTGGATATTGGCCTGAACCCGGCCTGCGTTAACGCATGCCCGGTAGGCGCACTGACGCTGATTGACCTGGATGCCGATCCGCTGCCAAACAATGCGGTGCAGTACCCGCCGGGTTTCCCGAAAATGCCGCAGCTTAATCCAGGCACGCGCTTTATTCTGGCCCGTCAGCCAAAACAGCCGGGGGATAAATAATGGAACATTATGAAATTCCGCTCGTTATTTTTACCGTGTTGAGCCAGATGTCCGTGGGGATGACTTTGTTACTTACCTGGCGCACGCTGCGTGGCGACGTACAGGGCAATCGTATTCAATGGCTGATTACCGGGCTGATTTTGGGCGTTGCGTCCGTTGCGGCTATTCTGCACCTGGCCCATCCGGAACACGCCTATAATGCGCTGATCAACCTGAAACACGCCTGGCTGAGCCGTGAGATCCTGGGGGCAACGCTGTATGGTGGAATGATTGGTTTAGCGTTCCTGAGCAAAGGCAACAAAGGTGCTGCGCTACTGGCTTCCCTGTTTGGGATTTTATTGGTGGTAGTGCAGGGGATGACCTACGCAGCGCCCGCTATGCAGGCTATCGCCAACGGTTTGACCATGATGTTCTTCTTTGCCACCGTTTGGGTGCTGGGATGCGCAGCCGCACCGCTGATGGGGTTAAAGCCATCAGCGACCACGCTTTGTCAGGGGATCGTCGTGCTGATGGCGCTGATGATTGCCGCTCCGGTTATCTGGATGAGTGGCGGTACTATCATGAAAATGACGGCTCATGCATGGCTCAGTTCCCCGCTGTATCTGGGAAGCCTGCTGTGTTGCGTGATTGGATTTACGTTAACGCTGATGCGTCAGCCGATGCACAAAGCCATGTTGGTGATTTTGCTGGTGGGGCTGGTACTCAGCCGCCTGACTTTCTTCGGCGATACCATCAGTACCATTGTGAACATAGGTCATTTGTACTAACAGACAAACCCCGCGCGAAATGCGGGGTTTTTTGTGGGTATTTACCTTACAACCAGCACCGGGATATGGGTGTGGCGGATCACGCTGGAGGCATTCGAGCCAAGCAGGTGAGTGGTAATCGATGGATTACGTGAGCCAATGACGACCATATCCGCTTTCAGCTCGTTCGCCAGCTCATTCACGGCATCACGCACGTTGCCAAATCTGACATGCGTTTTGATGCGGGCCGGATCGATGCTGAAATGCCCCACCATGGTTTGCAAACGCGTTTCGGCTTCGTGTTGCAGATGCTCTTCGAAACGTCGCACGTCGGCAGCAAAGCGATGCAGGCTAAGGCTGGCGGACCCCGGTAAAACATGTAAAAGATGAATAACTCCGTTCTGCTGCGCAAGGAACTCGGCGTGGCGTACGGCCTTATCGCTTAGCTCCATCTCAAAAACATCAACTGGCATTATGATTCTCTGATACATACCCGTTTCTCCTTGTTTATAAACGCTAAAACCATTCAAGCACAAAATAATAGTGGTTTCTGATAGCTGTCTGGCACTTTTTCATGCCATACATTTTTTTACTGTTTGAGAGGTTAAGCAGAAAGAGGGGTTACCAGTGACGTTCAAGATAAAGCACGGCCATGACGATGATCGCCAATAAAAACAGGAAAAACAGTACGATAGTCAGTTCTTCGAGCATGACCGTCCCCGCGGCACCAAAACAGATTAAGCGTGGATTAAGGGTGTTTTGCACGATATAAGACAAATGGGTGAATTTCGGAAAGAGGATGCGCGGGCATCCTCCGGGCAAAGCGGTGAGTCGCTTGTTCAGAAGGGATTAACGAAGGTAATCGCCAGCCGCTTCTGGCTGGTAAAGCAGTTCGAGCACCTCAAGATGCGCAGCAGTACCGCCGGGTAACTCCCAGTGGATGGTATCGCCGGTACGCAAACCAATTAATGCGGCACCCACAGGAGCCAGAACGGAAAGCTGCGTGCTGCTGTCGGTCATTTGCGCCGGGTAAACCAGAGTGCGGGTTCGCTCTTCACCGGTGGTCAGGTCGCGGAATTTCACCTGGCTGTTCATCGTCACCACGTTATGTGGCATCGACTCAGGCGTACACATTTGCGCCCGATCCAGCTCCGCATTGAGCGCATCGGCAATCGGCAATGCTGCAAATTCTGGCTTCTCAAGAAGCCTGTCGATACGTTCTGCGTCGAGTTCATTAATGATAATAGTGGGTCTGGACATTTATTACTCCATGTCGTTAATGCTGCGTGTAACGCAGAAACCAATCCAAAAGAAAACCCTCGCCGTCTGGCAGCGAGGGTTTAACTCTCCCGATGATACTCACTGAGCACGCAAGTTTGAAGTGATGAAGGTCACATTCATCGGTCATATGAATTTTTGGCGAAAAACGTGATCACTCGCAAATTTGCATTATCCTTTTTAAGCGCCCTTTTCAGGCGACTATCCGCATTCAGTGTTCCGTTGAGGAGATCTCATGAGCGATTACGACAAACTTACCTTGAAAGACGGCAGTTATTTGCATTTTAAAGACTGGGGCAGTGGGCAACCCATTGTGTTCAGTCATGGCTGGCCGCTGACGGCTGATGCCTTTGAAGATCAAATGTTGTTTCTGGGGTCAAAAGGATTTCGTGTAATTGCGCATGACCGGCGTGGCCATGGCCGTTCGGCGCAGCCGTGGGACGGGCATAATATGGATCAGTATGCTGACGACCTGGCTGAACTGACGGCGCATCTTAATCTGAAAGATGCGGTGCATGTCGGTCATTCAACAGGCGGTGGGGAAGTGGCGCGTTATATTGGCCGCCATGGTACGCAGCGTGTCGCGAAAGCGGTGCTGATTGGCGCGGTTACGCCGATTATGATCAAAACCGATTTCAACCCAAATGGGGTGCCGAAAGAGGTCTTTGATGGTATTCGGGAAGGCGTGGTTAACGATCGCGCGGCATTCTTCTACGAGCTAACCGCTGCCTTTTACGGTTATAACCGCCCGGGCGCGAAAGAGTCAAAAGCGGTACGTGAAAGCTTTGTGGAGCAGGGGCTTCAAGGCTCAATTAAAGCACTGTACGACTGTATCAAAGCTTTCTCGGAAACCGACCTGCGCGGCGATCTGAAAAAGATGACCATCCCGACGCTTGTGATCCACGGTGATGACGATCAAATCGTACCGATCGATACCTGTGGCCGCGTGGCGGCGGAGATCCTGCCAGACGCGCAGCTTAAGGTTTATGCGGGCGGCTCGCACGGCATCTGCACCACTCATAAGCACCAGATTAACGACGATTTGCTGAAATTTATTCAGTCTTAATTTCTGGCGGATTGCGTTACGCTGAGTGTCCTGAAACAGGGCAATGAGCGAAGCGTAATTCGTGTCTGCCCCACCAATGAGAGAGCAACATGTATTTCTACCAACCTTCTCAGGGGCACGGCCTGCCGCATGACCCGCTGAATGCCATTATTGGCCCACGCCCGATTGGCTGGATCTCCTCTTGCAGTAAAGAGGGCCAACTGAACCTCGCGCCTTATAGCTTCTTTAACTGCTTTAACTATCGTCCGCCGATCATCGGATTTTCCAGCAATGGCTGGAAAGACAGCGTTCGAAATATTACTGAAACCGGCGAGTTTGTCTGGAACCTGGCAACGCGTGACCTGGCTGAAGCGATGAATGAAACGTCTGCCACGCTTCCCCACGGTGAAGATGAATTTACCTTTGCAGGATTAACCCCCGTTGCCAGCCAGCTGGTGAAGGCGCCACGCGTAGCGGAAAGCCCGGTGAATTTTGAGTGTCGCCTGTCGCAGTGCATTCAGCTGACGGGAGCCGATGGCACGCCGGTGGACACCTGGCTGGTGTTGGGAGAGGTAGTCGGTATTCATATTGCCGAAACGCTGCTGGAAGAGGGCATTTACCAGACTGCGAAGGCGCAACCGATTCTGCGTGCGGGTGGGCCGACGGCTTACTATTCCATAAGTGACAGCCACCGCTTTGACCTGGTGCGTCCTGATGCACGCAGGGGATAAGATGCCTGATAGCCGGCTTCCTGCCGATCAGCAGTTTTTTGCCGACCTGCTTAGCGGGCTGGTGCTGAACCCGCAGCAACTGGGACGTGTCTGGTTTGCGCACTCACCCGCTTCAGCCCCGGCCGGGAGTTTCCGTCTCGAATGGCCACGGCTTGACGTGGTGCTGCGCGGTGTTTATGGCAATCCGCTGATCCCTGAGCAAAAAGCGATCCGTCAGGGAGAGATGCTGTTTATTCCTTCTCAGGCGGTAAATATGCCGCTGTTTGAAAAGCCGGTCATGCTGTTGAGCATTGTTTTTGCACCTTCCTGGCTGGGGCTGGCGTTTCAGGCTCCTCACAATGAACAGCCGCAGCGGAAAATGGAGCTCCCTTATCCTGAAAAAGGCGAGTGTGCGGCTATGCTGATGGCGCTCACGTACCTGAGCGCGTCACCGCAGGATCAGGACATCATTCAGCCTCTGGTACTCAGCCTGCTTCACTGGTGTCGTAAAGCCGTCTCTTCACGTCCTGAGCCCGGGCTCTCGCGGGGAGATTTTCTTTATCAGAGCATTTGTAACTGGCTGCAAGATAACTATGCAGAAGTGGTTTCGCGCGAAAGCGTTGCGGCGTTGTTTAACATTTCCCCTAACCATTTGTCGCGCTTGTTTTCACAGCAGGGGACGATGAGTTTTGTCGATTACGTTCGCTGGGTACGAATGGGGAAAGCGCGTACCATCCTGCAAAAATACCATCTGCCGGTAAGCGAGGTGGCAAAGCGTTGCGGTTATCCTGACAGCGACTATTTTTCCCGGCTGTTCCGGCGTCAGTTTGGACTGACGCCGGGGGAGTATCGCGCGCGTTTTCAGTAGCGGTCAGAAGCTGATTTCGGCGTTCAGCAATTCCAGGAGGCTGTGCGGTGAATCCGCTGCGAACAGCGCCTCACGAAATGCTTTATTGACCAGCTTACGTGCCAGTTGGGAGAAGACTTTGACGTGGTTAATCCCTTCCTGGGTACCGAGCGTCAGCATGATAACTAGCCCGACATCACCCATATCCGACTCCCAGTCAATCGGCTTTTCCAGGCGAGCGATGCTAATGCTGGAGTGGCGGATCCACTGAGACTTGGTGTGCGGAATGGCTACCCCAAACCCGACGGCCGTCGTAACAATCTCTTCGCGCTGCCAGAGATCTTCCTCCAGCTCCAGCGGGTTTTCGGTGCGTCCCTGAATAGCCAGATTGCCGCACAGGAACTGGAGCACCTGCTCTTTTGAGGTGAGCGGCTCGTTGAATACGATAGTCTCCAGCGCCAGTAACGGACGCGAGGGTTCTTCCGGGGTAAAATCACCCAGTAACGTTTCGATTTCCTCCGCGCTGCGACATTCACAGGCCTTCTCAGCGAGCTCCCGACAGGCAGCGTTCTCAAGCACGCGAAGCTGCGCTTTTACCGCCGGAATACGGGGCCCGCTCATGCTGAACTCATCAATGCCCAGCCCCAGAAGAAGAGGAAGATAACGGCGTTCGCCGCCAAGCTCGCCGCATATCCCGACCCATTTTCCATGGCGATGTGCTGCGGTGACAATCTGGCGCACCATGCGTAAAAACGATGGGGTAATCGGATTATAGAGCGGGGAAACCCGCGGGTTGTTGCGATCGACCGCGTAAAGATACTGGGTCATATCGTTTGAACCAATGCTGAAAAAATCGACCTCCTCGCAGAAGTGGTCGATGATAAAACAGACGGACGGTACTTCGACCATAATCCCCAACGGCAGGTGTGAGGTATGCCGTAGCCCTTGCGATACCAGCTCCTCACGGACTTTTTGCAACTCTTGTTTAACCCACAAAATTTGATCAAGGCTGTGCACCATCGGGATCATCAACAACGCATTGCCGCTGGCACCTGCGCGTAAAATAGCGCGAAGCTGAGTGCGAAACAGATGAACAAACTCCGGATAAATGCGTACCGCGCGATAGCCGAGGAAGGGATTCTCTTCCTGCGGAATATTGAGATACGGGATCTGCTTATCGCCGCCAATATCCATGGTGCGGAAGATGACCGGTTTACCTCCTGCTGAGAGCAACACCTGCTGGTAGGCTTCAAATTGTTCCTGCTCGTCCGGCGCTTTATCGCGATCCATATAGAGCATTTCAGTACGAAACAGGCCAACACCCTGCGCGCCGCAGGCAAATGCGCCGGGTGCTTCCAGGGCGCTGCCGATATTCGCCGCGATATCTACCGGCACGTTATCCCGGGTCAGGGCTGGCAGCCCGGCGTCTTTGATTTGCTGTTGGTGGCGAATGTCGGCAAGGCGTTGCGCTACGCTGTAGTAGTGATGAACGGCCTCGTTGGGCTCCATTATCAGTACGCTACAGATCCCGTCCAGAATCACCGGTTTTCCTGTAAAGGGTTCCAGCGAGGCCACCGTCATGCCGCTCAGCACGGGAATCGAGGCGGCGCGGGCGAGAATTAAAGTGTGCGAGGTACGGCCCGTTTTTTCCAGTACCATCCCTTTCAGGTATCGGGTATCGAGGCTTAAAAACTGGCTGGGGGTTAAATCTTCCGCCACCAGAATGGTGGGCTCGTTCATGATAAAGGTAGATGCAGACTGAAGTTCAGGCCAGGTGATACTCAGCAGCTGCTCAGTAATGTCGCGGATATCACTGACGCGCTCGCGAAGGTAGTCGCTTGCCGAGAGCGAAAGCTTATTGCAGATCTGCTCCATGTTACGAATGATCGCCTCTGCAAGGCTCAGGCGTTCTTCATTTATCAGACGGCGGATGTTGCCACCGAACTCGTCATCCTGAATCAGCGACAGATGGGCGCTGATAATCGTTTTACTTTCGCCACCCAGCCCGCGCAGACGCTGGTTGAGTTGTTCCGCCAGCGTGGCCAGGCTGTGTTCCAGGCGCGTAATATCTTCCGGGGATGCCGGGTTCTGGCGATAACGTTGCAGGTTATCGCTCTGCCAGCCCCGCAATGTACCGGCGCCAATACCGCTGGCCAGCGTGATGGCGTGCTGAAGCTGCGGGTTAAGCCGCACGAGTGAGCGGGGAAGGGGATGCGCAACGTGCGGCGCATCGCCAGAGGGGATACTGTCGCTGTCGATAAATGCCGAATTGACGTACAGCTCAAGCGCGCGTCTTGCCTGCTCTTCGTCGTTACCGCTGATTTCCAGCACGCAGCTGTCGTTAAATAAGGTGCCTGTACTGATCAGCGCCAGCGAGCTTTTGCCATCGGCGTGGGTGTTGAGCCGTTTATTGATAAACCGAATATCGCTGCGCCACGCGCTGCACTGCTCTTTTAACGCCCAGGCCGGACGCGCGTGCAGGCCGTTAGGGAGTGGGCAGAAAAACTCAATCGAAAGCATACTTCCTCCTGACTGCGTGAGATCAGCATCTGAAATCCGTCAGATGAGCCACGGTCTCACGGTTCATACATGCCGCCAGCGCGACAAGCAATTGATGGGTACGGTCAATATCTGTTTCATCGGCAATGGATGCCGCGCAATGTCCATGTCGGGTTGGGGGGCCCAGCACCACGGTAGGCACGCCAGTGCCGGACAGGTGTACCGCACCGCCGTCGGTTCCGCCGTTGCTGAACATATCTTTTTGCAACGGGATCCCTAAGGGACGCGCCACCTTTTCAATGAACGCTGTCAGTTTTGGTGGCGCAATAAGCGTCTTGTCATACAGCACCAGCATCGGCCCTGCGCCAATCTGGCGGTGATTTGCGTTGCCATAATCGAAGTTTTTTGACCAGCAGGCGGTATCGAGCACCAGCGCGATATCGGGATGAACGGCCCGGGTAGCAGTCTGCCCGCCGCGCAAGCCCACTTCTTCACTGGAACTTGCTACCAGCCAGAGTTCACAGTCGAGCGGAGCCCGGTGCAGTTCGCGCAGAAGAGTCATTAACAGGTAACAGCCCAGACGGTCATCGAAGGCTTTGCCCATCACCCGGTCGTGGGGAAGGAGGTGAAAAGGCGTATCAAAGGTGACTGAGTCGCCGGCATCAATACCACAGGCAAATACCTCTTCCGCGGAGGTTGCGCCAATATCGACGCGCAGGTTTTCGACCGAACTGCCTTTCACATCCCCATCCAGCAGTCCGGGGATTTTGACGCCAGCGCGCGTGGTGATCCGTACCGGCTGAAGTGTGCGCGCCATCATGCGCACATTGCCAATGGGCAGGACATCGATAGCCCCTTCCCGGGATATGCTGCGCACCATAAAACCGACTTCATCCATGTGGGCGCAAATCATCACCTTCGGCCCGTCGCTCTGGTTAACGCGAATCAGGACAGAACCCAGGCCGTCAAACTGCACCTCTTTGTGGTACTTATGCGCTTGTGCGATCAGGATGTTGCGCACCTCCTGCTCTGAGGCGGCAATGGCATCGGCTTCACTTAACGCGCGCAGTAATTCTCTGTCCATCAGTGTTCCCCCGTCAGCATCAGTGTTTTGTCCATGGTGTAGAGCACCTCTGCGCCCGTTTCGGTCACCAGTACCACATCCTCAATGCGTACACCGCCAAGCCCTTCAAGATAGATGCCGGGTTCGACGGTCAGCAACATGCCGGGCCGCAGGAGTGTGATATCGGTTGGGGAGAAGCGCGGGTTTTCATGGACATCTATGCCGATGGCGTGCCCGGTATTGTGACCAAACTGCGGGCCATAACCGGCGCGCTCGATGACCGAGCGTGCCGCGCTATCAATCTGATAGCAGGGAACGCCCGGGCGAATCGCATGGATTGCGGCGAGTTGTGCCTCCAGCACGGTCTGGTAGAGGGCATAAAGCGGATGATCATCTGGACTCTGGTTTAGACCGGCGACAAGGAACGTCCTCGTCATATCCGAGCAATATCCCTGGTGTTGGGCGCCAAAATCGAGGGTGACAAACTCTCCGGCCATCAGCACTTTGTCCGATGCTTTCCCGTGCGGTAACGCGCCGCGTGCCCCGCTGGCAACGATGGTGTCGAAAGAGGGTTTATCCGCCCCCTGTTGTTTCATAAACCACTCCAGCTCGGCGGCAACGTCGCGCTCGCGCATTCCCGGCTGGATAAAGCGCCGGATATGTTGCGCGGCGCTGTCGGCAATCCGGCACGCCGCACGGATATGCGTGATTTCTTCCGCGCTTTTTATTTGCCGCAAATCGTCGAGGGAGATACTGCAAAGTGTCGCATTAAGTGCATCTCGCCACTGGCAGCCCGTGTGCCAGCTGACGTGATCGCCTTCGAAGCCGATTCTGGCGAGGTGTTCATCGGCAATAAGACGATTCATCGTGGCGCTAAACGGGTTAGCGGCATCGAGCAGATGCATCTGGTAGCCCGCCGTACGCGATGCGATATCGTTGTAATAGCGAAAATCCGCAAGAATATGCGCGCCCGTACGCGTTATCAGCACGTAGCCTGACCCGGTTGAAATGCCCAGATGAGGCTGTTTGTTCTGACGCGAGGAGATCAGCACCCCATCCAGTTTTTCAGCTGCCAGACAGTCGCGAAGCCTTGTCAGTAAATCCATCTCGTTAACTCCGTTACAGCGTATCGATGGCGAGTTTTCCGCGCTTATGCATGTTATTGCGGATAGCCACCACCAGCAGGGCAGTAATAACGGCCCCCACCAGGATGCTGAGCATGTAGGCGCCCAGATTAGTGACCAGCGGCCACGCCCAGATGGCGGATTCCGGGAACCACTGAACGGCACCGAGTGCAGTCGCAGTCATTGCCCCGGCGATAGCACCCGTCATGTAAGCGGGCAGCGTAGCGAGCGGGTTTTCCAGCAGGAACGGAATTGCACCTTCGCTAATCCCCATAAAGGCGAGGAACATGGCGGTTTTCCCTTGCGGATAGAGCTGCGGGCTGAACAGACGTTTGCCGGTCAGTCGGTGGTCGATAAGCGTTGCCAGACCCAGGCCAATCGGTGGGATGACGATGGCCACGGCGCGTGAGGTAATCGGCAGCACGTGATCGGTAGTTAACCCCAGGCCGACAAAACCGGCCGCCTTGTTGATTGGCCCGCCGAGGTCAATGGCGGTTGCGGCGGCCATGCCGATGGCATACATCATCGAACCTGCCTGGCCTGCGGCGAGCAGCAGAGCGCGCATTCCGGCATTTAACCAGCCGCCAATTGGGGTGATGACGTAGTACATCGCCAGCATCACGAACAGCGCGGACAGAATAGGGATCAGGAAGGTACTTTTGAATGCCAGCAGATACTGCGGCACATTAATACGGGTGTTCAGCCATTTCACCAGATAGCCTGCCGCAATCGCAATAATCAGCGCACCAATAAAGGTGGACGGCACGGGTTTGGTGGCAAGCCAGGTGAGTTTTTCCGGATCAAAGTTCAATACCAGCGTTGGCTGAGTGGCGACCAGGCCACCAATAAACCCGGCCGGGAAGGCCAGCTTACCGCCGATAGAGTTAGCGACAAACGCCGAGAACATCGGGATCGCAAAACTAAACAGCAGCCCGCCGAACGATTCTGTCAGATACCCGAATTTTAATACGGAGAGGTTAAAACCGGTGAATTTGCCTGAGTTCAGCGCATCCATAATGCCGGTATCCGGCGGGATTTCCAGCCAGACATAGGCGATAAGTTGTGAAATGGCGAGGATCACCCCGCCCATAATCAGCGTTGGCACCATGCGGGAAATTCCCGACATAATGTGCTGTGGAAGCTCTTTCCAGAAGGTATTGCCTGTTACCGCGGGCGTTGATTTGATGGCGAGTGTACCGCCTTCATGATTTTCCGGGCGAACCGCACTGCGTTTTTTAATTGCCATGACGAAAACCCCTGAGTGTGAAGATTATTATTGTTCTGCGGCAATCAGCTCTTCGATCTCTTTCAGGGTGCCTGGCGCATTTTTGATGGCATCCTGAAGCGTGATTTCGTAAACATCGCGCGTTTCAAAACGTTCGTTATCTTCCGGGGTGATAGCGATGGCATGGATGATGATGTCGGCTTCGGCAATATCTTGCGCCGTTAAGCGATTCTGAATACCGTCCGCGCCCTGGGTTTCAATTTTGACTTCATAACCCGCTTCTACCGCGGCTTCTTCCAGTGCCTGAGCGGCCATAAAGGTATGTGCCAGTCCCATTGGGCACGCGCACAATGCAATCAGTTTTTTAGCCATGTGAAATTCCTCCAGTTGATGTCGATCCGATTATGGCGGTGAGGTTTGACCGGTGTTTATCGGATAAATGATGCAATAGCTGGAGAAATGAAGCAGGTGCGCGGAAGTGTGACGTTTATCGTCATATAACGGAAATCAATGAAATACCGGGCGAATGTCCGCCCGGTAGAAGATCAGTAGCCGACTTTATCGATAACGAACTGTTTGCCACAGTTGCCCGGGTGAGGCTGCGGCGCAAAGGATGATGCAGAGAGAGGCGCATTGATGGTGCCGGCGTTTAGCGAGAGCTGTATTTCGGTGAGATAAGCCGGATTACCGTTGCAGGTCAGCTTGACGGCTTTGATACTCTCTTTCCCCCAGCCCTTGCCGACGGCATCATCAAAATCGCTGCGATTAACGGTTTTTCCGTAGTTATCGGCCAGAAATTGCCCCAGCGGGCTGCTTTTCACTTCCTGGTTCATCCGCACCATGGTGCCGAAATAGGCGTCGGGGTCGAAGCCAAAGCAGACGCCATGTTTGGCATATTCGTAGCGCTCAAGACAAGAGTTACCGCCGGCTCCCGGCATCACGCTATTGAGCTTTGCAGCACCCGAAAGGGACAACCCGGTTTCGGCGGCGGAGCATTTACGGCTGGCTTTTACTTCCGGCATGTTGGGAATTGGGCGCGTGGCGCAGCCATAACGCATCCAGCGGCGTTCATCCACTCCGCGCGAGGCAATGGATTTTGGCAGGCCCGGCCACAGACCGTGCACGGTCAGGAAATCGGTTTTGGTCTTGCTCTCTTTTTGCAGGCGACACTCGTCCGGTTCGTTACGGTTGCGCTCGACCATGCTCTGACAAAACCCGGTTTGCCAGGAGAGCGCCAGAACGTAGCGATCGAAATCCCCGTACTGTGTTGCCTTAAGAGGCTCAGCCTGTGTGGAGAAAACGCAGAGTGCAAGCGCCAGAGCGCCAGACGGAAAAACAATATCCTTCCTGAACATTTGAATTCCTGAATGATTGAAAACGGATTATTTCTGGAAGTTATTAAAGCACAAAAAGCGCCCGCAGGCGCTTTTTTGCGGGGGAAGAACTTATCCCACCGCCGTGCCTGGTACCAGCACTTCGGTGGCAATGATGACCACGATCAGGCCAACAAGGACGGGAACAGAGGTCCGTTTCACCACTTCAAACGGCGATATTTTTGCCATCCCGGCAACCGCAACCACCACACCGGAAACCGGGGAAATGGTGCGGCCCAGGTTGGATGCCTGCAACATCGGAATGGACAAATACGCCGGGTTGATGCCGGAGGAGTGCGCCAGTTTAGGGATCATCTCAACAAAGGCGTAGAACGGCGCATTACCGGAACCGGTGGTCATCGCGGCCAGCATGGTCAGGACCACCAGCACCAGCATCAGGATAATGCTTGCTGAGCCGAAGGAGGTGGCAATGGAGATCAGGCTCTGGATAAAGCCGATGGTGCTCAGCCCCTGGGCAAACACGCCAGCGGCAACCAGCAGCATCACTACGCCTGCAAAGGCATCCGCCATACCGCGGTAGGCCACTTCCAGCCCGGAAAACACTTTCTGTGTATTGAAGCCTCGTACAAATTCCAGCACCGCCGCCAGCAGAATACAGATCACCAGGATCGTAATGATATGCAACTGAGGGCCCCATTTGCCGTCAAAAATCAGCACGCCAATAATCGGTGTAAAAGGCAGGATGGCGTAGAAGGTTGGCGCGGTCGTGGTGATTTCAGCCACATCCAGCATTTCGTGGCTGATGTTCTCTTTTTTGTCGAGATAGCGCTGCCAGAAAAAGTGGGCAATCGCCATGGCGATAATGGCGGCAATCGAGATAGGCAGCGTGGTTTTAAACGCAAAATCGATCAGCGACATTTCGGCGGCTTTCGCAGCCAGCACCACATCACCGGAAGTTGGCGAAAGAATAATCGCTGCCGGAGAGGCGCAAATAGCGGCCGCTGCGCCACGGCTGATCCCCACATTGACCATGATAGGGAACAGTGTTGCCATTAACAGCACGCCAAGACCGGTGGCAGAAGAGACGGCCAGTGACATCAGGCAGGCCAGGAAATATGCGGCGATCATCAGCAGGTAAGGGGAGTTGATGAATTTCAACGGTCGGGATGCCAGCTTAACGACCATATCATTCGCGCCGATGTGGGTCATAAATGCTGCAAAACCGCACAGCATCATGATCATCATACCCAGGTCGCCGCCGCGGCTCATGAGCAGGATTTTGATGTATTCGACAATGTCGGTCGCGGTATAACCCGTGCTGGTTTCGCTGGCGGGTAAGACTTTATGGCCCATTAAGGCGCTAACAATGAGCAGCGTCAGGCCGCCGACAAATAAAACCCCGGTGGCCGAGTAGCCTTTAATGATGTAGCGGGCTACACCGACAATGACAACGACTCCGATAAGGAGCTCGATAAACGTAAGCATGGTTTCCCCTGTATCCCTGCTGCCCGAGAGCACAAATAATCAATAAAAAAGAAGGATGAAATGTGCCGAATTAATGGTCTGCCATTGCTGATTAAAATCAATAAATATACTACTAAAGGAGAGAGTAACGATATTTTGCCATTGCCCTAACATTTGCATCGTGGCGATATTGACTCATTGCATCATTATTATATGTCATGGAAATGATATTGAAGTGTTAATGTATTTGAGGCTATTTATCAGGGGATTGATAAAGAACGTAAATCTCTTTAAAAGCACTTTCTATTCCTTCTTTACCCTGCATATACTCTGAGCACTTTTTTCAACCTGATGACGCCGATATGCATGCCAGCTGGACTTATCGCCTGCGCTTTTTCAAAAAACATCTGCTGATGTTTTTGATAGCCTTTGGCTGGCTGTTGATCCAGAGTCAGGTTGCTGTTGCCTCTCACGATTGTTCTATCGACCTTCGGGGTAACGTCGCGGCAATACAGCATATGGATATGATGGCTAAACCTGGCCCTGTTCATACTGCTGATGTCTCGCCGCTGTGCGAAAAGCACTGTGTGCCCGATCAGGCGCCAAAAGATCCCGCTCAGCCTCAACTGGTGGCACTACCTGCCGCCATGACCCTTACCCTGAATACGCCAGATTGCACGGTTGTACGTCAGTCTGCCTGGTCAGTCACCCCGCCCGCAGTGGGGCCACCGGCAACCATTCGGTTTTGCCGGTTCAGAGAATAAAAAAACTGTTAATTCGTTGATTTAATTTTAATTTACGTTTAACAGGAGCTTTATCATGCGTGCTTTATTCCTTTCCGCGCTGCTTGGCGCGTCCGTCTCTTTTTCTTCTTTTGCCGTCCAGGCGAATGAGGTGTCCACTCCGGCTGCACAACGCTGGCAAGGCCATGGCGTTGTTCAGGCGTTTGCTGCACAGTCCGTCACTCTCGAACATGACGCCATTCCTGAACTGAAATGGCCTGCCATGACGATGCCCTTCACCTTGTCATCCGGTGCTGCGCTCAATGGCGCGAAACCCGGCGATCGTGTGACGTTCATCCTTGAACGTTCAGGTGACGGATTCCAGATCGTCTCGCTGACGCCACAGCGCTAAGCGAGGACTTCATGAAACAACACACACTGGGCCTGTGGCTCGGTGGGGTGATGTTCGGGCTAATCAGCTCCGCCGTACAGGCGGAGCCGTGGACGCTCGACCAAACCCTGACCGAAGCGCAACGCTATTCCGCGGAGTTATCTGCCAGCCGTAATGAAGCACAGGCGCTGGATGCGATGGCGGATTCCGCGACTCAACTACCCGACCCCAAACTGAAGTTTGGAATTGAAAACGTACCGGTGCAGGGGAACAACGACAGGCGTCTGACGCGTGAAGGCATGACCATGCAAAAAATTGGCATCATGCAGAGCTATGTCAGTTCCGAAAAACGCGAACGTAAAGCGCAAACCTTCCAGGCACAGGCGCGAGGTGTGCTGGCCAAAGGGGAGGCTATTCGTGCGGCGCTTCAGCGCGATACTGCCCAGGCGTGGCTCGAACTAGCATTAGCGCAGCAGGCGCTGAAAAAAGCGAAAGCGCTGGTCAGTGAAACCGCGCGTCAGCGTGGTGTGCAAAAGGCAAGTGTGGGGGCGGGCAGTTCTACGCCAGACAGCGTACTGGCGCTGCAAATGACTCTGAGCGCAATGCGCGATAAAGAGACGCTTGCTCAGCGTGATGTGCAACTGGCGCAAAGCCGTCTGTTTCAGCTGACGGGGCAAACCATCACCGATGTGAGCGGGCCTTTGCCGCGTTACCAGCGGCTTCCCGCCGATGAAAAAACACTGGAGGAGGGAATAGTACAGCACCCGGAAGTGGAAGCCGCCCGCCGGGAGGCCGACACCGCGAAAGCCCGCTCCGCGCAATCAGCCATTGCCGCCATACCTGACGTGGATGTTGAGGTGTTCTACGCCCATCGCGCGGAAGGCTATGACGATATGGCTGGGGTGATGTTCAGCGTCGATTTGCCGATTTTCCAGTCCAAAAGGCAGGACAAAGATTATGCCGCGGATGTCTCCCGGTCGATGCAGGCTGTAGACCAGCTCACGCTGATTAAACGTGAGCATATCGCGCAGGTGCAGTCGCTGGTGGCGCAGTATCAGGCGGCACAAACCTTATGGCAGCGTCAGAGTGAGGAGATCCTCCCGTTACAACGGCAACGGCTGGATGTGCTGACGGCGCAGTATCGCTCGGGACAATCCGAACTGCCTGCGTTACTGGAAGCACGCCGTAGCGTGCTGGATACGGAGCTCGCGGCGAATCAGGCGGAGCGTGAGATGGCGCGTAACTGGGCGGCTATTCAATGGTTGATCCCACAGGAGCTGGCAAAATGAAAACAACGACCTTAACCGCAGTCGCGATTGCGGTGTTAGTGGCGGCCGGCGGCGGCTATTTTGTGGGGCAAAAGCAGTCTCATCAACCTGCGGCGCAGCCGCAACCCACTGAGCGTAAAGTACTTTACTGGTACGATCCCATGATGCCCGGCCAGCGTTTTGATAAGCCTGGAAAATCCCCCTTTATGGATATGCAGCTGGTAGCGCGCTATGCCGATGAGGAAAAGGCAGCGGCTGGCGTTGGGATCAGCGCGCAGCAGCAACAAAATCTGGGCATGAAGACAACGAAAGCCCAGTTGCACCAGCTGAATGTCCCGTTCTCCGCTTTCGCCACGGTATCAACGGATGAACGGGGAGTGACCGTGGTTTCAGCGCCCGCCAACGGCGTGGTGAAACGGTTGTATGCCAACGCCCCGCAGCAGCAGGTGAAAGCCGGTGAAGCGCTGGCGCAGCTGTGGATCCCACAATGGACCACCGCACAACAGGAATATCTGGCTGTTCGTCAGCTTGGCGATGCCGGGCTGACACGCGCCGCACGTGAGCGACTGGCGCTGCAATTTATGCCGGAGGAGGTGATCCGGGCGCTGGAACGAAGCGGCAAACCGCAAACCACGCTGACGCTTAGGGCGGCGAAAGCAGGATATGTCGTTAAGCTGGATGTGCGTGAAGGCGCGCAAATTACAGCCACAGCGCCGCTGTTTGAAATCGCCAGCCTTGATCCAGTGTGGCTGGTCATTGATTACCCGCAAACGCAGGCGCAGTCCCTGAGCGTGGGCAGTGAAGTGGTTGCCACGACGCAGAGCTGGCCGGGTGAGCAATTCCACGGTACGGTCAGTGAGCTACTCCCGCAGATGGAAACCACCACGCGAACGCTGAAAGCGCGCATCGTGCTGAACAACGTCGGGCAGAAATTAAAACCCGGGATGTATCTCAGCGTATCGCGCGCCCAGACAGCAGAACGCCCGCCAGTGCTTGCTGTACCTGAAGAAGCGGTCATCAACAGCGGGGAATCCACACGCCTGCTGCTGGCTACCGGGGACGGCTATTTCCGCCCGGTCAATGTCAAAACAGGGCTGACTGCCCAGGGCTGGACGGAGATTACGTCGGGCCTGAAAGAGGGCGATGACGTTGTCACCTCAGGGCAGTTCCTGATTGATTCAGAAGCGAATCTGCGCAGCGTGATGCCGGAGGTGACCCAATGATTGCCGCGGTGATTCGTGCTTCATTACGTAACCGGCTGCTGGTGATCCTGGCGGCACTGATTATGGCCGGGTGGGGCTGGTGGGCGGTGCAACGTGCGCCGCTGGATGCGCTTCCCGATCTTTCTGATGTGCAGGTTATTGTCAAAGCCAGCTATCCCGGCAAAGCGCCACAGGTGATAGAGGATCAGGTGACCTGGCCGCTGACCACATCGATGCTCTCTGTGCCGGGGGCTAAAACGGTGCGCGGCTTTTCCATGTTTGGTGATGCCTATGTCTACGTGCTGTTTGAAGATGGCACGGATTTGTACTGGGCTCGCTCCCGCGTGCTGGAGTATTTAAGCCAGGTGCAGTCGCAATTTCCGGCGGGAGTGAAAGTCTCGCTGGGGCCAGACGCCACCGGAGTGGGCTGGATTTACGAATACGCCCTTGTCGATCGCAGCGGAAAACACAGCCTGGCAGACCTGCGAGCTATTCAGGACTGGACGCTGAAGTTTGAACTTAAAACCGTGCCGAACGTGTCGGAAGTCGCCAGCATTGGCGGAATGGTGCGTCAGTATCAGATTGTGGCCGATCCCGCCAGGATGCGTGCGCTGAACATTACGCACAGCCAGCTTTCCAGCGCAGTGCAGGCGGCCAACAAAGAGAGTGGCGGCGCATTGCTGGAAATGGGTGAGGCTGAATATATGGTGCGCACCACCGGCTATTTGCGGTCGCTGGATGATTTTCGCAACGTGGTGATCGCCAGCCGGGACGGGGTGCCAGTGCTGCTAAAAGACGTCGCGACCATTGGATTTGGTCCGGAAATTCGCCGGGGCGTGGCGGAGCTGAACGGTGAGGGCGAGGTTGCCGGTGGCGTGGTCGTGATGCGCTATGGGCAGAATGCGCTGGACACCATTCACGCGGTGAAAGCAAAGCTCAGTGAATTGCAGAAAACGTTGCCAGGAGGTGTGGAAATTGTCCCGGTCTATGACCGCTCAACCCTGATTGAAGAGTCGGTTAAGACGCTGACGCATAAGCTGCTGGAAGAGTTTGCTGTCGTGGTGGTGGTGTGTGCGCTGTTTTTATTCCATTTCCGTTCAGCGCTGGTGGCCATTGTCTCTCTGCCGCTGGGGATCCTGGGTGCATTTGTGGTGATGCATTATCAGGGGATCAACGCGAACATCATGTCGCTTGGCGGGATCGCTATTGCTATCGGGGCGATGGTCGACGCCGCGATTGTGATGATTGAAAACATGCACAAAGTGCTGGAGCAATGGCGGCATGATAACCCGGATAAAACGCCGTCGTCCGGAGATTACTGGCACCTTGCGGAGCGCGCCGCCGTGGAAGTCGGTCCGGCTCTGTTTTGCAGCCTGCTTATCATCACCTTGTCGTTCATTCCGGTGTTTTCGCTCGAGGCGCAGGAAGGGCGAATGTTTTCCCCGCTGGCGTTTACCAAAACCTGGTCAATGGCGGTGGCGGCAGGGCTTGGCATTACCCTGGTGCCGGTGCTGATGGGCTATTTTATTCGCGGCCAAATCCCTGATGAAAAAGCCAACCCCATCAACCGGGTGCTGATCCGTCTGTATGAACCTTTGCTGGATAAGGTGCTCTCTTTTCCGAAAACTACGCTGGTGCTGGCGTTTGCGCTTTTGGTGGCGACACTTTGGCCGTTAAGCCGTCTGGGAAGTGAGTTTATGCCACCTCTGGATGAAGGGGATTTGCTGTATATGCCGTCCACGCTGCCAGGTATTTCCGCCCGCGAGGCTTCGCGGTTGTTGCAGCAAACAGACCGGCTGATTAAAAGCGTACCGGAAGTGGAAAGCGTATTTGGTAAGGCCGGAAGGGCAGAATCGGCAACCGACCCGGCGCCGCTCACCATGCTGGAAACGACTATCCACTTTAAGCCGCGTGATCAGTGGCGCCCGGGAATGACAACGCAAAAACTGGTCGAGGAGCTGGATAAAACGGTGTCCGTACCCGGCATTGCTAACGTGTGGGTGCCTCCTATCCGTAACCGCCTGGATATGCTGGCCACCGGGATCAAAAGCCCGGTAGGCATTAAGGTGAACGGCAATAATATTGCGGATATCGAGCGGGTCGCCCAGCAGATTGAACAGGTGGTGAAGCAGGTGCCAGGCGTCACTTCAGCTTTGGCAGAACGTCTGGTGGGAGGGCGCTATGTGGATATTCGTATCGACAGGCAAAAGGCTGCGCGATACGGCGTGTCCGTTGATGAACTACAAAGCATGGTTTCTACGTTAGTGGGGGGCGATAACATTGGTGAGGTCATTCAGGGGCGCGAGCGTTATCCCATCAACTTGCGCTACCCACGAGACCTTCGTGATAATGTGGATAAACTGCGCGTCTTACCCGTGATCGCCGCGAACGGCAGCCAGATTGCGCTTGGCGAACTGGCGGACATTGTGGTGACGGAAGGCCCGCCAATGTTGAAAAGTGAAAATGCGCGACTGTCTAACTGGATTTATGTCGACCTGCGCGGGCGCGATCTGAAGTCAGCGGTAGATGAAATGCAAAAGCGGGTGGCGGAGCAGGTTGTTTTACCGCAGGGCGTGTCTCTCTCCTGGTCCGGACAATTCGAATATCTTGAGCGGGCCACGGCGAAGCTAAAAATAGTCCTGCCAGTGACTCTCATGATTATATTTATACTGCTTTGGTTAACCTTTAAACGCGTTTCAGATGTCCTGATAATAATGGGGACATTACCGTTTGCACTTATTGGGGGCGTGTGGTTGCTGTGGCTGCTTGAATATAATCTGTCGGTAGCGGGGGCGGTAGGATTTATCGCGCTTTCCGGTGTCGCGGCAGAATTTGGCGTAATAATGGTGCTCTATTTAAATCATGCGCTGGATAAGTACCGTCTGCGGGAACCTGACGGCGGAAGTGCAATGGTTATGCGTGCTATCCATGAAGGAGCCGTGCTTCGCGTTCGCCCGAAAGTGATGACTGTTGCCACCATCATGGCAGGGCTGCTGCCGATTATGTGGGGGGGAGGCAGCGGCTCTGAGGTGATGCAACGCATCGCGGCGCCAATGATAGGCGGGATGGTGACTGCGCCATTGCTGTCAATGCTGGTTATTCCTGCTCTGTATAAATTGTTACATCGACGTTAAATATGCATCCTGTATGCGCTTATTCAGGCATACAGGACGACTCAACTTAAGAATATTCCCAGAACGAGTGGTGTTAATTAGGAATAACGCTGATGTCGTTAAGTTATCATTCAACTATTCTATGGTAAACTTTGCCTCGAATACTAAGAATGGTAATTGCATTGTGATCGTACGAAATAAGTTTTACTTGATTTTATTGTTTATTTTTGGGCAGTTAACATTTTCTTCTGTTGCTATGGCAGAAGAAAGCGCGGCGGATAAAGGCTGGTTCTCAACTTTTACGGATAACGTCGCGCAAACCTGGAAGGAGCCAGAGCACTATGATCTGTATATTCCGGCAATAACGTGGCACGCGCGTTTTGCGTATGACAAAGAAAAGACTGACAAATACAACGAGCGCCCGTGGGGTGCTGGTTTTGGTCAGTCCCGCTGGGACGAAAAAGGGAACTGGCACGGCATCTACCTGATGGCCTTTAAAGATTCCTTTAACAAGTGGGAACCGATTGGTGGCTACGGTTGGGAGAAAACCTGGCGACCATTAGCAGACGATAACTTCCACGTTGGCCTGGGCTATACCGCAGGGGTTACCGCGCGCGATAACTGGAAATACATTCCTATTCCGGTGATCTTGCCGCTGGCGTCCATTGGCTATGGTCCGGCAACGTTCCAGATGACGTATATTCCAGGGACTTACAACAACGGTAACGTTTACTTCGCGTGGATGCGTTTTCAGTTTTAACTGAAAAAACTTTACATGATGGCGAAAAAACGTACTGCCTTTGAATCATAAAGGATAAAAATCCGTCAGTGAAAATTAACGCGACTTTTGTCACTTTTTATCAAAGATCCGCTGGACAAAACGTCCCACAATTGTTGTACTGATACCCGACACAGCATTTGTGTCGTTTTTTAATGTAAAGGTAATTTTGATGTCTAAGATTAAAGGTAACGTTAAGTGGTTTAATGAGTCCAAAGGATTCGGTTTCAT
>Ga0153917_1000349_pt1 | contig 33823 bp, 25 predicted proteins | sample TSFL001MetaG_FD_104695 | JGI IMG/M metagenome (GOLD analysis project Ga0153917, IMG submission 104695) | Attine ant fungus gardens microbial communities from Florida, USA - TSFL001 MetaG | ecosystem: Host-associated > Fungi > Mycelium > Unclassified | place: USA: Florida, Paynes Creek Historic... | reverse complement strand
CTGAAGGTCGTGCACAGGCCCGCCGCGTCGGTCACCTCCTGCACCGCCAGCCCGTGCGGTCCCCACTGCACGACCGTCTCTCCCGTCAGCTCGCTCTCCCGCACACCGGCCAGCCGATAGAATCCCTCGGCCGAGCAATGGCGTGCCAGGCCATGGCGCGCGAGGTAGATACGTTTGTGGTCCTCGGGCAGTACGCTGGCCCGATATCCGGCTTTTTCCAGCATCGCCTTCAAGTCCGGTTCAGGTACATGGCCTTCGAACGCGACCAGCGATGCCTCGTCCAGCATGGCCGTTTCGGTGTAGGCGACCAGGGCCTGACGCACAGGCACCTCGACCGGCTCTCCCGCAGCGTCGCACCACTGCACGCGCCTGTAGGCGCTCAGCGTGGCATCGTCCAGACCGGCCAGCGGGCCATCCGCCGCTTGCAGGCCTTCCAGGGTGAATCCGCCCTCGGGCACCTGGGCCGACGTCAGTTGCAGCACATCCGTGCGTGTCCCTTCGCTCAGCCCTGTCAGGTGAAGGTGTCCAATCTGCAAGTTGCGCATGCGGTGGCGTGACAGTGTCAGCCACACAACCGTCTGCTGAGGATCCCGGGAGGCGGCCTCCAGCCCGGCAGGCAAGGTGTCCGGATAAGGCGATGGGATGACCGCGGCTCGGCGCGGATAACGGATGTCCACACTCTGCAGCACGCCGCCATGGATGTCCTGCTCAAGGACGATCACCTGCGAAATCACCGGATCCTGGGCAATGCGCTCGGTGGCGAACGACAGGCGCTCGACAGGCGTCACCAGGGCCGCAGGCCTTGCGGGATCCGCCGCTTCATAGGCCCGTACCTGCCAGCGCTGACGGGTGATGCTGTAAGGCACCGCCTCTCGGTCGCTGCCGTCGCAGCCATAGGTTTCGGTGCGCACCACCACGCCCTTGAGGGCGCGCAGAAGCCAACGGCGCGCCTCGGCATCCGGCGCGTACGGTTGTTCCCGGCCATCCGCATCCAGCCGGGTGATGCGCAGCGGGCTGACGGCGAAATCGGGCTCCGCGGACCCTGCCCCGGCGAACATGCCCTCGATCGTCACGTCATGGGCCTCGACACCACTGAGGAACCAGGTATGCACCTGGGCCGGTGGCGAGCGCTCCGGCGCCGTGCCCTGCGAGTCGGCCAGGGTGTCGGTCTGGATCAGATGGGTGAACCCTCGGAACTCGCGCTCATGGCCATCCCAGACACCCCACCGGTACTGCATGCCGCTGACGGTACGCAGCCCGCTGATGTCATCGATCTCCGTCACCCGGCTGAGCATGTGCACCGGAAACGGCAGCAAGCTCACCGCCGGTTTGCCTTGCGCCTTCAACGCGGCTTTTTCATCCAGCCAGCCCTGGGCCGAGCTGCGGTAGTCGAACAGCGTGCGACTGCCGGTATTGGTGCAGACCTGCGCCAGCAACCACGGACGCATGTCGTTGAAACGGTACGCCCAGGTACGCGGGGTCATGTGCGTCACCGTCAGCAGGAGCTCTGCCGTGCCTTGGCCACGCAGGTCCGTCACCTGCAGCACACAGGTGTCATCCAGTACCACGCCCTCCGGCGCCGGCACCGACGAGTGCTCCACGAAGCGGTTGCCCGACTCGCTGACGAACACCCGCACACGGTCAGGCTCCAGGTACAGGATGTCGGTGGTGCCACTGCCATCGGTATCGCCGAGAAACACCCGCGAGGCCGAGAAGCGCTCGACAGCGAATCCACCGATACTGATCGGCTCAGCAAAACGGCCATGACCAAGGGATGGCCAATAGGTGACGCCCTTCCCGGTGATCTCCACCAGATGCTGCTGGCCACTGCCAGCCGGGTCCGCGAACGCCACCAAGCGATCCTCGCCACCTTCCAGCGGCAACGGGGTCCTGCCCAGGTAGGCGGTTTCGGCAGCCTGCCGCCAGCCCTCTCTGGCCGCACTGGCCCACACGCGCACGCTTCGCGGCCCGATCATGGCCACATCCAGTAATCCGGCGCCCGTCAGGTCCGCCCGCTGGACGCGGGGATGCAGCAACTCCACCGGCAAGGCCTGGAGCGGGATGAAACGGCTCCACTGCCCTCCCGGCGCCAAGGTGAAGCTGCCCTGCAGGCCGGGCTGGGCAACCAGCCACTCTGGGCGACCATCGCTATCCAGATCGGTCAAGGTACCCGCTCCCAGCGCTGGTGCAACAGGCAGCACCTGGGGCTCGCCCCAGCTCACCGCATCCGCAGCGCCACCGCTCTTGCGTTCCGGCGCACGATATCGCCAGGCACCTTCCTCCTGGTACAGCAGCCCCGGCAGGCCCTCGCCGTGCAGATCGGCCATCTGCCAATGCGGCGGACTGAAACCGTCCAGGTCGGACAATGCGTCCCAGGTGATGGCTTCCCGCCCCGGTCGGCTCAGCTCGAACTCCACCGGAGGCAAGGTCAGCGGCGCACCGTCCGGCTCATAGGCCACTTGCTGCGCGGCCACCAGCAACGTCGCCACGGCTGAAGGCTCGTGACTGAGGTGCAGACGGGAAACCAGCACCGGCGTCGGGTCCGCTTCCCCGGCCATCATCCGGGTGCGGTGCCAGAGCAGCACGTCGTGGCACAGTCGGCGCATGCGTGTGTTAAAGCCCCAACGCCAGAACGAAAAACGATCTTCGCGAACCGGCCATGTCGCGTCCGTCTCGAACGGAGGTGGCTGATCCACGGGCGTGCCGCGCTCACCATAGTCCAACAGCATCACGCTCATGAAGTCATCCGGGCGGAACGCCCCTTCAGGCACCAGCAGCGAGGCCGACGGCGTCGCATTCAAGGCATGCACACCGGCCAGATACAGGTTGGCCACCAACGGGTGGGCAGCCAGCTCCTGCGCGTCGCAGTGAGCGCCATCCTCGGTGCGGTAGGTGTACACCAGATGTTCGCCCTTGGCGCTGACCGTCTCCTCGGCGTACCAACTGGCCACCCGCGAAGGGTCATCCGGATCGCTCAAACGGGTGGTGGCGGACCACCCGAACAAGGTGATGCTGCCGTCGGCGTGGTAGTTGAGCCAGAAGCCCGGGGAATCCGGTGTCGCGTTCGCGCGCCAGTGCTCAAGGCGCTCGCCGCGCAGGCCACTGCGCGACACCCAGGGGGTGACGGTATGCGGGGCATTCACCTCGGAAAACGGCAAGCTGTTCTCGATGCGCGGGCCGGCCTTGTCACGCAGGATCTCCTCGCCGTCCGGGCCGGCCAGGCGGTCGTCCTCGCTATAGCGTGGGATACCGAAGCGGGTCATGCGCGACACCGCGGGTAACGGGCAACTCCACCCGGCGCCGAAGGCATCGTTGCCGCCGCCTGAGCTGTAGCTCAGCGCCAGCGACGGCGACAGTTCGCGCCCGGTGGGCAACGGCAGCGGCAATGACCAGCCGGCCGCACCGTCGGCACTGTCGACGGACAGCATGCCGCCCCCCACGGAAACGGTTCCGCCGCCCTTGGGCAGCGACGGCGGGGTGAACAACGGCTCGCGGCGGGTGACGCCGGACATAGGGGATGAATCAGGCATGGCTGGGCTCCTGCGCGCCCTCCCGCATGCCGCGGGAACAGCGCAGATACAGATGACATGGAAGGAACGGACCTGCACGCTCCGCCCGCCATTGGCAGACGATCAAGCGAACAGTCGCTCAGGCTTTGAAAAGCTTATCCATGAGCCCAACGAGGCAGAACTGCCCGAAACACTAGGTGGTGCGGTGCAAGAAAACATGCTGGGCGCCATTCACGCAGCCTATCCGCCACACCGTCCGATCAACCGCGCAGGGCGGCCCCGCCTCTACTGATCCGCATCCGCCTCGGCAAAGGCCTGCCGGGCATCCCAACCACCGCCCAGCGCGGCAATCAGCTGCACGCTGACCACCAACCGTCCCTGGAGCAGGGTCAACACACTGCGTTCGTTACTCAAGGCCGTGGTCTGCACGTTGACCACGTCCAGGTAGCCGATCAGCCCGGCGCGGTACTGGTTTTCGGTCAGGCGCAGCGACTCACGGGCGGCATCCAGCGCCTCCTGACGCACCACGGCCTCATCACCGTACACCTTGAGCTGCACCAGATAGTTCTCGACCTCCTTGAAACCGTCGAGCACCGCCTGGCGGTACTGCGCCACCGTCTGGTCGTACACCGCCACAGTGCGGTCCACCTCGGCACTGCGCCGGCCGGCATCGAACAGGGTCATGGCCAGCGACGGCCCTACCGACCAGTAGCGGTTGGGCAGCTCGATCCAGTTGCTGAAGCTGCTGCTGGAATAACCGCCGCTCATGCTCAGGCTCAGGTCCGGGAAGTAGGCCGCGCGGGCCACGCCGATATTGGCGTTTGCGGCCATCACGTTGCGTTCAGCCGAGGCGATGTCGGGGCGGCGCTCCAGCAATTGCGACGGCAGCGTCACCGGGATCTGCGGCAGGGCCGGAATGCGCTTGCTGTCGGCCAGGGCAAAATCCGCCGGGGCCTTGCCCAGCAGCACGGCGATGGCGTTTTCGTACTGGGCGCGCTGCCACGCCAGGTCGATCAGGTCAGCCTGGGTACTCTTGAGCTGGGTACGTGCCTGGGCCACGGCATCGGGGCCGGCAACGCCTGCGCGGTACTGGTTTTCGTTCATGCGCAGCGAGCGCTCGTAGGCGGCCACGGTGGCTTCCAGCAGACGCTTCTGCTCGTCGATCACCCGCAGTTGCAGGTAGTTCTGCACCAGCTCCGACTGAAGGCTCAGGCGGATCGCCGCCATGTCCGCCAGGCTGGCCTGGGCACTGGCCTCGTCGGCATTGAGCGTCTCGCGCAGCTTGCCCCACAGGTCGATCTCCCAGCTCACGCCGAGCTGGGCGTTGTAGGTGTTGCGAATACCGCTGCTGTTGTTCGACAGGCTCGAGCTGCTGCTGCCGGTCCCCTGGGCCGAGCGGTTCTTGCTCACCGAAAGGTCCAGGCTTGGGAACAACGCGCTTCGGCTGCTGCGCACCAGGGCCTGGGCCTGACGATACTGGGCCGCGTACTGGGCAACGGTCTGGTTGTTGCGGTTGAGCTCCTCGACCAGGGCGTTCAGGCCCGTGTCACCGTAGACCTCCCACCAGGCGCCACGGGCGATGGCGTCGGACGGATTGGCCTGGGTCCAGCCCTCGGCCTGCTTGAACTGCGCCGGCGTGGAAAGCTCCGGGCGGTGGTAGTCCGGGCTCAGGGTACAGGCGCTGAGCAGCGCCACGCACAGGCCGGCGCCGACCAGGCGCGAGCCACGCCCACGGGTCAGCAGCTTCAGGGCACGGTGAAGTGGGGTCTGGGCAAAGTTCATAGCGGGGTATCCAGTGCGGCGTCGGTGCGCACGCCACGCCAGCGGTTGAACCGGTGGCGCAGGCGGTCGAGGTACAGGTAGACCACAGGCGTGGTGTAGAGGGTCAGGACCTGGCTGAACACCAGGCCACCGATGATGGTCAGGCCCAGGGGCTGACGCATCTCGGCGCCTTCTGCGCGACTGAGCAGCAACGGCAGCGCGCCAAGAATGGCAGCCAGCGTGGTCATCAGGATCGGGCGCAGGCGCATCAGGCACGCGCGGCGGATCGACTCCTCCGGGCTCAAGCCGTCGTTGCGCTCCAGCTGCAGGGCCAGGTCGATCATCAGGATGGCGTTCTTCTTTACCACGCCGATCAGCAGGAACAGGCCCAGCAGCGAGATCAGGCTGAACTCGCCCCCGGTGACGTACAGCGCCAGCAAGGCGCCGACCCCGGCCGAGGGCAAGGTGGAAAGAATCGTCAGCGGGTGGATGTAGCTTTCATAGAGAATCCCCAGCACCAGGTACACCAGCACCAAAGCACCGAGGATCATCAGCGGCTGGCCCTGGGTGGTCTTGGCGAAGGCATCAGCGGTGCCACCGAGCCTGGCGATCACCTCCTCCGGCAAGCCAAGCCTGGCCACCGTGCGCTCCACCGCAGCCATGGCCTGGTCGGGGCTGTAGCCTTCGGCGACATCGAAGGCGATGTCCTCGGAGGCGAACTGCCCCTCGTGGCTGACGCGGTCGTTGGCCAGGCTGTTCTCGTAACGGGCGAAGCTCGACAGCGGCACGCGCGCACCGTCGGCGGTGATCACCTGCACCTGCTCCAGGGTGCTGGGGTCCCAGGCGTACTTGGGATTGATCTCCAGCACCACCTGGTACTGGTTGAGGCTGTCGTAGATGGTCGAGATCTGCCGCTGGCTGTAGGCGTTGTTCAGCACCGTGGTGATCATGTCCATGTCGATCCCCAGGCGCTTGGCCTGGTCACGGTCGACCACCAGCGTCACCTGCTGGGTACCGGCACCGTCGCGGGCATCGATGGCGGTCAGCTCCGGCAAGGCGCGCAAGGCCGCGACCACCTTGGGGAACCACTCGCGCAAGGCCCCCAGGTCGCCGCTCTGCAAGGTATAGAGGTACTGGGACGTGGACTGGTCGCGCCCGCCTCCGCCCAGCTGCAAATCCTGGTCGGCCATCAGGAACAGCCGCCCACCGGGTACCTTGGGCATCTCCTTGCGCAGACGCTCGATCACTTGCTGCGCCGACAGCTTGCGCTCGCTGATCGGCTTCAGGCGCACCAGGACGAAGGCGTTGTTGGTGCCGCTGTTGCCGCCGATGAAACCCGCGACGCTCTGCACGGCCGGATCGGCCAGCAAGGCGCGGCGGTAGGTTTCCATCTTCGGTTGCATCACGCTGAACGACAGGCCGTCGTCGCCACGGATGAAGCCCTGCAACTGCCCGGTGTCCTGCTGGGGCATGAGGGTCTTGGGCACCACCACGTACAGGGCGATGTTGACGCCGATGGTCACCAGCAGGCTGATCAGCGTGAGCCGCTTGTTGCGCAAGGCCCAGCCCAGGCTGCGGTCATAGGCCGCGACCATGCGCTGGTGCACCCGATCGCTCCAGCGCTGCAGGCGGTTCTGCTCCTGGGCATGGGGCTTGAGCCAGCGCGAGCACAACATGGGCGTGAGGGTCAGCGACACCAGCAGCGACACCAGGATCGCCGACGCCAGGGTAATGGAGAACTCCTGGAACAACCCGCGCACGATACCGCCCATGAACAGGATCGAGACGAACACCGCCACCAGCGAGACGTTCATCGACAGCAGGGTGAAGCCCACCTCCTTGGCCCCCAGGAAGGCCGCACGCATCGGCGGCTGGCCGTCCTCGATGTGCCGGGAGATGTTCTCCAGCACCACGATGGCATCGTCGACCACCAGCCCCGTGGCAAGGATCAACGCCATCAGCGACAGGTTGTTCAGGGAAAACCCGCACAGATACATGACCGCGAAGGTACCCACCAGCGACACAGGCACGGCAAGACTGGGGATCAGCGACGCACGGAAGTTGCCAAGGAACAGGTACACCACCAGGATCACCAGCACCACGGCGATCAGCAGTGTGTGCTCGGCCTCCTTCAATGTGGCCTTGATCACCGGCGAGCGGTCCATGGCCACGTCCAGCTTGACACTGGCCGGCAGCAGCGACTGCAAGGCCGGCAACTGCGCCTTGATCTGCTCGACGGTCTGGATGATGTTGGCGCCGGTCTGACGGTTGACCACCAGCAGCACCGCGGCCTGGTTGTTGAAGAAGCCACTGTTGTAGCGGTTCTCTACGCCGTCGGTGATGCTCGCCACATCGGACAGGCGCAGGATCGCGCCGTCCTGCTGGCGGATCACCAGAGGCTCGTAGTCCTTGGCCGTTTCCAGTTGATCGTTGGCCCGCACCTGCCAGTTGCGCTCGGCGTCCTCGACAAAACCCATGGGCCGGCGCTGGTTGGCGTTGGCCACCGCGGTGCGCACTTCATCCAGGGACAGGCCGTACTGGTTGAGCAGCTGGGGCTCCACGGCAATCCGCACCGCCGGCAGCGAGCTGCCGCCGATCTGCACTTCCCCTACCCCGCTGACCTGGGCCAGGCTCTGGGCCAGGATGGTATCCGCCAGGTCGTAGAGCTGACCTTTCTGCAATACATCGGAGGTCAGCGACAGCACCATGATCGGCGCCTGGGACGGGTTGATCTTCTTGTAGGTGGGCATGCTGCGCATACCGCTGGGCAGCAGGTTGCGGGTGGCGTTGATCGCCGCCTGCACCTCACGTGCCGCACCGTCGATGTCGCGGCCCATGTCGAAGCCGATGATCACACGGGTCGAGCCCTGGTTGGAGCTGCTGGTCAGAGTGGTGACGCCGGCGATGCTGCCGAGCTTGCGCTCCAGCGGCGTGGCCACGGTGGCGGCCATCACCTCGGGGCTGGCCCCCGGCAGGTTGGCCTGCACCACGATCACCGGGAAGTCCATCTGCGGCAGCGGCGATACCGGCAACAGACCGAAGCTCACGCCTCCCAGGAGCATGATCGCCAGGCTCAGCAGCATGGTCGCCACTGGCCGGCGGATGAACGGGCCGGAGAGGTTCATGCCTCGACCTGCCGTGCTTCGGTGGCCGGCCGCCAGCGACGCGCCAGGCGGTCGAAGTACAGGTAGATGACCGGTGTGGTGAACAACGTCAGCACCTGGCTGACCAACAGCCCACCGACCATCACCAGGCCCAGAGGCTGGCGCAGCTCGGCGCCGGAGCCGGTGGCGAGCATCAGCGGCACGGCGCCGAACAAAGCCGCCAGCGTGGTCATCAGGATCGGCCGGAAACGCAGCAATGCCGCCTGGTAGATGGCGTCACGCGGGGCCATGCCCTGGTGACGCTCGGCCTCCAGCGCGAAGTCGATCATCATGATGGCGTTCTTCTTGACGATCCCGATCAGCAGGATGATGCCGATGATGGCGATCATCCCCAGGTCGTTGCCGCTCAGGAGCAACGCCAGCAAGGCACCGACCGCCGCCGACGGCAGGGTCGAAAGGATGGTCACCGGGTGGATGTAGCTCTCGTAGAGCACGCCCAGCACGATGTACATGGTGACCACGGCAGCGAGGATCAGCAGCAGGGTGCTCGACAGCGAAGCCTGGAAGGCTTCGGCCGCCCCCTGGAAGCGGGTCTGCACCCCCAGCGGCATGCCGATCTGCTGCTGTACCTGCTCGATGACCTTCACTGCTTCGCCCAGGGAGGCACCGTGGGCCAGGTTGAACGACATCGTCACCGCCGGGAACTGGCCGATATGGGAAATCGCCAGTTGCGCCTGACGCTGCTCGACACGTGCCAGGGCCGACAGGCGCACCTGGCCACCGTCGGTGGCCTTGACGTGGATCGACTCCAGCGCCTGCGGGCCGATGCTCGAGGCGGTCTGCGACTGCAACACCACACGGTACTGGCTGGCCTGGGTATAGATGGTGGAGATCTGCCGCTGGCCGAAGGCGTCATACAAGGCGTTGGTGATCTGCGACACGCTGATCCCCAGGCGGCTGGCCATGTCGCGGTCGATCACCAGGTACACCTGCAGGCCTTTGTCCTGCAGATCGCTCGCCACATCCTGCAGCTCAGGGCGTTGCTGCAGGGCGTGGACCAGCTTGCCACTCCACTCGGCGAGCAGGTCCGCGTCCGGCGACGACAGGCTGAACTGGTACTGGGTGCGGCTGACCCGGTCCTCGATGCTCAGGTCCTGCACCGGCTGCATGAACAGACGGATCCCCACCAGCTTGTCGACCTGCGGCTGCAGGCGCTCGATGACTTCACTGGCGGTGACGTCGCGCTCGCCGTGCGGCTTGAGGTTGATCAGCAGGCGGCCACTGTTGAGCGTGGCGTTGTCGCCATCGACACCGATGTACGACGACAGGCTCTGCACTGCCGGGTCTTTCAGGATCACCTTGCTCAGCGCCTGCTGGCGCTCGCTCATGGCCGCGAACGAGGTGGACTGCGGCGCCTCGGAAATCCCCTGGATCACGCCGGTATCCTGCGCGGGGAAGAAGCCCTTGGGCACGATGATGTACAAGAATACCGTCAGCACCAGGCTGGCCACGGCCACCAGCAAGGTCAGCGGCTGGTGCCTGAGCACCCATTGCAGGCCCCGGCCATAGTGCTCGATCAGCCAGTCGATCCAGGCGCCGCTGGCGCGATAGAAGCGCCCTTGCTCCTGCTCCTCGGGCTCGCGCTTGAGCAGCCGCGCGCACATCATCGGGGTCAGGGTCAGGGACACCACCAGGGAAATCAGGATCGCCACCGCCAGGGTGATGGCGAACTCGCGGAACAACCGACCGACCACGTCGGCCATGAACAGCAGCGGGATGAGCACCGCGATCAACGAGAAGGTCAGCGACACCAGGGTGAAGCCGATCTGCCGGGCCCCCTTGAGGGCCGCCTGCATCGGCGTTTCGCCCTCCTCGATGTGCCGGGAGATGTTCTCCAGCATGACGATGGCATCATCGACCACGAAACCTGTGGCGATGGTCAGGGCCATCAGCGTGAGGTTGTTGACCGAAAAGCCGGCCAGGTACATCACGCCGAAGGTTCCGATCAGCGACAGCGGCACGGCGATCGACGGGATGATAGTGGCGCTGAAACGGCGCAGGAACACGAAGGTGACCATCACCACCAGGACAATGGCGATCAGCAGCTCGTGCTGCACGTCCTTGACGGCGGCGCGGATGGTCTGGGTCCGGTCGGTGAGGACGGTGACGTCCAGGCCGGCCGGCAGGTTGTCGGTGATCGATGGCAGCATCTGCTTGATCAGGTCGACCACTTCGATGACGTTGGCCCCCGGCTGGCGCTGGATGTTCAACAGCACCGCCTGGTTCTCGTTGGCCCAGGCCGCCAGGCGCTCGTTCTCGGCGCCGTCGACGATCTCGGCTACATCCTTGAGGCGCAGGGGCGCACCGTTGCTGTAGGCCAGGATGAGGTTGGCGTATTCCTCGGGCGAGCGCAGCTGGTCGTTGGCGTCGAGCATCGATACCCGCGTCGGGCCATCGAAGTTGCCCTTGGGCTGGTTGACGTTGGAGGCACCGACCAGGGTGCGCACGTCGTCCAGGTTCAGGCCATTGGCCGCCAGGGCATCGACATTGACCTTGATGCGCACCGCCTGGCGCTGGCCGCCGGCGATGCTGACCATGCCCACCCCGCTGATCTGGGCGATCTTCTGCGCCACGCGGGTATCGACCAGGTCGTTGAGCTTGGGCAGCGGCATGGTTTGGGAGGAGATGGCCAGGGTCAGCACCGGGGTGTCGGCCGGGTTGACCTTGTTGTACACCGGTGGCGCCGGCAGGTCGCTGGGCAGCAGGTTGGTGGCTGCGTTGATCGCCGCCTGCACCTGTTGCTCGGCGACGTCCATGTTCATGTCGAGGTTGAAGCGCAGGGTCAGCACCGAGGCGCCGCCCGAGCTGGTCGAGGCCATCTGGGTCAGGCCGGGCATCTGCCCGAACTGGCGTTCCAGGGGCGCGGTGACCGCGCTGGTCATCACCTGGGGGCTGGCACCGGGGTACAGGGTCATGACACGGATGGTCGGGTAGTCGACCTGGGGCAAGGCCGCAACCGGCAACAGCCTGTAGGCGATCAGGCCGGCCAGGACGATGGCCAGCATGCTCAGCGTGGTGGCGACCGGGCGGAGGATGAACAGGCGCGAGAGGTTCATGCGCCCGCCTTGCCCGACTCACCCGCCTGGGCCGAACCCTTGGCATCCTGACCCTGCAGGTGCTGGCCGGGAGTGGTCGGCACCTGGGAGCTGTCCTCCACCACTTCCACCTTGCTGCCCTCGCGCAGGCGGTCGGTGCCTTCGAGGACCAGGCGATCGCCCGGAGCCAACCCTTCGAGCACCACGCTCTGTTCACCGTCGCTGGCGCCGACCTTGAGTTTGCGGATATTGACCGTGCTCTGGGCGTTGACCACATAGGCGAAGGTGCCGTCATTGCCGAACTGGATGGCCGCGGCCGGGGCCAGCACCACTTGCCTGAGGGTGTCGGCCAGCAGGCGCACGTTGACGAACTGGTTGGGGAACAGGGCCTGGTCCTTGTTATCGAAACGGGCCTTGAATTTCAGGGTACCGGTGGCGGTGTCGATCTGGTTGTCCAGACTGCCCAGCACGCCGGTCGATTGCAGCTTGCTGTCGCCGCGGTCCCAAGCCTCGACCGGCAGGGTCGCGCCGCTGCGGTAGCGCTCGAGTACGGTGGAGAGCTCGGTCTCGGGCAAGGTGAAGGCCACGTTGATCGGCTCGGTCTGGGTGATCACCACCAGCGCGGTGGTGTCGTTGGCGGCCACCAGGTTGCCCAGGTCCAGCTGGCGCAGGCCTACCCGACCATTGATGGGCGCGCGGATCTGGGTGAAGTCCAGGTTCAGGCGGGCGTCGCTCACCGCGGCCTGGTTGGTCTTGACCAGCCCCTGGAACTGCGCGACCTGGGCCTCGGCGGTGTCGAGGGTCTGCTTGGCGATGCTGTCTTCGGCGTACAGGCCCTTGTAGCGCGCCAGGTCGACCTGGGCGTTCTTGAGCTGGGCCTGGTTCTGCGCCAGGGTGCCTTCTGCCTGTTGCAGGGCAATGCGGTAGGGGCGCGGGTCGATCTCGGCGAGCAGGTCGCCCGCCTTGACCTGCTGGCCTTCCTTGAAGTGGACCTTGACCAGCTCGCCGGCCACCCGGCTGCGGACGTTGACGGTGTTGGTGGCCGTCACCGTGCCCAGGGCCTTGTAGTAGAGCGGGAAGTCGCCCACATGCACAGGCTCCACGCGCACCGGCACCGGGTCGCTGGAGCCACCGAAACCTGGGCGCCCGCCCATGCCCATGCCCATGCCTTTGCCCGGGCGCCCGCCTGGCTTCGCCGTGTGGGGCGTGGTTGCAGGCCACAGCCACCAGGCCAGCAGGGCCACCAGCAGCAGGATCAGCAGGCCGACGAGCCAGCGACGAGGGGAACGAGAGACAGGAGCTAGCATGGGTTGAACGAACCTTGTTCAGGAAATGACGACTTGGGGAGGTTGAACGATAAGCACTGACTCCGTATTCGCAAAGGACCTTTACCAGGCATTTACCTTCGCCTTACGTTGCCAAGATGCTGAACTTTAAATGAAAACGGCCTGGAGATCGCTCCAGGCCGTTACAACATGTGACCCGGAGGGCCTTGCGCCCTCCCGGCAGGCTTACTTCAGGACAGCCAGCGCCGCTTCATAGTTCGGCTCATCGGCGATTTCGCTGACCAGCTCGCTGTGCAGGACCTTGTCGTTCTCGTCCAGCACCACCACCGCACGGGCGGCCAGGCCGGCCAGCGGGCCGTCGGCAATGGCCACGCCGTAGTTTTCGAGGAATTCGCGGCCACGCAGGGTCGACAGGTTCTTCACGTTCTCCAGGCCTTCGGCACCGCAGAAACGCGCCTGGGCGAACGGCAGGTCAGCCGAGATGCACAGCACCACGGTGTTGGCCACATCGTTGGCCTGGGCGTTGAACTTGCGCACGGAAGTGGCGCAGGTCGGGGTGTCGACGCTCGGGAAGATGTTCAGCACCTTGCGCTTGCCGGCGTAGTTCTGCAGCGAGGTGTCGGCCAGGCCTTCGCCGACCAGGGAGAATGCCGGCGCCTGGGCACCCACCTGCGGCAGATTGCCTTTGACCTGGACCGGATTGCCTTTGAGAGTGACTTGAGCCATGACGAAATCCTTATGCGGGGTTTGAAAAGGACACTGAGTTAAGCATGAAGGCGCGCAGGTGCCTATGGGGAAAATTAAATTGTTCTATTTCCAGAGCTTTTTTGTGGACAAAAAAAGACCTGAATGGCGACAACCATTCAGGCCCTTCTCTTATATATAGCCGAGGGATCAGCCCAACAGGCTATCGAGCACCGAGTAGACCACCGAGGACATGGCCACCAGGCCAAGCACCACGACGAACACGTTGGACATCGCCCCGCTGTACTTGCGCATCGACGGCACGCGCCGGATGGCGTACATCGGCATCAGGAACAGCAGCGCGGCGATGATCGGGCCACCGAGGGATTCGATCATGCCCAGGATGCTCGGGTTGAGGGTCGCGACGATCCAGCACACCACCAGCATCAAGGCCGCGACCACGCGGTCCATGGCCTTGGCACCCGGGCGCAGGCCGGTCTTGCCGATGATGCCCTTGAGGCCTTCGCTGGCGCCGATGTAGTGGCCCAGGAAGGACTTGGCAATGGCGACGAAGGCGATCAGGGGCGCGGCGAAGGCGATGGTCGGATTGCTGAAGTGGTTGGCCAGGTACGACAGGATCGACAGGTTCTGCGCCTTGGCCTCGGCGAGCTGGGCGCTGCTGAGGGTCAGCACGCAGCTGAAGACGAAGAACAGCACCATCGCCACCATCAGCAGGTGGGCGCGGGCCAGGATCTGGCCGCTGCGCTCGTCGGCGTGTTCACCATAGCGACGCTTCTGGTCGACGGCGAAGGCCGAGATGATCGGAGAATGGTTGAACGAGAACACCATCACCGGAATCGCCAGCCACATGGTGTGCAGGAAGGCCGAACCCGACGGCAGCTGGGTAGCGCTGTCGAGGATGCCGCCGTTCCAGTGCGGCACCAGGTACAGGGCCAGCAGCGCCAGGGCGACGATGAACGGGTATACCAGCAGGCTCATGACCTTGACCGTGGCCTGTTCACCACAGCGCACGATCAGCAACAGGCCGAAGATCAGCAGGAACGACAGCAGCGCCCGCGGCGGCGGCGTCATGTGCAGCTGGTGCTCCATGAAGCTGCCGACGGTATTGGTCAGGGCCACGCTATAGATCAACAGGATCGGGAAGATGGCGAAGAAGTACAGAACGGTGATCAGCGCACCGGCCTTGATACCGAAGTGCTCCTCGACCACCTCGGTGATGTCGCCGCTGCGTCCGGACAAGACGAAACGGGTCAGCCCGCGGTGGGCGTAGTAGGTCATCGGGAACGCCAGCACCGCCAGGATCATCAGCGGCCAGAAACCGCCGAGGCCGGCGTTGATCGGCAGGAACAGGGTTCCGGCACCGATCGCCGTGCCGAACAGGCCCAGCATCCAGGTGGTATCTTGTCGCGACCAGCTGCCAAGGGTGGCGGGGGTCGATTCTTCGAAGCGCTGTTCGACGCTTGGGGCCTGCTCATTCATTCCGGGTGCAACTCCACTCGCAAGACTGCAACAGGCTGAGAGTGGCGAAACAGAAGGCCTCGCACACCTCAACCGAAAAGAGGGGCGCGATTGTGCGCTGATTGGGTTGCACTTGCATAGCCCCGCCCTACAGACGGTTGCACCTTCAATATAGGAATCGCCCGACGAACGGCTGCACCTTTCAGGAAGAATGAGTTGCACCTTGAGCATTGGGGCTGCTTTGCAGCCCTTTCGCGACACAAGGCCGCTCCAAGGCTCATGCAAGCCCTGAGCTCGCGCTGTACCTGTGGGAGCGGCCTTGTGTCGCGAAAGGGCCGCAGAGCGGCCCCATCAATGTTATGCCGAATGCACCGCCGCAAACGCCTCGGCCACACGACGCAGGTTGGCCGGACGCAGGCCGGACATGCACACCCGACCACTGTCGATCAGGTAGACGCCGAACTCGTCACGCAGGCGACGCACCTGGGCGACGCTGAAGCCGGTGTAGCTGAACATGCCACGCTGGCGCAGGAAGAACTGGAAGTCCTGACCCGGCAGCAGTTCGCCCAGCAGGTCGACCAGGCCCTGGCGCATGTCGAGGATACGTTTGCGCATCACTTCAACCTCAGCCACCCACTGGGCGTTGAGGCCGGCATCGCCCAGCACGCCGGCCACCAGCTGCGCGCCGTGGCAGGGTGGGCTGGAGTAGTTGCGGCGCACGGTGGCCTTGAGCTGGCCCAGCACGCTTGCGGTGGTGGCTTCGTCATCGCAGACCACCGACAGGCCCCCTACCCGCTCGCCGTACAGCGAGAAGATCTTGGAGAACGAGTTGCTGACCAGGCAAGGCACACCGGCGCGGGCCATCTCGCGGATCGCGTAGGCGTCCTCCACCAGGCCTTCGCCGAAGCCCTGGTAGGCGATGTCGAGGAACGGAATCAGCTGGCGCGCCTTGACCACTTCCACCACTTGCTGCCACTGGTTCTGGTCCAGGTCGACGCCGGTGGGGTTGTGGCAGCACGGGTGCAGCAGGACGATGCTGTTCTGCGCCAGGCCCTGCAGGCAGGCGAGCATGCCGGCGAAGTCCACGCCACGGGTGGCCGGATCGAAGTAGGGATAGGTGTGAACCTTGAAGCCCGCACCTTCGAAGATGGCGCGGTGGTTGTCCCAGGTCGGGTTGCTCACCCAAACCTCGGACTGCGGGAAGTAACGCTTGAGGAAGTCGGCACCGACCTTCAGCGCACCGGAGCCGCCGACGGTCTGCACGGTGGCCACGCGAGCACCGGTCACGGCCGGGTGATCGGCACCGAACAACAGCGCCTGGATCGCCTGGCGGTAGCTGGCCAGGCCTTCCATCGGCAGGTACAGCGAAGCTTCGTGGGGCTGGTCGGCCAAGCGTTTTTCCACCTCGCCCACTGCCGCCAGTTGCGGCACCACGCCGGCTTCGTCGTAGTACAGGCCGATACTCAGGTTGACCTTGTCGGCACGGGGATCGGCCTTGAAGGTTTCCATCAGCGAGAGAATCGGATCGCCGGCATAGGCATCGACATGTTTGAACACAGCGCACAGCTCCTTGGATCAGGACAGTTCGGGAAATGCTGCCTCGAGAATACCTGCAGTGGCGCTGAAGGAACATCACTGATGTGCAAGGCGATCAATGCAGCCCTGCACGGAGCCCTGGCCCGCACCTTTGACCCCAGCATCAGCGCTGCCCGTTTCGCAGGTAAACCCCACAGGGGCCTGCGCAAGCCATGTGAAAGCGGCGGTCTTATTCGCGAAGGCAGGCCAGGACGCGCTCAGTCCGCCAAGGCCCTGAGCCCCTGCAGCTCCTGCTCGGTCAATGCCACCCCTTCACGCTGCGCCACTTCACGCTCACGGTAGCGCCGCTCGCCAGGCATGCGGGTCAACCCTACCTCCTGCATATGGTCCACCAGCTCCCGGCTGCGCTGGGCAAAACGCTCACCCTCGGCCTTGCTCGGATCGATGACGATGATCAATTGCCCAGTCCACGGCGTCTTGGCCCCCGGATGCCCAGACCAGTCGAACTCCCAGGAAAAGTGCCCGCCGGTCAATGCCGCGGCCAGCAACTCGACCATCATCGACAGCGCCGAGCCCTTGTGCCCGCCGAACGGCAACAGCGCGCCGCCTTCGAGGATCGCCTTGGGGTCGCAGGTAGGCTGACCCTGAGCATCCACGCCCATGCCCGGCGGCAGCTGCTCGCCGGCCCGTGCGGCAATCTGCACGTCGCCATGGGCCATGGCGCTGGTGGCCATGTCGAAGACGATGGGGTCATGCCCTGTGCAAGGCGCGGCAAAGGCAATGGGGTTGGTGCCGAACAACGGTTTGCGCGCACCATGGGGCACCACGCAGGTCATGCTGTTGACCACGCTCAGGGCCACCAGCCCCTCGTCGGCGAACGGTTCCACATCCGGCCAGAGGGCCGCGAAGTGGTGCGAGTTGTGGATCGCCAGCACGGCGATACCGGCGCTACGGGCCTTCTCCACCAGCAGTGGCCGGGCCGCCGCCAGGGCCGGCTGGGCGAAACCACCACCGGCATCGACACGCACATAGCCCGACGCCACATCGCTCACGCGAGGCTCGACACGCCCATTCACCCAGCCGCTGGCCAGGGTCGAGACATAACCGGGAATGCGGAACACGCCATGGCTGTGGGCGCCATCACGCTGGGCGCTGGCGCAGTTGAACGCCAGCGCGGCGGCGACCGGCTCGGCGCAACCATGGCGTTCGAGGATGCGTTGCAAGAGCGCCTGCAGCTCGGCGAAAGGCACGCGCACGACGGGGCTTACGGAAGGTGCGGACATCTGGAGCTCCTTTCTTGTACTTCTTGGAATTGGAATGGCTACAGCGCAAGCAATGGGAAAACTGTCCCGCGAATGACAGCTATCTGTCAATTGTTGACTTGATGACAGAAAACATCCATTTTCTATCGCAAGCCTCACCCAGCCCGGAGTCGAACATGAGCCAACCGATCAAACAACGCCTGGAGAACAGCCTGCAAAGCGTTGCAGCCTCGGGCCGCAAGATCGCCAGCTACATGCTCGCCAACCTGCAAGAGCTGCCGTTCCAGACCTCGGCCAGCATCGCGGCCAAGCTCGGCGTCAGCGAATCCAGTGTCGGCCGCTTCTGCCGCTCCCTGGGCTATGCCCACCTCAAGGCGCTCAAGCAGGACCTGCAGAACGACCTGGGCGACGGCCCCTGGCTGGTGGGGGATCGCCTGCAAGAGTACCGCCAAGGCGAGGACGACAGCGAGAGTTCCGGCAGCCTGGAGCTCGAGATCGCCGCGCTGGTGCGCGTGCATGAATACCGCCGCAGCCAGGCCTGGCAGCAGGTTGCCCAACGCCTGGCGGGCAAGCGCCGTGTGTTCATCGCAGGTTTCCAGACCGAACGCGGCGTGGCCATGTGCATGAGCCACCTGCTGCAATATCTGCGCGACGGCGTGCAACTGGTCGACGGCAGTGCCGGGCACTTCGGCGACGTGCTGCTGGGCCGTGCCGAAGACAGCGCCCTGGTGGTGTTCGAGGCACGCCGCTATTCCCGCCATGCCCTGTTGCTGTGCAGCAAGGCGCGTGAGGCGGGCATCCCGGTCACCCTGGTGACCGACACCTTCTGTGACTGGGCCGATGCCAACGCCGACGAGGTATTCCGCATCCCCACCGAATTCAACCTCTTCTGGGAGTCCACCTCGGCGATGCTGTCGTGGGTGCACCTGATGGTCAACGAGGTCTGCAGGAAGCTGGGGCCTGATGTTGAAAGACGCTTGGAAGCAACTGCCGCTCTACATAACGAATTCGTCGGCTACACCTCGTGGCCAACGGGAAAACAACAATAGCAAGAGTGCAAGTACAGAGGTGTTAGATGAAAAAGACCATGTCCGTGGTGGGTATGTGTGCCCTGTTGCTGGCCGGCGCCGCCAGCGCCGAGACCCTGCGCTTCGCCACCGAGGGTGCCTACCCGCCCTTCAACTATGTCGACGCCGATAACAAGCTGCATGGCTTCGACATCGACATCACCAACGCCCTGTGCGAACAGATGAAAGTCCAATGCACCCTGGTGGCCCAGGACTGGGAAGGCATCATTCCGGCGCTGATGGCCCGCAAGTACGACGCCGTGGTTGCCTCGATGATCGACACCGAGGAGCGACGCAAGAAGATCGCCTTCACCAACCACTACTATCGCACCCCGCTGACCGTCGCAGTGGCCAAGGACAGCCCGATCAAGGACGCCCAGGCCGACTTCAAGGGCTACACCGTCGGTGCGCAGTCCTCCTCCACCCAGGCGATCTATGCCGAGGACGTTTACGCCAAGGCCGGCGCCGACGTGAAGCTCTACCCGACCATGGACGAGGCCAACGCCGACCTCGCCGCCGGCCGCCTGGACGGAGTGATCGCCGACAAGTTCCCGCTGCACGAGTGGATGAACAAGAACGGCCAGGACTGCTGTAAGGTCCTGGGCGACGTCAACGGTACCAAGGCCGACGCCGCCATCGCCGTGCGCAAGGAAGACGAGGCCCTGCGCGAACGCCTGAACAAGGCCCTGGGCGAGATCGTCGCCAACGGCACCTACCAGAAGATCGCCAGCAAGTACTTCGCCTTCGACATCTACAACTGACCTGACGCCAGTGGGGCGGGCCGCGGATGCGGCAGTGGATTCACCGACGTATTCGCGGGCAAGCCCGCTCCCACAGGTTCACTGTTGCATTTCGATATCGATGTCGCTGAGGAGCCTCCTCCATGCTCGATCAACTGTCCCTGCTGTCCTTCGCCAGCGGTGGCTGGGGCCAGGCACTGCTCGCCGGCGCCCTGGTGACCCTGTCGCTGGCCCTGGCCTGCCTGCCCATCGGCCTGCCCCTGGGCTTGCTCGTCGCCCTCGCGGCCCGTTCGCGCAAACGGGCCGCGCGGGCCTGGGCCACCAGTTTCTCCACGGTGTTCCGCGGCCTGCCCGAGCTGCTGACCCTGCTGATCATCTACTACGGCTGCCAGATCGCCGCGCAGAAGCTGCTGGCGGCCATGGGCTATGAAGGTGAAGTGCTGATCAACACCTTCCTGGCCGCGATGATCGCCTTCAGCCTGGTATTCGCCGCATTTTCCAGCGAAATCTGGCTGGCGGCCTTCAAGACCCTGCCCAAAGGCCAGTTGGAAGCCTGCTCGGCCCTGGGACTGAGCAAGCGCACCGGGTTCTTCAAGGTGGTGCTGCCACAACTGACCCGCATCGCCCTGCCAGGGCTCTCCAACAACTGGCTGTCGCTGCTCAAGGACACCTCGCTGGTATCGACCATTTCCCTGGTCGACCTGATGCGCCAGACCAACCTGGCGGTGAGCGTCACCAAGGAGCCGATGTTCTTCTATGGCGTCGCCTGCCTGGGCTACCTGCTGTTCTCGGCGCTGTCCGGTCGGGTCTTCGCCTTCATCGAACGGCGCTGCAACCGTCATCTGCAAGGAGCACGGGCATGAGCTTCGAACAACTGCTGGCCATGGTGCTCGACCCCGACCTGCTGGACCGCTACGGCGCCCGCTTCATCGACGGCCTGCTGGTGACCGCCAAGCTGGTGGCGATCTCCTTCAGCCTGGGCGCGGTGCTGGGCCTGTTGCTGGCCCTGGCGCGAATGTCCCAGAGCCGCGTGCTGCAACGTGTGTCCGCCGGCTACGTGTACTTCTTCCGCGGCTCGCCGCTGCTGGCGCAACTGTTCTTGCTGTACTACGGCCTGGGCTCGCTCAAGGGCTTCTGGCAAGACGTGGGCTTGTGGTGGTTCTTCCGCGAAGCCTGGTACTGCACCTTGCTGGCCTTCACCCTGAACACCGCCGCCTACCAGGCGGAGATCTTCCGCGGCAGCCTGATGGCCGTAGCCCCGGGGCAGTACGAAGCGGCGCGGGCCCTGAGCCTCAAGCGCTCGACCACCTTCTTCAAGGTGATCCTGCCGCAATCGCTGCTGGTGGCCGTGGGCCCGCTGGGCAACGAGCTGATCCTGATGATCAAGGCCAGCGCCATTGCCTCGCTGGTGACCATCTACGACCTGATGGGGGTGACCAAGCTGGCCTTCTCGCGCAGCTTCGACTTCCAGATCTACCTGTGGGCCGCCGTGCTCTACCTGGTGATCGTGGAGATCGTCCGACGTGCCCTGAAACACCTGGAAGCCCGCCTGGGCCGCCATCTGAACTGACCGAAGGATACGCTCCATGCATTGCCAAACCATCGTCCTGGGCGCCGGCATCGTCGGCGTCAGTACCGCCCTGCACCTGCAGGCCCGTGGCCGCCGGGTGATCCTGATCGACCGCGACGAGCCGGGCAGCGGCACCAGCCATGGCAACGCCGGGTTGATCGAGCGTTCCAGCGTGATCCCCTATGCGTTTCCCCGCAGCCTCGGCGCCCTGCTGCGCTATGGCCTGAACCGCCAGCCCGACGTGCGCTACAGCCTCCTGCACCTGCCCAAGGCCGCCCCCTGGCTGTTGCGTTACTGGCAGCAGTCGGCGCCCGGACACCTGGCCAGTGCCGCCGCCGACATGCTGCCGCTGGTGCAGCGCTGCGTCGAAGAACACGACGCCCTGATCGACGCCGCCGGCCTCGACGCCCTGGTCCAGGCCAAAGGCTGGATCGAGGTCTACCGCGACCCGGCCCTGTTCGCCCAGGCCAAGGCCGACCTGCAAGGCCTTGCCCGCTACAACCTGCAATACGAAATCCTTGAACGCGACCCGTTGCAAGCCCGGGAACAACAGCTCGATGGCGATGTGATCGGCGGCATCCATTGGCTGGACCCCAAAACCGTCACCAACCCCGGCGGCCTGACCCGAGGCTATGCCGCGCTGTTCGTCCAGCGCGGTGGCCAGTTCATCCACGGCGATGCCCGCAGCCTGCGTCAGGTCGGCAACCAGTGGCAGGTCCACAGCCGTCGCGGTCCGATCACGGCCGACGAGGTGGTGGCCTGCCTCGGCCCGCAATCGGCCGAGCTGTTCGAGCCGCTGGGCTATCGTTTCCCGCTGGCGATCAAGCGCGGCTATCACATGCACTACAGCACCCGTGACGGCGCCGAGCTTGTCCACTCGATCTGCGACACCCAGGGCGGCTACGTGCTGGCGCCCATGGCCCGCGGCGTGCGCCTGACCACCGGCATCGAGTTCGCCGCCCAGGATGCCCCGGGCAACGAGATCCAGCTGGGCCGCTGCGAAGCCCTGGCGCGCAAGCTGTTCCCGGCCCTGGGCGAGCGCCTGGACGACCGCCCCTGGCTTGGCCGGCGCCCGTGCCTGCCGGACATGCGCCCGGTGATCGGCCCGGCGCCGCGCCACAAGAACCTGTGGTTCAACTTCGGCCATGCCCACCACGGCCTGACCCTGGGCCCGGTCAGCGGCCGGTTGCTGGCCGAGCTGGTCACAGGCCAGACGCCGTTTACCGACCCATCGCCCTATAGCGCCGAACGCTTCGACTAAACATCCACGCGGGAGAACAACAAGATGACCGCCGCCTCTCTGAGCCTTGCCAGCGTCACCCCCGGACCCGATCCGCGCCCGGTGCTGATCCGCATCGAGGGCCTGAACAAGCACTACGGTGCGTTCCATGTGCTGCATGACATCAACCTGCAAGTCCGCGAAGGCGAGCGCATCGTGCTCTGCGGCCCGTCCGGGTCGGGCAAGTCGACCCTGATCCGCTGCATCAACCGCCTGGAGATCGCCGAACAGGGCACCATCCAGGTGGCAGGTACCGACCTTGCCGCCACCACCCGCCAGGCCGCACAGGTGCGCAGCGAGATCGGCATGGTGTTCCAGCACTTCAACCTGTTCCCGCACATGAGCGTGCTGGACAACTGCCTGCTCGCCCCCACCAGCGTGCGCGGCCTGTCGCGCAAGGACGCCGAAGAGCGGGCGCGCATGTACCTGAGCAAGGTCGGCATCGAGAGCCAGGCGCACAAGTACCCCAGCCAGCTGTCCGGCGGCCAGCAGCAGCGCGTGGCCATCGCCCGGGCGCTGTGCATGAAACCCCGCATCATGCTGTTCGACGAGCCGACCTCGGCGCTGGACCCGGAGATGGTGGCCGAAGTGCTGGATGTACTGGTACAGCTGGCCGGAACCGGCATGACCATGCTCTGCGTCACCCATGAAATGGGCTTCGCCCGCCAGGTGGCCGAGCGCGTGCTCTTCCTGGAAGGAGGGCAGATCATCGAGGACAGCCCGCCGGAGGTGTTCTTCAACCACCCGCAGACCGCGCGGGCACAGGCGTTCCTCAAACAAATCCTGCACTAGAGCCGGGCAACGCTCCCTTCCTGGATAACCACCGCCCCTGCGGGAGCGGGTTCACCCGCGATTGCGACAGTGAGTTCACCGTCGTATTCGCGGGTAAACCCGCTCCCGCAGCGTTTGCGGCGCCCGGATGGAACTGGCTGTCCTTCTGTGGGGTGGGAGCGGGTTTACCCGCGAATGCGCACGCAAAGACATCCTCGTATGGGTAGATGGAGTCCATCAACTCTCCAGTACATGCCGGCGCTCATTGCACCCACGCAAAGACCCAACTGCATCGTTAAATATTATTGACCTGCCCTCCCGCCAAACCCTTGTCGCCTCAGGCTTCCAAGCCCTACAACCCCCGAAAAACGGCGCCTGCACCCCTCGCCACTCGTTTGACATATCGAACGGCTCTGGCAAGCTATGAGTAAGCCCCGACCGGAATCGCCTGCCAGGCGAGCCGGCAGTGCTCGGGGTTTCAGGACGTACTCAAGGCCGAGCCCGTGCGCCTGCACAACAACGACAGGTAGAACCTGTCCCAAGGTGACATATGTCCAACAGCAACATTGGCAACAAGCAACCTTCCCTGCGCAAACCTGTCGTCCTGATGACCATGGGCAGCCAAGAGCGCAAAGGCCATGACTATCAGGTCATGACCCACAAATACATCACTCCGCTGGTCGAATTCGCCGGTTGCGTCCCGGTCCTCGTGCCCACCTGCTGTGGCGTCGAAGACCTCGAGACCTACCTGGACATGGCCGACGGTGTCTACCTGACCGGCGCGGGCAGCAACATCGACCCGGCGCTGTACGGCCAGGAAAACCAGACCCCAGGCAAAGGCCAGGACAAGGATCGCGACCTGTTCGACATCCCGCTGGTGAAAATGGCCATCGCCCGCGGCCTGCCGATCTTCGGCATCTGCCGTGGCATGCAGGAAATCAACGTGGCCCTGGGTGGCGACATCTACCAGAAGGTCTATGCCGAGCCAGGCTTCAACGACCACCGGGAGAACCCGGAAGATCCGGTCGAAGTCCAGTACCAGGCCGTGCACAGCGTCAAGGTCAAGCCAGGCAGCTGGTTGCGCGAGAAGCTCGGCACCGACGAGATCCGCGTCAACTCCCTACACGGCCAGGGCCTGAACAAGCTGGGCAAGGGCATCGAGCCGATCGCCCACGCCGAAGACGGCCTGGTCGAAGCGATCCACGCACCAAGCATCTCGCCGTTCCTGTTCGCCGTGCAGTGGCACCCGGAGTGGCAAGCCGCGAAGAATCCTGACTCGATCAAGATCTTCGAGGCCTTTGGCGACGCCTGCCGCACCCAGGTACGCAAGTCCCAGGGCAAGCGCAACCAGGCTGCCTGATCCTTCTTCGTTAGTTTTGATCGCGGGGCGGCGCAATGTCGCCCCCGTTTCCCCGGTCACCCTCTGCTGGTCCCAGAACACTTCCCGTGGAAGCGGGCGGCTGGCTTGTGCCTGTCTCCGCGATCGTTTTTTTGCCCGTCTCACACCGTCGTGTGCCGTAGCGCCGAAGGCACCTCCCCCATCATCCGCCTGTACATGCTGGAAAACGCGCTCGGGCTTTCATAGCCCAGATCCAGCGCCACCCGCGTGACCGCCTCGCCTGCCGCCAAACGCGTCACCGCTGCCATCAGGCATGCCTGTTGCCGCCATTGGACGAACGACAATCCCGTGAGCGTTCGAAACCGCCGGGTGAAGGTGCGAAGGCTCCAGTTCAGGTGGTGCGCCCATGCCTGGGGCGCAACGCGGATATCCGGGTCGGCGAGAAAGGCCTGGCACAACTGGGCAAGACGCGGCTCCCGGGGGATCGGCGCATGCAGAGGCAGCGGCCGGGCGCGCCCCAGTTCCGCGAGCGTCAGGCCGATCAGCAACCCGTCGCGGCCTTGGACATCGTAGAGCGCGGGCACCTCGGCGCTGGCCAGCAACAGTTCGTGCAGCAAGGCACTGACCAGCAAGGCCTCACAGTGCCCGCCGGCCCGAGGCACCGCGTCGGGCTCGATGTACAGGCTGCGGGTGCTGACGCCGCGCATGCGCACCTGGTGGCGCTTGCCGGGCGGGATCCAGACGCCGTTATAGGGTGGCACCACCCACGCACCGTCGTCGGTCAACACGTCCATCAGCCCGCTCATGCCGTAGAGAAACTGCGCACGTCGGTGGGTATGCGCAGGCAACAGCGTACCCGGCAGGTAATCGGTGCCGATGGCCAGCACGGGCCTTGGGGTCGCATCCACAGTGTGCAGAGGGATATTGAGCATGCCGGTCGCCTTGGCCGAAAAACGACAAGTATTGGCCAATGCGCGAATGTCGGCCAGCTCCACGCACCCTAGGGTAGGGCCTTCATCGTCACTGTCGCAGGCCCTTCCATGTTCTACCTGTTGCTCGCAGCGTTCGGCGTGTGTGCTGGCGCCACCACCTTGTTGTTCGGCTTTGGCGGCGGGTTCTTCGCGGTGCCCTTGCTCTATGCATTGCTGATGGCCAGCCATGACGCCCACTCGATGGTCGGCCAGCAGGCCATGCAGATCGCCGTCGCCACCTCGGCGGCGGTGATGATCGCAAACAGCGCCCTGGCCAGCTGGCGCCATCATCGCGCCGGCAGCTTGCAGTGGGGCCTGCTGCGCCTACTCGCTCCCGGCATCAGCCTGGGCGCCCTGCTCGGTGCGGGTGCGGCGCTCTGGCTGCACAGTGGCTGGCTGCGCTGGCTGTTCATTGCCTACTTGGTGGCAAGCCTGCTCGACGGCTGGCTTCGCCCAGGTTTCGTCGCGCAGGTCGGCAAGCAGATACGCCCGATGAGCCGCTGGGGCTCGGCACTGGTCGGCCTGCCGATAGGCGCGCTGTCTGCGTTGCTGGGCGTGGGTGGCAGCGTCATGACCGTGCCGCTGATGCGCAGGCGCGGCGCCAGCATGCTGACCGCCACGGCCATGGCCAATCCGCTGTCGCTGCCCATGGCGCTGGTGGCCACGCTGACGTACGCCCTGTCGCCCCAGGCGCAACGAGACCTGGGCACGGGTTACCTGGGCCTGGTCAACCTGTATGCGGCTGCGGCACTGGTGTCGGGTGCCTGGCTGGGCATGCGTCTGGCCGCACCGTTGGTCGGACGCCTCGACGATGCCTTCCATGCCCGCATCTATCTGCTGTTGCTGGGCGCCGTGCTGCTGACGATGCTGGCGGTGCGCACTTGAGGGCAAATTGCTGGCCCCCAGCCACGAGAAGCGGAGGCAAACTCCCTTTTCCTTCATAAGCTTAGGACAGCAACATGCGGGTATTTCTAGCAATGATCGCTGGCGGCATGATGGCCACGGCGGCCTTTGGTGCCCAGGCCAAGGCCTTGAACTCCAATGATCGCCAAGTGTGCAACTGGGGTTCGCAGATCGCCGCCGACGCGCAGCAGGCCAAGCTTTCCGGCGTGACGCTGTATGCCACGCGCAAGAAACTGCAAACGCGCAAGTTTCCCAAGCCCTGGATGCGCATGACGGCATTCGGCATTACCGAACAGACCTACAACAGCCAGTCTCGGCTCAAGCCGGCGGCGATCAGGCAGACGTATTACGAGCAATGTGTGCAGCATGCGATTGCAAAGCGTTAATTATTGAAAATCAATAAGTTATACAGAATTCATAACGTATTGACTTAACATTTAGACCTTCGCATGAACCGATATGGGAGCAGCTGTCGTTGTGTTGCCTGTCAGAGTTTTTCGCGGGTGAACCCGCTCCCACAGGGTTGGCGGTGATCAGCAAAGGCGTCAAGCCGAAGCCGACAACCGCTCCCCAGCCCCCTTGCGCAGCCCTCCCAGGCAGGTCACTGCAAAGGCGATCACCAGTGCACCGGTGCCCAACATGAAGATCAACTGCGGGTTCGACCCCTCCACCAGCATGGCGATCAAGGCCGGCGTCACCGCCGCCGCCCCCATCAAGGTGATGCTGACCAGCGGCGTGAGCTTGCCGGTCGGGTCGTTGGTGGTGATCAACGCCATGTAGTACGACAGCGACAACACCCAGCCGAAGTTGATCAACAGCAGCGCGACGCACAGCTGCATCGGCGTGCGGGTGTGCCCCGTCAGCATGGCGATCGACACGAACACCGCCACCAGGCCCACGGCAATCATCAGCTGGCGGTTGATCCGTGCGCCCAGCAGGCTGGGGAGCCCCGCACCCGGCAAGCCACCCAGCGCCGACAGGCCGAACGCCCAGCCGATATCGACACCATCGATGCCTTGGTCACGCGCCAGCTGGTCGATGAAACCCCACACGCAATAGATGGCGATCTGCATGAACAGCATGCCCACCAGCGCGCTGCGCCCGGTACGCGCGCAACCGCCCTGGGCCGGCGTGCCTTCACCGCTGCCGATCAGCGCAGCGGGCTTGCGTGGCAGCACAAGACTGGCGCCGCAGATCAGCAAGTACCACAGGCCAAAGGAGCACAACGCCGTCATCGTGCCACTCTGGGCCGCGAGCAAGGGCAATGCGGCGGAAAACAGCGAATATTCCGGAGTCTGGAGCAACAGCATCAGGCCGAACGAGCGGTCCTGGTTAGGCAGGCGGCCCAAGGTGGACACCGCATAGGCATACACCAGCCCGGCGCAGGTCCCGGCGCCCAGGCGCACAAGCAGCAGCATGGCGTTGGTCGATGTGAAGGCCGTGGCGATGCTCAACGCGACGCACAGCAGGCCCACGAACAGGCACAGGCTGCGTCCGCCCTGGCGCTTCATCATGAACGGGCACAGCAAGGTGCCCAGGGTCATGCCGATCATCTCGACCGAGACGACCCAGCCCTGTTGGTCGAGCGACAGGTTCAGTTGTTCGGTGACCAACCCCATGAAGATGGGTTGCACGCCACAGACGATGAACGAGGTGCAGGCGATGAAGATAAGGGAGGCACGCAGTAGCTTGGAATCTTTGATCATGGATAGGCCCTGGCACGCGGCGACGACGCAGAGCGACCTGCCACACCAGGCAACCCTGCATACAGCACTTGTTTTTATTGTTTGGGATCACCGGGCCAATGCACCGCAACAGACGGCTCGCGGCCCAGCGTCAAGCAAGGTGGAAAGCGGCGAAACCGCTCTCTGGCTCAATCCTGGGCCTTGCCCAAACGCATTGAAAGTTAAATATCGGAATCGACTTCAGTTGGCTTTTTAATGGAGGTCGACATCCGTTGCCTGCATCCAGAAACACACTGCAATCGATGCCGATATTTAATTTGTGAGGCCCTTGGATATTCCCTACCGTGTGGTGCTACATACAACCCAGGGGCCATCGCCCGCCACCGTGCGTCTTGTCGATCGGGCCCCGATGAAGAAGGCCAGCCATGAACGACCGTGAGTTCATCAATGCCATCGACGCAGATGGCCTGCCCCTGAACATCGCCGTGAAGAACGGCCGTATCACCCACATCGGCCCGCAGCGCGCCGCCGTTGCGGCGACCGAGACCATCGACCTGGAAGGCCTGCTGGCCCTGCCCGGCTTCGTCGATGGCCACATTCACCTGGACAAGAGCTTCGTCGGCGACCGCTGGCGTCCCCACCAGTACGTCGCCACCCTGCGCGAGCGACTGGCGGTGGAAAAGCGCGAACTGGCCAGCGCCCCACCCATCCTCGAACGCGCCGATGCGCTGATCCGTCAGGCCGCCGCCTACGGCACCATTGCCATGCGCTGCCACGTGGACGTCGACGCCACCACCGGGCTGAGCCACCTGCGTGCCATTCTCCAAGCACGGGAAAAATGGAAGCACCTCATCGACATCGAACTGGTGGCCTTCCCCCAGGCTGGCGTGGTGTCCTGTCCCGGCACTGCCGAAATCATGGAGGCCGCCGTGCGCGAGGGCGTGCAAGTGGTCGGCGGCATCGATCCGACCACCCTCGATGGCGACGCCGAGGCCCAGCTCGACATCGTTTTCGGTATTGCCGAGCGCCATGGCGTGAAAGCCGATATCCACCTTCATGAACCCGGCGACATCTGCATCGCCCAGCTCGAACGCATCGCCGCGCGCACCCGCGCACTGGGCATGCAGGGCCAGGTGGCGGTGAGCCATGCCTATGGGCTGGGCGATGTGCCCGACGCAGTGGTCGACCGGACCGCCGAGGTGCTGGCCACCGCCGGGGTGTCGATCATGACCAACGCGCCGGGCGAGCACGCCTTCCCGCCGGTGCTGCGCCTGCGGGCCGCAGGGGTGCGGGTGTTCACCGGCAATGACAATATCCAGGACGCCTGGTGGCCCTATGGCAACGGCGACATGCTGCAACGCGCCATGCTGGTCAGCTATCGCTCGGGCTTCAATACCGACGAGGAGCTGCGGGTCGCACTGGAGATGGCCACAGAGGCCGGCGCCGGAGTGATGGGCAAGCAGGATTACGGGCTGAAGGTCGGCAACGAGGCGAGCTTCGTGCTCTTCAAGGCGCCGAACGCAGCGGCGGCGGTGGCGGCATCCCTGCATGAGCGGGTGATCGTGCGCCACGGGACGTTCTGGGGTGGGCCTGCCACGTTGCAGTTGAAGGCGACGCAGTTTGCCGGAGAAATGCAGCGCTGAGTTGAACACGGGGCGCTTTGCGCCCCTTTCGCGGCACAAGGCCGTTCCTACAGGGTCAATGGCGTCGCGATGACCAGGGGCTTCACCTGTTCAGCCCCCTTCGGCGGCTTCGTCGCGCAGGATCCCGGTCAGGATCTGTGCCAGTTCCTTGACCAGCGGGTCGGCCGTCGGCCGGTGGAAGATCGCCGCCTCGAACACCTTGATCGGCTTGAAGCCTTCCTCGGCCCCCAACACCCGGTGCCCCGGCGTGACCACCCGGGACGGCAGCAGGCTGATACCCAGACCGTTGGCCACCGCTTCCTGGATACCGGCCAGGCTGGAACTGGTGAAACCGATGCGCCAATTACGGCCCATGGCCTCGATGGCGCTGATCATGTCGTCGCGGTACAGGCCACGTGCCGGGAAGGTCACCAGCGGGATCGGGTCCTGGGCGAAGCAGGGGAACTGCGCGCTGTCGATCCATTCGATGCGCTCAGGCTGGCAGGCGTTGGCCTCGCGGCTGTGACGGCGCTGCTTGACCAGCACCAGGTCCAGCTCGCCGCGGTCGAAGCTGCTCATCAGGTCGCGGCTCAGGCCGCCGGTGATCTCCAGCTTGACCTTGGGGTTCTTGCGATTGAACGCGGCCAGCGCCGCCATCGTCTTGCCCGCGACAAAATCGTCCGGCAACCCGATGCGCACGGTCACCGTCACCCCGCCCGACAGGGCTTCGCTCAGCTGATTGCTCACCGCGAGCAGATGCCGCGCGAAACCCAGCAGCGTTTCACCGGCGTCGGTCGGGTGCACTTCGCGGTTGCTGCGGTCGAGCAACTGCTGCCCGACCATCTCCTCCAGCCGCCGCACCTTCTGGCTGACGGTGGACTGGGTGGAGTGAAGCCTGGCGGCCGCGGTGGTGAAACTGCCGCAATCGGCGACCATCACCACAGCCCGCAGCAGGTCCAGGTCATAGATCGATCTATTGGGTTTCGCACTGTCTGTCATGGTCAGAATTGGGCTTTCGAATACATAGACTCAGCGCATGATGCCAGAAGCTTCCTACCTTGGGGGACGCGATCGGGCCTATCCTTGCTCCTGACCACCCTCACCGGACACCCCGCCCATGCCCACACCTGACACCTCCCTGCTGCACAGCTGGCAGCGCAATGCCCAGGCCTGGATAGACGCCGTGCGCAGCGGCGCCATCGAAAGCCGGCGGCAAGTCACCGACCAGGCGATCCTGCTGGCGATCCTTGGCCGTCAGCCCGGCCGCGTGCTGGACCTGGGCTGTGGCGAGGGCTGGCTGTTGCGCGCCCTGGCCGAGCGAGGGATCGAGGTGACGGGCGTGGACGGCGATGCCACGCTGGTGGCAGCCGCCCGGGCGGCCGGGTCGCCCCGCGTGTACCAGGCGACCTACGAACAATTGGCCCAAGGCCAGATAGATGTGGGTCATGGCTACGACCTGGTGTGCGCCAACTTCGCCTTATTGCATCAGGAGATCATCCCGCTGCTCGCCGCCATGGGCACCCTGCTCGCCCCAGGCAGGGCCCTGGTGATCCAGACACTGCACCCTTGGACGATGGCCAACGGCGACTATCAGGATGGCTGGCGCGAAGAGACTTTCGCGGGTTTCTCCGGACAGTGGACGCCCATGCCCTGGTATTTTCGCACCCTCTCCAGCTGGCTGAATGCCCTGGACATGGCCGGGTTGCGCCTGAGCAGCCTGCAGGAGCCGCAACACCCGCAAAGCCCGGTGCCCCAGTCATTGCTGCTGGTAGCGCAAAACCACATGCCTTAGATGCCGAGGGCACCTGCAGGCGTGGCCTTGTGCCGCGAAAGAGCGCGAAGCGCCCCCAGCCCCCTGGGCTCCACTTCTTGTTGCGACAGAACCCATACCAGACACGGCAGCCTCGCCAAGCCCTCTTGCTCCGCGCTGCCCCCACCCGCTAGCCTGACTTCCTCTCCCGGACGGACCCTACCCCCCCATGCAACCGCGTGACCTTGCCGCCTATTCATTTCTGGCCATCACCTGGGGCCTGTCTTTTCTGGTGGTGCTCAAGGTGGTGCATGCCTTCGGCTGGGTCGGCGCGGTCAGCCTGCGCTCGCTGATCGCCGGCGGCACGCTGGCCGTACTGGCAGCACTGCTGGGCCGGGCGCTGCGTCTGCGACCCTTATTCAAACCGCTGCTGGTGGTGGGCGCCACCACCGTGGCCGGGCAACTGATCGGCCTGTCCTACGCAACGCCGCGCATCGGCACCGCCATGTCGGCGATCCTGGTGGCGACCATCCCCTTGTTCTCGATGATCATCGGCCGCGTCTGGGGCCTTGAGAAAATCACTCCGCAGAGCCTGGCTGGCCTGCTCCTGGGCGTGATCGGCATCGTCATGCTGGTGGGTTTCCCGGCCCAGCCGGTCACCGACGACTTCATCCACGGCTGCATTGCCTCGGTATTCGGTTGTCTGTGCGCCGCATTCGGCAGCAACTACGCGAGCCTGCGCCTGCGCGGCCAGGACCCATGGGCCGTCACCGGCGGCGCCTTCCTCGCCGGCGGCCTGCTGACCTCGCCGTTGCTGCTGGTGGTACCGGTACCGACCGTGCCCCAGGCCACCGACTGGCTGTTCCTGGCCATCAGCGGCGCGGTGATGAGCGCCACCACCTACGTGCTGTACTTCGGCCTGGTGGCACGCATCGGCGCGACCCGGACCATCAGCGTGGAGTTCGTGGTGACCTTGGTGGCCGTGCTGATCGGCGCGCTGTTCCTGGGCGAGACCCTGAGCCTTTTGCAGGTCGTGGGTGGCCTGGTGATCCTGCTCGGCTGCATGCTGGTGCTCGGCCTGCTGCCGGGCCGGCGCACGCGCCTGCCCAGCTGATCAGGCTCCTGGCACGTCCAGGGGCTGGTCCTGCGTCTGGGCAGTGCTGGTGTCGATCGGTGGCGTCAGGCGCAGCACACGGTTGCGCCCGCCTTCGGCCAGCAGGTAGCCACCCTTGCCGTCGGGGACAATGGCCTGGGGCGCCTTGAGGAAGGTCAGCACCGTATGGCGTTCGCCATCGGCGTCGATGCGCAGCAGTCGCGCGCGGTGGGTGGAGTCTTCGCTGATCCAAAGGCCGCGCTGGTCGCAGAACAGGAAGGTGGGGTTGCGCAGACCGCTGGCCACCACCGGGTCCTGGCCATCGTCGCTCAACGCACGGATCTGCCCGGCGCTCTTTTCGGTGTAGAGCAGGCGGCCATCGCTGCAACGGGTCAGGCCCTCGGTCTCGGTCAGCCCAGAACGCAGGATGTCGAGCTGGCCGCTGCGCCAGTCGTAGCGCATCAGCCTGCCATTGCCCTTGCGGTCCTCGATGGCATAGAGGTGGTCGCCGTCGTTCCAGAGGCCCTGCACGCTTTCGCCATCGAACAGAGGGGTGACCTTGCCGTCGCGCGCCAGGCTGACCGGCGCCTTGCCGCCCTCCTGGCTGAACACCCAGCCCCCCTGGGCCGCCACCATGCCGTCCGGCTTGGACAGGCCATCGATCAGCACCACCCGGTCGCCCTCGGCGGTGATCTTCAGGATGCTGCCGCGCCCGTGGCTCAGCTCTCGGCTCACCAGCAGGCTGCCGTCGGCCTGGGGCAGCAATGAGGCGGCCTTGTCCACCGCCCGGTGCAGGACCTGCACTTCCCAGCCGTCGGCGGCCTGTACCGGGTAGAAGCTCTGCCAGGCGAAGAAACCCAGCGCACTGGCAAGCACCCCGACGGTGCCGGCCACCATGACTTTTGCAGTACGTGTGCGCAGGGCCCGAGCCATTGATCGTCTCCTTGGAAGAGGCGAAATCCTAGCAAGAGGATGTGAAAAAAATGTTGTAGCTCGACATTCACTGAATAAATACCGGACATTTCAACATTTAATTTGTGGATGCCACGCAAAGGCTCATATCCTGTCCGTGCATCCCCTGCAGCGCACCGGCCGGTGCGGCTCAACGGCACGGGGACAGAACAACAAGTCGAGACTCTCCATGTCGAACCATTCGTACTTCGCCCCCCACGGTGGGCACCCGGCTCAAACCGAGCTGCTGACTGACCGTGCCATGTTCACCGAAGCCTATGCCGTCATCCCCAAAGGCGTGATGCGTGACATCGTCACCAGCCACCTGCCGTTCTGGGACAAGATGCGCATGTGGGTCATCGCCCG
>Ga0153917_1000348_pt1 | contig 33889 bp, 27 predicted proteins | sample TSFL001MetaG_FD_104695 | JGI IMG/M metagenome (GOLD analysis project Ga0153917, IMG submission 104695) | Attine ant fungus gardens microbial communities from Florida, USA - TSFL001 MetaG | ecosystem: Host-associated > Fungi > Mycelium > Unclassified | place: USA: Florida, Paynes Creek Historic... | reverse complement strand
GGTGGCCTGGGTGTGGACTACGACGGTACCCACTCGCGTAACGCCAGTTCGATCAACTACGACATGGACGACTACGCCGGCGTGGTGGTGGGCATGCTCAAGGAGTTCTGCGACGCGCAGGGCCTGCCGCACCCGCACATCTTCTCCGAGAGTGGTCGCTCGCTGACTGCGCACCACGCGATGCTGGTGATCCAGGTGACTGACGTCGAGAAGCACAACGACGACGTGCCGACCATCGACAACAAGGAAGCCCTGCCAGAAACCGTGCAATGGCTGGTCGACCTGCTTGGCCCGACCGATATCGAAATGGTCACCGAAACCTACTGGCGCGCCACCCACTACATGGGCGATGTGGCGGCGCAGTATGCCGATGGCAAGATCAGCCTGGCCGAGAAGGCCCTGGCCGAACAGTGCTACTTCGCCGTGTGCCGTCGTCTGCACAACTCGCTCAAGGCCCGTCAGCGCTCGCACCGCCAGGTGCTGGACGAACTCAACGACAAGCTGGCCGACAAGTACATCTGCAACTTCTCGGTGTTCCAGAGCCTGCCGGATACCTGGGCCATCGGCCAGGTGCTGCCGATCATCCCGTTGCACCGCCTGGATGAGGAGCCGATGCGCCGCGCCGTGCTGCAGGACCTGACCTGCGACTCCGACGGCAAGATCAACCAGTACGTCGACGAGCAGAGCATCGAGACCAGCATGCCGGTGCACGCGGTCAAGGAAGGCGAGGACTACCTGCTGGGCGTGTTCCTGGTCGGCGCCTACCAGGAAATCCTGGGCGACATGCACAACCTGTTCGGCGATACCGACTCGGTGAACATCTACCAGAACGCCGATGGCAGTGTGTACCACGCCGGCATCGAGACCCACGACACCATCGAGGACATGCTGCGCTACGTGCACCTGTCGCCTGAGGAGTTGATGACGCACTACCGCGACAAGGTGGCCAGCGCGCGCATCACGGCACGCGAGCGTACCCAGTATCTCGACGCGCTGCGCCTGGGGCTGACGCGTTCGTCGTACCTTTCCTCGTAACCCCGGGGCCGCGTTGCGGCCCATCGCGGCACAAGGCCGCTCCTACAGAGATCGCGGATTGCTGTAGGAGCGGCCTTGTGCCGCGAACTGAGGGCGAAGCCTTCACCGAACGCACAAGTGGAAACGACTTGCTCTCAGGCGATTCAATCCGTGCGACTACCTTTGAATGCAATGTTCAGAGGAGTGAAACATGGATCGTCGAGGTAACCATCGCCTGCGCAGAGGTCGGATTTCAGAGGCTGGCCGTCTTTACCTGCTTACAACCACCACCCGTAACCGCACACCGCTGTTCAGCGACCTGTATTTCGCCAGAGCGGTTATCAAGCAATTGCGCTTGAGCGAGCAGGAAGGCGCTTGCCGATCTTTGGCTTGGGTACTGATGCCTGATCATTTGCACTGGCTGGTCGAATTAGGTCGAGGTGGCTTGAGCAGCCTGATGCGCACATTCAAATCCAGAAGTAGTTGTGCGCTTTACCGGGCGGGAGCAGATCGTCAACGAGTCTGGCAGGCTGGTTTTTATGACCGAGCGTTGCGTAGAGAGGAAGACATCAAGGCCACTGCGCGTTACATCATCGCCAATCCGCTGCGGGCTGGATTGGTGAGCAGAGCGGGCGACTATCCCCATTGGGATTGTGTGTGGCTGTGAACCAGTAGGTGAGGGCTTTGCCCTCATTTCGCGACACAAGGTCGCTCCTACAAGGGGGCGGCCTCGCCATTACTGAATCCAACGCCCCTTTTCCTGCAACCGCCATCCCACCCAGCCCAACGTCACCGCCCGCACCGCCATGAACCCCAGGAAGGCCAGCCACAACCCGTGGTTGCCCAGCCCACCCAGCAGCACCGCCAGGGGCAGCGCAATCAGCACCGACAGCAACATTGCATTGCGCATCTCCCGCGCCCGCGTCGCACCGATGAACAGCCCGTCGAGCAAGTAGCTCCACACCGCAATCAACGGCAATACCGCCAGGTAAGGCAAGAACGGGTAGGCCGCTGCGCGGACGCTGTCGATGTCGGTCTGCAGGTCGATGAACAGGTGCCCGCCGAGCAGGAACAACGCGGCAAAGCCAAGGCTTGTGATCAGCGACCAGCCGCAGGCCACCACCAGGGAGCGGCGCAAGGTGTCGTGGTCGCGGGCGCCGATGGCGTGGCCGCACAGGGCCTCGACCGCGTGGGCCAGGCCGTCCAGGGCGTAGGCGGTGAGCATCAGGCCATTGAGCAGCAGCGCGTTGGCCGCCACGGTGGCCTCGCCCAACCGGGCCCCTTGCACGGTGACCAGCAGGAACACCAGTTGCAGCGCCAGGCTGCGCAGGAAGATGTCGCGGTTGACCGCCAGCAGCGGTCGCCAGGCCTGCCAGCGCTTGAGTGCGGCCCAGGCTATGTGCCCAGGATAGGCGCGCAGTGCCGGGCGGGTTAGGGCCAGACCGAGCAAGGCGGCGCTCCACTCGGCGATGACCGAGGCCCGTGCCGACCCCAGCACACCCCAGCCAAGGCCAAGGACGAACCACAAGTTGAGGGCGATGTTGAGCACATTGGTGGTCAGCAGGATCGCCAACGGGGCCCGGGCATTCTGCGTGCCCAGGAACCAGCCGACCAGGGCGTAGCTGGCCAGGGCCGCCGGCAGGCCCAGCAGGCGGGTGTGGAAGAAGTCCTCGGTGGATTGTTGCAGCGCCGCGCTGGGCTGCATCGCCTGCAAGGCCAGCTGGCTGAAGGGAACGGCCAACAGCCCGATCAGCAGGGCGAAGGCCAGGGCCAGCAGCAACCCTTGCACCAGCACCTGGCGCAAGGCCGCGCCGTCGGCACGTCCGGCCGCCTGGGCGGCGAAACCGGTGGAGCCCATGCGCAGAAAACCCATCAGCCCGACCATGAAGGTGAACAGGGTGGCGCCCACCGCGACGGCACCCAACTGGTGCGCATGGGGCAGGTGACCGATCACCGTGCTGTCGACCAGGGCCACCAGTGGCACCGAAATGTTGGAGAGGATCATCGGTGCGGCCAGGGCCCAGACCTTGCGGTGGGTGAGGCGGTCGCGCCAGTCGGTGGAGAGTTGGGGCATGCAGTTTCCTGAGTGAATGCAATGTGCAGGAGGCCCGCTCCCACAAGGTTCGTACCAACATGATGGCCTGGCATTCTAGCGGCCAGCGCGAACGAGGTCTCACTTGCCGTTGTGCAACGGGTGCGGCCTCTGCCAGTGCGCTATAGTTGCGCCCTCACGTACACGCTGCCCAAGAGTTCCCTCTCCATGCTCAACAAAGGATTGTTGCTGGCCTGCGCGCTGGCGTTGCTCAGTGCTTGTGATTCCTCCTCGAAGGATACCCCGGCACCTGCCGAGAAGCCGGCGGCGTCAGCCCCTGCCGCCACCCCGGCGCCCAAGCGCGAAGACCCGGCTGTCCTGGCCAAGCGCTACGCCGATCGCGAGCTGGGCGTGCTGGATGTCTCGGAAGTCCAGCTGGACGGCGCCAGCACCTTGTCGGTCAGCTTCTCCGCGCCGCTGGATGCCAACCAGGACTTCGCCGCCAAGGTCCATCTGGTCGATACCGTCAAAGGCAAGGTCGATGGCGCCTGGGAGCTTTCGGACAACCAGATGGAGCTGCGCCTGCGTCACCTGGAGCCGCAGCGCAAGCTGGTGCTGACCGTCGACAAGGGCCTGCTGGCGGTCAACGGCAAGCGCCTGGAGCAGGAGTCGGTCACCCGCCTGGAAACCCGTGACATGCAACCGACCGTGGGCTTCGCCAGCCGTGGCTCGCTCCTGCCGACCCGCCTGGCAGAAGGCCTGCCGGTGATCGCCCTGAACGTCGACAAGGTCGACGTGGAGTTCTTCCGCATCAAGCCGGACATGCTCTCCAGCTTCCTGGTCAACTGGGGCCGCAACAGCAGCCTGTACTACTACCAGTCCAAGGAAACCCTGGACATGGCCGAGCTGGTCTACAGCGGCCGCTTCGACCTCAACCCGGCGCGCAACACCCGCGAGACCGTGTTGCTGCCGATCGCCGGCATCAAGCCGCTGCAGGAGCCGGGCGTATACCTGGCGGTGATGCGGGCCTCGGGCACCTACGATTACTCGCAGCCCGCGACCCTCTTCACCCTGAGCGACATCGGCGTCTCCGCCCACCGCTACCGGGACCGCCTGGACGTGTTCGCCCAGGCCCTGGAAGGCGGCAAGGCGCTCAAGGGCGTCAACCTCGAACTGCATGACGACAAGGGCAAGCTGCTGGCCCAGGCCGAGACCGACGGCCAGGGCCATGCGCAACTGCCGATCACCGCCAAGGCCGACACGCTGATCGCCACCCAGGGCGTGAACACCACGCTGTTGCGCCTGAACACCGCGGCCCTGGACCTGGCCGAGTTCGACATCACAGGCCCCCAGGCCAACCCGTTGCAGTTCTTCGTCTTCGGCCCGCGCGACCTGTATCGCCCAGGCGAGACCGTGTTGCTCAACGGCCTGCTGCGCGACCAGGACGGCAAGCCGGTCAAGGCGCAACCGGTGACGGTCGAGGTGCGTCGGCCGGATGAGCAGGTCAGCCGCAAGTTCGTCTGGGAAGCCGACAGCAATGGCCTGTTCCAATATCAACTGCAACTGGCCGGCGAAGCCCCGACCGGGCGCTGGCAATTGCTGATCGACCTTGGGGGCGGGCGCAAGCAGGTCCATGAGTTCCTGGTCGAGGACTTCCTTCCGGAGCGCCTGGCCCTGGAACTCAAGGGCAGCAGCATGCCGCTCTCGCCTGAGGAGACCGCGCGCATCCAGGTCAATGGGCGCTACCTGTATGGCGCGCCCGCCGCAGGCAACCGCCTGAGTGGGCAGGCCTACGTGCGTCCGCTGCGCGAAGCGGTACCGGCGCTGCCGGGCTACCAGTTCGGCTCGGTCACCGAGACCGAGCTCAGCCAGGACCTGGAGCTGGACGAGGTCATCCTCGACAACGCCGGCAAGGCTACCCTGGACATCGAGAGCCGCTGGAGCGAGGCCCGCTCGCCGTTGCAACTGACCGTCCAGGCCAGTCTGCAGGAGTCCGGCGGGCGGCCGATCACCCGTCGTCTGGAGCAACCGATCTGGCCGGCCGAGCGCCTGCCGGGCCTGCGCGGCCTGTTCGACGGCGAGGAAACCGACAGTGACGGCCCCGTGGAATTCGAAGTGCTGGTGGCCGACCGCGAAGGCCACAAGCTCGCCGCCGAAGACCTCAAGGTGCGCTTGGTGCGCGAGCGCCGCGACTACTACTGGAACTATTCCCAGAGCGACGGCTGGAGCTACAACTACAACGAGAAGTTCCTCACCCAGAGCGAGCAGACCGTCAGCGTCAAGGCCGGCGGCACCGCCAAGCTGAACTTCCAGGTGGAATGGGGCCCGTACCGGGTCGAGGTGGAAGACCCTCAGACGGGGCTGGTATCCAGCGCGCGCTTCTGGGCCGGCTACCGCGCCCAGGACAACGCCGAGGGCGGCGCGGTGCGCCCCGACCAGGTCAAGCTGGCCCTGGATAAACCTTCCTATGCCGACGGCGCCACCGCCAAGGTCACCGTCACGCCGCCCGCCGCCGGCAGCGGCTACCTGATGATCGAGTCCAGTGACGGCCCGCTGTGGTGGCAGGAAATCGACGTGCCTGCCGAGGGCAAGACCTTCGACGTGCAACTGGATCGACAATGGGCGCGCCATGACCTGTACATCAGCGCCCTGGTGATCCGCCCCGGCGAGCGCAAGGCCAACGCCACGCCCAAGCGTGCCGTGGGCGTGCTGCACCTGCCGCTGGACCGCGCCGGGCGCAAGCTCGCCGTGACCTTGCAGGCGCCGGAGAAGATGCGGCCCAAGCAGCCGTTGACCGTGAAGCTCAAGGCGGCCAACGCCGACGGCAGCGTACCGAAACAGGTGCACGTGCTGCTGTCGGCGGTGGACGTGGGTATCCTCAACATCACCGACTTCAAGACCCCGGACCCGTTCACCGGCCTGTTTGGCCGCAAGGCCTATGGCGCCGACCAACTGGACATCTACGGTCAACTGATCGAAGCCGGGCAAGGCCGTCTGGCCAGCCTGGCGTTCGGTGGCGACGCGGCCATGGCCAAGGGGGGCAAGCGCCCGAACACCACGGTGACCATCGTCGCCCGGCAGAGCGTGCCGGTGACCCTCGACGCGAAGGGCGAGGGTGAGGCGACCGTCGACATTCCTGACTTCAACGGCGAGCTGCGCCTGATGGCCCAAGCCTGGACCGACGAGCACTTCGGCATGGCCGAAGGCAAGACGGTGGTTGCCGCGCCGTTGATCGCCGAGTTGTCGGCGCCGCGTTTTCTGGCCGGTGGCGACCGTACCAGCCTGGCGCTGGACCTGGCCAACCTGTCCGGTCGTGCCCAGCAACTGAACGTGCAGGTCAGCGCCGGTGGCCAATTGGCCCTGGCGGGCGAGGGGCAGCAGAGCGTCAGCCTGGCCGAGGGTCAGCGCAAGACCTTGATGATCCCGGTGCAGGCCCAGGGTGGCCTTGGCCAGGGCAAGGTGCAGGTGCGGGTCAATGGTCTGCAGTTGCCCGGCGAGCCGGCCAACGCCTTCGAGCGCGAGTGGACCTTGGGTGTCCGCCCGGCGTACCCGGCGATGCTCAAGCACTACCGCGTGGCACTCAAGGACCAGCCCTGGACACTGCCCGAGGGCGACCTTGCGGCCTTCGAGAGCGCAGGCCTCGAGGCCAGCCTGGCGCTGTCCAGCCGCCCACCGCTGAACCTGGCCGAGCAGATCCGTGCCCTGGAGGCATACCCCTACGGCTGCCTGGAGCAGACCACCAGCGGTCTGTATCCCTCGCTCTACGCCGATGCCGAAAGCCTCGAGCGCCTGGGCATCAAGGGCGAGCCGGCCGAGGTGCGCAAGCGCAAGATCGAGATGGGTATCGAGCACCTGCTCGGCATGCAGCGTTACAACGGCAGCTTCGGCCTGTGGAGTTCGGACAGCGAAGAGGAGTACTGGCTGAGCGCCTATGTCACCGACTTCCTGCTGCGTGCCCGCGAGCAAGGCTTCGGCGTACCGGCCGAGGCGCTGAAGAAAGCCAACGAGCGCCTGCTGCGCTATGTGCAGGAGCGCAACCTGATCGAGGTCGACTACAGCCTGAACGCCGACCATACCCGTTTCGCGGTGCAGGCCTACGCAGCGCTGGTGCTCGCGCGCAACCAGCAGGCGCCGCTCGGTGCCTTGCGTGGCCTGTTCGAACGGCGCAGCGACGCCCGCTCGGGCCTGCCGCTGGTGCAGCTGGCGGTGGCGCTGGACAAGATGGGTGACAAGCCCCGTGCCCGGCAGGCGCTGCAGGCAGGCCTGGGCGTGAAGCGCAGCGATGGCTGGATGGCCGACTACGGCAGCGCCCTGCGTGACCAGGCGCTGATCCTGGCACTGCTGCAGGAGAACAGCCTGGCCAGCAACCAGGTCGACCAGCGTCTGTTCGCCCTGTCCGATGAACTGGCGGCCAACCGCTGGTTGTCGACCCAGGAGCGCAATGCCCTGTACCTGGCGGGCCGTGGCTTGCTGGGCAAGCCGGAAGGCCAGTGGCAGGCGCGCCTGGACAGTGCCGGGGAGGTCCGCGAGTTCAGCAATGCCGAGTCGGGCATGAAGCTCGAAGGTCCATTGTTGAGGTCGCCACTGACCGTGCAGAACCAGGGCGGCGAGACCCTCTACCAGCAGTTGACCCTCTCCGGTTATCCGCGCCAGGCGCCGCCCGCTGGAGGCAACGGCATGGAGATTCGCCGCGAGTACCTGGGCATGAACGGCCAGCCGCTGGACGTGCGTAACCTGCGCAGCGGTGAACTGGTGCTGGTGCACCTGGCGCTCAAGGCCTCCACCCAGGTGCCGGATGCCCTGGTGGTCGACCTGCTGCCGGCGGGCCTGGAGCTGGAGAACCAGAACCTGGCCCAGAGTGCCGCCAGCCTGGACAACGCCAGCAGTGCGGTGAAGGAATGGCGCGAGTCGATGCAGAACGCCAGCCTGGTCCACCAGGAGTATCGCGACGATCGCTATGTCGCGGCGCTCAAGCTCGACGGCTATGGCACCAGCCACCTGCTGTACCTGGCACGTGCGGTGACGCCGGGCAGCTATCGCATTCCGCCGCCGCAGGTGGAGTCGATGTACCGGCCGAACCTGCAGGCGGTTGGAGAAGGGCAGGGAGAGATGGTGGTGCGCGGGCGTTAGATCGTGTGGCCTGACGGATCCTGGGGCTGCTTTGCAGCCCTTTCGCGGCGCAAGGCCGCTCCTACAGCAGTTGCGCAGTCAATGTAGGAGCGGCCTTGCGCCGCGAAAGGGCCGCAAAGCGGCCCCTGAAACCGGGTCAGTGAATCACCCAGCTCAACACCCACAGCCCCAGCAGCAACCAGATGATCCCGAGGATGACAGAGGCGCGCATGAAGGCGCGGATCGCCGAGTAGAGCAGCATCAGGCCAACCACCAGGGCGAGGATGCTGACCAGCGAGGTGTCCATGCCCAGGTTGCGCGCCAGGCCATCGATGAAACTGCCTCCGGCATTGGCCAGCAGGTTGAACAGCCCGCCCAGTCCGTCGACGATGAAGCGGATCAACGAACCCAGTGCCTGGCCCAGCCACTCGAAAAAACCTTCTACATGCATAGTTGCTTCCTGATGATCGAATCGGCACGGGTGCCGTTCCCTAGCTTTTGGCCATTATCCGGCCAGGTCGGTTCCCGATGCCAATGTTAGCGTGCCTGCCTGCACGCACCGCAAGGATCGTGCGTGGCATCGGTATCGCCGGCCTGCTGGCCGTGGCCGTGCTGTGGCTGGCCGACCGTCTGTGGCCGCTACCCATGCCGGGCGATGATCTGGCACGGGTGGTGCTCGCCGAGGACGGCACGCCGCTGTGGCGCTTCGCCGACAGCGACGGGGTGTGGCGTTACCCGGTCAGCCCCGAAGAGGTTTCGCCGCTGTACCTGGAGGCGCTGCTCACCTACGAGGACCGCTGGTTTTACAGCCACCCGGGGGTCAACCCGCTGGCCCTGGCACGGGCCGCCTGGCTGAACCTGCGTGGCGGGCGGGTGGTGTCGGGCGGCAGCACGTTGTCCATGCAGGTGGCGCGCCTGCTCGATCCGCATGACCGTACCTTGGCGGGCAAGCTGCGCCAGCTGTGGCGTACCGCGCAGCTGGAGTGGCACCTGTCCAAGCGCGAGATCCTTCAGCTCTACCTCAACCGCGCCCCGTTCGGCGGCACCCTGCAAGGCGTGGCCGCCGCCAGTTGGGCGTACCTGGGCAAGTCGCCGAAACACCTCTCGCCCGCCGAGGCGGCGCTGCTGGCCGTGCTGCCCCAGGCACCCAGCCGGCTGCGTCCCGACCGCCATCCCGAACGCGCCCAGCGTGCCCGTGACAAGGTGCTGCAACGCCTGGCCGAATACCAGGCATGGCCTGCGCAGCAGGTGCGCGAGGCGCGGGAGGAGCCCCTGTTGCTCGCCCCTCGGCAGGAACCGGCCCTGGCCCCCTTGCTGGCCCGGCGCCTGAACAGCGCCGACAGCCCGCCCTTGATTCGCACGACCCTCGACGCCGCCTTGCAACGGCGCCTGGAAGACCTGCTGCTGGGCTGGCGCGCCCGTTTGCCCGAGCGCACCTCGGCGGCGGTGCTGGTGGTGGAGGCGCAAACCATGGCTGTGCGCGCCTACCTGGGCTCCATCGACCTGGCCGATGAGCGCCGCTTCGGTCATGTCGACATGGTCCACGCCCTGCGCTCGCCCGGCTCGACCCTCAAGCCGTTCCTCTATGCCATGGCCATGGACGATGGCCTGATCCACTCCGAGTCGCTGTTGCAGGACGTGCCGCGCCGCTACGGAGACTACCGGCCCGGCAACTTCTCCATGGGCTTCAGCGGCCCGGTCTCGGCCAGCTCCGCGCTGGCCCTGTCGCTCAACCTGCCTGCGGTGCAACTGCTCGAAGCCTACGGGCCGAAACGCTTCGCCGCGCAGATGCGCATGGGCGGCATGGCGCTGGTACTGCCGCCGCTCGCCGAGCCGAACCTGTCGTTGATTCTTGGTGGTGCCGGCAGCCGGCTGGAGGATCTGGTCGGTGGCTACGCGGCCCTGGCCCGCGAAGGCAAGAGCGCGCGGATCCGCCTGCAACCCCAGGACCCGCTGGTGGAGCAGCGGCTGCTGTCGCCAGGTTCGGCGTGGATCATCCGGCGCATCCTCAGCGGTCAGGCCCGACCGGACCGCGATCCTCATGCCGAACTGGTCCAGCGCCCGCAACTGGCCTGGAAGACCGGCACCAGCTATGGCTTTCGCGATGCCTGGTCGGTGGGGGTGGGGCCACGCTACCTGATTGGCGTGTGGATCGGTCGCCCCGACGGCACGCCGGTGCCGGGGCAGTTCGGCCTGGCCTCGGCGGCGCCGCTGATGCTGCAGGTCCACGACCTGCTCAGCAACCGCGACAGCCAGCGTGGGATCGGCGTTCCGGCCGAGCGGGTGCCGACGAGTGTCGGCGTGGCCGCCATCTGCTGGCCGCTGGGGCAGCCGATGAACCGCCAGGATCCCAACTGCCGTCGACAGCGCTTTGCCTGGACCCTCGACGGCACCACGCCGCCGACCCTGCAGGCGGCTGACCAGCCACTGGGGCTTGGGTTGCGCGAGACGGTCTGGGTCAATGAGCGAGGTTTGCGTGTCGATGCCACGTGCAGTGGTGCCCAGGCACGGGAGGTGGCGTTGTGGCCGGCGCCGCTGGAGCCCTGGCTGCCCCGCATCGAGCGTCGCGCCGCCCGCCTGCCGGCAGTGGATGCTGCCTGCCCGCCCCGGGTGCCGGCAAGTGCGCCGCCGCTGTCGATCGTCGGCGTGCGTCCCGGCGACAACCTGCGGCGCCCGGCCACCAGCCGCGAGCCATTGCAGGTACATGTTTCGGCCTTGGGAGGCAGTGGCCAGCGCTGGTGGTTCCTCAATGGCCAGCCCCTGGGCGAGACCCGTGAGCAGGACAGCCTGCTGGTGCGTTTCGAACAGGCCGGGCGCATCGAGCTCAGCGCGCTGGACGAGAGCGGCGAGACGGCGCGGGTGGAGTTCCAGGTCAGCGATTAGTGGGTGACGAGGCCGCAAAGCGGCCCCAGATCCTACAAGCACCCTGCCGTTCGACGACCGACAAGTCAGCACCTACGCTTGAGCCTGAGGGCGGTCATGGCGCGCCCGGTCTTCGCGGGGTCATGGAGCGTCCTATGCGTCCTCTGGTCGTTACGCTGCTGATGGTGTCCTGGGCCTGCGCCGCCCGCGCCGGTTCGCTGCCGGGCATGCTCGACGGCAATGAGGTCGAACGACGCCTGCCCACCCCGAACCTGCCGATCGACACCTATCGTCCTGTCCCCCCAAGCGTGCGCATGTCGACCTCGCAGGCCACGACGCCGACATCGGCGCTGCCCATGGACACGCCCGTAACCGTACGCAAAGTGCGCTTCGAAGGCGGCACGGTGTACCTGCTGAGCGAGCTGCGCGAGCACTACCAGCATCTGGTGGGTCATGAGGTGACCCTGAGCGAGCTGACGGCGGTGACCGAGCACCTGACTGAGCGCTATCGGAGTGATGGCTACCTGCTGTCCCGCGCCTACCTGCCTCCCCAGGACTTCGCCGACGGCCACGTGCAGGTGGTGTTGGTGGAGGGCTATATCAGCGAAACCCAGGTGCAGGGGGACATCGGCCCTGCTGGCGCGTACCTGGCCCGGTTGCTGGACCGGCTCAAGGCCGAGCGGCCGCTGACGCGTGAGTCCTTCGAGCGCTACACCGGCCTGATCGCACGCATGCCGGGCGTGACCTTCGACGCCGAGCTTCTGCCTGGCGACGGGCGCGATGGTGCCATGCGCCTGGTGGTCCGGGCGGCGCGCAAGGCGTTCGGCGGCGCCCTGACCCTGGCCGATGGCAGTCGTGATTCCACCCAAGGGCTGATCGGCATCGACAGCCGCGGCCAGACCCGTTTCGCCGAGCAGGCCGGCGCCCGTTTCCTGCTGCCGCCTGGCGATGACAAGGCGCACTACTACCGGCTCGACTACAGCCAGTACGTCGACGACGAGGGCAGCCGGCTGTTGCTCTCGGCCTTGCGCTATCGCGGCGAACCGCGCACCTACGTGCCTCTGGATGACGGCGATGAGCTGCGCCAGCGCTGGGAAAGCGAACGCTACGCGATCGGTATCAGCCAGGCGCTGATCGTCAAGCCCGATGAGTGGCTTGATGTGTATGGGCATTTCTATGCAAGCACCGATCATGTCGACTACCGCAAGCCGGATCCTGCACGCCAGGACGACAGTGACACCTATATCCGGGCCGTGTCCTTCGAGGGCGACTGGCGCAAGGACGAGGGCGGACGGTTTCGTCTTGTCAGCGCCGGCGTGCACCAGGGCCTGGACTATTTCGGTGCCCGCAGTGACAGCGCCCGTGACGTGGATTTCCTGCGCCTGCGTGTGTCCGCCTTGCAGAGCGATCAGTTGACCCGTGACTGGCAGGGCGTGGTGTCAGGGGCGTTGTACTGGAGCGGTGATGATCTGCCCGACAGCGAGCGGGTGCTGTTCGGCGGCCAGCATTTCGCACGCGGCTACCCGGCCGACCAGGCATCGGGCGACAAGGGCTGGGGGCTGGCCTACGAGTTGAACTACAGCATTCATCGCGAGGGTGGCAGGACGCGTTTGTTGCAGCCCTACCTGGTGTTCGATGCTGCCCAGGCCTGGTCGAACGGGCGAGGCGTGGAGCAGGCGCGGATGTCGTCGGCGGCGCTTGGGCTTCGCATGGGCGACGGACGTCTCTACAACCTCGCCCTGGAGCTGGCCCGGCCGCTGGCGGATGTGGCGCAGGACAGTCTGGCGCGCAGCCCCAGGTTCACCGTGAGTTTGAGTTTTTCGCTATGACGGCTGAAGGCCATCGCAGGCCTAGCCCACCACTTGCATCCGCGGTTTGGGGAACAGGTTGTCCAGTGTCTCCAGCAACCGTGCGTGGTAGATGGGTTTGCGGAACAGGTCCAGCACCTGCAGGCGCAACAGATCGCTGATGTCTTCCATGTCCGCGTGACCGGACATGGCGATCACCGGAAGATGCTGGCGGGCCGTGTGGTCGCGCAGACGCTTGATCAGGCCGATGCCGCTCTCCTCGGGCATGCGCAGGTCGGTGATGACCAAGGCTACGTCCGGGTGGCGGGTGAGCTGGTGCAGCGCCTCCCGGACCGAGGTGGCGGTGTGGCAATTGAAGCCTTCGTTCTCCAGCAGTTCAGCGAGTTCGAGCAGGGCTTCTTCCTCGTCGTCCACCAGGAGGATCTGTTGACGCAAGGAAGGGATGGGCATGGTCGGCTCCTGTCGAATGAGGTCCAAATCGTTACTGCCGTTCCGGCCCTCAGCCTCCACTAGGCGTGCTGCTTCCTGTAGTGATGGCCGTTTCTATCTTGTTCATGACCGATTTGACATTGCTGGAAATACCGGGGACGAACCCCGCCAGCACCACCGCGACCATGGCCGCGATCACCGCGTACTCGATACCGGAGGCACCGTCTTTGCGTTTGATGAAGTGCTTGCAATGGCTAAGGAAGCGTTTGAGCGACATGGTGTAACTCCTCGCGCGGTCGAGCGCTGATGGCGGGGAATCGCCTGAGTGATACCCCTTTGCCATCACAGAATCGCCAACCCATGGAAAGCTGCAAATGTAAGAACGGATTAGTCCAAAAGCATTGGTTTTGAACAGGCTCGCTAAGCGTCTGTTTTGTCAAAGCGTCAAATTTGTGGCTCAAAAAAGTGCCTGTTTTTCATGGCAAAGCGGGGCCTCTGGGCTACCGTGCAATAGCGAAATAGTTTCTTTTTGCCATCACACGATTGGCAAACGGCGCAAGGGGATGGCGGATATGAGTAGTCGCTTGACCATGGTGCTTGCCGCGTTGTTCCTGGTCGCCGCTGTGCTGGCCGGGTATTGGGGGCTGGTTCTCAGCCGTCCGGCGGCCCCTGTCGAACAACCCGGCCCGGTAGTGGTGCAAGTGCCTGCGCCAGCCGCCGCGCCGAGCCCTGCCAAGGCCAAGGAGCCCGTGCGTGCGCAGATCGTCGTGCTGCGCCGCGACGTTGCCGCCAATACGGCCCTGACCGAGGACGACCTGTTGCTGGAGCATTTGCAGGTGGTGCCCGCCGGGGCACTTCAACGTGTCGAGCAGGCCGTGGGGCGCAGCAGCATGCGCCCGCTCGCGGCAGGCAGTTGGCTTGAGGAGGACAGCTTCCAGGCCGGCGGGCCGCTGGCGCGGATGGTCCGCCCCCACGAGCGGGCCGTCGCCGTGGCGGTGGACGATGTGGTCGGTGCCGCCGGGCAACTGAGCCCTGGCGATTACGTGGATGTGCTGCTGTTCCTGCGTGAAGAGAACAACAACCCCCAATCCTCCGCGCAAGTGGTACTGCCAGCCTTGCGCGTGCTCAGTGTTGGCGAGCAGATGGGCCTGGCCAATGACGGCCGCCCGGCGCAAACCCCGGAAGAGCAGGCGCGGCGCAATCAGCCGGGCGCCGCGATGCGCACCGTGGCGCTGGCGGTGCCCGAGGCGTTGGCCAGCCGACTGATGCTGGCGGCCCAGGTTGGCACCTTGCGCCTGGCCGTGCGCAGTGCAGATGAGCAGCGCCTGGCGCGCTACTGGACAGGGGACCAGGCCAGCCCCCAGGTGGAAAACGCCAACCGTGACCTCTATCGTTTCAGCCAGCTGTCCCAGGTGCCGATTGCCAAGGCGATGGTGCCTGGCGGCGGCACTTCAGGCATGCAGATCATCCGCGGCGCCCAGGCTGCAGATTCCCCGAAGACTCCGTGACCCAGCAAGGACGCCGCCATGCGTAGTATCGAGCGGATACTCAGACACTTGTGCCCGGCCGTGGCGATGATGACGTTTATGTCGCTGGCCCATGCCGCCGACAAAGGTTGCGCGGCGTTCGGCCAACTGCCCTCGGTGATCGAGATGGACCAGGGCTTGCAACAGGAATTGCGCCTGCCGGTGGCCATCACCCGGGTGGCGGTGGGCGAGCCCAAGGTCGCCGATGTCCAGGCCAGTGGCGAGCGTGCCGTGCTGCTGACGGCAGTGGGGCCGGGCAACACCAGCCTGATGCTGTGGACTGCCTGCGCGCCGTCGCCGCATCGGGCCATGCTGTTCGTCAAGGGCAGGGCCAGCGCCGACATGGCCGAAGACGCGGTGCTGTCGTCCCAGGACGAACAACTGCCCAGCCAGGTGCAGGCCGATATCCGCTTCGTCGAGGTGCAGCGCAGCAAATACAAGGAGGCTGGGGCGCGGCTGTTCTTCAAAGGCTCCAACAACAGCCTGATCGGCTCGCCCGGCACCGTGCCCGGCACCCGCGTCACGCCGGGTGGCGTTCCGGTGGCGCAGCCGTTGATTCCGCTCGATAACAACGTCTTCAACATCGTCTGGGGTGGGGGCAGCAGTCGTTTCCTGGCCGCGATCAACGCCCTGGAAAACAGCGGCTTCGCCTATACCCTGGCCCGTCCCAGCCTGACCGTGCTCAGCGGGCTGACCGCAAGCTTCCTGGCCGGCGGCGAGATCCCCATCCCCGTGCCGAGCAGCGGCAGCGACAGTGTGTCGATCGAGTACAAGGAGTTCGGTGTGCGCCTGGCCTTGACGCCGACCGTGGTCAGCCGTGATCGCATCACCCTCAAGGTCGCACCGGAAGTCAGCGAGCTGGACTACACCAACGCGGTGAACATCGCCGGCACCCAGGTGCCGGGGCTGAAAGTGCGGCGTACCGATACCAGCATTTCCCTGGCCGACGGTGAAAGCTTCATCATCAGCGGCCTGGTCAGCAGCAGCACCCGCTCGGCCGTGGACAAGTTTCCGGGGTTGGGCGATCTGCCTGTGCTGGGGGCGTTCTTCCGCCAGTCGACGGTCAATCGCGAGGACACCGAACTGTTGATGATCGTCACCCCTCATCTGGTCCAGCCGCTGGCCGCCAACGCCCGCTTGCCGGAACTGCCGGGCGAGAGCCTGCGTACCTACGATCCCAGTTGGGGCCAGTTGTTCTTCCTGGAAAACGGCAACTTCGAAGGCCGTGGCGGGTTGTCACGATGAGCGAGAGCCTGAACCAGACCTACCTGGCCATCACCCGCAACGAGGATGACCTGCGCTGGCTGCAGGGCGCGCTCACCCCGCTGGGCCAGGTGATCGGGGCCAGTGGCGGCAGCCTCGACGAGCTGCTGGCGCTGATCGACGTGACCTTCAGCAACCTCATGTTCATCGGCCTGGACCGCGAGCAGTTGATCAACCAGTGCGCGCTGATCGAAGGGGTGCTGGAAGCCAAGCCGATGCTGGCGATCGTCGCCCTGGGCGATGGCATGGACAACCAGCTGGTGCTGCACGCCATGCGTGCCGGTGCCCGCGACTTCGTCGCCTATGGCTCGCGCGCCAGTGAGGTCGCCGGGCTGGTGCGGCGCCTGGGCAAACGCCTGCCTGCGGTCGCCAGCAACCCCAGCCTGGGCGGTCTGACGGTGCTCTACGGCGCCCAGACCGGTGCCGATGGCGCGTTGCTGACCACCCACCTGGCGCGGGTGGTGCAGGACAGCGGCCAGCAGGCCTTGCTGCTCGACCTCGGCCTGCCGCGAGGCGACAGCCTGGCCCTGCTCGGGCTGGAGGCGTCGTTCTATTTCGGCGATGCGCTGCGCCATCTGCGCCGGCTCGACGCCACGCTCATCGACAGTGCCTTCGCCCGCGACAAGGGCGGCCTGCGCATCCTGGCCTACGCCGAAGGCGACGACCCGCTGCAGCAGACCAGCGCGGCCGAGCTGTACATGTTGCTCAGCGCCCTGCGCCAGCACTTCCAGCACATCGTGGTCAACCTCACAGGGCAAGCCGACAACGATGCCCTGCGCACCATCATCAGCCATTGCGACAAGCTGATCGTGTACACCGACCAGAACATCCTCGAGTGCCGGCGCAACCTGGAGGTGCTTGAGCAGTGGCGCGACCGAGGCATCAAGCTTGAGCATGCCGTGCTGCTGGTGGACCGTTACCTGCGCCATGTGGCGCCCGATGCCGATGCCTTGGCCAAGCGCTATGGCCTGACGTTGCTCAAGGCGTTGCCCTATAGCCCCGAGGTGCGCCTGAATGCCAAGAACCAGGGGTTGAGCCTGTTCGAGCTGGCCCCGCGGGAGAGCCTGACCCAGGGCCTGCGTAGCCTGGGCGAGCGCCTGGCGCGGCGCTCGGAGCATCTGTCCAAGCCCACCCACACCTGGCTGCGCCGCCTGTGGAGCCACAAATGAGCAGCGACGAACCCTTCGGCGGTCCGCGCCATGCGGGGGCCGATCCGCAAGCACTCAAGCGTGCCCTGCACCGTTTCGTCATCGATGCCATCGAGGACAGCGGGCGCAACCTGCTGGAAGGCACGCGGCCCGCACTGACCCAGTTCGTCGTGGAACAGGTCGGGGACTATGTGGCGCGCCTGCACCTGGCGCTGTCGCGCTACGAGACCGAGCGCCTGGCCGAGGAGCTGGTGGACGAGCTGACCGGCTATGGCCCCCTGGAGGTGCTGCTGCGCGATGCCAGCGTTACCGAGATTCTGGTCAACGGTCCGCACCGGGTGTTCGTCGAGCGGGCCGGATTGCTCCAGCGCACCGACCTGCGCTTCATCGATGCCCATCATGTGGAGCGGGTGATGCAGCGCATTCTCGCCCCGCTCGGGCGACGCCTGGACGAGTCCTCGCCGATGGTCGATGCGCGCCTGCCCGATGGCAGCCGGGTCAACGCGATCATCCCGCCGGTGGCGCTGGACGGGCCGTGCCTGTCGATCCGCAAGTTCCGCCAGGACATGTTGAAGAGCGCCGACCTGCTGGCCACCCGGGCCATCGACCAGGCCATCTTCGACTTTTTCGAGCAGGCCGTGGCCCGGCGCTGCAACATCCTGGTCAGTGGTGGCACTGGCACGGGCAAGACCACGATGCTCAACATTCTCAGCCAGATGATCGCGCCCCAGGAGCGTCTGGTGACCATCGAGGACGTGGCGGAGCTGCAATTGCACCACCCGCACGTGGTGCGCCTGGAAACCCGGCCACCGAATGCCGAGGGCCATGGCGAGATCAAGGCCAGCGAGCTGATCCGCAACGCCTTGCGCATGCGCCCGGACCGCATCCTGCTGGGCGAGATCCGCGGCGCCGAGGTGCTCGATGTGCTCACTGCGATGAACACCGGGCACGACGGTTCGATGAGCACGGTACACGCCAACACCGCCCAGGACGCATTGCTGCGCCTGGAGACTCTGGTGGGGCTGACGGGGCGGCAGGTGGCCGAGAAGACCTTGCGGCAGATGGTCTGCGCGGCGCTCGATGTGGTGATCCAGCTCACCCGCCTGGCCGATGGGCGGCGCTGCGTCAGCGAGGTGCTGGAGGTGGTGGGGGTGCGTGACGATGTGTATGTCACCAATACCTTGTTCCGCCTCGACCGGCGCGGGGGCGAGGGTTTCCTGCGCGATGCGCCCAACCCGGCGGGCGCCAAGCTGCGCCATGACGGCGTGCTGTGATGGGCCCGCTGCTGCTGTCGCTGTCTCCCTTGTTGCTGGGCGTCGCCCTGCTGCTGTTTCGCCGTGGCCTGTACAAGCGCGGGGAGGAGCGGATCCTTTTGCGGCTGGGACGTGCCTATGAGCTCGTGCGCACCGGCACGGCCAGGCGTGACTGGCTCGACCCGCTGTTGCAGCGGGCGGGGTTGGCCCAGGGCGAGGTCAGCCTGCGTCCATGGCTGCTGGGGTGGTTGGGCATGATCGCGTTCGCCCTGCTGCTGGGCGGCTGGGTCGCAGCCTTGCTGGTGCTGGCAGGGGTGCCCTTGCTGGGGCATCTCTACCTGAGCTGGCGCTATCGGCGCCGCGTGGGGCTGATCATCGAACAACTGCCAGGATTGCTGGACTACAGCGTGCGCAGCCTCAAGGCCGGGCGCACCTTGAGCGACGCGGTGCTTGGTGGTGTCGAGGGCACGCGCGAACCCTTGCGTTCGGCCATGGGCCGGGTGCAGCGCAACGTGCGGATGGGTGTGCCGTTGGAGGAGGCCGTGCGCGAGCTGGCTGAACTGTACGAGCAGGACGAGTTGCGCCTGTTCGCCTTGGGGCTGCGCATCAACCAGCACTACGGCGGCAATGCCAGCGAGCTGATGGAAAACCTGATCAAGCTCATTCGCGAGCGCGAGCAGGGGGCCCGCCAGCTGAAAGCCATGACGGGCGAGACGCGGATCACGGCCTGGATCCTCGGTGCGTTGCCGCTGGCCATGGTCTGCTACTTTCTGCTGGGCAATCCCGGCTACCTGATGGCCATGTGGCGTGACAGCCAGGGGCAGATGATGTTGCTGTTCGCCTTCGGCCTGCAGGCCGTGGGATGTCTGGTGCTCTGGCGCATGATGAGGAGCCTGTGATCATGGCCTGGTTGCTTTGCGCCTTGTTCCTGTTCGCAGGCTTCGTCCTGCTGAGCGTACAGGCGTTGCGTCAGCTGCGGGCCCGGCAACGGGTGGCCCGGCGTCTGCAAGGCCAGTTGGCCCGAGAGGAGCGGTTGGGTGACTGGCTGCACTGGCTGGGCAGCACCGCGGCGGGCCGACGCTTGCAGACACTGGACAGCGAGACCCAGACCCTGCTCGACCGGGTGGGCTGGCGCCGCAGTCGTCAGCGTGCGCTGTTCGCGGCCGTGCAGTTGGGGTTGCCGGTGCTGGCGGTGGGGGTGACGTTGTTGCTCGAGCAGGGGCTGGACGAAAGCACCTTTGGTCACGGGGTGATCCTGCCTCTCTGTGCCCTGGGTGTCGGCTACCTGTTGCCCAAGCGCCTGCTGGCGATGGCGGCGCTGCGACGCCAGCAGCGCATCGCCCAGGAGGTGGGCCTGTTGATCCCTTTGCTGCGCATCCTGTTCGAGAGTGGCCTTGCGGTCGAGCAAGCCTTGCGTGTGTTGAGCCACGAGTGCCGGACGCTGGTGCCGGCGATCAGCGAGGAGTTGCGGCTGGTGCTGCAACGGGTGGACTCGGGCCTGGCCTTGGGGCCGGAGCTGGAGAAGACTGCGCGCCTGCTGGCGGTGGACGAGTTCATCGACACCTGCGTGATCCTGCGCCAGTTGCTGGTGCAGGGCAGTGGCGCGATGAAATCGCTGCTGGGGCTCAAGACCTTGCTCGATGATCGGCGCCTGACGCGTCTGCAGGAGCGGGTCTCCAAGATGTCGGCAAAGATGTCGGCGGTAATGATGATGTTCTTGTTCCCGGCCTTGATCATTGTCCTGGCCGGACCGGGCTTTACCGCACTGACGCGGGCCCTGGCGTTCTGATAAGGGAGAGTCGGATGAAAGCGATCCTGATGTTCACCGGGCTGTTGCTGCTGGCCGGTTGTGCCGGCCAGCCCCCAGAGGGGTTTGCCAGGTTGCTGGGCACGCCCGCCTGCGGCAAGCCCAGCGCCGACCAGCAACTGGCGCTCAACCTGGCCGACGAGATGCTCAACGAAGGCCGCCCTCATGCCAGCTACGCGCACTTGCAGCAATTGCCGGATGACCTCGACCAGGTGCGGCTGCGCAAGGCCAAGGTGCTGCGCCTGCTTGGACGCAGCGAGGCCGAGCCGTTGTACCGCAGCCTGCTGGGCGGATGTCTGGCGGCCGAAGGCGAGCACGGCCTGGGCCAGCTCGCCTCGGCCCGGGGAGACGATGCGCAGGCGCTGCGCAACCTGCAACGCGCCGTGCGCCTGGCGCCGACCGACGAGAAAGTGCGCAACGACCTGGGCGTGGTGCTGATGAACCTGGGCAATCATGAACAGGCGCGCTTCGAGTTCCTGACGGCCATCGAGCTCAAGGACGACAACCCGCTGCCGGCGGTCAATCTGGTGACCCTGTCGCTGGTTGAGGACAACTGGCAGCAGGCGTCCGATCTGGTGGCACGGCTGCGGCTCAAGCCGGAGCAGTTCGCCGAGGCCCAGGCGCGCGCCAGGCAGCTGCGGGCGAGCGGGCGTGGTTCGGTCGGTTGATGGTCAAGGAGGGTGCGCCATGTTCAAGCTGATGATGGTTCTGGCCTGTGTGTCCTGCCCGTTGGTTGTGCTGGCCGACGGCCCGCCCCGCCTGCCGCCGCCAGACACCGCCACCGAGGCCTGGTTGCGCATGCAGTCGAGCAACCGGCAGGCCTCGCCGAAGGTGCAGGCGCAGACCGCGGCGGAGCGGGAGCCGTCCATGCAACGCTGGCTGGACAGCTACAAATACCCGATTCCCGATACCTTCCGGTATCAGAAGATGAGCACCTCCGGTGAGTGAGCTGATACAGGCTTCGTACGGTCGTTGGAGCGGCCCTGTGTCGCGATGGGCTGCAAAGCAGCCCTAAAAACCGGCCACCGAGGTTTATCTGGCACCGCGAGTCGCCTGGTGTTGCTTGCGCCGGCCTCTTCGCGGGTAAACCCGTTCCTACAGGGGGCGGTGATCCTTGTGGGGTCAGTGGGTGGAGAAGCGCTGGATCACGGGTGAGGCGCCTGGCATCAATGCCAGGGCCAGTTGGGTGCGGTTGTGCATGTGGGTCAGGCGCAGGACCTGGGAGACATAGAGCTTGACGGTGTTCTCGGTAATGCCGAGCTCGCAGGCGATCTGGTAGTTGGTCTTGCCCTTGCCCACCAGCCTGGCCACCTCCAGTTGGCGTGGTGAGAGCTTTTCGAAGACAGCGGGCAGTTCGGCCTCGGGCTCCTCGACATCCGTGGCGCGGCGATGCGTACCCAGGCCGCGGGCCTTTTCCAGGTCCTGGTAGAGGTCGTCGATGGATTCGGCGAGTTCCTGCAGCCGTTGGTTCAGGTTGCCCAGCTCGCGGATGTCGCGCTGGCGCTCCAGCAGCGCCTGTTCCTGACGACGCACACTGTCGAGCAGCTCGTGCAGGTCGATGGGTTTCTGGTAGTAGTCGGCAAAACCTTCGCGCAGGGCGCGGATGATGTCCTGCTTCTCGGCCCGCTCGGTCAGCATGATCGCTTCGAACACCCGCTGGCGAGCGGTGAGCTTCTTGAGGGCGTGGACCATCTCGATGCCGTCGATCTGCGGCAGATGCAGGTCGCACAGGACCAGACCGATCTGTTCGTCCGCCTGGTAGCGCTCGATACCCTGGATCGCGGAATGGGCCGCGGTGCAGGCATAGCCATGGCCCTGGAGGAATTCACACAACTCTTCGACAACCACCGGCTGGTCGTCCACAACCAGTATCTTCATCGTGCTGGTGGACTTGTTCACGATCAACTCCCTGTGCGCTCCGGGCCCTTGTTCCTGTTCATGGCCGCTAAAAACGGTAGTCGTTGTTGGCGAATTTGTACAAACGCTGCGAGCACAGTCACTGGATCCATACGGCAGTCAACATGAAGCCCACCAGCACATAGGGCGCAAAGGGTTGTTTGTCGCCGACTTCCTCGGCCAGTTTTTGCAGGCGCTTTTTCACCTTGGGGTTGAGCAGGATCCACAGTCTGCGCCGTCCAAGCAACCAGGCCAGCACGGTGAGGCCGGCGCCGATGAAGGTGCCGAGCACGTACTGGGGACTGGTGGCCAGGGCCAGGGCGCCCATCAGCTTGACGTCGCCCGCGCCGAAGCGGCCAAGCATGTAGCCGGGGAGGGTGAGCAGCATGACGATGGCCAGCGCCCAACCCGCGTCGCTGGCGTCGGCGCCGATCCAGCTGTGCCCGGTGGCGAACAGCCAGGCCAGGGCGCAAGCCGCAACGCCCAGGGTCAGGGCGTTGGAAAGCTGCCGTTCACGGATATCTTGTTCGGTGCACAAGGCAAGCCACATCAGGAGAACAATGCTTTGCATTGGCAAATTGCCATCCCTATTCGTTGAACGGTTCTATGCTGTGATGCAAGTGTCATAGTCAGGGTAGACGCGAACATGAAAGCAAGCCTGGCGAGACGGCAAAAAGGTGCGGCAGCCATCGAGTTCGTCGCAGTCTTCATGGTTTTTTTCGCGGTGTTCTACGGTTTGGTCAGCTATGCGTTGCCGATGCTGATGTTGCAGTCGTTCAACCAGGCTGCCAGCGAGGCGGTGCGCCGCTGCGTGGCGCTCGAGCCGGGCAGCGCCGTCGACAGCTACACCACCGTGGCGCGGCAGGCGATCGACCGGCAACTGGCCTGGATGCCCGCGGCGCTGGGCTTTGCCGCGTCCAAGGATGCCAAGGTCGAGCTGAGCGGAACGTTGCTGAGCGTGACGATCGAGTACCCGCGTGAGCGCCTGAACAACGTTCTGCCGGTGCTGGTTCTGCCATTGATCGGTGAAGTGCCACGGCTACCGGCCTTGTTGCAGGCCAAAGCGAGCCTGCAACTGTGACCGGGCTGTTCGACCGTTGGCGTGGCGGCACCCAGGCACCTCCCCTTGAGGCCGAGGCGCCTGTCGCCGTGGGGCTGCAACTGTGGCTCGATCCGCAAGGCTGTGTGCAGCGTCTGTCCGGGCCGTTGCGCACGTTGTTGGCGTTGCCGCTCAAAGGCGGTAACAGGGTCCACGACTACCTGGAGCGGCACAGCTGGCTGGTACTGGAAGGAGGGCCGGTCGATTGGCAGGGGCAGCCGCTGGACCTGGATTTCCATACCGTCACCGGCCACCCCTTGTGCACGCGTGGCTGGTTGATGCGCCAGAACGAGGGCTGGCTGCTGCAAGTCTTCGATATCGGCGACCTGTTGCTTGAACGGACCCATGCCTGGCGGCACCAGGGGCAATGGCAACTGGCGCAGGACATCGACCGCGCCCTGCGTGAGTGCAGCGCGCAGCGCCTGACACAGTGCGTGGCTGTGCAATTGCAGCAACTGGCCGAACGCTGGCAGGTGCCGGCGTTGCGCCTGATGGTGCGCGAGGCATCGCAGTGGCACACGTTTGCAGCTAACGAGGCGCACTGGCCATGGCCGGACGATGCCCGGTTACAGCCTTGGCTGGCGAGCCTGCCGCCGCAGGCCCAGGCGGGCAGCCGCATCGCGGCTGAACTGCTGGCGCTGTGTGGCGGCGTCTCGCTGTTCCTGTTGCCTTACCTCGAGGGGGCGGATGTCCAGGCCTGGCTGCTGTGCGCCGGAGGACGCGAGGAGCCTGCCGATGCGAGCGTGCTGTGGCAGGCCTTGATCGAACCGTTGCTCAGCCGCCACCGGCATGCCCGGCTTGAGCACCAGGCCCGTTATCTTGCGCAGTTGCAGCAACAGTTGGGGGCGGGCTGGTGGGCGTGGACTCGCGAGGACGGCATGCACCTGGACCCGGCCCTGGCCGCTCGCCTGGGCCTGCCGAGCCGCCCTGGCCTGGAGCAATGGCTGGCGCGTTTGCATCCAGCCGACCGGGAGCCGGCGCGCCTGGCCCTGGAGCAGTCGTGTTCGGCTGGCGAGCTGAGCCTGAGCGTGCGCGTGCCTGCGCATGACGGGCAAGCCGCTGTGACCTGGTTGCATTGGGTCGGCCGCTCGCAGGGCTCCGAGCTGCGCGGTTTCCTGCTCGACATCAGTGCACTGAAGGCGCAGGAGCTACAAGCCGGCGCTGCGCGCGCGCGCCTGGAAAGCCTGATCGCCAGCTCGCCTGCGGTGATCTATATCCAGCGCTACGCCGAGGGTGCCCTGCACAGTGAGTTCTTCAGCGCCAGCCTGATGCCGTTGCTGGGCTGGACGATGGACAGCGAACAGGCCCGACAGCCGGGTCTGGCCGTTCACCCGGACGACCGCGTCCTGTGGCTGGAGCGTACCCGCACCTTGCTGCGTGACGGCCAGGCCCGCAGCCGTTATCGGCTACGCGACAGCCTGGGCGGCTACCACTGGATACTCGACGAGGCCCGCCTGCTGCGTGACGACCTCGGTCAGCCGCTGGAGGTGGTCGGCCTGTGGCTGGATGTGAGCGAGGCCACCGAGGCCGCCGAGCGGGTGCGCCAGAGCGAGGAGCGCTACCGGATCCTGGTGGAAGACTCCCCGGCGATGATCTGTCGTTACCGTCCTGATCTCTCCCTGGTGTTCGGCAACCGGCCGCTGGCCGACTACCTGCGCTGCGCGCCGGAGCAACTGGAAGGCATGAACCTTGGGCAGTGGCTCTCGGACGAGCAGCGCGAGGCCTTCCTGGCCCGTCTGCGGCTGTTGAGCCCGGAGCAGCCGATGAGCAGCGCGGAGATCTGCCTGCAACTGCCTGGCCGAGAGCACGCCTGGTGGGTGTGGGCCGACCGCGGGTTGTTCGACGAGCAGGGGCGGTTGCTGGAGATCCAGGCGGTGGGGCGGGACAACACCGAAGTGCGGCGCAGCCAGCGGCAACTGCTGCAAGGCGCCAAGATGGCGACCTTGGGCGAGCTGACCACCGGGCTGCTGCATGAAATCAACCAGCCGCTCAACGTCATGCGCATGGCGGCGGCTAATGCCCTGAAGCGCCTGGAAAACGGCACCGCCGAGCCTTCGTACCTGGAAGACAAGCTGCACCGCATCGAAGCGCAGATCGAGCGCACTGCGCGCCTGGTGGACCACATGCGTGTGTTCGGTCGTCGTTCGGAGGTCGAGTGCCAGCGCTTCAGCGCCTGGAGCGCGGTGGAAGAGGCGGCGGCGATGCTCGAGGAAGGCCTGCGCGGCAAGGGCGTGACCCTGCGCATCGAGACACCCGAGGTCCAGCCGCTGGTGCTCGGGCACAAGGATCAACTGGAGCAGGTGATGATCAACCTCATGATCAATGCCCGCGACGCCTTGCTCGAACAGCGCGGGGCCGAGCCCTGGATCGGCATTCGCCAGACGCTGCACCCCGGCCAGCTATGCCTGTGGGTGGAGGACAACGGCGGCGGTATCGACCCGCATGTGCAGGCGCGCATCTTCGAGCCGTTCTTCACCACCAAACCGGCCGGCGTTGGCACCGGTCTGGGGCTGTCGGTGAGCCACGGCATCGTCGAGGCCATGGGGGGCAATCTGAGTGTCGCCAACGCAGGGGAGGGGGCCTGCTTCAGGGTGTGCCTGCCGTTGCTCTAGAGCAGCAGTTGTGGACGACCGCCATGGCAGCTCAGGTTCGCCTCGATCGTTGACTGGTTGAGGTCAACACCGAGCAGCGCGAGCAGATTGTTGACCAGAGGATCGAGCAACGACCCCAGCAAACCGCTGATCAAGCCTGTGATGACATTGAGCAAGGCGCCCACCAACGGAATGTTGGGCGAAAGCTCAAGGCCGGTCAGGGTCTTGCCGAGGCTTGCGACGATGTTGCGGGTGTCCATGCTGTGACTGGCCGGCGGCGTCTGATCCAGGTCGGGTGGCTTGAGGTAGTCATGGTTTTCCGACTGGGCGAAAACCGGCGAGTTGGTGCCCAGGCCGACATCGATCCCTAGCACCCGCAGCAGGATCAAAGGGCTGGCCTGGACAGGCTGCGTGCTAGAGAAGAAATTGGCGCTGTTGATCGTGCCGACGAGCACCTGGACTGCGGCAGCGTCGTTTTTCACGGTCAATCGCTTGTTTGCAGCACTGCTGCAGTCGTAGCCACGGACGTGGCTGCTGGCGCTGGCGACATCGAACCCTATATCCAGGGTGGGGTTGGGCAGCAACTGGATGATGCCCAGGTTCAACCCTCCCAGCAGGGGGGCGAGGTTGGCCTGGATCAGGATTCGCATCTGTGCCGTACGCACATAGATCTGGCCGGGTTCGGTGGGGGAGCTCTTTGCCAGCGATGGATCACCCACAGCCGAGAACTGCGGCGGCTCGATGATCTTCAGCCGTGTGGAAAGATTCGCCAGGCCCAGGACGCTGATCGGCAGCGTGGTTTCCACGGCGTGTTTGCTGTTGGCCAGCTCAAGGGTGCCTTGTACCAGTTGCAGGGTATTCAGGGACGTATTGAGGCCTGCGCTGGTCCCGCCGTTCTGAATGTTCAGCAGCTCACCGACCATGATGCCGCCTGCATTCTTGGTAGCGGCACTGATGGTGCCCAGCCCACTGACATTCACCAGAGGGTTGTCCTGTGCGGCGACGTCAGCCATGACAGCCACCACGTCGCCGACTTGCAGGGTCTGGTGTAACAGCTCGGTGTAGTCACCGACCGTGACCTTGGCCTTGATGGCCAGCGCATCCAGAAAGTGCAGCAGGTTCACGTTCGCGCCGAGCAGGCCGTTCCACTGTACGAGGCTCAGGTTCAGCGGGGCACCCAACAGTGCGCTCCACAGATCATTGAGCTGTTTGCTCTTGGCGGTATCGATGTTGGCCAGGCTGCTGCGAATGGACAACCTGGCCAAGGCCGGGCCGGTATGCCCTGCGGTGGCCTGGGCCTGGAGCTGTGTCTGGGTGGCGCCAGTTCCCTTGGCGAGCAGGCTCCAGACGCTGGCAATGAGGCTGGTGGGGACGCGATGGCCGACAGTCACGCGGATGGCCTGGTCCTGCGCGGCATCGACACTGAATGCCCGAAGGCCGGATACGCCGGGTTTCACACTGCCACACTCGACGACGAGGGTATGGTCTGCGGACTCGCCATGGCCGTTGCGAAGCGCGGCCTGTCGTGCCAGGACGGTTGCACTGGGAGTGGGGCCTTGGCAGGTGCCTTTTCCACTTGTCGCCTCCAGCGCCGCCATGTCGGCGATGCGCTGAAGTTTGCGCTGCTCCAGGTAGAGCCTGCCGCTGTCGACCACCAGCAGCAGGAACAGCAGGGCAAGGCCCAGGGTGAGCGCAGCCATCAGGCCGATCGCGCCGCGCTGGCGAACAGAGGGATGGGGAACCACGGGCACTCCTTTGCGGGCGTCTGGCCAGGCAGCGCGGCGGCGGTGAAAGGAGTGTAGTAAAGGTGATGGCTAATTGCCGTGCATGGTCGATTGATCGCGGTGTTCTTGCCGGTCCTTTCGCGGGTAAACCCGTTCCCACAAGGCTTGCGGTGACTTTGTGGGCGCGGGTTTGCCCGCGAAAGGGGCGTGCAGCGACCGCTATTGGCGGCGCGGTGGATAGTTGGACATCACCTGTGTCACGGTCTTCTGGATCGCACTGTTGCGCTCCTCGGGGCTTGGCGGGTAGTTGTTCATGATCTGCTCGGCGCTGCCGCGCCAGACCAGCTTGCCGTCATGACCGTCGAACATGTCCACCTGGATGGTCGCCACCTTGTAGTCGACGCTGCGGGTCTCGTTGTACATCGGCCCGCCCCAGTAACCATTCCAGTAACCACCCCAGGCGCCGCCGTAGTTGGTGGTGATCTGTTGCTGGCGTTCCTCGACGATCAGGTAGGCACGCACTTTCACATCCGCCTGGGCATTGCCCTGCACCGGGCGCAGACCACGCTGGTCGAGCTGGTCGGCCAGGGCCTGACGGATGCGCTGCTCGGTCAGGTCGCTCTTGATCCGGGGATCGTCCGGGCGGTACTGCAACGCGGGCTCCTGCCAGGCCCAACTGCGATAGGCGGCGAAGTCACGGCTGGCATCGAAATCCTGGGTGACGTTGTTGTTGGCACAGGCGGCGAGCAACAACGTGAATGAAAACAGAACGAGACGGCGCAACATGATGGTTCTCCGTTGGAAACTAACTGGGAGGATAGCCGCTGAGCGCCTTGCTCACTGACTCACGCAAGGCCTTTTCGCGGTCCCGTGGCGACTCCTTGTCGTTGCCACTCTCTGCGCTGGCGCTCCACACCGGCTGGCCGTCGTGAGCGTCGAACAGGTCGATGCGCACCACCATCACCTCGACTTCGTAGGTGCGCACGATCGGCACGCTGGCATAGGCACCATAGCCATTGTGGTAACCACCATAGCCGATGCTGCCGTAGGGGGACGGGCCGTAGTAAGGGTCGTAGTAGTCGTAGTCGCGCACTTGGCGCAGACGGCGTTCCAGGCGGATGTCGGCGCTGACCAGCAAGTCCGCGGCGGCTCCATGGGCCGGACGCAGGCCGTGCTGGTCCAGGGCGCTGCCGACCGCGTCGGCCAGTTGCGCCGGATCGGCGTCGGCATTGGCGCTGGGCAGTTGATCGTTGCGCCAGCTCCAGCTGCGGTAGCGGCCGTAGTCGCGGGGTGGCGCCGGATAGGCGCTGGCATCGAAGGTGTTGGCCGCCTGGGGAGGTGCCGGTGGCAGTGGCCGACTGCTGGCGACATAAGGGTTGCTGCCCTGGCAGGCGGCCAGGGTCAGGGTGATCAGTGCCAGGCACAGTTGCGGGTACGGCATGCAGTCCTCCCAGCGGCGCGGGTCAGTGCGGTCGGCAGATCCAGTGCAGGTAGCGGCCAAGCCCTGCGAAGCTGGGGTGGCGACGGTGGGCGAGCTCCATTTCCAGCAGGTCGAGCAGCTCGGCCTTGGCCTGGAAATCCTTGGGCATGTAGTCGTGGAACACCCGTACGCCACTCTCGCTTTCGACCTGCCACATGGATTCAAGTTGCGCCTTGAGCTCCCTTGGATCAAGCGGTTTCTGCGGGGTCAGGCTCTGGCTTTCGCCTGCCAGACGGTTGCTGCGCAGCTTGCGGAAATGGCCTTTGAGCAGGTTGCGATAGACCAGCGCATCGCGGTTGTAGAACGCCAGGGACAGCCAGCCGCCGGGGGCGGTCAACTGGTGCAGCACCGGCAGGATGCTCTCGGGCTCGGCCAGCCATTCCAGCACGGCGTGGCACAGCACCAGGTCGAAGGGTTCGGTCAGTTGGCCGAGCAGGTCCTGCCAGGGCGCCTGGATGAAGTCGGCCGCCTGACCGGCCTCGGCAAAGCGCGCCCGCGCACCGTCGAGCATGGGCGCGGCGGGTTCGGCGAGGGTCAGCTGGTGGCCGCGTTCGGCCAGCCACAGGGCCATGTGGCCCAGGCCTGCGCCGATGTCGAGCACGCGCAGTGGGCGGTCGGGCAGGGCCTCGGCAAGATCGGCCTGAAGCACGGCGAGACGGATCGCGCCCTTGGCGCCGCCGTAGATCTTTTCGGCGAAACGGCTGGCCAGCTCATCGAAATGACGGTCGTTCATTTGGCAAAGCGCCTCTCGCTATCGGCCAGCTTGGCACGTACCACTTCGTTCATGTCCAGCCCCAGTTCGCTGCACAGCAGTAACAGGTAAAGGACGATGTCGCCCACTTCCTGGCCGGCGTGGGCGAGTTTTTCCGGGGGGAGCTGGCGCGATTGATCCTCGCTCAGCCATTGGAAGATCTCCACCAGCTCAGCCATTTCGACGCTGGCTGCCATGGCCAGGTTCTTGGGGCTGTGGAAGCCGCGCCAGTCGTTGGTGTCGCGGATCCGGTGCAGGCGTTCGGTCAGTTCTTGCAGGTTCATTGGGCTCTCCTAATGGCACATAGCTTCGGACGAGCCTGTCTGCAAAGCAAGCGCATTGGGCTGCAAGGCAGCCCTGGGCCTAGAGGGAGCGCCAACGCCCGACCATGTGCTCCAGCGCGCCATGCCCCTCCAGGCGCAGCACCCCCTCCGGCCCGGCCTCGCTGGCATTGAGCACCACTTCCGATGGCAGGCGCACAGGTTTGTGGAAATCCACCTCGAAGGCATAGCCGCTGGCCGGCAGGTGGCCGCGCAAGGCGGCCATCGTCATGGCCTTGGTCCACATGCCGTGGGCGATGGCGGTGGGGAAACCGAACAGCCGGGCGCTGGCACTGCTCAGGTGGATCGGGTTGTAGTCGCCACAGACCCTGGCGTAGCGCCTGCCGATGTCGCTGTCGGCATACCAGCGTGTGACCTGGGGCAGGTTGCCGGGCTCGACCGGCTGCTCGTGCGCCACCTCTCCTTGAAGGTGCAGGCCACGCACCAGCATGCGGCTGGTTTCGCGCCAGAGCAGGCCAAGCCCATCCTCGGCTTCGGTAACCAGGTCGAAGGTTCCTCCCTTGGCATGGGGCTGCAGATTGTCGGCGTACACGGCAAAGCGCAGGCCATCGATGCCGCCCAGCGGGCGATGCACCTGGATCTCGTTGTGCAGGTGGACCAGGCCGAGCAGCGGGAAGGGGAAGTGGTGGGCTGTCAGCAACTGGAGTTGCAAGGTGAAGGCCATGACGTGGGGATAGGTGGGCGGCAAGCGGCCGTGATCGGCGAAATGGCACAGTTGGCGATAGGCCGTGAGGTTGTCTGGCTGGACCCGCAGGAAACAGCGCAGGCCTGCCTCGGGCAACCGGTCGCCGCTGATGCCGCGCTTGCGCAATGCTCGCAGGTAGAGGCTGGCGCGGGCATCGGGGCTTTGCAGGTCGTGCCATTGACGGGTCATCGTCATGCCCCCATCAAGGCCTGGCCGCAGACCCGCAGGACCTGGCCATTGACCGCACCGGTGCCGGGCTGGCTGAGCCAGGCCACGGCTTCGGCGACATCCTGCGGCATCCCGCCCTGGCCCAGTGAGCTCAGGCGCCGTCCGGCTTCGCGCAGGCCCATGGGCATGGCGGCGGTCATATGCGTTTCGATGAACCCGGGTGCCACGGCGTTGATGCTGGCGCCGCGCTCGGCGAGCCTGGGTGCCCAGGCCTGGGCGAAACCGATAAGGCCGGCCTTGCTCGCCGCATAGTTGGCCTGGCCGCGGTTGCCGCCGATGCCGCTGACCGAGGCGAGCAAGGTGATGCGGGCGCCCTCATGCAGCTTGCCGGCGTCGAACAGCGCCTGGGTCAGCAGCTGTGGTGCCTTGAGGTTCACAGCCATGACCGCGTCCCAGTATTCGGGCGTCATGTTGGCCAAGGTCTTGTCGCGGGTGATGCCGGCGTTGTGCACGACGATGTCGATGCCCTCGGGCAGGGCCTCGACCAGCTGGGCCGGGGCGTCGCTGGCGCAGATGTCCAGGGGCAGGGCCCGGCCCCCCAGACGGGCGGCCAGAGCGTCGAGGTCTTTTTGGGCCGGTGGCACATCCAGTAGGATCACCTCGGCGCCATCGCGGGCCAGGGTCTCGGCGATGGCGGCGCCGATACCGCGAGCGGCGCCGGTGACCAGGGCGCGACGACCGGCGAGCGGGCGGGTCCAGTCCTCGACCTGGCTGGCACAGGGGCCCAGGCGCAGCACCTGGCCGCTGATGAAGGCGCTGCGGGGCGACAGGAAGAAGCGCAAGGCGCCTTCGAGCTGGTCCTCGGCGGCCTTGTCGACATACAGCAACTGCACGGTGGCGCCGTCACGCAGCTCCTTGCCCAGTGAGCGGCTGAAGCCCTCGAGGGCACGCTGGGCGACACTCGCCAGCGGATCGTCGAGGCTTTCGGGCGCACGGCCGAGGATCACCACATGGGCACAGCGGGCCAGGCTGCGCAGCAGCGGCTGGAAGAATTCGCGCAGCTGGCGCAGGTCGTCGCTGTCGGCCAGATGGCTGGCATCGAACACCACCGCCTTGAGCTTCGGCCCCAGCCCGGCGACCCAGGCCTGCGCTTGCAGGCCCTGGCCATTGAAGCTGTAGAGGGTGTCGGTCAGGCGTGGGGCAATGGCCTCGACCTTGGCCGCCAGTGGCCCGCTCCCGATCACCAGGGCGCCCTCCACCGGGCGCAGGCGCCCCGCTTGCCAGCGCTCCAGCGGCACCGGGCGGGGCAGGCCCAGGGCATCGACGAGGCGTCGGCCAAGGTTGGAGTTGGCAAAGCCGAGATAGCGGTCGCTCATGTGCGGGTCTCCCAGGGGACAAGCTTGCAAGTGTGGACCAAGTTTTCGTCGAGGTCGTTCGACTGCGCCAAAAACACCTAGTCTGTACGGATCAAATTGTTTCAGAAGGAACTTGCGCATGGCCTCACTCCGCCGCGTCGCGATCCTGGGCGCCAACCGGATCCCTTTCGCCCGCTCCAACGGCACCTACGGCAAGGCCAGCAACCAGGCGATGCTCACCGCCACGCTCGAAGGCCTTATCGAGCGCTACCACCTGCATGGCCTGCGCCTGGGGGAGGTGGCCGCAGGCGCGGTGGCCAAGCACGCTCGTGACATGAGCCTGACCCGCGAGTGCGTGCTCGGCTCGCGGCTTTCGGCGCAGACGCCAGCCTACGACGCCCAGTTCGCGTGCGGCACCGGCCTTGAAGTGGCGCTTCTGGTGGCCAACAAGATCGCCCTCGGGCAGATCGATTGCGCCATCGCCGGCGGCGTGGACACCGCGTCGGACGTCCCGATCGCCGTCAGCCAGGGGCTGCGCCGCATTCTGCTGCAGGCCAATAACGCCAGGACCTTGACCGAGCGGCTCAAGCCGTTTCTCAAACTGCGGCCCAGGCATCTGCTACCCGAGTTGCCTCGTATCGAAGAGGCGCGCACGGGCCTGTCCATGGGCGAGCACTGCGAGCGCATGGCGCAAACCTGGCAGATTGGCCGCACCGAGCAGGACGAACTGGCCTTGCTCAGCCATCAACGGCTGCTGGCCTCCTTCGACGAGGGTTGGCATGACGATCTGCTCACGCCCTATCTGGGCCTGGCCCGGGACAACAACCTGCGCCCGGACCTGACACTGGAGCAACTGGCCAGGCTCAAGCCGGCCTTCGACCGCAGCGGGTTGGGCACCCTGACCGCCGGCAATTCCACGCCATTGACCGATGGCGCCTCCCTGGTGCTGCTGGGTACCGAAGAGTGGGCAAGGGAGCATGACCTGCCTGTCCTGGCCTATGTGGTTGATGGCGAGACAGCCGCAGTGGATTTCGTCACCGGGCACGAAGGGCTGCTGATGGCACCTGTCTATGCAGTGCCCAGGTTGCTGGCGCGCAACGGCCTGAGCCTGCAGGATTTCGACTACTACGAGATTCACGAAGCCTTCGCCGCGCAGGTGCTGTGCACGCTCAAGGCCTGGGAGGATGCGGACTACTGCCGTACGCGCCTGGGCCTGGCGCAGCCGTTGGGCGCCATCGATCGCAGCAGGCTCAATGTCAAAGGCAGTTCGCTGGCGACCGGGCACCCATTCGCCGCCACCGGCGGGCGGATCCTGGCGAACATGGCCAAGCTGTTGGCCACGGCGGGCAAGGGGCGGGGGCTGATTTCGATCTGTGCGGCGGGTGGGCAGGGAGTGACGATGATCGTCGAGCGGTGAGCCGCCTCGTGGGAGCAACTGTCTTGCTCAATTCCTAAAAGCTGACGAGATCCCTGTGGGAGCGGGCTTGCCCGCGAACACGGGCGAAGCCCGTGCCATCCAACGGCGTGTCTTCTTCGTGGGTAAACCCG
>Ga0153917_1000347_pt1 | contig 33997 bp, 26 predicted proteins | sample TSFL001MetaG_FD_104695 | JGI IMG/M metagenome (GOLD analysis project Ga0153917, IMG submission 104695) | Attine ant fungus gardens microbial communities from Florida, USA - TSFL001 MetaG | ecosystem: Host-associated > Fungi > Mycelium > Unclassified | place: USA: Florida, Paynes Creek Historic... | reverse complement strand
GGTTTTCGGTGACGGTAGCTTTGTCATTGCCCAGGCACGATACGATGCCCAGACCAGTGATAACGACGCGGCGCATGCGAATAACCCTTAGAAATTGTCAGTGGAGGTGAACACGCCGACCCGCAGGCCTTCGGCGGTGTAGATCTCGCGGCCGTCGACGCTGACCGAACCATCGGCGATGGCCATGTTCAGCTTGCCCTTCAGGACGCGCTTGATGTGAATGTTGTAGGTGACTTTCTGGGCCGTGGGTAGTACCTGGCCGAAGAATTTCACTTCACCCGAACCCAGAGCGCGACCACGACCTGGCAGGCCCTGCCAGCCGAGGAAGAAGCCGACCAACTGCCACATGGCATCCAGGCCCAGGCAGCCCGGCATGACCGGATCGCCTTCGAAGTGGCACGCGAAGAACCACAGGTCCGGATTGATATCCAGCTCGGCGACCAATTCACCTTTGCCGTACTTGCCGCCCTCGGCGCTGATGTGGGTGATGCGATCGACCATCAGCATGTTCGGGGCGGGCAGTTGCGCATTACCTGGGCCGAACAGCTCACCGCGACTGCAGCGCAGCAAGTCTTCCCGAGTAAAGGCGTTTTGTTTGGTCATGCGAGCTCCTCAATAATCCCCGTGCGGCTGGGGCTGAATCTTCCCGGCCGACCCGACGTGCGTTGAGTCCGGGGCGGCAGCCTACAGGTAGACTATTGCGTTGTGGTGAAAGTCACAGCGCACCTGGCAAAGAAGTACAGGTGTGCACTGAAACGCTTATTTTCAGGGCCTACGCAGGTCCTGTCTAGTGGCCTGGGCGGTTAATTCGGCTGCTTTGCGTCGTCAGGCGACCTCTCACCGACACCAGACAAGCCGCCTACCGGCCTCCATCTCCCTAGACTGCCGCATTTCCGCATTAATCGCCAGTCGCGGCTGTCCGCCCGGACAACCAGCGCTGCAGAACTTGCTGCAATTCGTTACGTTTGAACGGCTTGCTCAGGTAGTCGTTCATGCCCGCCGCCAGGCAACGCTCACGATCACCCTGCAAGGCATTGGCCGTGAGGGCGATTATCGGTACCTGCGTGCCCTGGGGCAGCAGGCGGATTCGCCGGGTGGCTTCGTAGCCGTCCACCAGGGGCAGGCGACAGTCCATCAGCACCGCGGCAAAGCCTTGGCGGGCAACCTGCTCGACAGCCTGGGCACCATCGACGGCGGTGATCACATCGAAGCCCAGGCTGCGCAGCATGGCTTCTATGACGCTCTGGTTGACCGGATTGTCCTCCACCAGCAGGATCCGTCCGCCTGCGCAGGCGCCGTGGCTCTCGCTACCCTGGGCGGTAAGCAGGGCGGGAGGTGTGCTGGCCAGGGCCAGGGGCATTTCCAGGGTAAAGGTCGAACCCAGGCCTTCGCGGCTTTCGCCGCGCAACTGGCCGCCCATGCGCTCGGCGAGGGTGCGGGCGATCGCAAGGCCCAGGCCGGTACCGCCGTAACGTCGGGAAATCGAACTGTCGGCCTGCTGGAAGGCCACGAACATCATCTCCAGGCGGTCGCTGTCGATGCCGATCCCAGTGTCTCGTACCGCGCAGGTGAACCACACCTGCCGTGGGTCCAGCACCTGCCAACGGGCTTCTACTTCCACCTGGCCGTGTTCGGTGAACTTCAAGGCGTTGCCGATCAGGTTCAGCAGGATCTGGCGGATCCGTGTCGGGTCGCCTGTGACCTGCAGCCGGTCGATGCCTTGGGGGAGTTGCAGGTGCAGGCCCAGCCCGCGTTGCTGGGCGCTGTGCTGGAACGACTGGACGCTGCTGCTGATCAGCTCGCCGAGGTTGAAGCCGATCTGCTCCAGCTCCAGCGTGGTGCGCTCAATCCGCGAGAAGTCGAGGATGTCATTGATGACCTTGAGCAGGTGCCCGGTGGACTCGCTGGCCACTGCGGTGTAGTCGGCCTGCTCACCGGTCAGCGGGGTGGTCTCCAGCAATTGCAGCATGCCCAGCACGCCGTTCATGGGCGTGCGCAGTTCATGGCTCATCATCGCCAGGAAGTCCGACTTGGTCCGGTTGGCCTGTTCGGCTTCCTCGCGTGCCTGGATCAATTGGGCCATGGCCTGCTTCTGCTCGGTGCTGGCCTGTTCCAGGGCGCTGGCGAGGTTGTTGATATGCCGGGCCAGGTGCCCGAGCTCGCTGTCATCGACCACGGGCAGTTGCGTATTGAACTCACCCTGTTGGATGGCCTTGACCGCATGGCCCATGTCGCTGATCGGCTTGGCCAGGCTCATGGCCAGGCGGCGGGCGAGCAGGAAAGTGAACAGCAGCGCGAACAAGGCCAGGATGGCGGCCTTGATGACGATTTCCTGCTGGCGCTGGCTGAACGCGTCGTCGGACATGCCCACGATCACCCGGCCCAGGTAGTCATCTCCGATGCTCGGGGCCGGCATGCTGCCCTGTTGCAGGAAGTCGTTGTCCAGGCGGATCTGCTGCAGGCGAATGGGGGCCTGGAACACCTCGACACGCTGGGCCCGGTTGACGTTCTCGCCGTTCTGCTCGACGTACACCAGGATGTGGTTGCGACTGTCCTGCACCTCCAGAAAACGCACGTGTGGGATGCTCAAGGTGGCACGCATGAGGCTTTCCAGCACTTCGTTGTTGCCTGAGATCACGCCGTACTCGGACGCCGGGGCCAACTGGTTGGCGATCAACTGACCGGTATGGTTGAGCTCCTGGCGCAGGTCCTGGATACGCACGAAGGTAAAGAAGCTGATCAACAGCAGGGTCAGCAACAAGGCGGGGCCCAGGCTGATGATCTGGGTACGGGTATGGATGTCCCAACTCACGCGCTTGCTCATGGGGTGGGTTCCCCTTCGGCCAGGACCATGGCGGCGGCCTTGGGGTCGATCGGCTCGAGGCCCAGGGCGCGTGCCACCTGCTGGTTGCCGCTGACCCCATAGTGCGTGGGGTAGTGGCTGCGTGGCCAGCTTGACGGCGGACGGTCGAGCAACTGGTCGAGTACCGACAGCCAGTCGTCCTGGTCGCTGTAGGTGCTGGCCAAGGCACCGGCGCGGACGAAGCCTGCGTTCGGGCCGATCAGCGCCATCTGCCGCCCATAGCTGCTGAGCAGAACGTTCTTGGCGGTCTTGGAGTTGTACAGGTCGGGGTCGTCGAGCCCCAACAGCACATCGCTGTTGCTCAGCAGATGTTGCAACGGGCGGCTGTCGCGTGGGTCCGGCCAGTCCTGGACGACGATCTCCAGGCCCAGAGGGCGTGCGGCCAGGCGCAACTCGTCAAGCAGGAAGCGGCTGTGCTCGCCATACAGCACACCGATGCGCCGTGCCTGCGGCAGCAGGTAGCGAGCCAGGCGCAGTTGCCGGCCCGGCGGTGGATCGCTCCACAGCAGGCACAGGTAAGTGGGGCGCGACTTTCCCAGGCGTTGTTCAGCCTGTACCCGGCTGACCCGCAAAGCCAGCGCCGGTGGGCCCGCAGCCTCGCTCAGACGCCATTCGAAGGCTGCATTGTCGAGCAATACCAGGCGGACATCGGCCTTCAACTGTCCGGGCTTGGGCAGGGTGCCTATGGTCTGGAAATGCACCTGATCGGCAGGGCGTCGGGCTTCCAGGGCTGCGACGAAGCTGCGTACGCCGGGCTGGTCGCTGGCACCTACCAGCAGGATTTCGCTGGCCGACACCGCGCCCAGGGGCCAGAGGCAGAGCAACAGCAGGCGCAGCAGGGCCATCAGAACTCCAGCTCCGCGCTGACGCTCAGGCGGTGGCGGCTGTCGTAGCGGTTCTGTGGGACGGTGACGGGGTCATCGTCAAGACGCTGCTGCCAGAGTGCGGCCAGCTCCAGGCTGGTGCCCTGGAAGCGGATGCGTTTGGCCAGGCGCAGGTCGAGGCGTTCGTAGCGGAACTGGTTGAGCGCGTCGTCGCCGTAGTAGAAGAGGGCACTGGACCAGCCGTCGCCCCATTCGCGCATCCAGCCGGCCGAGCCGCTGTTGCGGGCGCTCAGGCGCCGGTCGCTGGGGTTGCTGGCCCAGGCATCGACATAGGCGTAGGTCAGGCGCAGGCGGTCACGCAGGGTAGGGCGCCAGTCCAGTTGCGTCTCGCTGCCACTGAAGCGCGCCTTGTTGGCGTTGCTGGCGATGTACTGGTTGTTGCGCAACGGCTCGCTGATCATTCCGGTGATCTCGTCATAGAACAGCTTCACATCCATGTTCAGGTCGATGTCGCTGAAGTTGCCGTTGTAACCCAGCTCCCGCGAGCGCATGCGCTCCTGTTCCAGATCTCCCGGCCCACGGGTCTTGACGAAGTATTCGCCGCTCCTGAAACCGTAAATGTTGGGGGTGAGGTTATCAACCGTGTAGCTCCAGTTGACGTTGTTCTCGAACATGTCCGGCGAGCGTACCGCTTCTGAATACACTGCACGCAAGCCATGACGCGGAGTGATCAGGTAGTTGACCGCCATGCGCGGGGTCAGGGAACTGCCCGAGAGGCGAGAGTCCTCCAGCATGGCGCCGCCCTGGAGTATCCAGTGTTCGTCGGCTCGCCATTCCAGTTGCCCGAACATGCGCCAGGTCTGGTCGTCCAGGCTGCCGTTGAAGTAGGTCTGGGAGTCGGCGCGGTCATAACGGTAGTTCATGCCGCTGAGCAGGCGCAGGTTGTCGGTCAGGCTCAGGGTGTCCTGGATCTCCAGGTCGAAGCGGCTTTCGCGGGTGCTTTGGTCGACGTCGCCGCAGACGGTCTGGTTGGCCCCCCGCGCCCACTGGTCCTGGACGTTCCCAAGCAAGCCGTTGAGCACCGGGTCGGTGGTCGTAGGAAGATTGCCCCTGTTGATGTTGCGTGCGACCTGCTCGGTAAAGTTCGGATCCAGTTGCCACAGGCGGGTCATTTCCGGGCTGAAGGCCAGCGCCGCATCGCAGGCCAGCCAGACCTGCTCACGTTCGAAGTGCTGTGCCGATGTCTGGATGTAGAAACTGTGCTCAGGATTGAAATCGATGCTCCAGCGCACGGATCCTGCGTAATCCTTGGCGTTCACGTCCGCGTTGTTGCCTGGTGGGGCTGCCCGGAACACCGGCTGGTACGTGTACGGCCGCTGGTTGCTCCCTTCCTTGGCCGCCAACTGCCATTCCAGGGTCTGGTTCACCGCCAGGTTGTGGCTGGCGCTGAGGTTGAAGCGGTTGAGGCGGCGGCTGTCACGGTAGTCGTTGCCGAACTGGTCCTCGTCGAAGCCATCGTCCTGCATGCCGGACAGCGACAGGCGCATGTCGCCGCCTTCCCAGCCGAAGCCCTGGCTTGCGTAGTAATCGTTGATGCCGTCCTGGCCACGGGTGAGCTTGACCCGCGTGCCATGGCTGTCGGCGGGGTTGCGGGTGAGGATGTTGACCACCGCCATCAAGGCGTTGGCGCCGTAGCTCACGGTATTGGGGCCGCGGAACACCTCGATCCGGTCGATGTCCTCGATGGCCAGGGGGATGTCGCTCCAGTCCACCGTGGCCAGGCCTGCGCGGTACACCGAGCGGCCATCGATCAGCACCTGCATGCGTCGTGCGTCGTTGACGTTGCTGCCGTGGTAGTTGACCGTCGGCTGGTTCCCGGCGCCGTAGCCCACCATCATGCCGGGTACCAGGCGCATCAGTTCGGGGATGTCGCGTGCGCCGCTGGCGCGGATCAGCTCGCTGTCGAGCACGGTCATGCTGCCAGGCACTGCCGCGGGGGATTGTTTCAGGCGTGTCGCGGTCAGAACCTGGGGCAGGTCCTGGCTGTCGAGAAACAGATCGTCAGCCACGGCCGGGCCGCCCAATAGGGCAGTCAGCAACAGCAGGCGAGGGAAGGGTGGCGTGCCAGGGAACACGGTACGGCCTTGTTTCAGAGATGAAACAGGCATGTTAACTGACCGCTTGGGTTTTGCCAGTGCTCTTTGATATCCATTCGCAGGGCAGGCACCGCAATCCCCGTGGGAGCGGCCTGGCGTCGCGAAAAGGCCGCGCAAGCGACCCCAGGATTCAAGGCGGCACCCTGTATCCGGCCGCTCCCATGACAAAGGATGCAACACTGGATGGCTGGCTCTGCCACTGGTTCTGTCGCATACGCGCCGTATAATGCGTCGGTCGCCAACTTAACTTACTTGGCTTTAACGGATTGGATATGACTGGACAGCAACCTGTTGCAGTTCTGGGAGGCGGCAGCTTCGGCACCGCCGTGGCGAACCTGCTGGCTGAAAACGGCGTGCCGGTACGGCAATGGATGCGTGACCCCGGGCAGGCCGAGGCCATGCGCGTCAATCGCGAGAATCCACGCTATCTCAAAGGCATTCGCCTGCAGGACGGTGTGGAGCCGGTCAACGACCTGCTGGCCACCTTGCAGGCCTGCGACCTGATCTTCGTTGCGCTGCCTTCCAGCGCCTTGCGCAGCGTGCTGGCGCCCCATGCCGAGCTGTTGCGCGGCAAGGGGCTGGTCAGCCTGACCAAGGGCATCGAGGCGCAAAGCTTCAAGCTGATGAGCCAGATCCTCGAAGAGATCGCGCCCGAGGCTCGCATCGGCGTGCTGTCGGGTCCGAACCTGGCCCGCGAGATCGCCGAGCACGCCCTGACCGCCACCGTGGTGGCCAGCGAGGACGAAGCCCTCTGCCAACGCGTGCAGGCGGTGCTGCATGGCCGCACCTTCCGTGTCTACGCCAGCGCCGACCGCTTCGGCGTCGAACTCGGCGGCGCGCTGAAGAACGTCTACGCCATCATCGCCGGCATGGCCGTCGCCCTGGGTATGGGCGAGAACACCAAGAGCATGCTGATCACCCGCGCGCTGGCCGAAATGACCCGCTTCGCCGTGAGCCAAGGGGCCAACCCCATGACCTTCCTGGGTCTGGCCGGGGTCGGTGACCTGATCGTCACCTGCTCCTCGCCCAAAAGCCGCAACTACCAGGTCGGTCATGCACTGGGCCAGGGCCTGAGCCTGGAGCAGGCGGTAAGCCGCCTGGGCGAGGTGGCGGAGGGGGTCAACACCCTCAAGGTGCTCAAGGCCAAGGCCCAGGAGGTGCAGGTGTACATGCCGCTGGTGGCCGGCCTGCATGCGATCCTCTTCGAGGGGCGCACGCTCAACCAGGTGATCGAGCACCTGATGCGCGCCGAACCCAAGACCGACGTCGACTTCATTTCCATCAGCGGTTTCAACTGAATACCGGAGCACATGCATGAACGACACAGCCAACCGCGCGCAGCGCGAATCGATCATCCTGCGGGTACTGTGGATGCTGGTGTTCCTGCTGGTCTGGCACGTGGCCCAGCTGTTGCTGGGCGGCCTGGTGCTGGTCCAGCTGATCTATCGCCTGGTCTATGGCGCGCCCAGCGGCAGCCTGATGAATTTCGGTGACAGCCTGAGCCAGTTCCTGGCGCAGATCGGTCGCTTCGGCACCTTCCACAGCGACCAGAAGCCCTGGCCGTTCGCCGACTGGCCGACTCCTCGCGCGCCTGAAGGCGAGGTGCCGCACGAAGTGGTCTCGGCCCCGCGTCCTGACCAGGAGTCCAAACAGTGAAGGTCTGGGTGCTGCGCCATGGCGAGGCCGAGCCGCGTGCCAACACCGACGCCGAGAGGCGGCTGACCAACCACGGTCGCGAGCAGGTCTTGCGCAGTGCCGCACGGCTGCTGGGCCAGCCCTTGCAAGCGATCGTCGCCAGTCCCTATGTGCGGGCCCAGCAGACCGCCGCGCTGGTGCATGACGCCCTTGGCTTCGCGGAGCCGGTGCAGACTGTGCCTTGGTTGACGCCCGACAGCGATGCCGGACAGGTGATCGGCGAGCTGGACAAGCTTGGCTTGGAGCATGTGCTGCTGGTGAGCCACCAGCCCTTGGTGGGCATGCTGGTGGGGCTGCTCGAGCACGGTCACGGCCAGCGACCGGCGCCCATGAGCACCGCGAGCCTGGCGGAGCTGGACGGGGATTGGCCGCTGGCCGGGTTGATGACCTTGCAGGGGCTTTATCACGCAGGGTGAGCCAGGCATTGGCGGTGGCTTCTTCGCGGGTAAACCCGCTCCCACAGAAATCAGTGCGTACCAGGTGGGGGGGCCGCGAAGAGGGCGACACAAATGCCAGGCATGTCCGGATCGCCCTCAGCGATGACCTTTCCGAACGTTGTCGCCTCAGCGCGCCATGCCGACAATGGGCCATCACTTCCCATGCAGACCAGGCCGCCATGTCGCAGCAGATCTTCTTCGCCCACGCCAATGGCTTTCCTTCTGCCACCTACGGCAAGCTGTTCGCCGCCCTGGCGCCGGACTACCAGGTCCGCCACCTGGCCCAGCATGCCCATGATCCGCGCTTTCCGGTGAACGACAACTGGCGGAGCCTGGTCGATGAGCTGCTTCACCACCTGGCCCGGCAGGAGCAACCGGTCTGGGGTGTCGGCCACTCCCTCGGTGGTCTTTTGCACCTGCATGCCGCCTTGCGCTGCCCGCAGTACTACCGTGGCGTGGTGATGCTCGACTCCCCCGTGCTGACCCGTGTCGACCAGTGGCTGATCCGCGCGGCCAAGCGCTTGGGCTTCATCGACCGCATCACCCCGGCTGGGCGGACGCTGGGCCGTCGCGAGGCGTTTCCCGACCGCGACAGCGCACGGGTCTACTTCACCGGCAAGACGCTGTTCCGTCATTTCGACCCTGACTGCCTGGAGGCCTACCTGGAGCATGGCCTGCAATCGGCCCAGGAGGGCTTGCGCCTGCGCTTCGACCCGGCCACGGAGATCGACATCTACCGCAGCATTCCCCACGTCAGCCCGGCCCCGGCACGTCAGTTGCAAGTACCGTTGGCGGTGGTGCGGGGCGACAGCAGCCGGGTGATCCGTCGGCACCATGCCCTGGCGGTGCGCGGCATTCCCCGGGGCGAATACCACAGCCTCCCCGGAGGGCACATGTTCCCGCTTGAACGGCCGGATGACACCGCGAGCCTGATCAAGGGCCTGTTCGACCGCTGGAGCCAGGCATGAGTACGCACGTCGAGGAAATCCGCCTGGGCCTGGGCCATATCGAGCTGGCGGCGCACCTGTTCGGGCCGCAGGACGGCCTGCCGGTGATCGCCTTGCATGGCTGGCTGGACAACGCCAACAGCTTCGCCCGCCTGGCACCGCGCCTGAAGGGGCTGCGTGTCGTCGCCCTGGACCTGGCCGGGCACGGGTACTCGGAGCATCGCCCTGCCGGTGCCGGCTATGCCTTGGCCGATTACGTCCATGACGTGTTGCGGGTGGCCGAGCAACTGGGCTGGCAACGCTTTGGCCTGCTCGGGCATTCGTTGGGTGCGATCGTCTCCGTGCAGTTGGCGGGCGCCTTGCCGGATCGCGTCAGCCATCTGGCGCTGATCGACGGGGTGATTCCGCCCACGGCCCGCGAGCAGGACGCCGCCGAGCGCCTGGGCATGGCCCTGCACGCGCAGCTGCGTCTGGATGGCAAGCGCAAGTCGGTGTACTCGACGCTGGAGGAGGGGGTGCAGGCGCGGATGAAGGGCATGGTCGCCGTCAGTCGCGACGCTGCCGAACTACTCGCCCAGCGCGGCCTGATGCCCGTACCGGGCGGCTACAGCTGGCGCAGCGACAGCCGCCTGACCCTGCCGTCGCCGGTGCGCCTGAACGAGGCGCAGGCCATGGCCTTCGTGCGCAGGATCAGCTGCCCTGCCTGCCTGGTGGTAGCGGCCGACGGCATGCTCGCGCGGCACACGGCCTTGCTGGAGCAGCTACCCTTTGAACAGGTCACGCTGCCCGGTGGCCATCACCTGCATTTGAATGACGAACAGGGCGCAACCCTTGTTGCAGACTGTTTCAATCGCTTCTTCGGCTTTTCTTGACTTGCACCGGACAAGTGTCGAGGCTTGGCGGGTTGAACTCCGGAGACAACCATGCACATGCCAGACATCCTGGAACTTCTCACCGGCGCCCCGTGCGTGACAGGTGGCCGATGAGCACGCGCACCTTCATCGCCGTTTGCCTGGGCCTGGCCAGCCCCTTGCTGTGGGCCGGCAGCCTGCCGGTGCCGGTGGACGCCAAAGTGGTCGACCAGCGCCCGGCCGTGGAGCAGGAACGGGTCTATCCCATGGGGCCTCTGCGCAAGATCAGCGGCCGCCTGCGTGTCGATGAAAAGGTCGAAAGCCGCGGCCAGGTCAGTTCCACCACCTATGAGCTCCCGGTCGAACGCACCGCTCGCGAGGCCTTCACCAGCGCCCGCGAAGCCTTGCAGCGTGACGGCGGTTACCCACTGTTCTGGTGCCAGGGCCGTGATTGCGGCGAAGCCAGCCTGTGGGCCAACGAAGTGTTCGCCAATGCCCGCCTCAATGGCGGTGATGAGCAACAGGCGTTCATCCTCCTGCGTCGCTCCGCCGAGGAGGCCGACACCCTGGTATCGCTCTACAGCGTCACCCGCGGCAACCGCCGCGCCTACCTGCACGTCGAAGAATTCGTCGCCGACAGCCCCTTGGGCGAGTTGCTGCCGACCCCGGCCACGGTGCTGCGCGAACTGCGCGATACCGGCAAGCTGGACTACCCTGACCTTGCCGCGCCGCAGCCCACCTGGGTGGCTCTGCTCGGACGCAGCCTAAACCTGGACAGCACCCTGCGCGCGAGCCTCAGCGGCACCGAAGCCGAGGCCTGGCGAGAGGGGTTGGTGAAGGCCGGCGTGCGCAGCACCCGCCTGGAAGTCGGGGCCGCACCCACCGAAGGGTTGCACCTGGAGCTGATTCGTTGAGTGAGTGCAACCATGGCCAACAATGACCGCCTGCTGATCCAGATCCTGCTGTTGGCCCTGCTGGGGGCTGGCTTGTGGGTGATGGCGCCTTTCATCTCGGCGTTGCTCTGGGGGGCCATCCTGGCGTTCGCCAGCTGGCCGCTGATGCGCCTGCTGACCCGCCTGCTGGGCGGGCGCGAAACACTTGCCGCAAGCCTGTTGACCGCCGTGTGGATACTGGTGGTGGCCTTGCCGCTGGTGTGGCTTGGCTTCAACCTCGCCGACCATATCCGCGATGCCACCGCGCTTATCCGCGATGTGCAGGTCGACGGCCTGCCCGATGCACCGGACTGGCTGGGCAGCATTCCCTTGGTGGGGGAGCGGCTGGTGCGCTGGTGGCAGTCCCTCGACCAGCAGGGCGCGGCCTTGCTGGCCTCGATCAAGCCACACCTGGGGCAGGTCGGTAACTGGTTCCTGGCGCGCAGCGCGCAGATCGGCAGCGGGGCGCTTGAGCTGACCCTGAGCCTGGTCTTCGTATTCTTCTTCTACCGCGACGGGCCGCGCCTGGCGGCGTTCGTGCTGCGTCTGTTGCAACGGTTGATGGGGGATCGTGCCGAGTATTACCTGGAGCTTGTGGCTGGCACCGTGCAGCGTGTGGTCAACGGTGTGATCGGCACTGCCGCGGCCCAGGGGCTGCTGGCCCTGATCGGCTTCCTGATCGCCGGTGTGCCGGGTGCCATCGTGCTGGGCCTGGTCACCTTCATGCTCAGCCTCATCCCGATGGGGCCACCGCTGGCATGGATCCCGGCCACTGCCTGGTTGGCATGGAAAGGGGAGTACGGCATGGCGGTGTTCCTCGGTGTCTGGGGTACCTTCGTCATCAGCGGCGTGGACAACGTGCTCAAGCCCTACCTGATCAGTCGCGGCGGCAACCTGCCCTTGGTGATCGTGCTGCTCGGGGTGTTCGGCGGGTTGATCGCCTTTGGCTTCATTGGCCTGTTCATCGGGCCGACCCTGCTGGCGGTGGGGTACAGCCTGCTGCTGGACTGGAGCCGCAATTCGGCGCAGGCCCAGCAGTAAACCTGCACCGGCCCTTTCGCGGGCAAACCCGCCCCTCCCTGTGGGGCGGGCTTGCCCGCGAAAGGGCCGGTACCGGCATGAAAAGACGCTGACTTTACGCATTCTTTATTTCCTTCCCCGTCCTCCGATCTCGTCCCTTTACGCCCCTCCCTCGGACAATTTCTCCAAAGCGGCCAGAACCGCAAACCTGGGAGAGATGCACATGAACATGCTGGACGGGGTGTCACTGCTGCTGGCAGTGGCGTTGGCGGTTTACCTGCTGATGGCGCTGCTGCGCGCCGATCGCAGCTAAGGGGCGACCATGCACAGTTACGACTACCTATTGCTGCTGGCGTTCTTCGCCATCGTGCTGCTGCCGGCACCGTGGCTCGGGCGTTTCTGCTTCAGGGTGATGGAAGGGCAGCGCACCTGGCTGACGCCGGTGCTCGGCCCACTGGAGCAAGGTTGCTACCGCCTGGCCGGCGTGCGCGCCGATCAGGAGCAGGGCTGGAAGCAATACACCCTGGCGCTGTTGGCCTTCAACCTGGTGGGCTTCGCACTGCTGTTCGCCATGCTCCTGCTGCAAGGCCGTCTGCCGCTCAACCCACAGCACCTGCCGGGCCAGGAGTGGACGCTGGCGTTCAACACCGCCGTGAGCTTCATGACCAACACCAACTGGCAGGCCTACAGCGGCGAAGTTTCGGTCAGCTACTTGAGCCAGATGGTCGGCCTGACCGTGCAGAACTTTGTCAGCGCCGCCACCGGCCTGGCCGTGCTGGTCGCCCTGTGCCGGGGGATTGCCCGCCGCTCGAGCGCGACGCTTGGCAACTTCTGGGTCGACCTGACCCGTGCCACCCTCTACGTGCTGCTGCCGCTGTGCCTGGTACTGGCGCTGCTGCTGGTGTGGCAGGGCGTGCCGCAGACCTTCGCCGACTACGCCCATGCGCTGACCTTGCAAGGCAGCGAGCAGACCCTCCCTCTGGGCCCGGCCGCGAGCCAGATCGCCATCAAGCAACTGGGTACCAACGGCGGTGGCTTCTTCGGGGTCAACTCGGCGCATCCGTTCGAGAACCCCACGGCCTGGAGCAACCTGTTCGAGGTGGCGTCGATCATCCTCATTCCGGTGGCGCTGGTGTTCACCTTCGGCCACTACGTCAAGGACCTGCGCCAGAGCCGGGCGATCCTCGCCTGCATGCTGGGCCTGTTCCTGATCGGCGGCGCCACGGCGCTGTGGTCCGAGCAGCAACCCAACCCGGCCCTCGAAAGCGCCCTGGTGCAACAGGCCGCGCCGCTCGAAGGCAAGGAAAGCCGCTTCGGCACCACCGCCTCGGTGCTGTGGACCGTGACCACCACGGCCGCCTCCAATGGCTCGGTCAATGCCATGCATGACAGCCTCAATCCGCTCACCGGCATGGTGGCGATGGTCAACATGATGGTCGGCGAGGTGATCTTCGGCGGTGTTGGCGCAGGGCTGTACGGCATGTTGCTGTTCGTGCTGATTGCGGTGTTCCTGGCCGGCCTGATGATCGGGCGCACGCCGGAATACCTGGGCAAGAAGCTCCAGGCGCGGGAGGTGCAGTTGCTGGTGGCGACCTTGCTGGTGATGCCGGTGGGTGTGCTGGTGCTCGGCGCCATCACGGCGAGCCTCGCCGGGCCTGCCAGTGCCGTGAGCAACCCCGGTGCCCACGGTTTCAGCCAGTTGCTCTATGCCTATACCTCCGGCACCGCCAACAACGGCTCGGCCTTTGCCGGCTTCGGCGCCAACACGCCGTACCACAACCTGATGATCGGCCTGGCCATGCTCATCGGCCGCTTCGGCTACATCCTGCCGGTGCTGGCCCTGGCCGGCAGCCTGGCGGCCAAAAAGAGCGCGCCCCAAGGGTTGAACAGTTTTCCCACCCACGGCCCGCTGTTCGTGGTCCTGCTGCTGGTGACCATCTTGCTGGTCGGCGGCCTGACCTTCCTGCCGACCCTGGCCCTCGGGCCGATCGCCGAACACCTGAGCCTGGGCTTTTGAGGACCGATCATGAACATGCCTGTTTCCGAAGTGAAAGCCCATCACCGCAGCGCCGCTGACCAGACCCGCCTGGCCACGCTCTGGCGTCCGGCCCTCGTGCAGGCCTTCGTCAAGCTCGACCCGCGCCAGCTCAAGCGCTCGCCGGTGATGCTGGTGGTGGCCCTGACTGCAGTGCTCACCACCGTTCTGTGTGTTGTCCCCGGTAGCGGCGTCGGTACTGGGGTGGCCTTGCAGATCGCCTTGTGGCTGTGGTTCACCGTGCTGTTCGCCAACTTTGCCGAAGCCCTGGCCGAAGGCCGTGGCAAGGCGCGCGCCGACAGCCTCAAGGCCGGCAGCCAAGGCTTGAACGCCCAGCGCCGCAACAGTGACGGCGGCTTCGAAACCGTGCCGGCCACCCAGCTGCGCAAGGACGACGTGGTCAAGGTGGTTGCCGGTGAGCTGATCCCCGGTGACGGCGAGGTGCTCGAAGGCATCGCCGCAGTCAACGAGTCGGCCATCACCGGCGAGTCGGCGCCGGTGATCCGCGAATCCGGTGGCGACCGCTCGGCGGTGACCGGCAATACCCGCCTGGTCTCGGACTGGCTGCTGATCCGCATCACCAGCAACCCCGGTGAGTCCACCCTGGACCGCATGATCGCGCTGGTGGAGGGCGCCAAGCGACAGAAGACCCCCAACGAGATCGCTCTGGACATCCTGCTGATCGGGCTGACGTTGATCTTCCTGGTCGTGGTGGTCACCTTGCAGCCGTTCGCCCACTTCTCCGGCGGCAGCCTGCCGCTGATCTTCCTCGCCGCGCTGCTGGTCACACTCATCCCCACCACCATCGGCGGCCTGCTTTCAGCCATCGGTATCGCCGGCATGGACCGCCTGGTGCGCCTGAACGTCATCGCCCGCTCCGGCCGTGCAGTGGAGGCGGCCGGGGATGTGCACACGCTGATGCTCGACAAGACCGGCACCATCACCTTCGGCAACCGCCGTTGCAGCGCCTTGCACGCCGCGCCCGGCATCACCGCGCGGGAGCTGGGGGAGGGCGCGCTGTTCGCCTCGCTGGCCGATGACACCGCCGAGGGCAAGTCGATCGTCGAGTTCCTGCGCCAGCAGCATGAGTTCATCGAGCCATCGATCCACTCGTTCGAGGCCATTGCCTTCAGTGCCGAAACGCGGCTCTCGGGCATCGACTTCCAGCAGCACCGCTACCGCAAGGGCGCCGTGGATGCCGTGCTGGCGTTCGTGGGCCTGCAACGCCTGGAGATGCCCGCCCCTCTGGCCCGTGAAGTGGAACGCATCGCCCAGAGCGGGGGCACGCCGCTGCTGGTGTGCATCGACAGGCGCCTGCTGGGGGTGATCCACCTCAAGGACGTGGTCAAGCCCGGCATTCGCGAGCGCTTCGCCGAGCTGCGCAAGCTGGGGATCCGCACGGTGATGGTGACCGGCGACAACCCGCTGACCGCTGCGGCCATCGCCGCCGAGGCCGGGGTCGATGACGTGCTGGCCGAAGCCACCCCGGAGAAAAAGCTGGCGCGCATCCGCCAGGAGCAGAACGACGGCCGCCTGGTGGCCATGTGCGGTGACGGTGCCAACGATGCCCCGGCCCTGGCCCAGGCCGATGTCGGCATGGCCATGAACGACGGCACCCAGGCAGCCCGCGAGGCGGCCAACATGGTCGACCTGGACAGTGACCCGACCAAGCTGCTGGACGTGGTCCAGGTGGGCAAGGAGCTGCTGGTCACCCGTGGCGCGCTGACCACCTTCTCCATCGCCAACGACGTGGCCAAGTACTTCGCCATCCTGCCCGCGCTGTTCGCCTCGATCTATCCGCAACTGGGCGTACTCAACCTCATGCAGCTGCAAAGCCCGCAGAGCGCGATCCTCTCGGCCATCGTGTTCAACGCGCTGATCATCATCGTGCTGATCCCCCTGGCCCTGCGCGGGGTGCGCGTCCAGGCGGCGAGCGCGGCCCACCTGCTGCGGCGCAACCTGCTGATCTACGGCGTGGGCGGCATCATCGTGCCGTTCGCCGGGATCAAGGCGATCGACCTGCTGCTCAACGCTCTGCACCTGGTCTGAAGGAGATGAACATGACCACTTACCTGCGCCCGGCCCTGAGTCTGGCCTTGCTGATGACCCTGATCACCGGCGCGCTGTACCCCCTGGCAGTGACCGGCATCGCCCAGGTCGCCTTCCCCGAGCAGGCCAACGGCAGCCTGATCCACGACGGGCAGGGCAGGGTGCGCGGCTCGGCCCTGATCGCCCAGGAGTTCAAAGGCGATGCCTGGTTCCATTCGCGCCCCTCGGCGGCGGACTACGCCACCGTCGCCAGTGGTGCCAGCAACCTGGCCCCGAGCAACCCGGCGTTGGTCGAGCGGGTCAAGAGAGAGGCCAACGCGCTGTATCAGGCACAGCAAGGGCCCGTGCCCCAGGCTTTGCTGACCACCTCCGGCAGCGGCCTGGACCCACACCTGCCGCCTGAGGCCGTGGCCTACCAGTTGCCCCGCGTGGCGGCGACACGCCAGGTGCCGATGGCGCGCTTGCAAGCGCTGCTGGAAGCGTCCACCCTGCACCCGTTGGTTGGCCCGCCCGTGGTGAATGTGCTGGCGCTGAACCAGGCGCTGGAGCGTCTGGCCCCTTAAAGTCGTTGCCTTGCTCTTGTGGGAGCGGGTTTACCCGCGAAGCAGCCACCGCGGTGTATGGCACCGGCCATGCCGGTGTTCGCGGGTAAGCCCGCTCCCACAGGGGTATCACCACATGACTGAAGGACGAAACATGAGTGACTCTGCCCGCGCCGATGCGCTCCTGGCGGGCCTGCCACGCGAAGGCCGTGGCAAGCTCAAGGTGTTCCTCGGCGCCGCTCCCGGCGTGGGCAAGACCTACGCCATGCTCCAGGCCGCCCACGCCCAGCAACGCCTGGGCGTACGTGTGCTGGCCGGTGTGGTGGAAACCCACGGTCGCGCCGAAACCGAGGCCCTGCTCGGCGGGCTGGCCCAGCAGCCCTTGCAACGCAGCGAGTACCGCGGCGTGACCCTCGAGGAAATGGACCTCGACGGCCTGATCGACGCCGCGCCCACCCTGGCCTTGGTGGACGAGCTGGCCCACACCAACGCCCCCGGCAGCCGCCACGCCAAGCGCTGGCAGGACGTCCAGGAACTGCTCGCCGCCGGCATCGACGTGTACACCACCGTCAACGTCCAGCACCTGGAAAGCCTCAACGACAAAGTCCGCGACATCACCGGTGTGCAGGTGCGCGAGACCCTGCCGGACTGGGTCCTGCAGGAGGCTTTCGAGCTGGTGCTGATCGACCTGCCGCCACGCGAGCTGCTTGTGCGCCTGCGCGAGGGCAAGGTGTATGTGCCGGAGCAGGCGAGGGCCGCCATCGACGCCTTCTTCTCCCAGACCAACCTCACCGCCCTGCGCGAGCTGGCCATGCAGACCGCCGCCGCCCAGGTCGATGCCGACCTTGCCCACGGCTACCGCCAGCGTGGCCAGGAAGCCCCGGCCCTGCGCGGCCGCCTGCTGGTGGGCGTGGACGGTGACGACCAGGCCGAACGCCTGGTGCGTCATGCCAGCCGCGTCGCCCAGCGTCGCCACCTGCCCTGGAGCCTGGTGCATGTGGACAACGGTCGCCTGCGCGACGAGAGCGCCCGCCAGCGCCTGCAGGCCGTTCAACAACTGGCCGAGCGCCTGGGGGGCGAGGTGGTGGTGCTGCGCGCCGGTGAAGTGGCCCGCACCCTGATCCAGCATGCCGGCGAACGCCGCGCCAGCCTGGTGCTGGTGGGCCAGTCCCGCGATCGTCTGCGCCGACGCCTGTTCGGTGCGGGCGTGGCGGCGCGCCTGCTGCGCGAAAGCCATGGCCTGGAAATCAACGTGCTCGACCGCGACGCCCAGCCCAGCGCGGTGCCGACGGCGGTGCAGCGGGTGTGGGTCTGGCGCCACTACCTGCTGGCGCTGCTGGCCACCGTGCTGGCCGCCGGGTTGTCGTGGGCGGTGTCCAGTGTGCTGGCGCTGCCCAACATCTCTTTGGTGTTCCTCGCCGCCGTACTGCTGGTGGCGGTGCGCAGCAGCCTGGGACCTGCGCTGGCCTGCGCGGCGCTGTCGTTCCTCACCTACGATTTTCTGTTCATCCCGCCGAATTTCTCCTTCAGCATCCAGCGTGAAGAAGACGTGCTGACGCTGGTGTTCTTCCTGCTCATGGCCGGGCTCACCGGCAACCTTGCCGCTCGCCAGCGCCGCCAGTTACAGGCCCTGCGCGAAACTCAGGCCGAGACCACGCAACTGCTCGACCTCTCGCGCCGCCTGACCGTGGCCACCGACCGCCAGGCCGTGTTCAGCGCCGCGGGCCGGCACCTGGGCGCCTGGCAGGACATGCAGGCCTGCCTGCTCGAGCGCAATGCAGAAGGTCTCCTGCAAGCCACCAGTAGTCATGAGCCCCAACTGACCGACAACGAACGCGCCGCCGCCGAATGGGCCTGGCAGCATGGCCAGGCCGCAGGCCACGGCAGTGACACCTTGCCCGACGGGCGCTGGTGGTGGTGGCCGCTCGCCGTGGACGACCAGCCCCTGGCGCTGCTCGGCGTGCGGCCCCGCTCAGGCGAAGCCTTGAGCGCCCAGCGCCGACGCCTGCTGATGGCCCTCGGCCAGCCCCTGGCCCAGGCCCTGGCCCGCGCCCGCCTGGGCGAGCAACTGGAGGCCGCGCGCCTGCACGGCGAAACCGAGCAACTGCGCAGCGCGCTGCTGGCCTCCGTCTCCCACGACCTGCGTACCCCCCTGACCGCCATGCGCGGCAGCATCGACAGCCTGCTGGCCCTGGGCGACGCCATCCCCCCGAGCGATCGCCAGGAGCTGCTCGAAGGCACCCGCAACGAAGCCGAACGCCTGGACCGCTACATCCAGAACCTGCTGGACATGACCCGCCTCGGGCACGGCGGCCTCAAGCTCGCCCGCGACTGGGTCGCCCCGGCGGACATCGTCGGCAGCGCCCTCAACCGCCTGCGCGTGGTGTTGGCCCCGTTGCGCGTGCATACCGACGTGCCCCCCGCGCTGCCGCTGCTGTTCGTGCATGCGGCGCTGATCGAACAGGCACTGGTCAACGTGCTGGAAAACGCCGCCCGCTTCTCGCCGGCCAACGGGCGTCTGGAACTGAGGGTCACCGCCGAGGATGAGCGACTGTGCTTTGCCGTCAGCGACCAGGGGCCAGGTATCCCGGCAAGCGAGCGCGAAAAGATCTTCGACATGTTCTACACCGCCGCCTGCGGCGACCGGGGAGGGCAGGGCACAGGTCTGGGCCTTGCGATCTGCCAAGGCATGATCGGTGCCCACGGCGGGCAGATCCTCGTCGGTGACGGCATCGATGGCCAGGGCACCTGCATCACTCTATGCTTGCCGTTGCCCCCACAACCCGAGCCTGAAAGCGAAGCCCCATGAGTCAGCCCGCCACCCTGCTGGTCATCGACGATGAACCGCAGATCCGCAAGTTCCTGCGCATCAGCCTCGTCTCTCAGGGCTACAAAGTCATCGAAGCCGCCACCGGCGCCGAAGGCCTCGCCCAGGCCGCGCTGAGCAAGCCGGACCTCGTGGTGCTCGACCTCGGGCTGCCGGACATGGACGGCCAGCACGTGCTGCGCGAGCTGAGGGAGTGGAGCAGCGTGCCGGTGATGGTGCTCTCGGTGCGCGCCAACGAAGTGCAGAAGGTCGACGCCCTGGACGGCGGCGCCAACGACTACGTGACCAAACCCTTCGGCATCCAGGAATTCCTCGCCCGCATACGCGCCTTGCTGCGCCAGGCGCCCCAGGCCGACAGCGCCCAATCCAGCGCCAGCTTCGGCCCGCTGACCGTGGATTTCGCCTACCGCAAAGTCACCCTCGACGGCGTGGAGGTGGCCCTGACCCGCAAAGAGTACGCACTGCTCGCCCAGCTCGCCGGCCACCCCGGGCGCGTCATCACCCAGCAGCAACTGCTCAAGGACATCTGGGGGCCGACGCATGTCGATGACACGCACTACCTGCGTATCGTCGTGGCCCATGTGCGGCAGAAACTCGGCGACGACCCTACTGCGCCGCGGTTCATTATTACCGAGGCCGGCGTAGGCTATCGATTGGTCGCCCCGGCGTTCTGACCGGGGGCTCTGCGCGCCCCGTCTCGTTAACGGCACGCCTGGGTGTAGGCGAATCTAAGTCTAACGTCGAGTGAACGCGAGCCGGACCCCGAGCGCAATAAAAGTGCTGCCTAAAACCCGATCCATCAGTGTTTGCAATGACCCCTGTTTTGCGAGACTGCACCCGCTGCACTTCCTGGCAACAACGCAAACATCGCGTCTGTCAGGAAAGCGACCAACGCATAGGCACAAGCCCAAAACCAGAAATGATGCTGTTTGATGCGCCCCGTTGGGTACGACAAATTGCGGGAAGAACTTTAGGATTGGTAAGCGTAGTGATGAAGCCTTTCGAGAGCAGATCTTTTAGAGGTGCATTCTTTCCAACACGAGGGTGCTCGATAGCGGCGGTGCTTTTCTGGTTGAGCGTTCCCAGAATCTTCCTAACCATTTCTTGAAGCTTATGAAAAGAAATGACTAAAAAATTCTGTAGTCACCTTGCAGACGAAGGAGAGGTGAACTAGATATGAGTTGAGAGCACTTTGACATCAGAGAAGCCAGTATGAAGACTTCCATCCTGCTATCCGCTCTCACCCTGACGGGCTGTTCAATGCTGGCGGATTTTCAAGAGAAACAGATTGATACAGTAAGGGGGAGCGTGCAGTCATCGGATGTCATATCAATAGAAAACGTAAAGCCGGAGAATTTTCAGGATCTCATAGAAGAATCGGTAGATAGCCGAACGGTTCGCAACGAGAAGCAATCACAGCTTTTGGTGAAGTCTGAGATAAATTGCTCAAAGTTTATAAAAAGCGCTCACTTTAACAGGGCGGCAATGAATATTGGACTTGGAATATACTCCAATATTGCCTCAACCGCGGCCGCAATTGTTTCAGGTCGGGCAGGGCAGAATCTAGCAGGCCTGTCATCTGTTCTCGGATACACGGGGGATACAATAAATCAAGAGTTGTACAATGGGGTTCTAATGCCAGCGCTCCTGCGGGAAATATCGGAGAGTCGCAAGAATATGCTTGCAGAAATTAATTCGCTTCAGAGGCAGGAGATTGATACGTATCCATACCCACTGGCACTCATGGATGCGATCCAATATCACAACCTCTGCTCTATTCCCGTTGCACTGATGGGGTTAGTTAATAAGACTAGCGTTGTTCAGCAACTGGACTACAGTGCAGAAATTACGAGTATTGATAGTGAAATTGACAAACAAACTGCGCTTTTGAAGGACAGTACAATAGGACTATCAAAAGTAGAGCAGGAAACGCTGCGTAGACAGATTATGGATCTGACTAAACGTAGAGAGCTCATGATGTTGTCACTTCCACACATTAAAATCCAGCGGACAACTAAGGATCCTGAGCAAACAAGCACCACGAAACAAGAGGCTTCCCAGTAATTGCTCTTGCTCCTTTTAATTTTCTCGACTTGAGAGACATAACTGTTCAGGTAATTTGTTGCGCTCGAGAGCTCGCTTCACCTTGTCCAGTGCCTTAGCCATTGCTCTGTGATTCTCCATGCGCACTGTATATTCCACTTAGAGTAGCAGAATGGCAGATTCCTGGGGTTCGCAGATGCGCTTTCTAGTCTCTTCGGAACAATAGTCGGTACTGAACTTAGTTATGTTCCCCAATCGAAGAGCACCCATCTCCTGATATCAGAGTCAGCCGCATGCAGGGGTAGTTTGTAGAATGGTCCTGTGGGTGTCAGGACGTGATGCTGGAAGCCTGCCGCTGGCGAAATGGATTCTGGTAGGGACCCAGGATGGGAGGAGGAGAATGATTTTAATTGATGTTTGTGATATAAATTAAATCAAAATATTAACGCTGTTGTTTTTGTAATGTGTAGGGCTTATGGTTTCCCCGCTTGTTAGTGTTTGTCCGGCTTTTTATTGTTCGTCTTTACAGTTGAACGAATATTGCTGAAGCGAATGAGAACATCGAACCAGAGCGGCGCGCCCAACGAAATCGAAAAGGCGGTCAAGACCCATCCCGGCAGCGAATACAGCAAACGCTCTAATATTTGGCTCAACGAGCCGCAGAAGTAACCCTTGGGCCAGCCGATGGGAAACCCGGTGGTCCTGAGTTCATTGAGGGTTTCCAATGGCGGCGAAGTCTCTTTTTGCCGGACCTGTTCACTAAGCACGTCTGCGCGCGACACCAGTGATTGTCGAATCGAACTGTCGTTGTACAGCACCTTGGCCATCTGCAGGGTATCGACATTGAGCGCCACGCTCATGACGATGCCGATGACTACCACGATCAACTGGGTTTTGCGTCGATACCATCCAGACGCGCGCTCCATGGCGCTGTCATACCAACTCTCCAGAAATGCCTGGACATCTTCGATCCGGTCATTGCCATGCTCAAGCGCGATACGCAGCACGCGTTGCACCGCAGGTGATTCGATCGAGTCAACAGCCTCGCGCAGGCCATCGATAGAAAACGGGGACGTTCTGTCTTCACCTGGTTTGCATTGCACGAGATCCAGCAATGCCAAGGCGAAGCTGGCGCTTGGAATATAGGCCGGTAACGAGCAATTCCAAGGCATACACTGGTCCACAGTGAGGTCCTCTGGCTTATATTGGCCAAGGTAGAGCCCATTGATCAACGGATGCTTGAACAGATGCAGCGCCAGACCGGTCCCCTGAGGGTCTTGGAGTAATTCACGCACCGCCCGCTCAAGCAGGACGCTCCGCAACTTCATCCAGGCTTCGATGCTCTCGCGAATGGCGGTACATGCCACGCTGAGCACAAGAAAGATCAAGGTGAGGCCAGCAGCGACCTCGAGCACGACGGAGCCGAACATGGAGTTACTCCCGCGTGTTGGCAAAGCATGTATGCATGCCCCTTGCCTGGTCATGGGGTAAAGCGCTTCGTGTCTTGTTCTATCGCTTGCCTCAACCGTCTAACGCGAGGTATTCGGGTATCTCCCAATAGAGCGCGTTCTCTGCGAGATCGGCAATATTCTGGGTGATGCGATACTCGGCGGGGTAGGCGTTCTGAACCAAGTCCTCGACTGCCTGGAGCATTGTTTCCAACGCTGTGGCGGTCACACCTAGCGCCTGCAGTGCCGTGCGTGTTTTCACCCCGATCCGACCATCGATATTGCCGATATTATGTCCTAGCCGAATGAGTGCCGCTTGAAGTTGAGCTTCTTTCTGGTTGCTGCCGAATTTATCGACGTGAATACCTGCGGCCAGTATTGCTGAGGCCGCACCCGCGCTATAGGGTTTTTTAAAGTTGTCACCGTACCCGGCGCTGTAATAGTCGATCACCTTCTGGTGACTGCCACGGCACTCAAAATGCCAGGCCTCACTGGTGCTGGGGCTGGGCGTGGCAATAATGGGCACGACCCCGTATGTTTTTGCAACTTCCCAGAATTTTTTCATGGGTATTTTCAGGTCGGATAAAGAAAGATCCATCGCTCGCCCAGCTTCGTGAAAGCTGCCGCCTGGAGGTGGGCTGAAGGCTGCTTTTTTCTTGTTAATATAATCAAGGTGAGACTGCATCTGCATATCATAGCTGCGGTACAGGTCAGAAAGCACGAGGCGGCCGCCCACCTCGCTCAAGGCCTTTCCGATCGATGCAATCGCTTGCGCCATGTCCGGTGTTGCCAGGGCCATTCGTTTAGGTAGATTGGCAGGCGCACCTTGGTTGTTCTTGTAAATGGAGGGGACAGATATTTCAATCAATGGTGTTCTCACTTTTCCGCTCCCGAACGCATATCTTCAAGGGACAGGAATGCGAACGATGTGCTCTAGCATCGTCACGACAAAAACGTTGTGTGTCTGGTGAGGAGGAGTATTGCAGCCCCTAATTACGGTCCTAAGATTTTTTGGAAATAACAATGCCTGCTAAGTTTATTCTGAATTTGCTGTCAACTTTCTTGGCGTCAACTTGGTGGTGTCCCCGCTGCCGAACTTACGACGGCCCCACAAGACGAGTTTTCGTCCTCCTAAGCAACGACACGCTTTTGCGTTTGGCGGTGAAGCCAGTGGAGTGGCCGAGCAGAAGTTGACCGAACGTCTGTGCAGCACAATGCAGACCCCAGTTCCACTGGCAGCCAGAACGAATGGGAACTAACGTCCAGACAAGGCCAAGAACCTGCTCAGCTTGTCCGTCATTACGATTTCAGCGACAGCCCTATCATGGCCCCGTGATCTGCCTGCTTCGACGGTAGGCGAGAACCGACATTCTCCAGGCTGGTACTCTTGCGCAATGTGCCATGGTGTGCAGTTTTGACGTTTGCAACGTGAGCCGACCTGCAGGCGCTGAGTATCCATCATTGATACATCGGGGACTACGGCTATGAGTGCACACGAAGGCAACTATGTAGATCAGACCGACCCACCCGCTCCCCATACGTTCGAAATTGGCTTGGTAATGGCTGGCGCCATTTCAGCCGGCGCCTATGAGGCTGGCGTACTGGACTACCTGTTTGAGGCACTAGATGCCTGGGAACAGGCTAAGGTCAAAACTGCTGGCACTGTCCTGCAAGCTTCGATACCGCAACACAAAGTTGTGATCAAGGTAGTCACTGGTGCCTCCGCGGGCAGCATGAGTGCGGCGATTATGGCGGTCGCTGCTCGCTTTGATTTCCCACACCTGAGTTGCCGGGAACTCGGAGTACGCGGGTATGCCCCCCTTTCTAAGCGGGAGCGCGAACAGATTGATGAAGTGGCGAGCCACAACCCGTTCTTCAAAGCCTGGGTACAGGACATTTCGATCGAAAAACTGTTGACTACAAAGGATCTGGATGAACCGGACAGCGTTGTGCAGTCCTTGCTGGACAGTTCGTCGCTGCTGGATATCGCGCAGGAATGCCTGAGCTACAAAAACAGCAAGGTCATCTCTCGTCCGTATTTGGCTAACCCTACTCGATATTTGTTCTCTATTGCCAATCTGCGCGGTATCCCATATTTCCTCCAGCTTGGCAGCGAGCAAGGTGTCGGCCTAGGCATGTCCGTACACCGCGACTATCGAAGTTTCACCATCACTTACAGCCAAAACGGCGTTGCCACAAAGATCAGAGGCGACGACATAGCCCTTGACTGGAGCACGGCTACAACTGAGTACTGGAAGGTTCTGGGCATAACCGCTGTTGCTAGCGGAGCCTTTCCGATAGCGCTAGCGCCTCGCCCGATGACGCGGTTGACGTCCGATTACAATTACCGTTTCGTCGTACTTCCTGGAGATGGCACTCAGCCGGCACGTGCCGTTCGGCTCCAGCCGAATCCGTTACGAACCCCCGTTCCGGAGTTCTCGACGTTTCTGGTCGACGGCGGCACGATGAACAACGAACCCCTTGACTTGGCTCGCCAGGAGCTGGCGGGCCTCACCAGCAGAAACGAGCGTAGCGGACTGCTGGCAAACCGTTGCATCTTGATGATCGATCCATTCCCCGATACTCAGTCCCAGGGACATGACGAACTTGCCGGCATGACACCGGCCCTGACGAGTGTCATAGGCGATCTCATTGGCGCTTGGAAAAACCAGGCACGATTCTCTCCGCAGGACTTGGCTTTGGCAGCGGATGAAGAAACCTACAGCCGGTTCCTTATCGCTCCTTCCCGTGGCAATGCTGCCCCCAGCGGGCTGTCTTTGGCCGGGGGCGCACTAGGTGGGTTTTCTGGGTTCCTCAGCCGAGACTTTCGCCAACATGACTACCTGCTTGGCCGGCGCAATGCTCAGAAGTTTTTGTCTCATGTGTTTACCTTACCGGCGGGTAACCAGCTATTCGATGGCTTGGATCCGGCGCAGAAACAGGAAGGCGCGAAGTGGGCACGCCGGGGAACCAAGGGAATCGAACTGCCCATTATTCCATTGATGGATGATCTTCTGCCTGCTGCGCTGAGTGGAGACAGAACCCATGGGAAAATCGAGGAACTCGGCGACTGGCCATTCGGTGTCTTCCGGATCGAGAGCATACGAGATGACATCGAACGACGAATGAACAGTGTCATCGACCACTACATCGAGCACTCGAACATGAGCTGGGTCAAGAAAGCTCTGAGTAGAACCCTCGCAATGACGCTCAGGGGACATGTATACGACACTATCATTGCCCGTATCCAAGAAGGCCTTGCCGCAGGAGGGCTCAACTCGCCTCCTCGCGCATCAGCGACAAGGCCGGCACCAACCAAGCAGTGGTTCACGAAGGTGGATACCGATTCCTAGGACTTGAGTCCACCCGATGCTCTCAATAGACCGCAGTTGGCCACCATCACCGACTACATGGGTTAACGGATGGCCCGCTTGGGCCTATTGCTTCTGAAGCAGGTTGCTATCAGATCAGCGCTGGAGGCACTTTCTCTATAGGTGAGCCGTCACGGCTCAGTCAACATTCATGAAAACGTCATGTCCACCCTGGCAGCGCTCGATCTCCATGCTGAGGCAATCATGTATGAGATAGCACACTGCTGGTTGAGCTGCCACACAGTAAATGCACACATCCACGAGCGTCTGCCATGGTCGAGAGCAGCCATCTCCTTACGACTGCTCTCGCCAATGCTTGATGTTGCGGAATCATTTTTTCGGTGCTCCAGCAAACGGCCCTTCCATTGTCGCCAACACCCCTACACCTCCAAAAACGCCGCCTCCAACAGCTGTTTCGTATACGCATGCTGCGGCGCATGAAAAATCGTCTGCGCATCCCCCTGTTCCACCACATGCCCATGCTTGATCACCATCAACTGGTGACTCAGCGCCTTGACCACCGCCAGGTCATGGCTGATGAACAGGTAAGTCAGGTTGTACTTGTGCTGCAGATTCCTCAGCAGTTCCACCACCTGGCGCTGCACCGTCCGGTCCAGTGCGGAGGTCGGCTCATCCAGCAGGATCAGGGCAGGCTTCAACACCAGCGCCCGGGCAATGGCGATACGCTGGCGCTGCCCGCCGGAGAACTCGTGGGGGTAACGGTGCCGGGTACGCGGATCGAGACCCACTTCCTCCAGCGCCGCAACGATCGCGGCTTCCTGCTCCTCAGGCGTGCCGATGCGGTGAATGCGCAAGCCTTCGCCGACGATGTCGGCGACGCACATGCGTGGGCTGAGGCTGCCGAAGGGGTCCTGGAACACGACCTGCATTTCCCGCCGTAGCGGGCGGACGTCCTTCTGGCTGAGGCCTTCGAGGTTCTGGCCGTGGAAGCGGATGCCGCCGCGGCTGGCGATCAGGCGCAGGATGGCCAGGCCCAGGGTGGATTTGCCCGAGCCGCTTTCGCCGACGATGCCGAGGGTCTGGCCCTGGGGCAGGCTGAAGTCGATGCCGTCGACGGCTTTGACGTGGTCGACGGTGCGGCGCAGCAGGCCTTTCTTGATGGGGAACCATACGCGCAGGTCTTCGACTTCCAGCAAGGGGTCGCCCACGGGGTTGTGGGCGGGAGCGCCGCTGGGTTCGGCGTTGATCAGCATCTTCGTGTAGTGATGCTGCGGCGAGTGGAACAGGGTGGCGCAGTCGGCCTGCTCGACGATCTTGCCGCACTGCATCACGCATACACGGTTGGCGATGCGGCGCACGAGGTTGAGGTCGTGGCTGATCAGCAGCAGGGCCATGCCCAGGCGGGCTTGCAGCTCCTTGAGCAGGTCGAGGATCTTCAACTGCACGGTGACGTCGAGCGCGGTGGTGGGTTCGTCGGCGATCAGCAACTCGGGCTCGTTGGCCAGCGCCATGGCGATCATCACGCGCTGGCGCTGGCCGCCGGAGAGCTCGTGGGGCAGGGCCTTGAGGCGTTTGTGCGGGTCGGGGATGCCGACCATCTCCAACAGTTCCAGGGTGCGGGCGGTGGCCTGTTTACCGGTCAGGCCTTTGTGCAGCAGGAGGATTTCGTTGATCTGCTTTTCGATGGTGTGCAGCGGGTTCAGCGAGGTCATCGGCTCCTGGAAGATCATCGCGATACGGTCGCCGCGGATGCGCCGCATGGGCTTTTCACCGAGCTGGAGCAGGTCCTGGCCGTTGTAGCGGATGCTGCCGCTGGGGTGTCGGGCCAGGGGGTAGGGCAGCAGGCGCAGGATGGAATGGGCGGTGACGGATTTGCCCGAGCCGCTTTCGCCGACCAGGGCCAGGGTTTCGCCCTTGCGGATGTCGAAGCTGATGCCGTCGACCACGCGATGCACGTGTTCGCCGGTGACGAATTCCACCGAGAGGTCGCGCACTTCGATCAGGTTGTGTTCGCTCATGTCATTTCCTCGGGTCGAAGGCATCGCGGGCGGATTCGCCGATGAACACCAGAAGGCTCAGCATGATCGCCAGCACGGCGAAGGCGCTGATGCCGAGCCATGGCGCCTGCAGGTTGGACTTGCCCTGGGCCACCAGCTCGCCGAGCGACGGCGCGCCCGGTGGCAGGCCGAAGCCGAGGAAGTCCAGCGCGGTGAGGGTGCCGATGGCGCCGGTGAGGATGAACGGCATGAAGGTCATGGTGGAAATCATGGCGTTGGGCAGGATGTGCCGGAACATGATCGGCCCGTCGCGCATCCCCAGGGCGCGGGCGGCGCGCACGTATTCGAGGTTGCGCCCGCGCAGGAACTCGGCGCGCACCACGTCCACCAGGCTCATCCAGGAGAACAGCAGCATGATGCCCAGCAGCCACCAGAAGTTGGGCTGTACGAAGCTTGCGAGGATGATCAACAGGTACAGCACCGGCAGGCCCGACCAGATTTCCAGGAAGCGCTGGCCGGCCAGGTCCACCCAGCCGCCATAGAAGCCCTGCAGGGCGCCGGCGATCACGCCGATGATGGAGCTGAGCACGGTCAACGTCAGGGCGAACAGCACCGAGACGCGGAAGCCGTAGATCACCCGGGCCAGCACGTCACGGCCCTGGTCGTCGGTCCCCAGCCAGTTGTCCGCCGACGGCGGCGCGGGGGCCGGGACTTTGAGATCGTAGTTGATGCTCTGGTAGCTGAAGGCGATGGGCGCCCACAGCACCCAGCTGTCCTTGGCGGCGAGCAGTTCGCGGATGTAGGGGCTCTTGTAGTTGGCTTCCAGGGGGAATTCGCCACCGAAGGTGGTCTCCGGGTAGCGTTTGAATGCCGGGAAGTACCACTGGCCGTCGTAGCGCACGGCGATGGGTTTGTCGTTGGCGATCAGTTCCGCGCCCAGGCTCAGGCCGAACAGCACGATGAAGATCCACAGCGACCACCAGCCGCGGCGGTTGGCCTTGAAACGCTCGAAGCGTCGGCGATTGAGGGGGGAGAGTGCCATGTCAATGCTCCCGGCTGGCGAAGTCGATGCGGGGGTCGACCAAGGTGTAGGTCAGGTCGCCGATCAGTTTCACCACCAGCCCCAGCAGGGTGAAGATGAACAGGGTGCCGAAGACCACCGGGTAGTCTCGGTTGATCGCGGCCTCGAAGCTCATCAGGCCCAGGCCGTCGAGGGAGAAGATCACCTCGATGAGCAGCGAGCCTGTGAAGAAGATGCCGATGAACGCCGAGGGGAAGCCTGCGATCACCAGCAGCATGGCGTTGCGGAACACGTGCCCGTACAGCACCCGCGAGCGGCTCAGGCCCTTGGCCTTGGCGGTGACCACGTACTGCTTGTTGATCTCGTCGAGGAAGCTGTTCTTGGTCAGCAGGGTCATGGTGGCGAAGTTGCCGATGACCAGCGCGGTGATCGGCAGCACCAGGTGCCAGAAGTAGTCGAGGATCTTGCCGCTGGTGGAGAGTTCGTCGAAGTTGTTGGAGGTGAGCCCGCGCAGCGGGAACCAGTCGAAGTAGCTGCCTCCGGCGAACAGCACGATCAGCAAGATGGCGAACAGGAACGCGGGGATGGCATAGCCGACGATGATCGCCGAACTGGTCCAGACGTCGAAGTGGCTGCCGTGGCGCACGGCCTTGGCGATCCCCAGCGGGATCGACACCAGGTACATGATCAGCGTGCTCCAGAGCCCCAGGGAGATGGACACGGGCATCTTCTCGACGATCAGGTCGATGACCTTGGCGTCGCGGAAGAAGCTGTTGCCGAAGTCCAGCTGCGCGTAGTTCTTGATCATGATCCACAAACGCTCGGGCGCCGACTTGTCGAAGCCGTACATGCGCTCGATCTCGGCGATCAGGGCCGGGTCCAGGCCCTGGGCGCCCCGGTAGTTGGAGCCGGCCACCGAGACTTCGGCGCCGCCGCCGGCGATGCGGCTGGTGGCGCCCTCGAAGCCTTCGAGCTTGGCGATCATCTGCTCCACCGGCCCCCCGGGAGCGGCCTGGACGATGATGAAGTTGATGATCAGGATGCCGAACAGGGTCGGGATGATCAGCAGCAGGCGGCGCAGGATGTAGGCCAGCATGTCAGTTCGCCTCTTGCGCGGTGGCCGCTTCTTCGGCCTGGACCTTGGCAGGCTTCACGTCGGGCTTGATCCACCAGGTGTTGATGCCGATGTCGTACTTGGGCGAGACCTTGGGGTGGCCGATGTTGTTCCAGTAGGCCACGCGCCAGGTCTTGATGTGCCAGTTGGGGATCACGTAGTAACCCCACAGCAGCACACGGTCCAGGGCGCGGGTGTGGGCGACCAGGCTCTGGCGCGAATCGGCGTTGATCAGTTGCTCGACCAACTGGTCGATGGCCGGGTCGCGCAGGCCGATGAAGTTGCGGCTGCCGGGATTGTCGGCGGCGGCGCTGGTCCAGAACTCGCGCTGCTCGTTGCCCGGAGAACTCGATTGCGGGTAGCCGCCGACGATCATGTCGAAGTCGCGCGAGCGCAGGCGGTTTATGTACTGGGAGACATCGACACGGCGGATGTTCAACTCGATGCCAAGGTCGGCGAGGTTGCGCTTGAAGGGCAGCAGGATGCGTTCGAACTCGGTCTGGGCCAGCAGGAACTCGAGGGCCACCGGCTTGCCCTGGGCATCGACCATCTTGTCGTCGACGATCTTCCAGCCGGTCTCCTGCAGCAGCTTGTAGGCCCTGCGCTGCTGGTCGCGGATCATGCCGCTGGCATCGGTGACGGGGTTGCGGAACACCTGGGTGAAGACTTGCTCGGGGATCTTGCCGCGCAGGGGCTCGAGGATCTTGAGCTCATCCGGCCCCGGGAGGCCTTCGGCGGCCATCTCGGAGTTTTCGAAGTAACTGGCGGTGCGGGTGTAGGCGCCGTTGAACAGCTGCTTGTTGGTCCACTCGTAGTCCAGCAGCAGGCTCAGGGCCTCGCGTACCCGCACGTCCTGGAAGATCGGACGGCGCAGGTTGAAGATGAAACCCTGCATGCCGGTGGGGTTGCCGTTGCCCAGCTCTTCGCGGATCAGCCGGCCTTCGCGCACTGCGGGGATGTTGTAGGCGGTGGCCCAGTTTTTCGCGCTGGTTTCCAGCCAGTAGTCGAACTGCCCGGCCTTGAGCGCTTCCAGGGCGACGGTGTTGTCGCGATAGGCGTCATAGGTCATGGCGTCGAAGTTGTAGAAACCACGGTTGATGGGCAGGTCCTTGGCCCAGTAGTCCTTGACCCGCTCGTAGCGGATCGAGCGTCCGGCCTTGACCTCGGCGACCCTGTACGGGCCGCTGCCCAGCGGGATCTCGAGGTTGCCGCGTTCGAAGTCGCGGCCTTCCCACCAGTGTTTGGGCAGCACGGGCAGTTGGCCGAGGATCAACGGCAGTTCGCGGTTGTTCTTGTGCTTGAACCTGAACAGCACCCGCAGCGGGTCTTCGGCGACCACCTCGGCGACGTCGGCGTAGTAGCCGCGGTACAGCGGCGCGCCCTTGGCCATCAGTGTATTGAAGGTGAACACCACGTCCTCGGCCCGGATCGGGTGGCCGTCGTGGAAGCGCGCCTCGGGGCGCAGGTAGAAACGCACCCAGCCGTTGTCCGGGGCCTTTTCGATCTTTTCGGCCACCAGGCCATATTCGGTGAAGGGCTCGTCCAGGCTCTGGCGCATCAGGGTGTCGTAGATCAGGCCCACGTCATCGGCCGGCACGCCCTTGTTGATGAAGGGGTTGAGGCTGTCGAAGCCACCGAAGCTGGACTGGCGGAAGGTGCCGCCTTTGGGCGCGTCCGGATTGACGTAGTCGAAGTGCTTGAAGTTGGCCGGGTACTTGGGCGGCTCGTCGTACAGGGTCAGGGCGTGCTGCGGCGCGGCCATCGCAGGGAGGCTCAGGCAGGTCAGCAACAGGCTGCCAGCCAGCAGGCGCAGAGGGTGCGTTGGCATCATTGGGCTTTCTCCGAAGTCTTGAGCCACCAACTGTTCAGGCCCAGGGTGTAGGGCGGTGTGGTGACGAAGGCGAACCGGTTGCGGTAGGCCAGGCGGTGATTGTCGAGATACCAGTTGGGAATCATGTAGTACTGCCACGACAACACCCGATCCAGGGCGCGGGCGGCGGCGACCTGGTCGGCACGGGTGCGGGCGGCGAGCAGGGTGTCGAGCAGGTGGTCGACCACCGGGTCCTTCACTCCAGCGTAGTTCTTGCTGCCTTTGACCGAGGCCTGGCTGGAGTGGAAGTACAGCCATTGCTCCAGGCCCGGGCTCAGGGTCTGGTTGAGGGTCATGAGGATCATGTCGAAGTCGAACTGGTCCAGGCGCTGCTTGTACTGGGCGCGGTCGACGGTACGCAGGTGCGCGTCGATGCCTATGCTGGCGAGGTTTTCCATGTAGGGCTGGAGAATGCGTTCGAGGTTCGGATTGACCAGCAGCAGTTCCATGCGCAACTGCTGGCCCTTGGCGTCGACCAGGCGCTGCCCGTCGAGCTTCCAGCCAGCCTGGGCGAACAGCGCCAGGGCCTGGCGCAGGGTCTGGCGGCTGATGCCGCGGCCGTCGGTGTGGCTGACCTTGTAGGGCTCGGTGAACAGCTTGGCTGGCAGCTCGTCACGGAACGGCGCCAGCAACAGCCACTCCTTGCCCGTGGGCAGGCCGGTGGCGGCGAACTCGCTGTTGGGGTAGTAGCTGGTCGAGCGACGGTAGGCGCTGCTGAACAGGGCGCGGTTGGTCCATTCGAAGTCGAGCATCAGGCCCAGTGCCTGGCGTACCCGCGGGTCGCTGAAGTTGGCCCGGCGGCTGTTCATGAACAGGCCCTGGGTCTGCGTCGGGATGCGGTGTGGGATCTGCGCCTTGATCACCTGGCCACGGCGGATGGCCGGGAAGTTGTAGCCGTTGGCCCAGTTCTTGGCCTGATGCTCGATATAGATATCGAACTCGCCTGCCTTGAACGCTTCGAAGGCGACCGTGGCGTCGCGGTAGAACTCGTACTCGACGCGGTCGAAGTTGTACTTGCCGCGGTTGACGGCCAGGTTCTTGCCCCAGTAGTTCTTCACCCGGTCGAACACCAGGCGCCGGCCGGGTTGTACCTCGGCAATGCGGTAAGGGCCGCTGCCCAGCGGTGGCTCGAAGGTGGTGGCCTTGAAGTCGCGGCCTTTCCAGTAGTGCTTGGGCAGCACCGGCATCTCGCCCAGGCGCAGGATCAGCAGCGGATTGCCGGCGCGCTTGAAGACGAAGCGGATACGCAGCGGGCCGAGGATGTCCACGCGCTGCACTTCCTGCAGGTTGGTGCGGTAGATGGGGTGGCCTTCCTTGAGCAGTGTGCGGTAGGAGAAGGCGACATCCGCCGAGGTGATGGACCGGCCATCGTGGAAGCGCGCCTCGGGGCGCAGGTTGAAGACGACCCAACTGCGGTCCTCGCTGTATTCCACGGAGCGGGCGATCAAGCCGTAGCTTGAGGTCGGCTCGTCGCCGGAGGGGTCGTACTGGCCGGTGCCGACCATCAGTGGCTCATTCAGCTCGCTGATGCCGTACTGCAGGAAATTCGGTGTGGTGACGGGGCTCGAGCCCTTGAAGGTGTAGGGGTTGAGCGTATCGAAGGTGCCGAACGCCATGGCCCGCAGCGTGCCGCCCTTGGGGGCTTGCGGATTGACCCAGTCGAAATGGGTGAAGGTGGCCGGGTACTTGAGTGTACCGAACTGCGCATAACCGTGGCTTTCGCTCACCGTTGCGGCTGCGGGAAAGCTCATGGCGAGACTGAGTGAAAGCAACAGGAGGGGACGTATCAAGTCGGCGATCCGATCCAGGCAGCGTGGGGCTTTGGTCGGGTTACAGTAACAGCTTGTCTGGGATGGAAAAAGAGTGTGCGGCGGGGGGCCGTGCGGGGGGGGGGGCCTGGATTTGTCCCTGGGGGGCAGCGCACCCCCGGGAGAATGGATCAGGGGGAGGGGTAGACGGTCAGCGTCTGCCCGGGCTTGAGCGCGTGACCACTG
>Ga0153917_1000346_pt1 | contig 34162 bp, 33 predicted proteins | sample TSFL001MetaG_FD_104695 | JGI IMG/M metagenome (GOLD analysis project Ga0153917, IMG submission 104695) | Attine ant fungus gardens microbial communities from Florida, USA - TSFL001 MetaG | ecosystem: Host-associated > Fungi > Mycelium > Unclassified | place: USA: Florida, Paynes Creek Historic... | reverse complement strand
TGCGGCCCCAGGCGTCGGCGGCGGCGTGGGCGGCATCCAGGGCTTTTTCGATGTCTTCGGCGGTGGAGCGTGGGAACTCGGCGATCGGCTGGCCGTTCACCGGGGAGGTGTTGGTGAAGTATTCACCCTTGACCGGAGGAACGAATTCACCGCCGATGTAGTTGCCATAGCGGCTCTTGAAGGAAATTTTCGCGCCTTCGGTACCCGGATGTGCGTAACGCATGGTGTGTCTCCTGGCTATTGTGTTTGTTGCGGAGTTGAAAAGCGTAGAGCAAAGGTCGGGCCATCGCCGTCAGGTCCTTTTAAATCAATGAGTTGCGTTTTGTTGCGATGACGTGGCGGCTGCGGCTGTGGCAACTGTGACACGCGCTCCGTGACACTTTGTGCCGTTTTCGGTACGGCGGTGACTCGATGGTCAGTGTGTCGTTGCAATGCGCTGGCAGGTGGAGGATGCTGGCGCAACGCTCTATCTGCGGAGAAAAACAACAATGCAGAGCAACCCTTTCAGCCGCCATGCCCACCAGGTGCTCACGATTGCCAGCGGCCAGGCCAGCGGGCCGGGCAGCGACCCTTCGATCGCCCGCTCCTGGCTGCGCTGCCTGGAGGACTATCACCTGGATCCGGCCCAGGCCAAGGCGCCTGTGGTGCTGGAGCATGGCCGCCTGCTGGAGAGCCGCGAGCGCCTGCACCAGGTGCTGCAGATCGCCGATACCGAGATGAACAGCCTGCACCAGCAGCTGTCCGGCGCCGGTCATGCCGTTCTGCTGACCGATGCCCGCGGCGTGATCCTCAATTGTGTGACCGCGCCCACCGAGCGGCGCATCTTCGAGCATGCCGGGCTGTGGCTGGGCGCTGACTGGAGCGAAGCCAGCGAAGGCACCAACGGCATCGGCACCTGCCTGGTCGAACGCCAGGCCCTGACCATTCACCAGGGCGAGCATTTCCGCGGTCGCCATACGGGCCTTACCTGCTCGGCAAGCCCGGTGTTCGATCCACACGGCGAATTGCTGGCGGTGCTCGATGTGTCCTCGGCCCGGCCGGAGGTTTCGCGCCAGAGCCAGTTCCACACCATGGCACTGGTCAATCTCTCGGCGAAGATGATCGAGAGCTGTTATTTCCTGCGTCATTTCGAGCATCAATGGCTGCTGCGCTTCCACCTGCAGGCCGAGTCGGTAGGGCTGTTCAGCGAGGGGCTGGTGGCCTTCGACGGCGACGGGCGGATCTGCGCGGTCAACCAGAGCGCCCTGAACCTTTTGGGCACCATCCGGGGCGGCATGCTCGGCAAGCCGGTGGGCATGTTCTTCGCCTGTGGTCATGACGAACTGTTCAGCCGCGCCACGCCCCAGGGCACCACCGCGTGGCCGTTGCATACCCGCGATGGTCGCCAGGTGTTCGCCAGCCTGCGTGGTCAGGCGCGGGCATCGATATGGTCGGTGCCGGCGAGCCTGCCCGAGGCCCGGCGTGAGGTCCCGACCGGCATCTGCGTGGTCGACCCCGCGTTGGAGCAGGACCTGCGCCGCGCCGTGCGCGTGTTCGAGCGTGACGTGCCGCTGCTGTTGTCCGGCGAGACCGGTTGCGGCAAGGAAGCGTTCGCCCAGGCCGTGCACCAGGCCAGCCAGCGCCGGAGCAAGCCGTTCGTGGCCATCAACTGCGCGTCGATCCCGGAGAGCCTGATCGAAAGCGAACTGTTCGGCTATCGCGGCGGCAGCTTCACCGGGGCGCGCAAGGAGGGCATGCGCGGCAAGCTGTTGCAGGCCGACGGCGGCACCTTGCTGCTGGACGAGATCGGCGACATGCCGCTGGCCTTGCAGACCCGCCTGCTGCGGGTGCTGGAAGAGCGCCAGGTGGTGCCCATCGGCGGCGAACCCCAGGCAGTGGACGTGCGCATCATCAGCGCCACCCACCGTGACTTGCTGGAGCGGGTGGAGGAGGGCAGTTTCCGCGAGGATCTCTACTACCGGCTCAATGGCCTGGAGGTGGCACTGCCGGCGTTGCGCGAGCGCAGCGACAAGGCGCAGTTGCTTGACTTCCTGCTAGCGCAGGAGGCCGAAGGGCAACCAGTCGACATCGAGCCCGTGGCGCGCCAGGCGCTGTTGTCGTTCGCCTGGCCAGGAAACGTGCGGCAATTGCGCAATGTGCTGAAGACGTTGGTGGCCTTGTGCGAAGGCAATCGCATTGTTTATTCCGACCTGCCTCCTGTAGTCAGGGCACACACGCGTTCCGTGCCCGCAGACGTGTCCCGCGATGGCGTCAGGCCGGACAGTGCTGCCGGCCCTGCCGGCGTCATCGTGGGGCAAGCCCGCTCCTGCATGGACCCGGTAACGCTCGAGGATGCGGAGCGCGTCGCATTGCTGGCGGTACTGGAGGAGAAACGCTGGCACATGACCCACGTTGCCGAGCACCTGGGCATCAGCCGCAATACCTTATATCGAAAACTGCGCAAACACGGCATTGCAAGGACCGGTTGAGCGAAACATCGTGTGCGATTTTTCTCGCCCTGGGCTACCCTGCCCCGAAGTTTTGCGAGGTCGACCATGCACATTCACATTCTCGGTATTTGCGGCACTTTCATGGGTTCGCTGGCGGTGTTGGCCAAGGAGCTGGGCCATCGGGTCACCGGTTCCGACGCCAACGTCTACCCGCCAATGAGCACGCAGCTGGAGGCCCAAGGCATCCAGTTGACCCAAGGCTATGATCCGGCCCAGCTGGAGCCGGCGCCGGACCTGGTGGTGATCGGCAACGCCATGTCCCGGGGCAACCCTGCGGTGGAGTACGTGCTGAACAAGGGCCTGCCTTATGTCTCCGGCCCGCAGTGGCTGGCCGACCACGTGCTGCAAGGCCGTTGGGTTCTGGCGGTAGCGGGCACCCATGGCAAGACCACCACCAGCAGCATGCTGGCCTGGGTCCTGGAGCATGCGGGCATGAGCCCGGGTTTCTTGATCGGCGGTGTACCGCAGAACTTCTCGGTGTCGGCGCGCCTGGGCGGCACGCCGTTCTTCGTGGTCGAGGCCGACGAATACGACAGCGCCTTCTTCGACAAGCGCTCGAAGTTCGTCCACTACCATCCGCGCACCGCGATCCTCAACAATCTTGAGTTTGATCACGCGGACATCTTCCCTGATCTTGCCTCCATCGAACGGCAGTTCCATCATCTGGTGCGCACCATCCCCAGCGAAGGGCTGGTCATCCATCCGACCACCGAGCAGGCGCTCGAGCGCGTCATCGGCATGGGCTGCTGGACCCCGGTGCAGACCACTGGCGAAGGTGGCCAGTGGCAGGCGCGTCTGCTCAGTGCTGACGGTTCGCACTTCGAAGTGCTGTTCGAGGGCGTGGCGCAAGGGATCGTCGAGTGGGAGCTGACCGGCCAGCACAACGTGGCCAACGCCCTGGCGACCCTGGCTGGCGCACGTCACGTGGGCGTGGCGCCGGCCATGGCCATCGAAGGCCTGAGCGCCTTCAAGAGCGTCAAGCGGCGTATGGAGAAGGTCGCAGAGGTGCAAGGCGTGACCATCTATGATGACTTCGCCCACCATCCGACCGCGATCGCCACCACCCTCGACGGCCTGCGCAAGCGTGTCGGCGAGGCCCCGGTGATCGCGGTGATCGAACCGCGCTCCAACTCCATGAAGCTGGGTGCTCACCGCGATGGCCTGCCGGACAGCGTCGACGATGCCGACCAGGTGATCTGGTACGCACCGCCCAACCTTGGCTGGGACCTGGCCGCAACGGCTGCCCAGTGCAAGGTTCCGTCGGTGGTGGCTGACAGCCTCGAGGCGATCATCGAGCGGGTCAAGGGCCAGGCGCGTCCCGGCACCCATGTGGTGATCATGAGCAACGGCGGCTTTGGCGGGCTGCACGGCAAACTGGCCGAGGCCCTGAAGTGAGCGGGCCGGAGCGCATCACCCTGGCCATGACCGGCGCCTCCGGGGCGCAATATGGCCTGCGCCTGCTCGACTGCCTGGTGCGTGAGGACCGCGAGGTGCACTTCCTCATTTCCAAGGCCGCGCAACTGGTGATGTCCACCGAGACTGATGTGCTGCTGCCGGCCAAGCCTCAGGCGATGCAGGCTTTTCTTACCGAGTACACCGGCGCCGCCGACGGGCAGATCCGTGTGTATGGCAAGGAAGACTGGATGGCGCCGGTGGCCTCGGGCTCCGGCGCACCGGCGGCGATGGTGGTGGTGCCTTGCTCCACCGGGACCTTGTCGGCCATCGCCACCGGTGCCTGCAACAACCTGATCGAACGTGCCGCGGACGTGACCCTCAAGGAGCGTCGCCAGTTGATCCTGGTGCCACGCGAGGCGCCGTTCTCGACCATCCACCTGGAAAACATGCTCAAACTGTCGCAGATGGGCGCGGTGATCCTGCCGGCGGCGCCGGGCTTCTATCACCAGCCGCAGACCATCGATGACCTGATCGATTTCGTAGTGGCGCGCATCCTCAATCTGTTGAACATTCCCCAGGACATGCTGCCACGTTGGGGCGAGCATCATTTCGGGGCGGACGATTGAAGCGGCTGCTGGCAGGGCTGCTAGCGCTGGCCCTGCTCAGTGGCTGCGCGACGGTACGGACCCTGGACGCCAACAAGCCTGACGCACCCTTGGTGTATGCCGGCACGCGGCTGGACCTGTATGCGATGAAGGGAGGCTGTTGCCCCGAGGATCGCTTCGGGGCGCAGGCACCGGCCTATCCAGGGCTGGACCTGCCGGGGAGTGCGTTGCTCGATACCTTGCTGTTGCCGTTGTCGTTGCTGACGGCGTTGGGGGTTGGCTTCAACGCCACGGGCGGTCTGTAACGGCCCTTTCGCGGGTGAGCCCGCTCCCAAAGGGACCGCGCTGTTTCCACTCCAGTGCATCGCCCGTGGGCGCAGGTTTACCCGCGAACAGGCCCTGACAGGCCGGCGTCATTTTTTCCCAAGCTTGCGCAGCTCATCGGACTCGACGATCCGGATTCCGTCCTCTTCCTCCAATGCCAGGCGCCACAGTGCCCGGGCCAGGGTGCAGGCCTCGATGCCCCGGTACTTGCCCGGAATCAATCGGGCGAACGGGGCGGCCATGCGTTCGCCCACCCGTGGTTCCACACGCTCGCCCAGCAGCAGCGAAGGCCGCACGATGGTCAGCTGTGGCCAGTCCTGGGACTTGAGCGCTTCTTCCATCTCGCCTTTGACGCGGTTGTAGAAGATCGACGACTTGGGATCGGCGCCCAGGGCGCTGACCACCAGCAAGTGACGGGCGCCCATTTCCCGGGCGCGCCTGCTGAACGCCACCACCATGTCCAGATCCACGGCGCGGAAGGCGGTCTCCGAGCCTGCCCGCTTGAGCGTGGTGCCCAGGCAGCAGAATGCGATATCGACTCGGCCGGCCAACTGCGGGAGAAACACGGCCGGGTCGCCAACGGGGTTTTCCAGGTGCGGGTGCTCGGCCAGCGGGCGGCGGGTAGGTGCCAGCACGCGGCTGATGGTGGGCTCATTGAGCAGGCGGTCGAGCAAGTGTTCACCCGTCAGGCCTGTGGCTCCGGCAAGCAATACATGCTGAGGCGTCAAGTACATGATGTCTCTCCCTTCGTTACCCTCAGCTTAGTGGGCGTCAGGCGTTTGTGCCTGTTCCCCTGCCGCTGACTGGGCTTCATTGCGCAAGGCTTCCTCGGCCTGTTGCCGGCGCAGGCTCTGCCAGTGCGCAAGCACTGCTGGCGGGGCCCAGAGCTGCGGCTCGGAGGCTTCGAAACCTTCCCTTCTTTCTCGTTCGGCAACGCTGGCGCGTGCCAGTTCGAACGCCTGTTTCAGGTCGTCGGTCTGGTTCAGTGCCTCGGCGAACAAGGCGTCGCCGAAGTAGGTGAAATCGGCTTCTTCCGAGCAGCCGAAGGACACCCGGTCCGGGCGTGCCGCTGTCATGATCAGGGTCCGGTCGTCCTTGAGCGGGGCGATGTAGCCACCGGAATAGCAGGCCGAGATGACAATGACCTTGTCGCGATTCTTGAGCGGGGCCAGGGCGCTGGCCAATTCGTCGGCAGACAGGTCGGCCAGTTGCAGGCGTGGTTGGTCCAGCACCAGTTGGTGGTCGTGGCTGCCGTGGCTGGTCAGGTAGATGAACAGCAAGTCTTCGGGGCCGCTGCGCTCGGCCAGGGTGCGTGCGGCGCGGGTGAGGTTCTCGCGGGTGGCCATGGGGCGGTCGGTCATGTGGTCGCGGTGGTTGACCAGGGTGATCTGGCCCCGGGCGCCAAAACGGACCTTGAGCATGCTGCTGACGTAGTCGGCCTCACGCAGGAAGACACTCTGCTGGCCATCGCCGGCCACCACCAGGCTGTACAGCTGGATAGGCGGTTTCGAGGACGGCACATTGGCCAGCGACTCCTCGAGCAGTCGACCCTGGTTGAGCAGGGCCAGGTCCAGTGGGTCGGGGAGCAGCCTGCCCTTTTCGTCGCGTACGCGCACGCCGTTGACCCAAGAGCCACCCTCTGTCTTGCCGTTGGCCTGGGTCAGGCGGCCATGGCCCTGGTAAGCGTCATTGTCGAAACTGCCCGCGTACTGGCTGCCGTCGGCCAGTTGCAGGTGGCCTTTGCCGCTGAAATGCCAGTCCCGGAAGCCGCCCTTGTAGCGGCTGCCATCGCTGCCCAGCATTTCGCCCTGGCCATCGAGGGTGCCGTCCTTGAAGTCGCCGATCCATACGTCGCCGTCGGCGTTTTCGTAGCGGCCGCGTCCTTCGAGGCGGTTGTCCTTGAATTCGCCGATGTACTGCTCGCCGTCGACGCTGTCGTAGGTGCCGGCGCCCTGAAGCAGGCCGTCGACGAAGTGGCCGCTGAACTGGTTGCCGCTGGCGTCGCTGCGCACCCCGGCGCCGTTGGGCTTGCCCCGGGCGAACAGGCCCTGGTAGCGGCTGCCGTCGGCCAGCTCCAGCTCGCCGGCGCCTTCGTACTGGTCGTTGGTGAACTGGCCGCGGTAGGTCTGGTCGTTCTGCTTGAGCGTGCCTTCGCCGTCACGCCGCCCATGCTTGAAGGTGCCGGCATAGTGGCTGCCTGGCGTGGTCAGGTCGCCCAGCCCGTGGAACAGGCCCTCGGCGAACTGGCCGCGGTAGACCTCGCCATTGCTGCCGTGCCACTCGCCCTGGCCATGCCACTGCCCGTTCAGGAAAGTACCGGCGTACCAGCTGCCGTTGGGGTAATCGATGCGTCCTTCGCCCTGCAGCAGACCATCGACCACCTGGCCCCGGTAACGGCCGCCATCGGGCAGGCGGGCATCCGGTGGCGACAGGGGTTCGCCCTCTCCGCAGGCGGCGAGCAACAGGATCAAAGTGATGGGCAGCAGTGCACGCATGGCGGATTCCGGGCAAACGATGCATCGAGTATGCCGCAGAATGCGTCGGCTGAGGTAGGCGCCGCGGGCGTATTGCCCGTTCCCGCCTTTTCGCGGGCAAACCCGCGCCCACAGGTACCGGCATGCCTCGACATGTGCGAACGGCTCATGTCCTGTGGGGCGGGTCTACCCACGAAGGGCTGTCGGGCAGCCCCTGTTCAGACGAAGCAGAGCGAAAGGGGTTCGGCGATGTAGGCCGGCTTCTCTTCGCCCTCGATTTCCAGGGTGGCGGTGATCTTGAGCAGCCACTGCCCCGGCTTTTTCTCGGTGGCGTCGGCCAGTTCGACCTTCAGGCGCACCCGGCTGTCGACCTTCACCGGCTGGATGAAGCGAACGCTGTCCAGACCGTAGTTGAGTGCCATCTTCAGGCCCTCGGGCAGGACGAGGATGTCTTCCATCAGGGTGGGAATCAGCGACAGGGTCAGGAATCCGTGGGCGATGGTGGTGCCGAACGGGGTTCTTGCGGCCTTGACGGGGTCGACATGGATGAACTGGAAGTCGCCTGTGGCTTCGGCGAACAGGTCGATGCGCTGCTGATCGATCTTCAGCCATTCGGAACGTCCCAGTTCCTTGCCGACATGCTGCGACAACGCTGTAACGGGTACATAGGGCATCGCGACTCTCCGGTTTGTCTTGCTGCCTGATCTGGCACGAAGGTGCAAGATCACCACGGCGCCCCGTTACAGTCAAGTTGTCATCTTTTCGCTGCAAATCGGCTTACTAGGGCTGCGGGGAGCGTGCTTATAATGTCCGCAATGCCTGGAGGAGGTCCTTATGCTGTTGCGTGGTTTGACCTGGCTGGTGTTGTTTCAACTGCTGGGTACGGGGATCAATCATCTGTTCGTGCCCATCTTGCCGGGGCCGATCATTGGCCTGCTGCTGTTGCTGTTGTCCTTGATGGTGCGTGGCGAAGTGGGCAAGCCGCTGAGCGAGGCGTCCGGCAGCCTGCTGCGCTACCTGCCGCTGCTGCTGGTGCCGCCGGCGGTAGGTGTGATGGTCTATGCCAAGGACATCGCCGCCGACTTCTGGGCCATCGCCGGTGCGTTGGTGATCTCCTGCCTGGTGACCCTGGTGTTCGTCGGTGTGTTGATGCAAAAGCTCATCAACCGCCAGGGCAAGCACAAGGAGCAGCCATGATGCTCGACTGGCAAGGCGCGCTCGATGCGGTCATCCACCATCCGCTGTTCGGCATCGGCATCACCTTGGGGGCCTACCAGATAGTGCTGGCGGCCTACGAGAAAACCCGCTGGATCTTTCTGCAGCCGGTATTGATGTCGATGCTGCTGGTCATCGGCATCCTGGTGGCCTGCGGCATCGATTATGCCGAATACCGCAAGAGCACCGAGATCCTCTTCATCCTCCTGGGCCCGGCCACCGTGGCCTTGGCCGTGCCGCTCTACCTGAACCTGCGACGGATCCGCCAGCTGTTCTGGCCGACATTTACTACGCTGGTAGTCGGAGGCCTGTTCGCCACTGTGGCGTGCCTGGCGCTGGGCTGGTGGTTCGGTGCCGAGCACATGATCCTGATGACCATGGCGCCGAAGTCGGTGACATCTCCCATCGCCATGCTGGTGGCCGAACAGATCGGTGGCGTGGCGGCCCTGGCGGCGGTGTTCGTGCTGATCACCGGGGTGATCGGGGCCATCTTCGGCCCGGCCTTGCTGACCCGCTTCGGTGTGTTGAGCCCCGAGGCGCGCGGCATGTCCCTGGGTGTAACGGCCCATGCGGTGGGCACTTCGGTGGCCTTGCAGGAAAGTGACGAATGCGGCGCCTTCGCCGCGCTGGCGATGAGCCTGATGGGCGTGGCCACGGCAGTGTTCCTGCCGTTGGCGGTCAGCCTGCTGGCCTGAGGAATGACGATGATGCTACCGCTGTTTCCCCTCGATACCGTGCTGTTTCCCGGCTGCCTGCTCGACCTGCAGGTCTTCGAGGCGCGCTACCTGGACATGATCGGCCGTTGCATGAAACAGGGCGGTGGATTTGGCGTGGTGTGCATTCTCGAGGGCGAGCAGGTCGGCAAGGCACCACCGGTGGTGGCCTCGGTCGGTTGCGAGGCGCTGATCCGTGATTTCGTGCAGCAGGAAAACGGCCTGCTGGGCATCCGTGTCGAGGGCGTGCGGCGTTTCCGCCTGGAACAGACCGAGGTGCTGAAGGACCAGTTGATGGTCGGCGAGGTGCATTGGTTGCCGGAGCTGGCGGACAGCGAGTTGTCCGAGCGCGATGACGACCTGCTGGCATTGCTGCAGGCCCTGGGCGAGCATCCGATGGTGGCCGCGCTGGACATGCCGAGGGCAGTGGACGGGTGCCAGTCCCTGGCCAACCAGCTGGGCTACTTGTTGCCGTTCATGGAAGAGGACAAGCTCGACCTCTTGGCGATCGATTCGCCGCAGTTGCGGCTCGAGGCCATCCAGAACCTGCTGGAGCGCATCCAGGGCGAGCTGTTCGCCTGATCCTCTTGCCAGTCCGAACCCGCGAATGCGGCAGCGAGTACACCGACGTGTTCGTGTCTCAGTATTTGTAGCGCAGAAGCGCCTGGGGCAAAGCGTGCAGGGCGAAGAACGCCAGCAAAGCTATGCACGCCGGCAGTACCAGCCACCACACCCGCAGCGGCAAGGCTTGCAGCGGCTGGCGATGTTGCACCAGGGTCAGGCTCAGCGCGCAGACGCAGCACGCCAACAGGGCACCTGCGAGGATGTCTGTCGGCCAGTGGGCTCCCAGGTAGACCCGCGACAGGGCGATCGCAAGCGCAGGCAGGCAGCCGAGCATGATCCAGGTCAGGCGCATGCGTGGCGGCTGGCCACGCCCGGCCAGCACCGCCAGCACCAGGAAGAATGCGAACGCGGCCGAACTGTGGCCGCTGGGCATGCTGTAGCTGGTCAGCGGGTCGCTCAGCACTTCGGGGCGCGCCCGGGCAAACAGCCATTTCAATGTGCCATTGGCGATCGCTGTGCCTACCAGGGCACCGCCTGCGAACAGGGCGTGGCGCCATTGCCGCGCCAGCAGCAGAAGACCGGTGAGCAGGCCGCCCAGGAACAACTGGGTGCGAAAGTCCCCCAGGCGGGTGACCAGCACCATGGCGCCATCAAGCGTCTGGCTGCGATGCTCCTGGACCAGCGTCATGACCCCCTGGTCGAACTCATGCAGAAACGGCCAGCCGAGGAACACGCCCGCCAGGGCGAGGAAGCTCAATCCGGCGATCAGGCGCGTGCCATGGCGCTGGTCGCGCAGGCTGTTGTGGAGACTCAAGCCGATCAGTACCCCCAGGGTGCCGGCGATGATGCCGGCATCCAGCCAGAAGCCTTCGGGCAAGGGCAGGCGCATGGCTGCGCCAGTGGCCCAGCCCGGCAGCAGGTAGGCCACTGACCAGCCAGCACCGGCCAGCAGGCTGACCGCGATGAAGCGCGGCAGCGGCATGTCGAACATACCGGCGACCATGGGCAGCATCGGTCGCAAAGGGCCTATGAAGCGCCCGACCAGCAGGCTGGCGATGCCATAGCGCTGGAAGTAGGCCTCGGCGCTGCCGATCCATTCCGGATGATGGCGCAGCAATGGCAGACGCCGGATGTTCTGATGGAATCGCTTGCCGAGTGCGTAGGACACCGCATCCCCCAGCAGGCCACCGAGAAAGCCCAGCAGCAGCGTCTCGCCAAGGCTGAAGGCGCCGCTGCCGGCCAGCACGGCCACGGCGAACAGCAGGACGGTGCCCGGCACGATGATGCCGGCGATGGCCAGGCATTCCACGCAGGCCACGAGGAAAATCGCCAGGCCAAGCCACTGCGGGTTGGCGCTGAGCCAGCCGGTCAGGCTGTCGAGCCATTGGCCCATGGAGTCAGCTTCCTTGTTTCAGAATGAAAAAATCACGCCCTTCGATTTGACCCCGGCGCAGCGGGTTCCTCGTGCAGAAGCGGGCGTACTCGGCATCGACGAAGCGGTAGGGGAGGTGTTCGTCGCGCCTGTGAGGGATGCCCAGGCGGGTGGCCTGGATCACCTGGGGCACCCTGGCGCCGCAGTCTTCGACAAACAAACGCTCGGGGTCGAAGCGCTTGGCGTCCCAGTTCGGCACCTTCAGGCCCAGGGCTCGGCACAGCAGGGTCTGGCCGGCGCACAGGCGTTCGGCCGGGCGCAGGCTGCCGCTGGCGTCGGGGTTGTTCAACTGCATTTGCGCCAGGCTGTCGGTATCGGAAATGGCGTCCACCCACGGGTAGGCGGACTTGATCAGTACCGCGTTGCCTGGACCGTGGGCGCTGAAGTTCAGCGAGTCGCCCCCACGGGCGTAGTACATGTAGATGTGTCCGCCATCGAGGAACAGCGCCTTGCGTTTTTCCGTGTATCCGAGCGAGGCGTGGCTGCCTTTGTCGGTGAGGTAGTAGGCCTCGGTCTCGATGATGCGCGCCGCGAGCCAGAGATTGCCCTGACGATGACGGATCACTTTGCCCAGAAGATCCTGGGCCAGGGTCTGTGCGTCGCGGTCGAAGAAACTGTCGGGCAGGGCGCGGGCCGGGCAGGGGGCGGGTTCTGACATGCGGTCGGCTCGTGGTGGTCGGGGCGCCGATGATAGCAATTAATGGCTTAATCGAGGCTGAACCTGGAGGCAGTGAGGCTGCTTCCGCGGGTGGCCCGCGAACGCTATGGCGGAAATTTCGATTATGGCCAGTTACATCTTCCTACAGATCCTGTCGCTCATTTTCGACCATCCGCCACCCGCCGCTGGGCGTACCCGAGCGTGCCAGTTATAATCAGCCGATTTCCCCTTCGCCAAGACACCGAGCCCATGACTGAGTCCGTTCTTGACTACATGACCCGCCTGGGTCGCGCCGCCCGTGAGGCCTCCCGGGTGATCGGCCGTGCCAGCACCGCGCAGAAGAACCGCGCACTGCAGGCCGCCGCCGACGCCCTGGACGCTGCCCGCGCCGAGCTGACCGCAGCCAATGAACAGGACCTGGCCAACGGCCGCGCCAATGGCCTGGAGCCCGCACTGCTGGACCGCCTGGCCCTGACCCCTGCGCGCATCGACGGGATGATCACCGGCCTGCGTCAGGTGGCCAGCCTGCCGGATCCGGTCGGCGCCATCCGTGACATGAGCTACCGCCCGTCGGGTATCCAGGTCGGCAAGATGCGCGTGCCGCTGGGCGTGATCGGGATCATCTACGAGTCGCGCCCGAACGTGACCATCGACGCCGCCAGCCTGTGCCTGAAGTCCGGCAACGCCACCATCCTGCGTGGCGGCTCCGAAGCCATCCACTCCAACCGCGCCATTGCCACCTGCATCCAGCGTGGCCTGGCCGAGGCCGGCCTGCCGGCAGCGGTGGTCCAGGTGGTCGAGACCACCGACCGCGAGGCCGTGGGCGCGCTGATCAGCATGCCCGAGTTCGTCGATGTCATCGTGCCGCGCGGCGGTCGTGGCCTGATCGAGCGCATCAGCCGTGATGCCCGGGTACCGGTGATCAAGCACCTGGACGGTATCTGCCACATCTATGTCGACCAGCATGCCGACCTGGACAAGGCCTGGCGTGTCGCCTTCAACGCTAAGACCTACCGCTACGGCATCTGCGGCGCCATGGAGACCTTGCTGGTGGATGCCGGCGTCGCCGATGCCTTCCTGCCGGAAATGGCCCGCCGCTTCCAGGACAAGGGCGTCGAACTGCGCGGCTGTGAGCGCACCCGGGCGATCATCGCGGCCAATCCGGCCAGCGAAGACGACTGGCACACCGAATACCTCGACGCGATCCTGTCGATCCGCGTCGTCGACGGCCTGGACCAGGCCATCGAGCACATCAACCACTACGGCTCGCACCACACCGATTCGATCATCACCGAACACCAGGGCCAGGCCCGGCGTTTCATGGCCGAGGTCGACTCGGCATCGGTGATGCTCAACACCCCGACCTGTTTCGCCGACGGTTTCGAGTACGGCCTGGGCGCGGAGATCGGCATCTCCACCGACAAGCTGCATGCCCGCGGTCCCGTAGGCCTGGAAGGGCTGACCTGCGAGAAGTACGTGGTGATCGGCGACGGCCAGCTGCGCGGCCAGGAGTCCTGCTGAGTTGAGCAAGGCCCAGGCAGTCCGGCGCATCGGCATTCTTGGCGGCACTTTCGACCCCGTGCACATCGGCCACCTGCGCAGCGCGCTGGAAGTGACCGAACTCATGGGGCTGGATGAGCTGCGCCTGCTGCCCAACGCCCGACCACCGCACCGCGACACCCCGCAGGTGGCGGCGCAGGAGCGCCTGGCCATGGTGCGCTGCGCCGTGGAGGGCGTCGAGTGCCTGAGCGTGGACGCCCGCGAGCTTGCGCGCGACAAACCGTCGTACACCATCGACACCTTGGAGTCGATCCGCGCCGAGCTGGGTGCCGACGACCAGTTGTTCCTGGTGCTGGGCTGGGACGCATTCTGCGGCCTGCCCAGCTGGCATCGCTGGGAAGAACTGCTGCAACACTGTCACATCCTGGTGCTGCAACGCCCGGATGCCGATGTCGAACCCCCTGACGAGCTGCGCAACCTGCTGGCTGCGCGCTCGGAGAGCGATCCCACCGCCATGTCCGGCCCGGCGGGGCACATTTCGTTCGTCTGGCAGACACCGCTCGCGGTGTCCGCCACGCAGATCCGACAGCTGCTGGCCAGCGGCAAGTCGGTACGGTTCCTGGTGCCGGACGCAGTACTGGCCTATATCGAGGCGCACGGCCTTTACCGTGTGTCGCACTGACGGCGCCACCGGCGCCTCATTCATGAATTGAACGAGTTTTTTATGAGCAAGCAGAAAATCAACGGCGAAGAATTGGTCACCCTGGCCAAGTCGGCCCTGGAAGACGTCAAGGCCCAGGACATCCAGGTCATCGACGTGCGTGAAAAGCACAGCCTGACCGACTACATGATCATTGCCACCGGTACTTCCAACCGGCAGATCAACGCGATGGCCGAGAAGGTCCGCGAAATCGTCAAGCTGCAGGGCGTGCAGCCCCTGGGTGAAGAAGGCAAGGGCGACAGCGACTGGGTCCTGCTGGACCTCAACGACGTCATCGTGCACATGATGACCGCCGCCGCGCGTCAGTTCTACGATCTCGAGCGCCTGTGGCTGGGTGCCGAGCAGAGCCGCTCCGCCGATGGCAAGCACCACAGCCCGGAAAACACCCACAGCTATTCCGAAAACCTCAAGGACCGGGGCTGAGGACAGGCCGTGCGTCTGCGCCTGATCGCGGTCGGCTCGCGCATGCCCCGCTGGGTCGAGGAAGGCTGGCATGAATATGCCAAGCGCCTGCCCCCGGAGCTATCGCTGGAGCTGGTGGAAATCCCGCTGAACACCCGTGGCAAGAATGCCGACGTCGCCCGCCTGATTCGCCAGGAGGGCGAGGCCATGCTGGCCAAGGTTCAGCCGGGGGAACGCATCGTCACCCTCGAGGTTCATGGCAAGCCTTGGAGTACCGAGCAGCTGGCGGGCGAGCTGGACCGTTGGCGCCTGGATGCGCGTACGGTCAACCTCATGGTGGGAGGCCCGGAAGGCCTGGCGCCGGAAGTCTGCGCGCGCAGCGAGCAGCGCTGGTCGCTGTCGCCACTGACCCTGCCGCACCCGTTGGTAAGGATACTGATCGGCGAGCAGATCTATCGCGCTTGGACCGTGTTGTCCGGGCACCCTTACCACAAATGAGCCTGTAAGCCGTCCGATGTCGCAGCCGATTCGTCTCAAGGACCATGAGAAAGACGCCCGCCTGGTGCGCAGCCGCGTCGTGGTCGGCGCGGTTGTGGTCGTGCTGCTGGTATGCGCGCTGATCGCCCGGCTGTATTACCTGCAGGTCATCCAGTACGACTACCACTCCACGCTTTCGGAAAACAACCGGGTGCACGTGCAGCCGATCCCTCCGACTCGTGGGCTGATCTTTGACCGAAATGGCGTGATCGTCGCCGATAACCGGCCAAGCTTCAGCTTGACCATGACCCGTGAGCGTTCCGGCGACTGGCACCAGGTACTGGACACCATCGTCGAGGTGCTGGAACTCACCCCGGATGACCGGGCCTTGTTCGAGAAACGCATGAAACAGGGGCGCAGGCCATTCGAGCCGGTGCCGATCCTGTTCGAGCTCAACGAAGAGCAGATCGCCCGTATCGCGGTGAACCAGTTCCGCCTGCCGGGAGTGGATGTGGCCGCGCAACTGGTGCGCCATTACCCGCAGGGGGCGCATTTCGCGCACTCGGTGGGGTATGTCGGGCGGATCAACGAGAAAGAGCTCAAGACCCTCGACCCGGTCAACTACAGCGGCACCCACCACATCGGCAAGACCGGCATCGAGCGCTTCTACGAGGACGAGCTGCATGGTCAGGTGGGCTACGAGGAAGTCGAGACCAACGCCCGTGGGCGAGTGCTGCGGGTGCTCAAACGCACCGATCCGGTGCCTGGCAAGGACATCGTCCTGAGCCTGGACATCAAGCTGCAGGAAGCTGCCGAGGCCGCCCTGGGCGGGCGCCGCGGTGCCTTGGTCGCCCTGGATCCTCGCACCGGCGAAGTGCTGGCGATGGTCAGCCAGCCGAGCTTCGACCCCAACCTGTTTGTCACGGGCATCAGCTTCAAGGCCTATGCCGAGCTGCGCGACTCGATCGACCGGCCGCTGTTCAACCGCGTCTTGCGAGGCCTCTATCCGCCAGGCTCGACCATCAAGCCGGCGGTGGCCATCGCCGGCCTGGACAGCGGGGTGGTGAATGCTTCCAGCCGGGTGTTCGACCCCGGCTACTACCAGTTGCCCAACTACGACCACAAGTACCGCAACTGGAACCGCACCGGCGACGGCTGGGTCGACCTGGACACCGCGATCATGCGCTCCAACGACACCTATTTCTATGATCTTGCCCACAAGATGGGGATCGACCGGCTGTCCAGCTACATGAACAAGTTCGGCATCGGCCAGAAGGTCTCCCTCGACATGTTCGAGGAGTCCCCCGGGCTGATGCCGTCGCGCGAGTGGAAGCGTGCCACCCGCCGCCAGGCCTGGTTCCCCGGCGAGACGTTGATCCTCGGTATCGGCCAGGGCTACATGCAGGCCACGCCTTTGCAGCTGGCCCAGGCCACGGCGTTGATCGCCAACAAGGGCAAGTGGAACCGCCCGCACCTGGCCAAGACCATCGAAGGTCAGCCACCGGTGGATGAGAACCCGATGGAAGATATCGTCCTGCGTGACAAGTCCGACTGGGCCAAGGTCACCCATGGCATGGAGCAGGTGATGCACGGCGCCCGCGGTACCGCCCGCAAGGCCGCGCTCGGCTCCCAGTACCGCATTGCCGGCAAGAGCGGCACCGCCCAGGTGGTGGCGATCAAGCAAGGCGAGAAATACGACCGCAACAAGCTCCAGGAGCGCCACCGCGACCACGCCCTGTTCGTCGCCTTCGCCCCCGCCGACGATCCGAAGATCGTGGTCTCGGTGATGGTCGAGAACGGCGAGTCCGGCTCCGGCGTCGCCGCCCCTGTCGTGCGCCAGGTGATGGACGCCTGGCTGCTCGACGAGAACGGCCGGCTCAAGCCTGAGTTCGCGCCTGCCACCGTTGTCCAGGAACCGGCCCCGTGAAGAACAATTTCGATCGCATGCTCTCCAGTGAGGACGTGATGCGTCGACGCGCCAGCTTCCTGCAGCGCATCCATGTCGACGGCCCTCTGCTGGTCATCCTGCTGACCCTGGCGGCCGGCAGTCTGTTCGTCCTCTATTCGGCCAGTGGCAAGAACTGGGACCTGCTGCTCAAGCAGGCCACTTCGTTCGGTATCGGCCTGGTTTCGATGTTCGTCATCGCCCAGCTCGAGCCGCGCTTCATGGCCCGCTGGGTGCCCCTGGCGTATGTGGTCGGGGTATTGCTGCTGGTCGTGGTGGACGTCATGGGGCACAACGCCATGGGTGCCACACGCTGGATCAACATCCCCGGGGTGATCCGCTTCCAGCCCTCGGAGTTCATGAAGATCATCATGCCGGCGACCATTGCCTGGTACCTGTCCAAGCGCACCTTGCCGCCGCACCTGAAGCATGTGGCGATCAGCCTGCTGCTGATCGGCATGCCGTTCATCCTCATCGTGCGCCAACCCGACCTGGGCACGGCGCTGCTGATCCTGGCTTCGGGTGCCTTCGTGTTGTTCATGGGCGGCTTGCGCTGGCGCTGGATCATCGGCGTGGTCGCCGCGGCGGTGCCGGTGGCGGTGGCCATGTGGTTCTTCGTGATGCACGACTACCAGAAGCAGCGGGTGCTGACCTTCCTCGACCCCGAGAGCGACCCGCTGGGCACGGGCTGGAACATCATCCAGTCCAAGGCGGCGATCGGTTCGGGCGGTGTGTTCGGCAAGGGCTGGCTGCTGGGCACCCAGTCGCACCTGGACTTTCTCCCCGAGAGCCATACCGACTTCATCATCGCCGTGCTCGGCGAGGAGTTCGGCCTGGTCGGTATCTGCCTGCTGCTGCTGATCTACCTGCTGCTGATCGGTCGCGGGCTGGTGATCACGGCGCAGGCCCAGACGTTGTTCGGCAAGCTGCTGGCAGGCAGCTTGACCATGACGTTCTTTGTATATGTATTCGTCAATATCGGTATGGTCAGCGGCCTTCTGCCCGTGGTGGGCGTGCCGCTGCCTTTCATTAGCTATGGCGGAACTTCGTTGGTGACGCTGCTGTCAGCGTTTGGCGTTCTGATGTCGATCCATACGCACCGCAAATGGATTGCACAGGTTTGAATAAGGTGAAGAATTTCATGCAAGTAGTGCGTGGCTGGGCTGCCCGTTGTGCGCCGTGGATCGGCGCGATGGGTTTGTTCGGCGCAGTCCAGCAGGCCAGTGCCGGCGATTATGATGGCTCGCCCCAGGTGGCAGAGTTCGTCGGCGAAATGACCCGCGACTACGGCTTCGCCGGTGAACAGCTGATGGGTGTGTTCCGTGAGGTGCAGCGCAAGCAGTCGATCCTCGATGCGATCTCGCGTCCGGCCGAGCGGGTCAAGCCGTGGAAGGAATACCGGCCGATGTTCATCACCGATGCGCGCATCGCCCGTGGCGTGGACTTCTGGCGCCAGCACGAGGCGACCCTGGCCCGTGCCGAGCAGGAGTACGGCGTACCGGCCCAGGTGATCGTCGCGATCATCGGTGTGGAAACCTTCTTCGGTCGCAACACCGGCAACTACCGGGTGATCGACGCCTTGTCGACCCTCGGTTTCGATTACCCGCCCCGGTCCGAATTCTTCCGCAAGGAACTGCGAGAGTTCCTCCTGCTGGCACGTGAGGAGCAGCTCGACCCGCTCACCCTCAAGGGCTCCTACGCCGGTGCCATGGGGCTGCCGCAGTTCATGCCGAGCAGTTTTCGCAGCTACGCCGTGGACTTCGACGGCGATGGTCATATCAATATCTGGAACAACCCGGACGACGCCATCGGCAGCGTCGCCAGTTATTTCAAGCGTCACGGCTGGGTGGCCGGGGAGCCTGTGGTCAGCCGCGCGCTGGTGCTCGGGGAGCGTGCCGACGAAGGCCTGACCACCGGCATCGAGCCGGTCAAGACCGTCGCAGAGTTGCGAGCCCTGGGCTGGTCGAGTCATGATGCGCTGCGCGATGATCTGCCGGTTACCGCCTTCCGTCTCGAAGGCGACAACGGCCCCGAGTACTGGATGGGCCTGAAGAACTTCTACGCGATCACGCGTTACAACCGCAGCGTGATGTACGCCATGGCGGTGCATCAGCTCTCGGAACAGCTGGTTCAAGCACGGGGCGTCAAGTAATGCGCGCAATCATCTCCGCCAATACCTTCAAGCTGCTGACCTGCATGACGGTCGGCCTGTTGCTGGTCAGCTGCTCCTCCAGCCGTCCGACCCCGCAGGGTGGCAATGCCGTTCGCGCTCAGCCCGGCCTGGACATCAACCGTGCCCACAAGGACGGTGCGCCCTGGTGGGACGTGGACGTGAACAAGATTCCCGACGCCACGCCGACCGTGCACACCGGCGCCTACAAGGCCAACCCGTATACGGTGCTGGGCAAGACCTACTATCCGATGCAGGACTCTCGCAACTACCGCGCCGAGGGCACGGCGTCGTGGTACGGCACCAAGTTCCATGGCCAGAACACCGCCAACGGCGAGCTCTACGACCTCTATGGCATGAGCGCGGCGCACAAGACCCTGCCGCTGCCAGCCTATGTGCGGGTGACCAACCTAGCCAACGGACGCAGCGTGATCCTGCGCGTCAACGACCGTGGCCCGTTCTATTCCGACCGCATCATCGACCTGTCCTACGCCGCGGCCAAGAAGCTCGGCTATGCCGAGATTGGCACGGCGCACGTGCGTGTCGAAGGCATCGATCCGCAGCAGTGGTGGGCCCAGCGTGGCCAGCAACCGCCAATGATGCTCAAGGAGCCCCAGGTCGCCCAGACCCAGGCGATTCCCGCCAGCACCGGGCGCGTCGAGCAATGGACCCCGCCGCCGCAGCAGCATGCAGCGCCGGTGGTGCCGGTGCAGGTGGGTGGCAACAATGTACCGGCCACCAACGGTGGCAGCTTCCTGCAGGTGGGCGCCTTTGCCAACCCGGATGCCGCCGAGCTGCTGCGCGCCAAGCTCAGCACCATGGTCAGCGCACCGGTGTTCATCAGCTCCATCGTACGCAACCAGCAGACCCTGCACCGCGTACGCCTCGGGCCGATCAACAGCCAGGGCGAGATCCAGCAGGCGCAGGACAGCATTCGCCTGGCCAACCTGGGGCAGGCCAAGCTGGTCACAGCCGACTGACCGTGTTGGCTTGTTCGCGGGTGAACCCGCTCCCACAAGGTTTTACATGTCCCTGTGGGGTCGGGATCGCCCGCGAAGAGGTCAATGCCAAACTGTCGGTTTTGTCATGAATTGCCGGCCTCGGCCATGTACAATGTCGGCTTTTGCCCGCAGCGACATAAAGCCGCACTTTCGCGAGGCAGCACGACAGCCTCAACAACTAGCCTGACTGGCGCTGGGCGCACGATGTGTCCCAGGGAACATCAGACCATTAGCGATTTTCGAGAGACGGATGAACATCACCAACCTTGCCAAACGACTTTGCCTGCCCGTTCTGCTGATGATCATGCCTGCTGCCTTCGCAGCAGAGCAGATGATGCCGGCACCACCGCAACTGGCCGCCAAGTCCTATGTACTCATGGACGCGTCCAGCGGCAACGTGCTGGTCGAGAACAACGGTGACGAGCGCCTGCCGCCGGCCAGCCTGACCAAGCTGATGACCGCCTACATCGCCACCCTGGACATCCGCCGTGGCCAGATCGGCGAGAACGACCCGGTCACCGTCAGCGAAAACGCCTGGCGCACCGGTGGTTCGCGCATGTTCATCAAGGTCGGCAGCCAGGTCAGCGTCAGCGACCTGCTGCACGGCATCATCATCCAGTCGGGTAACGACGCCTCCGTCGCCCTGTCCGAGCACATCGCCGGCAGCGAAGATGCCTTCGCCGACATGATGAACAAGACTGCCGCCGACCTGGGCATGACCAACAGCCACTTCATGAACCCCACCGGCCTGCCGAACCCGGAGCACTACTCCTCGGCCCACGACATGGCCCTGCTGGCACGCGCGATCATCGACGAAGATCCGGCCCACTACGCGATCTACTCGCAGAAAGAGTTCTACTGGAACAACATTAAGCAGCCCAACCGCAACCTGCTGCTGTGGCGTGACAAGACTGTCGACGGCCTCAAGACCGGCCACACCGACGAAGCCGGTTACTGCATGGTGGCCTCGGCCGTTCGTGACGGCCAGCGCCTGATCGCCGTGGTGTTCGGTACCAACAGCGAGCAGTCCCGCGCTGCCGAGACCCAGAAGCTGCTGACCTATGGTTTCCGCTTCTTCGAAACCCAGACCTTCTACCAGAAGGGCACCGAGCTGACCCAGGCACCGGTCTGGAAGGGCGCCACCAGCCAGGTGAAGGCCGGCCTTGCCAACGACCTCACCATGACCATGCCTAAAGGCCAATTGAAGCGCTTGCAGGCTTCGATGACCATGAACCCGCAACTCACCGCGCCGATCGCCAAAGGTGACGTGATCGGTAAAGTGGAAGTCAAACTGGACGAAAAAGTGGTTCACAGCGCTGACCTCATCGCCCTCGACGGCGTCGAGGAAGGTGGTTTCTTCCGCCGTATGTGGGATAGCATCCGTCTGTTCTTCTACGGGTTGTTCAACTGATACGTGACCTGCATGCCCCCGCGTATCCTGCGGGGGCGTTGTTGTTGCCACGGCTTACGAGGCCGTTTCCGCCATGAGCGAACCTGACGTCAAGTCGCACAAGATCGAATTCCCTTGCGACGATTACCCGATCAAGGTAATCGGCGATACCGTGGTCGGTTTCAAGGACACCGTGATCGAGATCCTGAGCAAATATGCCAAGGTCGATCTGTCCACCCTGGCCGAGCGCCAGAGCAAGGAAGGCAAGTACACGACAGTGCAGTTGCACATCGTTGCCGAGAGCGAGAACCAGCTGCACGACATCAACAGCGCCCTGCGCGCGACCGGCATCGTGAAAATGGTGCTCTGATGCCTGCTTGTCTCGGTTTTCGCGATCTTGGCCTGCAGCCCTATGGGCCGGTGCTGGAGGCCATGCGGCGCTTTACCGAGCAGCGCAGCCCCGACAGCCAGGACGAAGTCTGGTTGGTCGAGCACCCTGCGGTCTTCACCCAGGGGCAGGCCGGCAAGGCCGAGCACTTGCTGGTACCCGGCGATATCCCGGTGGTGCAGACCGACCGTGGCGGCCAGGTGACCTACCATGGCCCCGGGCAACTGGTGGCCTACCTGTTGCTGGATGTGCGCCGGCTTGGATTTGGCGTGCGCGAACTGGTCAGTCGTATCGAGCACAGCCTGATCGATCTGCTGGCCAGCTATGACGTCCAGGCCGCGGCCAAGCCCGATGCGCCTGGCGTGTATGTCGACGGGGCGAAGATCGCCTCCCTCGGCCTTCGAATCCGCAATGGCCGTTCTTTCCACGGCCTTGCCCTGAACGTGGACATGGACCTTGCGCCATTCCGCCGAATCAACCCCTGTGGGTATGCGGGGCTGGCAATGACCCAGCTGCGTGACCTGGCAGGTCCGATCGAACTCTCCGAGGTCAGGACAAGGCTGCGCGGACAGCTGGTCAAGCACCTCGACTATGCTGAGCAGACGACCCTCACGGGCGGAATCGACTGAATATGACAACAATTGTGCAAGAAGCCGTGCCGAACCCGGTACCCACCCAGGACGCCGCCGCGCGTCCCGCGCCAAAGAAAGTCGAAGCAGGCGTGAAGCTGCGCGGCGCCGAAAAGGTCGCGCGTATCCCGGTCAAGATCATCCCCACCGAAGAGCTGCCGAAGAAGCCTGACTGGATCCGCGTGCGTATCCCGGTTTCCCCGGAAGTCGACCGGATCAAGCAACTGCTGCGCAAGCACAAGCTGCACAGCGTGTGCGAAGAGGCCTCCTGCCCGAACCTGGGCGAGTGCTTCTCCGGTGGCACCGCGACCTTCATGATCATGGGTGACATCTGCACCCGTCGTTGCCCGTTCTGTGACGTCGGCCACGGCCGGCCGAAACCGCTGGATCTCGACGAGCCGAAGAACCTGGCGGTGGCCATTGCCGACCTGCGCCTGAAGTACGTGGTGATCACCTCGGTGGACCGCGACGACCTGCGTGACGGCGGCGCCCAGCATTTTGCCGACTGCATCCGCGAGATTCGCGCCCTGTCGCCTGGCATCCAGCTGGAGACCCTGGTGCCGGACTACCGTGGTCGCATGGACGTCGCCCTGGAAATCACTGCCCAGGAGCCGCCGGATGTGTTCAACCACAACCTCGAGACCGTGCCGCGCCTGTACAAGGCCGCGCGTCCGGGTTCGGACTACGACTGGTCGCTGGACCTGCTGCAGAAGTTCAAGCAGATGGTCCCGCATGTGCCGACCAAGTCAGGCCTGATGCTGGGCCTTGGCGAAACCGACGAAGAAGTCATCGAAGTGATGCACCGCATGCGCGAGCATGACATCGACATGCTGACCCTGGGCCAGTACCTGCAGCCGTCGCGCAATCACCTGCCGGTGCAGCGTTTCGTTCATCCCGACACCTTTGCCTGGTTCGCCGAGGAAGGTTACAAGATGGGCTTCAAGAACGTCGCCTCCGGCCCGCTGGTGCGTTCGTCGTATCACGCCGACCAGCAGGCCCACGAAGCCAAGATCAAGCTCTGAGCCTGGCTGAGTGATCGATGCCGATGCGCGCCGGAAGGCGGCATCGGCATTTTTGTTTCCGGGGTTGTTCCCCGTGGACAGCGGCATGGCCATTATCGAACCTGTCCGGCCCTGTACCTGCAAGGAGTTGCTCGATGAACTGCGTTGAAACCCCGGATTCGTGTCTGCCCGTGGCGCTGCCCCGCAATGCCTGTTTTGCCATCGTCGCCCCGGCAGGCCCGGCTCGGCTGGACGCGCAAAAGGCGAGCCAGTGGTTTGCCAGTCGAGGCTACCGGTGCCGCCTGTTTCCGGGTGTCAGTCAGTCTGAAGGCTACCTGGCCGGGCCCGACCAGCAGCGTCTGGACGACCTGCACGCAGCGTTTGTCGATCCAGGTATCGACGCCATCCTGTGCATGCGCGGCGGCTACGGCAGCATGCGCCTGCTCGACCGGCTCGACTTCGATCTGATTCGCCGGCACCCCAAGCCGCTGATTGGCTACAGCGACATCACTGCCCTGCATACGGCGCTTGTGCGGCACGCCGGGCTCATCACGTTCCACGGTGCCATGCTCAATGCCGATTTGCTTGGCGCCAAGCAGGAGCCGACAGTCGGTTCGCTGTTCGAGCAGTTGGCTGGCAAGAGGGGCGAAGGCGATGTGTTGGCTCATCCCGACGCGTATCCGCTGACCTGCGTGACGCCAGGCATGGCCAGCGGGCGCTTGCTGGGAGGCAATCTGTCGGTGCTGTGCGCGACCCTGGGGACGCCGGGTGAAATCGACAGCCAGGGCTGCATCCTGTTCATCGAGGACGTCAACGAGCCGCTGTACCGCGTGGACAGGCTGCTGACCCAGTTGCGCCTGGCGGGCAAGCTGGAGGGTGTTCGTGGGGTGCTGGTGGGCGATTTTGCCGGTATTACGGTACCGGCCATGACGCCGCTGCTGAAGGACATCTTCGGGCCGTTGGCCGTGCCGGTGCTGGCGGGATGGCGCAGCGGGCATTGTGATCCGAACCTGTGCCTGCCGCTGGGGGCGCGGGTGCGGCTGGACAGCGTGAGGCTGAGCCTGGTGCTGGAGCAGGACCTGTTCAAGGGTTGAGATCGTTGGGGCTGCTTTGCAGCCCTTTCGCGACACAAGGCCGCTCCTACAGGTGAGTCACCCTCTTCTGTGGGAGCGAGCCTGCCCGCGAAGGGCCGCAGCTGGCATTACCGCTGGCGCAAGCTGTCCAGCAGCTTGTGGGTCGGATACCCATCTGCTGGCCAGCCCAGTGCCTGCTGGGCATTGCGGATGGCCTTGCGGGTGTTGGCGCCGATGATGCCGTCAGGGTTGCCAGCCTCATGGCCGCTGGCATTGAGCCGATCCTGCAACTCGATGCGCTCGCTACGGCTCAGCGGCAGATCATCCTTGGGCCAGTTGCCTGCGATGAAGCCCCAGCCGTAGAAGCGGTCTCCCAACAGGCTGACCGCCAGGGCGTAGGACGACGAGTTGTTGTACTTGAGGATCGCCCGGAAGTTATCCAGCACCAGGAACGCCGGGCCGCGAGCCCCGGCGGGCAACAGCAGGGCGGCGGACAGCTGGTTGCTGCCAGCGGGCAACTGGGTACCGGCCGGCAGCTTCACGCCCAGTTGCAGCCATTCGCTGACACTCTTGCGCTGGCTGCCGTCGGCCAGCCAGTAGTCGAAGCCTGCGGGCACCTGGACCTCGAAGCCCCAGGGTTGTCCGCGTTTCCAGCCGGAGCTTTGCAGGTAGTGGGCCGTGGAGGCCAGGGCATCGGCAGTGCTGTTCCAGATGTCGCGGCGACCGTCGCCGTCGAAGTCCACCGCGTGGGTGTTGTAGGTGGTCGGAATGAACTGGGTCTGGCCCATGGCGCCAGCCCAGGAGCCGCGCATGGCCTCGGGTTGGATGTCGCCGTTCTGCAGGATCTGCAGGGCGGCGATCAGTTGGTCCTGGGCGAAGGTCGGGCGACGGCCTTCGTAGGCCAGGGTTGCCAGGGAGCGGATCACCGACTTGTTGCCCTGGAACTGGCCGAAGTTGCTCTCCATGCCCCAGACCGATACCAGCACCTGGCGGTCAACGCCATAGCGCTGCTCGATGCGTGACAGCAGTTCGGCATGCTGTTCGAGCAGCTTCTTGCCGTTGCGCACGCGTAGCGGTGACAGGGCGCCGTCGAGGTATTCCCACACCGGGCGGGTGAATTCAGGTTGGCTGCGATCGGCCTTGATCACGTCCATGTCGGGTGTGACGCCAAGGAATGCACGATCGAAGGTGCTGGCGCTGATGCCGGCCTGCAAGGCCTGTTGGCGGAAGCCTGCCTGCCATTGGGCAAAGGTCTGCAGGGGCTGGATTTCGTTGCTGGTGTCGGGCGTGGTGCCCGGCAGGGTCCCGTTAGGGGCGGGCTGGGCGGGGGGCATCGGCAAGGCATCGGCGGCGGTGGGTTTTTCCGCGCAGGCGACGAGCAGGATGAAGCTGGAGGCTGCGATCAGCTGGCGAGACGGCCAGCGCAGGGACAGACGAAAAGGCATGCACAGATCCAGAATTGCGGTTCAGGTGCCGACCATATCATGACTGGGGCCTTCCTGCCTTCATGCGGCCCAAAAGCAAGAAGCCTCCCAATCTCTCGATTGGAAGGCTTCGCGGCGGTAGCTGCCTTTGCCCTTGTCCGGTCGCTCCTGGCGGCAGCGGAACAGTGGTTGGGCGATGATGGACTTGGCCTTGTTGGGGCCGTGCTTTTTTGGCTTCTTGCTCATGGCGGGTCTCCCGCTGGGTGGGTTTCGCGGCGAACATTAGGCCTGGGGGCGAGACGGAGCCAATTGATTGTATTTATGGCCTGCTGTGAGATTCCTGTGGGAGCGGCCCCTGCTATTCCGGAGGAAGAGCCAGCCTCTGCCCGGCCATCAACAGCGACAGGCGCGACAACCCGGTCCAGGGCGAGCCCTCGGCCTGGCCCTTGATCTGCGCATCGATGCGCTGGGCATCCTGCAGCAATTGCGCCCAACGTTGCGCCGAAAGACGCTGCAGGGCTTTGCTGACCAACGGCCGGCGCTTGTCCCACACAGGCGGGCGTGCCTGGCTGAAGGCCTTGTCCAGCGGCACGCCCTGGCTGAACTGCTGGGCAAGCCCTGCCAGCAGGCGCAATTCGCGGGCCAGGGCCCAGAGAATGACCGGAGGCTCGACGCCCTCGCCGCGCAATCCCTCGAGCATGCGCAGGGCATGGGCCGCCTCGCCGTTGAGGATGGCATCGACCAGGCCGAAGACATCGAAGCGTGCGCTGTCGGCGACGGCGCCCTGCACGGTTTCCACCGTGATCTGGTTGCCCTCGGCCAACAGTTTGAGTTTCTCGATCTCCTGGGCGGCGGCAAGCAGGTTGCCTTCGACCCGTGCCGCGATCAGGTCGACCGCGTCACGCTGGGCAGAGAGCCCCGCCTGGGCCAGGCGCTGGTTGATCCATTGCGGCAGTTGCTGGGCGTCGACCGGCCAGATCTGGATGAACTGGCAATGCTGCCCTTCTATCAATGCCTTGCCCCATTTGGTCTTCTGCGCACTGGCGTCGAGCTTGGGCAGGCTGATCAACAGCAGGGTGTCGTCGGCGGGGTTGGCGCAGTACTCCATCAATGCCGCGGCGCCCTTGTCGCCGGGCTTGCCCGAAGGCAGGCGCAGTTCCAGCAGGCGTCGCTGGGCGAACAATGACAGGCTGGCGCCGGCCTGGAGCAGTGTGCCCCAGTCGAAGTTGGCGTCGGCGCTGAAGACCTGGCGTTCGTCGAAGCCCTGTTGGCGAGCGGCCGTGCGAATCGCGTCGGCGGCTTCCTGGCAGAGCAGCGGGTCGTCGCCGCTGACCACGTAGACCGGGGCCAGGGCACCTTGCAGGTGTTTGTTGAGTTGGGCGGGGGAGAGTTTCATGGTGTGTGCGGGGCACCCTGAGGTGCCCCGTTCGGCCTCGGTCAGTTGGCCGGTACTTCCATCGGAGATTGCTGCGGCGTCTCATCCTGTTGGCGTCGGGCCGCGTCCAGGGCTTGCGCTTCGGCCTTGGCACGCTCATCGGCTTCACGCTGCAGATCGTCGAGCCTGGCTGGGGTCAGCATCTGCAGGCGAACGAGCATGGCCTGGACCAGGTCGCTGCGCATTTCTTTGCGTGCCTGGGTAGCGTCCTGATCGGAGCCAGTGATGTTGTCGCCGTTACGCACGTAGATCTTGCGTACTTCGACCTTGTCGCTGAGCAGCGGGATGTCGTTCAGGCCCAGCATGCTGTAGTTCAGGACGGTGGTGAGTTCATACTCGGTCGAGCGGCTGCCTCCGCCGTAGGAGGCGGCGCGCTGGGTCTCTTGCTCGTTGGTCAGCATCAGGCGATAGGGCGCGCCGGCATGGACGTTGACGCCGTTGCGCTTCAGGGCGTCGCGCAGCTCGGTCACGGTTTCGCCATAGGCGTTGCGTGCGCGCAGGTCCATTTCCTTGAGGCTCAGCTCGGTGGTGCCGGTACCGCGCAGCTGGAAACCGCAGGCACTGAGCAACACGGCCAGGCCCATTACCAGCAGATTGCGTTTGATCATGTTGTAGCTCCCTTGTGGGCCGATTCTGCCCACCCGCGGCATGCGCGGGCGGGCGTTGCCATCAATTGGCGACGATGTTGACCAGCTTGCCCGGTACCACGATGACCTTGCGAATGGTCAGGCCATCGATGAAGCGCAGGACGTTCTCGTTGCTGCGGGCGGCAGCTTCGATCTCTTCACGGCTGGCGCTGGCTGGCATTTCGACCTGGCCACGCAGCTTGCCGTTGACCTGGACCACCAGGGTGATGCTGTCTTGCACCAGGGCACTTTCATCGACACTCGGCCAGGTGGCATCGATCACCGCCTGGGCATGGCCCAGGTGTTTCCACAGCTCGTGGCTGATGTGCGGCGTGATCGGGGCCAGCAGCAAGGTCACGGCCTCCAGGCCTTCCTGTAGCAGGGCGCGGTCCTGCTCGGTGGCTTGCGGGGCTTTTTCCAGCACGTTCATCACGGTCATCACCTGGGCGATGGCGGTGTTGAACTTGTGGTACTGGCCCACGTCGGTGCTGGCTTGCTTGATGGCGGCATGAATGGCGCGGCGGATGGCCTTTTGCGCATCGTCCAGCGCGGCGATTTCCAGCTTGCCCGGCAGACCCTGGCCTACGTGGGCCTGGGCCAGGCGCCAGACGCGACGCAGGAAGCGGCTCGCGCCTTCGACACCGGAGTCGGACCACTCCAGGCTCATGTCGGGCGGCGAGGCGAACATCATGAACAGGCGGCAGGTGTCGGCACCGTAGGCGTCGATCATGGCCTGCGGGTCCACGCCGTTGTTCTTGGACTTGGACATCTTCTCGGTGCCGCCGATTTCAACAGGCAGGCCGTCGGTCTTCAGGCGGGCGCCGATGATCTTGGCCTTGGCATCACGCTCGACCTCGACGTCGGCCGGGTTGAACCAGTCCTTGCCGCCGTTGCTGGCGGTGCGGTAGTAGGTCTCGGCGACGACCATGCCCTGGGTCAGCAGGTTCTTGAACGGTTCGTTGGAGGTGACCAGGCCTTCATCGCGCATCAGCTTGTGGAAGAAGCGCGCGTAAAGCAGGTGCAGGATGGCGTGCTCGATGCCGCCGATGTACTGATCGACCGGCAGCCAGTGGTTGGCAGCCTTCGGGTCGACCATGCCACCTTCGTAGTTCGGCGAGGCGTAGCGTGCGAAGTACCAGGACGACTCGACGAAGGTGTCCATGGTGTCGGTTTCACGCTTGGCCGCGGCGCCGCATTTCGGGCAGCTGCATTCGTAGAACTCGGGCATGCGCGCCAGCGGCGAGCCGGCGCCGTCCGGCACCACGTTCTCGGGCAGGGTGACCGGCAGCTGGTCTTCCGGCACCGGAACGTCGCCGCAGGACGGGCAGTGGATGATCGGGATCGGGCAGCCCCAGTAGCGCTGGCGGCTGATGCCCCAGTCACGCAGGCGGAACTGGGTACGCGACTTGCCCAGCTCCTTGCGGATCAGTGCGGCTTCGATGGCGTCGAAGGCGCCCTGGAAGTCCAGGCCGTCGAATTCGCCGGAGTTGATCAGCTGGCCGTGCTCGCCGTAGGCGGCCAGCCACTCGCTGCCGACGTCATCGCCGGCGCTGGTGCGCACCACTGCCTTGACCGGCAGGTTGTACTTGTGGGCGAACTCGAAGTCGCGCTCGTCGTGGGCCGGGACGGCCATCACGGCGCCATCGCCGTAATGCATCAGCACGTAGTTGGCGACCCAGACCGGCAGTTTCTGGCCGGTCAGCGGGTGCTCGACGAACAGGGAAGTAGGCATGCCCTTCTTCTCCTGGGTGGCCATGTCGGCCTCGGCAACGCTGCCGCTCTTGCATTCGTCGATGAACGCCTGCAGTACCGGGTTGCCCTGGGCGGCCTGGGTGGCCAGCGGGTGTTCGGCGGCGACGGCGACGTAGGTCGCGCCCATCAGGGTGTCCGGACGGGTGGTGAAGACCTTCAGGGCGCCTGCGTGGCCGATGCTCGCCTGGTCGTACGGGAACTGCACTTCCATGCCGCGGGACTTGCCGATCCAGTTGCGCTGCATGGTCTTGACCTGCTCAGGCCAGCCCGGCAGCTCGTCGAGGCTTTCCAGCAGCTCGTCGGCGTAGTCGGTGATGCGGAAGTAGTACATCGGGATTTCGCGCTTCTCGATCAGCGCGCCCGAACGCCAGCCGCGGCCGTCGATGACCTGCTCGTTGGCCAGTACGGTCTGGTCGGCAGGGTCCCAGTTGACGGTGCCGTTCTTGCGGTAGATGACGCCTTTTTCGAACAGGCGGGTGAACAGCCACTGTTCCCAGCGGTAGTAGTCCGGCTTGCAGGTGGTGACTTCACGCGACCAGTCGATCGCCAGGCCCAGGCTCTTGAGCTGGGACTTCATGTAGTCGATGTTCTCGTAGGTCCACTTGGCGGGGGCGACGTTGTTCTTCATCGCGGCGTTTTCCGCCGGCATGCCGAAGGCGTCCCAGCCCATCGGTTGCAGGACGTTCTTGCCCAGCATGCGCTGGTAACGGGCGATCACGTCACCGATGGTGTAGTTACGCACGTGACCCATGTGTAGCTTGCCGCTCGGGTACGGGAACATCGACAGGCAGTAGTAGGTGTCCTTGCCTGGCTGTTCGGTGACAGCGAACGATTGTTGCTCGTCCCAGAAGGTCTGGGCGGCGGCTTCTATATCACGGGGCGTGTATTGTTCGTGCATGGCTACTTTGTGCTGAGAGAGATAAGGACCCTGTTTCCAGGCAGCGCAACCTCGCTGCGTCCGGCACTGCGGTGTCGTTGGAGTGAACGCCGTAGCATACATGAGCGCCGCGCATCGTGGGAAACCTTGAATGCGGCGCTCGGGCCGTTGGTCGCGGCACCGGGCTGCTTTCCAGAGTGACGCTAAGCTCATCTTTGGGGGAGATATTCTTATCTTCGATGAGGTGAACGGATGGGAGAGTCGCAGCTGCCTGCAATCAAACCGGAGCTATACGAACGCTTGATCGACCGCCTGGGCCTGGCTCTCGAAGTGGCCAGGACCTCCGTGCGATTACGCGACGAGATGCCAGCTGAACTGGAATTGCGTGGGTTGAGCCACGCCGAGTTCGAAGTGATCAAAGCCTACCTGGAAACCCTCCCGGAGGGCCGTTTCGCCAGCGCCGGAGCTTACCAGCAACCGGAGCCGACTTCGGCGAAGATCGTCTGGCTCAAGGACAAGAAACGCCACGCCACCACGGCGAGATCCCGGACGCTGTCACGCTAGCCGTTCTGGATTCCAGGCGCAGACCGTCGTGCGCCGGTACTTACCTAAACTGCTCATGATCGGCGCCGGACGCGCACTTGTTGCCCGGCGTCGATCCTCTTAGGCTGCACACCTTTCCAGGAGGTGCATGCATGCCGCTTCGCTATTTCATCAAACAATGGTTGCTGCCCCCTGGCGTGCTCTTTCTGCTTTTGCTGGCGGCCTGGTGGCTGCGTAGGCGGCGTCCGCGTGTGGCGGCGGTGTGTTTCGCCCTGGGTTTGGGTGGCTTGTGGCTGATGAGCCTGCCGTGGGTGGTGGAGCAGGCGGCCCGGCAACTGGAGACCGAGGCGCCACTGCCGCAGGAACAATGGTCGGCCCTGGCCGGGCGTGCCGATGCCATCGTGGTGCTCGGCGCCGGGCGTGAGCGTGGCGATCCGGCCTGGGGCGGGCAGGACCAGCCGTCCGGCACGGCGCTGGAGCGCATGCGCTTTGCCGCGCAATTGGCCAAGGCCTCAGGCTTGCCGGTGCTGACCAGTGGTGGCTTGCACTATGGAACCCCGCCAAGCGAGGCGCAGCTGATGGCCGATCGCCTGCAGGCCGACTTCGGGGTCGCTGTGCGTTGGAAGGAAGAGGCCAGCCGCACCACCTGGGAAAACGCTCTGCTCAGTGCGCAACTGCTGCAGCCTCAGGGTATTCGTCGGGTAGTGGTCGTGACCCAGGCCTGGCACATGCAGCGCTCGCGCTGGAGTTTCGAGCAGGCGGGCTTCGAGGTGGTGCCAGCGCCGGTGGGCTTCCTGGGCATAGACCATGGGCAGCCATTTGCCGGGTTGCTACCTGATAGCCGGGCGATGTGGCGCAGCGGGCAACTGCTCAACGAGGCGGTGGGGTTGGTGGGGTATCGGTTGTTCTACTGAGGGTTGTGTTGACCTCTTCGCGGGCAAGCCCGCTCCCAGGTGCAGCGGTGTTATTGAAAGCACCGAGATCATGTGGGAGCGGGCTTGCCCGCGAAAGGGAGGACGCTGTTAAACGGTCTTGGCGATCCGGCTTGCCAGCAGCGCCCAGCCCAGCAGCAGTGCGCAGACGATCGCCAACGGCCAGGAGCGCCACTGCAGGTACGGCGTCAGTTGCTGCATCGGTACCACGTCCCCGTAGAGGATCGCCTGCTGGAACTGCGGGATCTGCACGGTGATCTTGCCGAACGGGTCGATCAATGCGGTCACGCCGTTGTTGGTGGCGCGGATCATCCAGCGTCCAGCCTCCAGGGCGCGCATCTGGGCCATCTGCAGGTGTTGCAGGGGGCCTATGGAGGTGCCGAACCAGGTGTCGTTGCTGATGGTCAGCAGCAGGTCGCTGCGGGCGGCCAGGCCAGCGGCGAACTCGGGGTAGACCACCTCGTAGCAGATGAACGGTGCAATCTGATAGCCCTTGGCTTGCAGCAGTGGCTGCTCCGACGGGCCGCGGGCAAAGTCCGACATCGGCAGGTTGAAGAACTCGATCAGGCCACGGAGCATGTCCTGCAAGGGTACGTACTCACCGAACGGTACCAGTTTCTGCTTGAGGTAGGTGCCGTCGCCTTCGCCGGTCACGGTGACGCCGTTGTAGTAGCGGCGCTGCTGATGCACGACTTCACGCACCGGCACGCCGGTGATCAGTGCCGAATGCCGGTCGGCGGCAAAGCGGCCCATGACGTCGATGTAGCCTTGGGCCTGGTCCTTGAGCACCGGTACTGCGGTTTCCGGCCAGACCAGCAGGTCCACGGGCTTCGAGCTGAAGCTCATGTCACGATAAAGCGTCAGTTGCGCCTCGATGTGCGCCGGATCCCATTTCAGGTCCTGCTCGACATTGCCCTGCAGGGCGGCGACCTTCAATGGGTCGCCAGACGGTTTGGTCCAGGCGTGGCCCTTCAGGCCCATGCCGATGATCCACGGCGCCAGCAGCAGTGCCGCCCCCGCCGCGAGGAACGATGGGCGCGCGCGCAGGCGATGCAGGTTGCACAGCAGGGCGGCGCTCAGGGCCAGGACAAAGGAGATCAGCCATACGCCACCCAGCGGGGCCAGGCCTGCCAGTGGGCCATCGAGTTGGCTGTAGCCGGCGTACAACCAGGGGAAACCGGTCAGGAACCAGCCGCGGAAGGCTTCTTGCAGCAGCCACAGGGCAGCGAAGCACAGGGCATCGGCCAGGGGCGCCTCGTTGCGCCGCAGCCAGCGTGCCCATAGCCAGGTGGGCAGGGCGAAGAACCAGGCGAGGGCGGCGAAGAACGCCAACAGCAGCATGATTGCTAGCAGCGGCGAGGCACCGCCGTAGGTCGTCATGCTGACGTAGATCCACCAGGTGCCGGCCCCATACAGGCCGAAGCCGAACCACCAGCCTCGCCACATGGCCTGGCGCGGGCTGAGCTTACGCAGGCCGAGGTAGAGCAGGGCGATCGACAGCAGTGCCAGCGGCCAGATGTCGAACGGCGCCAGGGCCAGGAGGGTCGATGCGCCGGCCGCCAGGGCCAGCAGGTTACCGGGCCAGCCGGGGCGGGTGATCCAACGCATGTTTGTCCTTAACGGGTGATCGGTGTCAGGCGCAGCAAGTGTATCCGTCGGCTGTCGGCGTTGAGAATACGGAACTTGTAGGCGCCGATCTCGGTGGTCTCGTTGCGTTTGGGCAGATGGCCGAAGGCACTCATCACCAGGCCGCCGACGGTGTCGAACTCATCGTCGGAGAACTCGCAGTCGAAGAACTCGTTGAAGTTCTCGATCGGGGTCAGGGCCTTGATCAGGAAGTCACCGCTGGGCAGCGGCTTGATGTAGCTGTCTTCCTCGACGTCATGCTCGTCCTCGATGTCGCCGACGATCTGCTCCAGCACGTCCTCGATGGTCACCAGGCCCGCCACGCCGCCGTACTCGTCGATGACGATGGCCATGTGGTTGTGGTTGGCGCGGAACTCGCGC
>Ga0153917_1000345_pt1 | contig 34241 bp, 32 predicted proteins | sample TSFL001MetaG_FD_104695 | JGI IMG/M metagenome (GOLD analysis project Ga0153917, IMG submission 104695) | Attine ant fungus gardens microbial communities from Florida, USA - TSFL001 MetaG | ecosystem: Host-associated > Fungi > Mycelium > Unclassified | place: USA: Florida, Paynes Creek Historic... | reverse complement strand
GCGTCCTATTCGATCTATCTCTGGCACACCTTCGCAATCTCGGTCGTCGCGAAAATCGGGGCGAAGGCCGCCCTGCCACCATCGCTCGTGCTCCTCCTGTCGGCCTGCGCCGGCGTCGCCGCCGGGCTCTGCGCCTACCGTCTGGTGGAGCGGCCGCTCCTGCGGGCGAAGGCGCCGCCCCGGCCCGTGCCCGCATCCCTCGAAACGCCGTCGTGACGCGTTTCAGAGGAACAGGTGGACGATCAGCGAGGTCAGCACGGCGTTGAGCCCCATGGCGATCCCTGAGATCAGCCCCGCCACCGGATCCACCGAATAGGCCCGCGCGGTGCCGATGCCGTGCGAGGTGAGCCCCACGGCAAAGCCGCGCGCGCTGTAGTCCCTGATGCGCATGGCGTTCATCATCGGCGTCACGATGATGGCGCCGCAGATGCCGGTGAGCACGACGACGGCAGCCGTCAGCGCCGGATCGCCCTTGAGGCCGGAGGAGATCGCCATGGCGACCGCCGCGGTGGTGGATTTCGGTGCGAGCGAGGCGACGACGGCCGGCGTGAAGCCGAAAAGATGGCTGAGGAAGACCGTCGAGCCCACCGCCGTCAGGCTGCCCATGAAGAGGGCGGCGAGCAGCGGCACGAGGTTGCTCTTGACCAGCGAAAGCTTCTCGTAGAGCGGGATGCCGAGCGCGACCGTCGCCGGCCCCATGAGGAAGTGGATGAACTGCGCGCCCTCGAAATAGGTGCCGTAGTCGATCCCGGCGACCAGCAGCACGATCGCGATGACGGCGATGGACAGCATGATCGGGTTCAGCAGCGGGTTGCCCGGGCTGAGGCCGGCAATGCCGTTCGCCGCCAGCCAGACGACCAGCGTGCCGGCGAGCCAGAGCAGCGGTGATGTAGCGAGATAGACCCAGAGCCCGTCAGTCATGGCCATATCCCCCGGCCAGCCTTTTGACGAGGATGAAGACCCAGACCGTCACCGCCAGCGTGATCACGGTCGACAACAGCACGATGGCGAGCAGGGCGAAGCCGCGGTCGCGGATGAGGTCGAGATGCTGGATGATGCCGACGCCGGCCGGCACGAAGAGGATGCCGAGATTGGCGAGGATCGCCCTGGACGTGTCGACGGTCTGCCGGTGGGCAGGTTCCAGGAACGTCATGCCCCCGGTCAGCGTCAGCACCACGGCGACCATCGCCATGCCGATGACGGGGCCGGGCACGAAGCCGCCGAGGAAATAGGCGGATATTTCGCCAATCAACTGAAAAACAAGCAGGATCGTAATTCCGACGAGCATGGGCGCAACTCCGGAGCCCGCGCTTGACACGGGCGTTCAAACCATTTGTCCTCGTTCCAGGCGAACCGCGACGGTGCGCCTGCGGAGAGGATTAAATGGGTTCGGCCGTTAAATCCATGGCCGCATCGGGCCTTGCGGCCCACGGTTCATTTCGGGAGTTCGCCATGTCGCAGTTCATCAACCGGCGCGAAGACGTCGTCACCGAGGCCATCGACGGGGCGCTTGCGCTTTCCGGCGGCACGCTTGCCCGCCTCGACGGCTATCCGCATATCCGCGTGGTGCTGCGCAGTGATTGGGACAGGTCGAAGGTAGCGGTCGTCTCCGGCGGCGGCTCGGGCCACGAGCCGGCCCATGCCGGCTTCGTCGGGCGCGGCATGCTGACGGCCGCTGTCTGCGGCGACGTCTTCGCCTCGCCGAGCGTCGATGCGGTGCTCGCCGGCATCCTTGCCGTGACGGGACCGGCCGGCTGCCTGCTGATCGTCAAGAACTATACCGGAGACCGCCTGAACTTCGGCCTTGCCGCCGAGCGGGCGCGGGCGCAGGGGCTCGACGTCGCCATGGTCATCGTCGACGACGATATCGCCCTGCCGGACCTGCCGCAGGCGCGCGGCGTCGCCGGCACGCTCTTCGTACACAAGATCGCCGGGGCGCTCGCCGAACGCGGGGCAGACCTCGAGAGCGTCGCGGCGGCGGCACGGCGGGTCGCCGCGGCAACGCGCACCATCGGCCTGTCGCTCGGCACCTGCCGGGTGCCGGGTTCGCCGCGCGAGGCGCGCATTCCCGAAGGCAAGGCGGAGCTCGGCCTCGGCATCCATGGCGAGCCGGGCGTGGAGCAGATCGATTTTGCCGGCGCGCGCGGCGCCGTCGCGGTCATGGCGGAGCGCCTTGCCGCCGCGATGGGCGAGGGGCCGCATGTGGCGCTGATCAACAATCTCGGCGGCACCTCCGTCCTCGAAATGTCGGTGCTGGCGCATGACCTTCTCGCTTCCCCGCTCGGCGCGCGCATCGCGCATGTGGTCGGTCCCGCGCCGCTGATGACCTCGCTCGACATGCAGGGTTTCTCCCTCTCCGTCTTCTCGGCGGATGCAGCTGAGTTCGAGCTCCTGAAGGCGCCGGTCGCGATGCCGGCGTGGCCGGGCCTTTGCGAGGTGCGGCCGGTCGCTGTCGTAGCCCTGCCGGCGGGCCTTGCGCCGGTTGTCCCGGCGCCGTCCGAGGATGCGGTCACACGCGCCTTCCTCGTCGGCTGCTGCAACGCGCTGATCGCCGCCGAGCAAGACCTCAATACGCTCGACGCCAAGTCCGGCGATGGCGACACGGGATCGACGCTGGCGGGCGCCGCCCGCGCGCTGATAGCGGCCGTGGATCGCCTGCCGCTGGCGGACGAGAGTCGGCTTCTGCGCGCTATCGGGCAGGAACTCGGCCAGACGATGGGCGGATCCTCCGGCGTGCTGCTGGCGATCTTCTTCGCCTCGGCCGGCGATGCGGCTTCGGGCGGCGCCTCACTGCATGGTGCACTTCGCGCCGGGCTTTCGCGCATGCAGGAAGTGGGCGGCGCGCGGATCGGCGACCGCACGATGGTGGATGCGCTTTCCCCGGCGCTGGATGCGCTGGACGCCGGCCTGCCCGCCGCTGCGGCCGCGGCGCGCAAGGGGGCGGATTTCACTGCGACGCTGACGCGGGCGAAAGCCGGCCGCGCGACCTATATCAACGCCCGGCAGCTCGAAGGCCATGTCGATCCCGGCGCGGAGGCCGTCGCCCGCCTCTTCGCGCATCTTGCCGGCTGACCTGTCGTTTCAGTCTCCCGCCGAGGCGGCGGCGAAGACGGCGCGCTGGGCCTCGAAGGCGCGTTGGTAGGCCGGGCGCGCCTGGCCCCGGGCGAGATAGGAGGCAAGGTTCGGGTAGTCGTCCAGAATGTCCGACCAGGCGAGCCGCATCAGCACGGAGACCATCAGGAGATCCCCCGCGCTGAAGGCGCCTTCGAGCCAGTCGGCTTCGCCGAGCCATGCGGAAAGTTGACGGAGCCGGGTGCGCACGCGTCCTTCGAGAACGGCGCGGTGTTCCGGGTGCCACGTCTTGCCGCGCTCCTCGCGCACGGCGGTCTCCAGTTCGACGATCGGCGGCTCCATCGTGTTCAGCGCGGCGAATACCCAGGTGATGGCGCGCGCCCGGGCCTTCGCCTCGCGGGGCAGCAGGCCGGCATGGCGTTCGGCGATATGGAAGACGATCGAGCCGGTTTCGAAGAGCGAAAGCCCATCCTCCTCGTAGGTCGGGATCTGCCCGAAGGGGTGAAGGGCGAGATGGCCGGGCTGCTTCATCGCCTCGAAGGAAAGCAGGCGGACATCGTAAGGCTGGCCGACCTCCTCCAGCGCCCAGCGGACGCGCATGTCGCGGGCGAGCCCCCTGCCGCGGTCGGGGGATCGTTCGAAGGCTGTGATGGTGATCGTCATCGGTGTTCTCCCTGGCTTGTGCATGGAAGACGGATGGCGGGGCGGGATTCCGACAGGCCGCCCGCGAAATCCGAACTAGTTCAGCCTGTGGCGGAACATCCACGCGGCGATCGGCATGGTGACGGCGGCGATGGCGACGAGGGCGAGCATGTCGGGCAGGAGGTCCGTGAAGCGGCCGCCTTCGAGATAGACGGCGCGGGTGATGCGGATCGCGTAGGTCAGCGGGTTGATGACGGTCACGTATTGCAGGACCGCGGGCATGTTCTCGGTCGGCGACATCAGGCCCGAGAGCAGCATGAAGGGCATCAGGAAGACGAAGGCGAGGATCATCGCCTGTTGCATGTTGCCGGCAAGCGAGGAGAGGAAGAGGCCGAAGCCGATGGCGGCGGCAAGGAACAGCGCAAGGCCCGCATAGAGCGTGAGGAAGGAGCCCGCGAAGGGAATACGGAACCAGAAGAGCGCGACGAGCAGGATCACCGAGGCCTGCGTGATGCCGACGAGCATGGAGGGCACGGCCTTGCCGATCATGATCTCGGTCGGCGTGAAGGGCGCCACCAGAAGCTGGTCGAAGGTGCCTTCCTCGCGCTCGCGGGCAACCGACATGGCGGTCAGCATCATCGTCATCATCATGGTGATCGTGCCGATCAGCGAGGGGATCATGCTCCAGCGGGTTTCCAGTTGCGGATTGAACCAGGCGCGCGTCGAGACCTTCACCCCGGCGGCCGCGCCGCCTTTCTCCGAAAGCCAGGCGGCGGCGAAATCGCCGATGATGGCATTGGCATAGCCCTCGGCGATGCCGCTGGTGTTGGAGTTGCGGCCGTCCGCGATCACCTGGACGGGAGCCGGTGCGCCGGCCTCGAGATCCCGCTCGAAGCCGTTGCCGACGACGACGACGACCAGCGCGCGCCGCGCGTCGAGGAGGGGGACGGCCTGATCGATCTGCGCGAACGTGCCCTGGCGCTGGAAGATGCCGGAGCCCTCCAGCTTCGCGACGAGCGTCACCGAGGCGGCGCTGCGGTCCTGGTCGACGAGGACATAGGGCACGCTGTTGAGGTCGTAGGTCGCGGCATAGCCGAAGATCAGGCATTGCAGGATCGGCGGCAGGAAGAGGCTCGCCCGGCTCTTCGGGTCCTTCAGGATGACGAGCAGTTCCTTGCGGATGAGCGTCAGGATGCGCAGGAGGGACATCGGCATCAGGCGATCCTCTTGCGGGTGAGGCGCACCGAAAGCGTCAGCAGCGCCGCCGCCATGCCGGCGAGCACGGCGGCGTTGGGCAGGATGACGCTCCAGTTGTTGCCGGAAAGGAAAAGGGTCTGCAGCAGGGTCACGAAGTAGCGGGCCGGAAAGATGTAGGTGATCATCTGGACGATCCAGGGCATGCTGCGCGGATCGTACATGAAGCCGGAGAGCATCATGGCCGGCAGGAAGGTGAGCAGCACCGTCACCTGGCTGGCGACGAACTGGCTCCTGGTCGCCGAGGAGATGACGAGGCCGAGCCCCAGCGCGACGAGCAGGTAGAGCATCGACACGATTGTGAGGATGACGAGCGAGCCGCGCAGCGGCACGCCGAACAGCAGCTTGCTGCCGACGACGCAGAGCGCAAGGCCGATCAGCCCGAGGGCGAAATAGGGCACGGTCTTGCCGAGCAGGATCTCGGCCGGGCGCACCGGCGTCACGAACAGCGCCTCGAAGGTGCCGCGCTCCCATTCGCGGGCCATCACCAGCGCGGTGAGGAGGGCGCCGATCAGCGTCATCACCAGCACGATCAGCCCGGGTACGAGGAAATAGCTGCTGTCGTTGGCCTCGTTGAACCAGAGGCGCGGCTCGACCGTGACGCCGCCTGCCGCCGTGCCGTTGCGCCCGGCCTCCTTGGCCGCCCAGACGGCGACCGCGCCCTGCGCGTAGCCGAGTGAGATGCGCGCCGTGTTGGCATCCGCGCCGTTGATGATGACCTGCACCTCGGCGGTGCCGAGATCGATGCTGCGGGCGAAATCGGCGGGGATGCGCACGATGGCCCGCACCTCGGCGCTCATCAGCATCTTCTCGGCCTCGTTCATCGTGCGCACGCTGCGGGTAGAGAAGTAGGGCGAGAGCTCGAAGGCGGCGGCAACGCCCCGCGCCGGGGCGGAGCTTTCCTCCATGAGGAGCGCGACGGGCACGTTGCGGACATCGAGATTGATGCCGTAGCCGAAGAGGATAAGCAGCGTGACGGGCATGACGATGCCGATCGCGATGCTGCTGAAATCGCGCAGGAGCTGGCGCGTTTCCTTGCGGATCAGGGCCCGCGTCCGCCGCAGCAGGCCCGCAAGGCCGCCGGCCATGGAGCGGGACGCGCTCATGCGGCCTTCTCCGTGCGCTTGCGGCGTTCCCGCTCGACGATGGCGATGAAGGCATCCTCCATGCTGGGCGCGGCGCCGGCTGTGGTGCCGGCCTGCTCGCGGATGTCGACCGGCGTTCCCTCCGCAAGATTGCGGCCGGCATCGAGGATGATCACCCGGTCGCAATATTCCGCCTCCTCCATGAAATGCGTGGTGACGATGACGGTCACGCCCTGTTCGGAAAGCGCGGTGATCCGGCCCCAGAACTGGCGGCGGGCGAGCGGATCGGCCCCGCTCGTTGCCTCGTCGAGAAACAGGATGTCGGGCTCGTGCAGAAGCGCGGCGGCGAGCGCAAGACGCTGCTTGAAGCCGCCGGGAAGCTGCCCGCTCGGCAGGTCGCGGAAGCGGTCGAGATCGAAGGCCGCCTTCAGCGTGGCGATCCTCTCCTTCTTGTGGCCGCCCCTCAGCCCGTAGGCGCTGGCGAAGAATTCGAGGTTCTCGTCGACCGTCAGCTGGCCGTAGAGCGAGAATTTCTGGGCGACATAGCCGAGGCGCTCGCGCGCCTTCGCGCCGGCCTTGAGAAGATCGGCGCCGGCGACCTGCAACGCGCCGGAGGTGGCGGGCAGGAGGCCGCAGAGCATGCGGAAGGTCGTGCTCTTGCCCGCGCCGTTCGGTCCGAGAAGGCCGTAGACCTCGCCGCGCCGCACGCTGAAGCTGACATGGTCGACGGCGGTGAAATCGCCGAACATCCGCACGAGATCGCGCACCTCGACGACCTTTTCGCCGGCCGGCTGCCCGGAGCCCGCCGCGAGCGCCGCCTGGTCCACATGCTCCCGCTCCCCCGCGACGCGGTCGAACAGCATCATGAAGGCATCCTCGAAGCGGGCTTCGGTCGGCTCCGTTTCGAGGGACAGCCCTTCGAGCGCCAGCGGTTCCTCCATCTGCTCGCGCCGGCGCACCACGCGGACGCGGCCCGCTTCCGGCACGGCATCGACGACGCCGGGAAGCGCGAAGAGGCGCGCCTGCAACGAGCGGGCCGGCACGCCGTCCGGCCCCCGGACGAGAAAGCAGCAGCCCTCCGCCTTCGCCGTGATTTCGGCCGGTGGGCCTTCGTCGAGGATCTTTCCCGCATGCATCAGCACGGCATGCTCGCAGCGCTCCGCCTCATCGAGATAGGAGGTGGCGACGACGACGGAGAGGCCATCCTCCCGGATCAGCTTGAACACGATCTCCCAGAGCTCGCGCCGCGACAGCGGGTCGACGCCGACCGTCGGCTCGTCCAGCAGCAGCAGTTCGGGCGCGCGCACCAGCGTGCAGGCAAGGCCGAGCTTCTGCTTCATGCCGCCGGAAAGCTTGCCGGCCGGCCGCGCCTTGAAAGGGCCGAGCTGCGTCATCTCGAAGAGGCGGGGATAGATCGTCCGGCGCTCCGCATGGGAAACGCCGTGCAGGTCTGCATAGAGGTCGAGGTTTTCCTGCACGCTGAGGTCTTCGTAAAGGCCGAAGCGCTGCGGCATGTAGCCGATCCTGTCTTGCACGGCCTGCGGGGCGGCGGTCACGTCGAGGCCGACGACCTCCAGGCTCCCGCCGTCCGGGGCGATCAGCCCGCTTGCAAGCCGCAGAAGCGTGGTCTTGCCCGCGCCGTCGGGGCCGACAAGCGCCGTCAGCGTGCCCTTGCGGATCGCAAGCGAGATGCCGTCAAGCGCCTCCACGGTCTCCTTCGTTTCCCGCTGGAAGCGCTTGCGGAGGTCATGCGCGGCGAGACAGAGCGGACGATCCTGCATGGCGGCTCATCCTTCCTTCCCTGGCCGGACAGTGGCGGGCATGCCGAGGCGCAATACGTTGTCGGGGTCGTCGACGAAGACGCGCACCTCATAGACGAGGCTTGTGCGCAGTTCCTCGGTCTGCACGGTCTTGGGCGTGAATTCCGCCACCGAGGAGATGAAGCCGATCCAGCCCGGGATCGTATGGCCGGGCAGGGAATCGACCAGGACCTGCGCCTTCATGCCGGGCCTGATCCGGCCGAGCTGCATGTCCGAGACATAGGCGCGCACCCATTTCGGGCTGTTGGTGGCCAGCGAGAAGGCGGCGCGCGTCGGCGAGGCCATCTCGCCCGGCTCGATCAGCCGGGAGCGCACGGTCGCATCGGCCGGGGCCTTGAGGTCGGCATCGTCGAGCTCCGCCTTCAGGAACGCGACCTGCGCCTCGGCGGCCCGCAACTGGGCAGCCGCCTGCTGGATGTCCTCGGCGCGCGTGCCGGCGACAAGGAGGTCGAGCGCCTTGCGGCTGGCATCCACCTTCGCCTCCGCCACCGCCGCGGCGGAGCGGGCATTGTCGAGCGCCTGCTGGCTGACGGCGGCGCGGGGAACGAGCGCGCTCTGGCGCTCCAGTTGCAGGCGGGCATTGGCCGCTTCCGCCTCGGCGGCGGCGAGATTGGCGCGCGCCTGCGCGATCTCCTCCGGCCGGTTACCGTTCTTGAGGCGGGTCAGGTTCGCCTGCTGGGCCTCGACCTGCGCCACGGCCTGGTCGATCTGCGGACGGATCCTGCCGGTGTCGAGCCGGGCGATGACCTCGCCCTTCTTCACGGCCGCGCCTTCCTCGACGAGCACCTCGGCGACCGGCCCGTTGCCGTTGAAGGCGAGCGTCACCTGGCGGAAATCGACATTGCCGTAAAGGACGAGTTCGGCCGGGCCGCTGTCGCGGTGCCGGTACCACCAGGCGCCGGCGGCAAGGGCCGCGAGAAGGAGGATGATGAGGAGGATGCGCTTCATGCCGGTTCGACTCCGCGGGTGCTCCTGGGGCGAGCCTTTCCAGCTAAGGACGATCGGAAGGGATTGTCAAATCCAAATTTGAAATCTAGATTTGAATTCTGAAAGGGGAAGCGACATGACGCGAGGCGCAAGACGATCGTCTGTCTCCGGCCCGCGGCCGGATGGCGCCGCTACGCGCGCGAGCCTGCTGGAGGCCGCCGGGCCGGTCTTCGCCGAACACGGCTTCGACCGGGCGACCGCCAAGGAGATCGCGCTCCGCGCCGGGGCAAATGCGGCGGCGGTCAACTATCATTTCGGCGGCATCGCGCCGCTCTATGCCGAAGTGCTCGCCGAGGCGCATCGCCGCCTCGTCAACTATCAGGCGCTGGCGCGCGCCGCCTCGGTCGACACGGACCCCAAGGACAGGCTGCGGCGCCTGATCGGCCTCCTCGTGCGCGTGGTGCGCTCGCAGGGCGATGCCTCCTGGCCGGCCAGGCTGATCGCGCGCGAGCTCGTCTCCCCGACGCCGCATTTCGAAAGGCTGCGGCGCGAGGAGCTGGAGCCGAAAAAGGCGCTGGTCTTCGGCGTCATCGCCGAGATCATGGGCGTTTCCACCGATCATCCTCTCGTCGCCCAGGCCGCCCTTTCCATCATGGCGCCCTGCTTCATGCTGCTGATCGCCGAAAGGCGCCTCTCGGAAGTGATGCCCCCGCTCGGCCGCGGCCATGTCAGCAACGAGCGGCTCGCCGCCCGCCTGGCGGCCTTCGCGCTCGGCGGCATCGCGCAGCTCGCGTCGGGCGAAGACGAAGCTTGAGGGCATTGCCAACACGGTGGCCGACCTGCTTTAGGTGCTGCTCGATTCCGGTGCGTTAGCGCCGTGCACTGAAGGAGGACTTCTCCATGATCGTTTCCGAATACACCATTCCCGGCCTCCATGTGTGCGACCATGTCGTGACGGTGCCGCTCGACTGGTCGAAGCCCGCGGGCGAGACCATCGAGCTCTTCGCCCGCGAGGTGGTCGATCCGGCCCGCAAGGACGAGACGCTGCCGCTCCTCTGCTTCCTGCAGGGCGGGCCGGGCGGCAAGTCGCCGCGCCCGACGAAGGGCAGCCCCTCCTGGCTCGCCAGGGCGCTGAAGACGCATCGCATCATCTTGCCGGACCAGCGCGGCACCGGCCGGTCCACCCCGGTCGACGCGGCGACCATCGCCGGCTTCGACGGCGAGGCGGGCGCCGACTATCTCGCCTGCTTCCGCGCCGATTCCATCGTCGACGACCTCGAACATCTCAGGAAGACCGTTTTCGGCGGCGAGCGCTGGCAGACGCTCGGCCAGAGCTATGGCGGCTTCCTGACGCTGACCTATCTCAGCCGTGCGCCTGAAGGCCTTTCGGCCTGCTATGTCGCCGGCGGCATTCCGAGCCTCGATCCTTCCGCCGAGACGGTCTATCGCCACACCTATCCGCGCGTGCGCGCCAAGAACGATTTGTTCTACAAGCGCTATCCGGGCGATCGGGCACTCGTTTCCCGCATCGCCGATTTCATCGAGGCCAATCCGGTGATGCTGCCCGATGGCGACCGCCTCTCGGTGCGCCGCTTCCAGAGCCTCGGCCTCGACCTTGGCATGGGGCCGGGCCATGAGAACATCCACTGGCTGCTCGACGAGGCCTTCGTGGCGCCGGATCGCCTGTCCGACCAGTTCCTCGGCTCGGTGATGCATCAGACCGCCTATAGCGGCAATCCGCTTTTCGCCGCGATCCACGAGGCGATCTACGGACAGGGCGAGGGGGCGACCGGCTGGGCGGCCGAGCGGCTGCTCGGCGAATTCCCGGAATTCGATGCCAGGGCGCGGCCGCTCCTCTTCACCGGCGAGATGATCTATCCGTGGATGTTCGAGGAGATCGCGCTGCTGAAGCCCTTCCGCGCTGCCGCCGAGGCGCTTGCCCGGCGCCCGCGCCACAGCCGCCTCTACGACAGGGCCCGCCTGGCCGAGAACGCCGTGCCTGTCTCGGCGGTCGTCTACCATGACGACATGTATGTCGATGTCGGCCTCTCGCTGGAGACCGCCCGCGCCGTCGGCAACGTGGATGTCTGGATCACCAACGAATTCGAACATGACGGCATCCGCCAGTCGGCTTCCGTCTTCGAACGGCTCGTCACGATGGTGGCGGAAAAGGGCGGCCCGCTGAAGGCGGGCCGTTAACCGGTCCGATCAGAGGAAGGGTGAAAGGGCGGCCGGGATGCCGAGAACGATGACGAGGCTGAGAAGGACGGCGGTCGCAAGTTTCAGGCGATTGCGTTTGCGCGTCGTTTCACCGGTCCAGTCATAGGCCATGGTCGTCCCCTCATAGGCATGCGATCCGCACGTGAATCTGCGGAAACGCAAATCTGCCTCGCTCGCCGGCACAAGGCAAGTCTCCTGTCCTTCGGCAAGGGAATGGTGAGGACCCGGGAGCGCCTCGTATCGCTCGACCGGGTCCCTGCGTGACCGATGCGGCTTGGGCATCACATCGGGCCGCGCAGCTTGTAGGAAAGGAACGGACGGCGCCCTGCTTTCCACGCGTTCACGGCAGCGGGCATGGGCTTCCTTGAGGATGAGGCGGGCGCGATAGGCGCTGAGCGGCGCGGGCTCGTCGGCAAGCCGGTGTGCCTCGATCTGCCTGTCGATATCGCGTATCGCGCGGGCGAGACGGTCGGCGGGCGCGTGGTCCCGGAAGGGGCGACGGAGGCGCTGGTGGGGCATGGTCATTCCTCGAATCGGGCTCCATCATGGAGCGGCGCCAAGGTACCGCCTCGTCCGGTCGATCCCACCTACCGGCGATTGCGAGCGGCGCATTGGTATGCGGCCCGTAAATCGGCAGGGAAAGATTTTAATCGAATTTTCATCATCTGCGTTGTGCCGGAAAAGCGCGGGCGAGAAAGACGCATGGCCTGTCCCGTAGACGGACAGCATGCCTCCTCCGCCCCCCGAACGGGATCGGCCCGCCCCATGTTCCCCGACGGGTGTGCTGCAATTCTTTGGTGCTGGTCGCAGGCTCGCCGAGAGCCGCCGGCGGCTGTCAGCGAATGAAGATGAGCGCCATGCCGATGACGACGAGGGCCGCGCCCGCCCAGGCGCCGCCGGCGGGCCGCTCGCCGGTGCGCAGCCACAGCATCGGCAGGATCATGACGGGCGAGGTGGCCGAGAGGGTCGAGACGATGCCGACCTTTCCGCCGGAAAGCGCAAAGAGCAGCAGCGTCATGCCCATCGCCAGCGCGAGAATGCCGGTCAGCGCGGTGAGGACTGCGATCCTCAGCGTCAGCGGCCCCTTCGGCTTGACGGAGGGGATGGGCAGCTGGATCAGGATGCTGAGGCAGAAGGCCGCCACGCCGACGCGCATGAGCGAGGCGAGGAAGGGATCGATGCCCGTCTCCATGACGGGACGGGCGATGATGGAGCCGATCGCCTGGCCCGTCGCCGCGCCGATCCCCAGCAGCACGCCGATCCAGAGCGGCCCCTTGACCGTTTCCCACTGGTGGATCTGCGCCCGCCGCTTGCCGAAGAGGATGGCGAGGAACACGCCGGCCGCCGTCAGCGCGATGCCGGCGATCGCAAGCGCCGGCAGGGATTCGCCGAGCACCAGCCAGCCGAGCAGGGCGGCGATCGGCGCGTTGAGCGCGAAGAGGATGCCGGAGCGGCGTGGGCCGACGCGGTTGAGCGTCGCGAAGAGCAGCGTATCGCCGATGAAGATGCCGATGAGGCCGGAAAGCAGCAGGGGGCCCGCATTGGCCATGTCGAGCTGATGCCACGCCCCGCTGGCGAGCACATAGAGCGCCAGAAGCCCCGTGACGAAAATCTGGCGGGCGCGGTTGAAGGCGAGCGCCCCGAGATGGCCGGCGGGCCCTGCCGAGATCAATCCGGTAAAGGCCCAGCAGGTCGCGGCGCCGAGGGCGGCAAGTTCGTGGATCGGCATCTGGTTCCGCCCGGTGAGGTGCTTTGCGGCGAAGATGCCGTCCATCCCGTTAAAGCGCGATCAGGCGGCTCCCGTCCAGAGCCGTTTCCGGCAATCAACAGCGGCTTCGTGCGGCACCCGTCGGCCGGGTGCGGAACCAAACGCTCTTCCGGGGATTTTGATCGCGCGAACCAGTGACGTCAGCAGACAAGGCGGCAGAGAGTGCAAAGCGAAGGGTTTCCGTTGACCGGGGCAGCAACCAGCATGCCTTCCTCCATCATCCAGCCTGGCCGCAACGTCTGGCGTGTCGCGAGCGCAGACAGGCTGAGCGTGCTCGTCGACGGCGAGGCCTATTTCGAAGCGCTGGAAAGCGCGCTGGAACAGGCGCGGCAGGAAGTCTGGATCGTCGGCTGGGATTTCAATCCCGACATCCGCCTGCGGCCCGGCGATCCGCAATCCCCGACGCTCGGCGCCTTTCTGCTGCGGCTCGTCGAAGAGCGGCCGGCGCTGACGATCCGCGTGCTGGTCTGGGCGATGGGGCCGGTCTATTCCGGCAAATCGCTGAAGATGTTCCGCAAGCGCCGCTGGTCGTCCCACCCGCGCATCATGCTGGCTTTCGACAGCCGTCACCCGCTGCGGGGATCGCACCACCAGAAGCTCGTCGTCATTGACGACCAGGTCGCCTTTGTCGGCGGCATCGACCTCACGGCCAAGCGCTGGGACACGAGCGCCCACCGCGCCGACGATCCCTGCCGCACGATGCCTTCGGGCAAGCGCTACGAGCCGGTGCACGACATGCAGGTGGGGCTGGAAGGTGAGGCGGCCCGGCTTGCCGGCGACACGGCGCGCCATCGCTGGCTTCTCGCCACGGACGAGGCCGTCCCGGCGCTGAAAATCCCGGCCGATATCCGTCTCGACGGGCAGGTCGCCGACATGACGGCGGTCGGCGTCGCCTTCGCCCGCACGGAGCCGGCGATCCGCGGGCGCGAGGGGATCGCCGAGGCGGTGGAGCTCACCGTCGCGGCCCTCAAGGCTGCCCGCCGCCAGATCTATATCGAAAGCCAGTATTTCGCCTCGGTGCGGGTTTGCGACGTGCTGTGCGAAAGGCTTGCCGAGCCGGACGGGCCCGAGGTCGTCATCGTTTCGACCCTGAGTTCCCACGGCATGATCGAGCGTCTGGTGCTCGGGGCCAACCGCGACCGCTTCATCCGCCGCCTTGCGCAGTGCGACCGGCACGGGCGGATGCGCGCCTTCTATCCCGTCGTGCCGAAGGCCGACGGTTCGGAGCAGGAGATCATCATCCATTCCAAGCTCGTCATCGTCGACGATGCCTTCCTGCGCATTGGCTCCTCCAATCTCAACCAGCGCAGCGAGGGACTGGATACCGAGCTGGATATCGCCGTTGAGGCGCAGACGGATGCGGAGCGGCGCGGCATCGTCACGTTGCGTGACCGGCTGCTGGCCGAGCATCTCGATGCGGATGCCGGGACTTTCGGCGCTGCCGTGCGCGCGGAAGGGCGTCTCGGCACGGTGATCGATGCTTTCAATGGCAAGGCGCGGGGGCTGCGGCCGTTCCGCGACGCGAAGGGCGGCCGGGCGACTGCGCCCGTTCCGGGCACCGCGCTCGTCGATCCGGTGGCGCCCTGGTGGCCGCTGTCCGGCTGGTTTGCCGGCTGGCGGGCGCTGCCTGGCCGTCAGCCGGGATTCTTGCGCAGGGCTTCCTCGCCGTTGGCATCCAGCAAGGCTTCGCTGGCGAGCAGGCAGACCACCCCGAGCGGAAGCGGAATGAAGAAATAGGCCGCCCGAAACGCGATCAGCGCGCCGATCGAGGCCGAGCTCCCGAGAAGGAAGACGATCGCGGCCTCCATGACGCCGAGCCCGCCGGGCACATGGCTGACGAGGGCCGTGAGGTTGCCCACCACATAGGCCGCCGTCGTTTCCATATAGCCGACGTCACCGTTCAGGAGCTGGTGAAGGCACGCCGCGACGAAGGCGAAATTCGCCGTGCCGACCGCCAGTTGCAGGGCGGCCAGCCCCGGCGAAGGTAGCGCGAAGCGCCAGTGTCGGACACGCAGCTCGCTGCGCAGAAAAGCGGAAAGCGCAAGATAGACGGCGCCGACTGCAAGGCAGGCAAGGCCGAGCGCCAGCGAGGCGGCCCTGCCGAGACCCGCCACCTTGCCGGCGGTGCCGGGAAGCAGGAGGAGGCAGATGCCCGCGAGCAAGACCAGCCCGAGGCCGACCGTCACCCCGCAGAAGACGATCAGCTTGGCGATCTCTTCCGTATCGAGGCCCCAGCGCCTGTAGAAGCGGTAGCGCACCGCGCCGCTGCTGAGCGCCGCGATGCCGACATTGTGGCCGATCGAAAGGCTGGTGAAGGAGGCGAGCGCCGCCTGCCGGTAAGGGAGCGGCTTGCCGACATAGCGCAGCGCCAGGAAATCGAAGAAGGTCAGGCAGACATAGGAGCCGGCCGAGAAGGCGAGCGCCAGGGCGAAATTCATCTTCGGGATCGCGGAAACGGAGTTGCGGATATCCTCCCAGGAATATTGGCTGAGCGTCCGGTAGACCAGCCAGCCAGCGACGAGAACGGCGCCGGCGACGGCCGCGTGGAGAATATGGGTCCGTTTCATGCGTTTTCCTTCAGTTCGAGGGAACGGAACGAAAACAACGCCTTCCGTGTTCCAATGGCGTCCGGGGCTTGAGAGGAAGGCATGGGAAGACGACTGCGACTGGTGACCTACAACGTGCATAGCTGCTTCGGCACGGATCGGCGGCTCGATCCCGGCCGCATCGCCGAGGTGATCGCCGAATGCGAGGCAGATATCGTCGCGTTGCAGGAAGTGGATGTCGCGCGGGCGCGCAGCGGCGGCATCGACCAGGCCGAAAGCATCGCGAAGCATCTGAGCATGGTCTCGCATTTCCACCCCGCGCTCCATCTCGAGGAGGAGCGCTATGGCGATGCCCTGCTGACGGCACTGCCGACACGGCTCGTCAAGGCCGGGGGGCTGCCGTCCCGCGGGGAGCCGCGCGGCGTGCTCTGGGTGGAAGTGCCGGCAGGCGAGGCGAGGCTTCAGGTCTTCGTCACCCATCTCGGCCTTCTCGGCACCGAGCGTGTGCGCCAGACCGAGGCGCTGATCGGGCCGGACTGGCTCGGCGCGCCGATGCCGGGGGATGCGCGCATCCTCTTTGCCGGCGACCTCAACGCGGTGACGCGCTCGGCCTCCTACAAACTTCTCGTGCGGCGGCTGAAGGATGCGCAGGTCGAGGCCGGCGGCCGGATCCGGCCGACCTTCCCATCGCGCTTCCCGCTCCTGCGCCTCGATCACATCTTCGTCGGCGAGGGGGTCAGGGTCCACCGCACGGCGGTGCATGACACCCCTCTCGCCCGCCGCGCCTCCGACCACCTGCCGCTATGGGCCGATCTGGAGATCGAATAGCCTTCGGTGCTTTACGGCTGCCTGCTGTTGCGGACCTGCTTGGGCGTCAGCCCGTAGGCCTTGCGGAACGCGGTGCTGAAGCTGGAGACGTGGTTATAGCCGGCGAGATAGGCGGCGGTGCCGACCGGAACGCGCTCGTTGGCAAGCGCCGCCCGCGCCGTCTCCAGCCGCTGTTCGCGCACGAAGTCGAAGACCGTTACGCCGAAATGCTCCTTGAATCGACGCTGCACGGTGGAGGGGCTGGCGCCGACCTCGCTGGCGATCAGGTCGATGGTGAGGTCCTTGCCGAGATTGCCCAGGATATAATCGCGGGCGCGTTCGCAGGCCCTGAGGCTGAGGAAAGAGGGAGCCGGCGGGCTCTCCATCTCCTCCGCCATCATCGCCAGGCAGGATTGCCACATGATGTCGAGCCCCTGCGCCCTCAGATAAAGGGAGCCGAGCTCGCCTTCCAGCAGCGGCGGGGGATGCACGATCTTTTCCGCGAGCTGCAGGATGTGTTGCCCCGGCTCGAAGGAGAAATGCGCCAGATGCCGGGCGAAGAAATCGTGCAGCGGCTTCGTCGGCACGCGGTCCTCCGTCTCCATCAGGCGACTCAGCCACGGCCGGGGCGCGGCGATCATGACCTTGCGCAGCGGCGCGCCGCTATTGGTGATGAAGCGTAGCGTGCTGTGCTGCGCGACGTTCAGCATGAAGACCAGCGGCATGCGTCTTTTGCCCGTGCCGGCCTCCAGCCGGAAGGGGACGTCGTCGATGACGAACTGCTGCTGCCCCTCCAGCACGATCATCAGCATGAATTTTGGCCAGATCGTCTGCTCGCCCGTATAGGGCGTGCAATTCGGCACATTCTCAACGGAACCGACGAAAAGTTCTTCCGGCGTATACAACATGGGGTGGCCCTGAAGTCAGAATTCGATTGGTTCGGGTGCTGCGCGGCTACGCCGTTTCTGCGTAAATTTTTGACATTTCGGACAAAACCTTTCGCGTCGACAGAGGGGCGGGTGCTCCGTAATACATGAGTTCAGAAATCATGTTTATGCCCTTCCCTCGCGGGTGACAAGTCCGCCGCCCGAAGCGAAGGCAGGGGGGCTTTCCCGCCCCTTCGATCGACCGGCTGGAGTACCGAGATGAAATTCACCCGCTTGATGCCGCTTGCCGGCGTTTCCCTGCTCGCTTTGTCTTCCGCCCTTCACGCCGAGGAGAAGAAACAGGAGGAGGTGACCGTGCTCGATACGATCACCGTCATCAACCAGGGCCGCGACAACGTGGTCGCCACGGGCGGCACGGTCGTATCCGAGGACGAGCTGGAGAAGCTGAAGCCGGCCAATGTGTCCGAGCTGTTCTCGCGCCAGTCCTCCATCACGGTATCGGGCGGCGGCGGGCCGTCCAAGCGCATCCACGTCTTCGGCATGGAACAGTCCAACCTTGCCGTGACGGTCGACGGCGTGCCGCAGACGGCGACGAGCTGGCACCATACGGGCTCCAGCGTCATCGACCCCGCCTTCCTCAAGCGCGTCGAGGTGGAAGCGGGCGCGGCCGCGGCCGATTCCGGCTTTGCCGCGGCGGCCGGCGCGGTGCGCTACGAGACGGTCGGCGCGAAGGACCTGCTGGAGGACGGCAAGGACTTTGGCGCGCGGATCGGCACTTCGGTCGGCACCAATGGCAGCGGCGTTTCCGGCAGTGCGGCGGCCTATGGCCGCGTCGGCGACTTCGACTGGTTCGTCATGACCCACGGCCAGAAGGGCAAGGACTACAAGGACGGCCATGGCGACGTCGTGAAGGGCACGGAACCGGCCGCCCGCAACATCCTCGCCAAGCTCGGCTACGAGGTTGAGGACAACCGCTTCGAACTCGGCTACGAGCGCAGCCGCGACAAGGCGGATCGCCTGATCAAGATGAACATGGGCTTGGCCGGCGATGAGCTGCACCCGCTGGAGGTCGCCCGCGACACCGTCAAGCTGACCTACAGCTCGACCGCCCCGACGGATCTCTGGGATCCCGAATTCATGCTGTATTACAGCCAGAACGATTACTGGCGGACCAACTACCAGAACCGCACGAACGGCAACATGATCCTCAACGAGGACCTTTACGGCGGCAAGATCCAGAACACCTTCACGATCGATTCCGGCAAGATCACCGCCGGCCTCGATTTCGGCCAGCACGATTACCACACCGACAATTACGGCAACAACAACCGCCGCTATCGCGACTTCGACACCACGCAGGTCGGCGTCTTCACGCAGGGCCGCTTCGAATTCGACAACGGCTTCAACGTCTCGACCGGCGCGCGCTACGACACGCACCGCTTTAACGACTGGGACGGCAAGCGCTTCTCCGACAGCGGCGCGAGCGTGAACGCGACGGTCGCCTACAAGTTCACCGAGAGCTTCGAGGTCTTCGCCGGCGCCTCGCGTACCTGGCTCGGCTACGTCATCGGCGATTACGGCTATGTCCATGCGCGCGATAACGCGTTCTACACCGACTCGTCCTTCGACACGGGCTCGGCGAAGAACTTCAAGGTCGGTGCGAATTTCGGCGGCGAGGACTGGAATGCCGGCGTGACGCTGTTCGACACGCGCATCAACGGCCTGCCGAACTACGACGCGCCCTCGCTCGACAACGATCCGAACGAATACCGCAGCCGCGGCGTCACGCTCAATGCGAGCTATACATGGGAGGAGACCACCTTCGGCGCGACCTTCACCCATGCCAGGGTGACGGGGGGCGGCAAGTCGGCCCTGCCGAACAGCGGAACCTTCATGCCGGTCGGCGACATGGCGACCTTCTACATCGACCACGCCATCCCCGACTACAACATGAAGGTCGGCACGACGGTGGCCTGGGCCGGCAAGATCTCCGACGCGCTGGCGACGGCGAGCGGCTTCTACGACCAGCCGTCCTATACCGTGGTCAACATCTATACCGAGTGGACGCCGCCGTCCTATGAGAACGTCACCTTGCGTCTCAGCGTCGATAACCTGTTCGACAGGAAGTATTTCGAGCGATCGAGCTATGCCACGAGTTCGAACCGCGGTGGCATCGATCCGGTCTATGCGGCGGGCCGCACGATCACGCTGCATGCGGGCGTGAAGTTCTGATCTCCCGATCCCTGCCGCTTCGGCGGCAGGGGTTCTCGTGTTCTGAAAGGATAGTCCGTGCAGGAATCCGTCGCCTATCTCGAAACCGCAAGCGGCCGGAAATATCTGGTGCAGCTTTGCAAGCATTTTGCTCACAAGATCGCCGTCACCTATACGGAGAGCCGTGGGGACTGTCGCTTTCCCCGCGGCGAAGCCGTTCTCGAGGCAGACGAGAGCGGCCTCAGCATGGCCGTGAGCGCGGCGGACGAGGAGGGGCTCGCCCAGACGCAGGCAATCATCGAATCCCATCTGCTGCGCTTCGCCTTCCGCGAGAAACTGGAGGCGCTCGACTGGCGGCAGGCAAGGGCCGCCTGACCTTTTCAGGACGATCAGCATGACAGGTGAACCATGAAATTTTCCCGTTTCCTCCCCGCCTTCGCCGCGCTTGCCCTCTCCGCGCTTTCGGCAAGCGCCATGGATGTCTCGACGGCGCGCGGCACGGTCTCGGTCGAAGGCGTGCCGAAGACGATCGCCGTCTATGACGCGGCGGCCATCGACACGCTGAACCGGCTCGGCATCCATCCGGCCGGGGTTCCCGACAAGCTTTACGTGCCGGAGCTGGAAGCGGCGAAGGGAAATGCGACGGCGGTCGGCACGCTGTTCGAGCCGGATCTCGAGGCGTTGAGCGCACTCGCGCCCGATCTCGTCATCGTCGGGTCCCGGTCGGCGGCCAAGGCGGAGGTAACGGCCAGGGTCGCGCCGACGCTCGACATGACCATCGACGGCGACAACCTCTTCGCTGACGCCAAGGCGCGGCTTGCCATCTACGGCGACCTGTTCGGCAAGGCAGAGGAGGCGAAGGCCGCCGCAGAGGAGCTGGACGCCAAACTCGCCGCGGCAAAGGCGGCCGTCGCCGGCAAGGGCAAGGCGCTGATCGTCATGACCAATGGTCCAAAGGTGTCTGCCTACGGGCCGGGCTCGCGCTTCGGCTGGGTGCATGGCGTGCTCGGCCTGCCGCCGGCGATGGAGGATATCCAGTCCGCGACGCATGGCGAGGCGGTGTCCTTCGAATTCATCCGCGAGGCGAACCCGGACTGGCTGCTGGTGCTCGACCGCGCCGTCGCCGTCGCCTCCAGCGAACAGGCCGCCAAGGTCACGCTCGACAACGAGCTGGTGGCCGGGACGACCGCTTGGAAGAAGGGACAGATCGTCTACCTGCCCGCCGCGGAATTCTACATCGCCGACGGCGGCGTGCAGTCCCTGGGCCGCGTGCTGGCGGCAATAACCGACGGCTTCTCCGCCGCGAAATGACGATCGCGGCATCTCCGTCAGCCCTGCGGACCGGCGTGATCGCGAGCCTGGGGCTCGCGATCCTCTGCGTGCTGAGCCTCTTCGTCGGCGTCAGCCCGTTGTCGCCGGGCCGGGTGCTGTCCGATACGGAAGCCCTGCAGCTCCTCCTCGTCAGCCGGCTGCCGCGCACGCTCGCGGCCCTGCTTGCCGGTGCGGGGCTGGCGATCGCCGGGCTCATCATGCAGACGCTGTCGCGCAACCGCTTCGTCGAGCCGGCGACGGCCGGCACGGCCCAGAGCGCCGAACTCGGCATCCTTGTGGTGACGCTTCTCCTGCCCGGCGCGGCCCTCTGGGCGAAGACGCTGGTCGCGGGCATCGCAGCCCTTGCCGGCACCTCCGTCTTCCTGTTCACGGCCCACCGCCTGCCGCCGACCCAGCCCTTCCTCGTGCCGCTCTTCGGCATCGTCTATGGCGGCGTGGTCGGGGCGGCGGCGACCTTCATCGCCTGGCAGGCCGATCTCCTGCAATTCCTCTCGATCTGGACCAATGGCGACTTTTCCGGCGTACTGCGCGGGCGCTACGAGCTCCTGTGGATCACCGCGCTGATGGTCGCCGTCGCCTGGTTCGTCGCCGACCGCCTCACCATCATGGCGCTCGGCCGCGAGGCCAGCATCGGCCTCGGCATCGACTATGCGCGCATGATGCGAATCGGCCTCGTGCTGGTCTCCCTCATCACCGCGCTCTCGGTGGTCGTCGTCGGCATGATCCCCTTCGTCGGGCTTGCCGTGCCGAATATCGTCTCGCGCCTGAAGGGCGACAATGTGCGCGGCACGCTCGGCTGGGTAGCGGTCGGCGGGGCGGGACTGGTGCTCTCCTGCGACATCGTCGGGCGGCTCATCCGCTACCCTTACGAAATCCCGGTCGGCACCGTGATGGGCGTCGTCGGCGCTGCGCTCTTCCTCTGGCTTCTTTTCCGGCGCGGCAGCCATGGTTGACCGCCGCCTGCTCGCCCTCGGTGCCGCGGCGCTCGCCGTCGCCGTCGCCTTCCTTTCGATCGGCCTCAAGGGCAATATCGCCTTCGTGCTGGAGCTGCGCCTCCTGAAACTCGCCGCGCTCGTGCAGGTGGGGGTCGCCGTCGCCGTCTCCACGGTGATCTTCCAGACGGTCACCGGAAACCGCATCCTGACCCCGTCGATTATGGGCCTCGATGCGCTCTATCTCTTCGGCCAGATGGCGATGATCTTCCTGCTCGGTGGCGTCGGCTATGCGACGCTCGACCCCCAGGTCAAGTTCGGTGCGGAAATCCTGCTGCTCATGGCGCTTGCCTCGGCACTGCTGCTGCCGATGCTGAAGCGTCGTCTCGACATGGGGCTGATGCTGCTCGCCGGCGTGGTGCTCGGCGTGCTGTTCCGCAGCCTGCAGTCCCTGCTTGCCCGTCTCATAAGCCCCAACGACTTCGCCGTGGCGCAAGTCATGAGTTATGCCAATTTCAACGCGGTGCGGACCGATCTCCTCGCCTTTGCCGCGATCCTCACGCTTGCCGGCGTGGTCGCTGCCTGGCGCGCGCGCCATGTGCTCGACGTGATTTCGCTCGGGCCGGACACCGCAACGGGGCTCGGCGTGAACTGGATGGCGACGGTGGCCGGCCTGCTGCTGCTCGTCTCCGGGCTGATCGCCGTTTCGACCGCGCTCGTCGGGCCGATGGCCCTGTTCGGCCTGCTGGTGGCGACGCTTGCCGAGCGCATCGTCGGCACCCGCCGCCATGGAATGCTGCTGCCGGCCGCCGCGCTCACCGGCATCGTCACCCTCGTCGGCGGGCAGACGCTGTTCCAGCATGCGCTCGGCAATGCCACGGCGCTGGGCATCGTCATCGAATTCGTCGGCGGGCTTGTTTTCCTCCTGCTGCTGATCCTCGGGAGCCGCGCATGATCCGTATCGAGAACGTTTCCTTCAGGCACCGGACGACGCCGATCCTCAGCGACATCACGCTGACGATCCCGAAGGGCGGCGTCGTGGCGCTGATCGGCCCGAACGGCGCGGGGAAATCCACGCTGCTCTCGCTGATGGCGCGCCTGCAGCCGCTCCAGGCGGGGACGATCGAGATCGACGGCCTGCCGGTGGATGGGACCCCTGGTCGGGAACTCGCCAGGGTCGTCGCGATCCTGCGGCAGGACACGACCGTCGCCAGCCGCCTCACCGTGCGCGAACTCGTCGGCTTCGGCCGTTTCCCGCATGGGCGCGGCCGGCTCACCGGGACTGACCGGGCCATTATCGAGGCTGCGCTGGCCCGCTTCGACCTCACCGATCTTGCCGACCGCTTCATCGAGACGCTGTCCGGCGGCCAGCGCCAGCGCGCGCTCGTCGCCATGGCGTTCGCGCAGGACGCCGGCTACCTGCTGCTCGACGAGCCGCTGAACAATCTCGACATGTATTATGCCCGCGAACTGATGCGCGCGCTTCGCACCATCGCCGACCGGGATGGCAAGACGATCGTCGTCGTTCTGCACGATATCAACCATGCCAGCGTCCATGCCGACCGTATCGTCGCCATGAAGGAGGGCCGCGTCGTCGCCGACGGTGCGCCTGCCGAAACCCTGACGCCCGACATCCTCGAAGCCGTCTTCGGCTTCCGCATGCGGGTGGAGATGAAGGACGGCAAGCCTTTGGTGCTGCATCAACTCTGACAGGCGAAGCCTGCAGGCCGCGTTTCAGGGAAGCCTGAGCGTGTCCGTGAGGGCCAGCAGGCGCGCCAGCGCGTCGTCCAGCTTCTGCGCTCTGGTGTCGTCGACATGCTGGATGAAGGCGCAGGTCAGGACGGCGGTCGCGTCGCCGTCGGGGCCGAAGATGGGCGCGCTGATATCGGTGACGCCGACGAACTGGCCGGAAGCGCCGAGACGATAGCCCTGCCGGCGGGCCGCATCGATCTGGTCCTGGATGCCGGCGAGCGCGGCGGCGGAGGCGACGCCCCACTGGCGAAGCGTTTCCTCCACGCGCTCGGGCGCCTGGAAGGCGACCAGGGCTATTCCCGAACCCGTCGTGAAGAGATCGAGCTGGCTGCCGACCCGGGCGCGAAATTCCCAATGGGAGACGGGGCTCGCCTGGGCGATGATGAGGCCCGCTCCGAATTCCGGGATGACGAGATGGCAGGACTGGTCCGTCTGGCGCGCGAAGTCGTCCATCAGGGGCTGCGCGCTGGCCGCCAGCCGCCGATAGGGGGGATAGTGGTTGGCTAGGACGAACATCTTCATCGACAGCGAGTACCGGTCGCCGCCTTCCGATCGGGCGACGTATCCCCTTGCGACCAGACGCTCCAGCATGCGGAAAATCTGCGAGGGGCTGAGCCCCATTTCGCGCACGATCTCCGTCCGGGTCATGCCGCCGCTCTGCCTTGCCAGGATTTCGAGGATGTCCAGCCCCTTGTCGAGCGCCGGCGCGCGGTACTTGTCGTCCGCAGTGAGGTCTTCCCCGGATTCCGTCTTTAGCGTCTTCCTTGCCATTATGCCCTCCGATCCAGCACTCATACCGACCCTGTTGAAAAAAGACATAGGAGGCGACCTTGTCAAAGCGATTTGTATGTGAAACATTGTTTTATATACAAACGGGAGCGGGGAGGAAACCATGCGCCTGCAAAACAAGACCGTTCTTGTGACGGCAGCCGGCCAGGGCATCGGCAGGGCGAGCGCCCTTGCGTGCCGGGACGAGGGTGCCCGCGTGATCGCGACGGATATCAACGGGACGTTGCTGGAAGGGCTGGAAGGCGTGGAGACGGCTGTGCTCGACGTGACCCGGCCCGACGCCGTCGAGGCCATCGCGGCCCGGGTCGGCCCGCTCGATGGCCTCTTCAACTGCGCCGGCGTGGTGCACAACGGCACGCTTCTCGATATCAAGGAAGAGGACTGGGCCTTCGCCTTCGACCTCAACGTCACGGCGATGATGCGCCTGACGCGCGCCTGCCTGCCCGGCATGCTCGACCGCGCCGCGAAGACGGGAACCGCCTCGATCCTCAACATGGCCTCCATGGCGTCCTCCATAAAGGGTTTCGCCAACCGCACGGCCTATGGCGCCAGCAAGGCGGCCGTCATCGGCCTGACGAAGGCAATCGCCGCCGATTTCGTCAAGCAGGGCATCCGCTGCAATGCGCTGTGCCCCGGCACGGTCGATACGCCTTCGCTGCGCGGGCGCATTGCCGCCTCGGCCGATCCGGTGCAGGCTGAGAAGGATTTCATCGCGCGCCAGCCGATGGGGCGTCTTGCGACGGTCGACGATATCGTTCCGATGGTGGTTTTCCTTTTGTCCGACGAGAGTAGATTTGTCTCGGGACAGGCCATGCTGGTGGATGGCGGCGTCACCATCTGAGAGCCTGACGGGGAGGAGCGCGTCATGAGCGAACTGGTGCGAATGGAAGGGATCGACAAGAGCTTTCCCGGCGTGCATGCGCTGAAGGCCGTCGATTTCGATCTGCAGACCGGCGAGGTCCATGCGCTGATGGGCGAGAACGGCGCCGGCAAGTCGACGCTGATGAAGGTGCTGTCCGGCGTCTACCGGCCCGATGGCGGCCGCATCCTCGTGGACGGTCAGGAGGTGTCGATCCCCACCCCGAGGGCGGCGCAGGACCTCGGCATCGGCATCATCCACCAGGAACTCGCCCTGATGCGCGATCTCACCGTCGCGCAGAACATCTGGATCGGCCGCGAGCCGCGCCTTTCCTTCGGCCGGCTCGACGAGGCGAAGCTGAACGCGGACACCGCCGCCATCTTCGCAAGCATGAACATCCACATGGATCCCCGCACGCCTGTCGCCGGCCTCACCATCGCCCGCCAGCAGATGGTGGAGATCGCCAAGGCGTTGAGCTACCGCTCGCGCGTGTTGATCATGGACGAGCCGACGGCCGCGCTCAACGACGCGGAGATCGCCGAGCTCTTCACCATCATCCGCCGCCTCAAGGCCGAGGGCGTCGGCATCATCTACATCAGCCACAAGATGGACGAGATCAAGCGCATCTCCGACCGGGTGACGGTCATGCGCGACGGCGCCTATGTCGGGACGGTCGCGGCGGAGGAGACGCCGATCTCCAGGATCATCTCCATGATGGTCGGCCGCGAGCTGACGGACGAGGCGGTGACGATCCCCGATCTTTCCGGGGCCGATACGGCGCTGGAGGTGATCAATGTCAGCCGCGGGCACGAGCTGAAGGAGATCAGCTTCAGCCTCAGGAAAGGCGAGATCCTCGGCTTTGCCGGCCTGATGGGTGCGGGACGCACCGAGCTTGCCCGCGCCATCTTCGGCGCCGAGCCGATAGACAGCGGCGAGATCCGCGTCCACGGAAAGCCCCTGCGCATCACGAGCCCGGCCGAGGCCGTGCGCGCGGGGATTGGCTATCTGTCCGAGGACCGCAAGCATTATGGCCTGGCGCTCGGCATGGATGTGCGCGCCAACATCGCCATGGCGAGCCTTCGACGTCATTCCGATGCCATCGGCAGGATCGACGAGGCCGCGCTCGCCCGGGTGGCGAAGGACTATATCCAGAAGCTTGCCATCCGCACGCCGGGCGACCGGCAGGAGGTGCGGCTGCTCTCGGGCGGCAACCAGCAGAAGGTGGTCATCGCGAAATGGCTGCTGCGCGACTGCGACATCCTGATCTTCGACGAGCCGACGCGCGGCATCGACGTCGGCGCCAAGGCGGAGATCTACCGGCTGCTCAACGAACTGGCCGCTGCCGGCAAGGCGATCATCGTCATTTCCAGCGAGCTGCCCGAGGTGCTGCGGCTTTCCCATCGCATCGCCGTCATGTGCGAGGGGCGCCTGACCGGCATCCTGCCCGGCGGGGCGGAGCAGGAACGGATCATGGAACTGGCAACGCAACGCAACGGCAAGACTGCTGCCTGAGGGGGACACGGGAACTATGAGTGAAAAGGCAAGCCTGCGCGGCAGCGCGCAGCAGAAAATCCTGGCCTTTGCCAGCCTCATCGTGCTGCTGATAGGCTTCTCGCTGGCCAGTCCGAACTTCTTCCAGGTCTCCAACATCATGGCGATCCTGCAGGCCACCTCGGTCAACGGGGTCCTGGCCGTGGGCGTGACGATGATCATCATCACCGGCGGCATCGACCTGTCCATCGGCACGCTGATGACCTTCTGCGCGGTGATGACGGGCGTGGTGCTGACCTGGGCGGGCATGCCGCTGCCCTTCGGCGTGCTGGCGGCAATCGGCACGGGCGCCTTCTGCGGCTTCGTTTCCGGCGGTCTGGTCGCCCGCATGAAGATACCGCCCTTCATCGCCACCCTCGGCATGATGCTGGTGCTCAAGGGCCTGTCGCTGATCGTCACGGGCACCAAGCCGATCTATTTCAACGACACGCCCGGCTTCACCCTGATCGCGCAGGGCTCGCTGATCGGCCAGCTCGTTCCGGCCTTTCCCGTGCCGAACGGGGTGCTGGTGCTCTTCATCGTCGCGGGCATCACCTCGTGGATCCTCAGTCGCACCGTGCTCGGCCGCTACACCTTCGCGCTCGGCTCCAACGAGGAGGCGGTGCGCCTTTCGGGCGTCAACACGAATTTCTGGAAGATCGCCATCTACACGCTGTCCGGCGCGATCTGCGGCATCGGCGGCCTTCTCATCGCCAGCCGGCTGAACTCCGCCCAACCCGCGCTCGGCCTCGGCTACGAGCTGGAGGCGATCGCGGCCGTGGTCATCGGCGGCACCAGCCTTGCCGGCGGGCGCGGCACCATTCTCGGCACGCTGATCGGCGCGCTGATCATGTCGGTGCTGACCAACGGTCTGCGCGTGCTTTCCGTCGCGCCGGAATGGCAGACGGTCGTCACCGGCGCCATCATCATCATCGCGGTCTATGCCGACCAGATGCGCCGGCGCGAGGCGAAATAACCGGAGGGAGGCCGAGGCCTCCGGACGGTCGATAAGTTCATGCAGTGTGAACACAAGGAGGAAAACATGTTCACGAGACGGACTCTACTTGGTGCGGTCGCAGCAATCTCGCTGCTCGGTGCGGCGACGGGAGCGGGCGCACAGGACAAGCTCTACGTGCCGCTCATTTCGAAGGGCTTCCAGCATCAGTTCTGGCAGGCCGTGAAGGCCGGCGCCGACAAGGCCGGTGCGGAACTCGGCGTCGAGGTGACGTTCGAGGGACCGGATAACGAAAGCCAGGTCGACAAGCAGATCGACATGCTGGCCGCAGCCCTCGCCAAGAAGCCGGCCGCCATCGGCTTTGCCGCTCTCGACAGCCAGGCGGCCATTCCGCTTCTCAAGCAGGCCCAGGACGCCAAGATCCCGGTCATCGCCTTCGACTCCGGCGTCGATAGCGACATCCCGGTCGCGACGGCCTCGACGGACAACATCGCGGCGGCCGCGCTTGCCGCCGACAAGCTCGCCGAGCTGATCGGCGATGCCGGCAAGGTTGCCGTGGTCGCCCACGACCAGACCTCGCGCACCGGCGTCGACCGCCGCGACGGCTTCGTCAACCGGATGAAGGAGAGCCATCCGAATGTCGAGATCGTCACCATCGAATACGGCGGCGGCGACCATCTGAAGTCGACGGAGATCACCAAGGCGATCCTGACCGCCAACCCCGACATCAAGGGCATCTTCGGCACCAACGAAGGCTCCGCCATCGGCGTCGTCAACGGCGTGAAGGAAGCGGGCGCCAAGGTCGTGGTCGTCGGCTACGACTCCGGCAAGGCCCAGAAGGACGCGATCCGTGACGGCTCCATGGCCGGCGCGATCACGCAGAACCCGGTCGGCATCGGCTACGAGACGGTCAAGGCCGCCGTTGCCGCCGCCAAGGGCGAGAAGGTCGAGAAGAACATCGATACCGGCTTCTACTGGTACGATAAGACCAATATCGACTCGCCGGAAATCTCCGCCGTTCTCTACGATTGATCCGAAATCCGGCCCGGGGACCGAGGTCTCCGGGCCCTTTCCGAGACGCGGTGTACGATCCGGCTCGGCACCGAAGCACTCCGCGAACAAATGCAGAAGGTTATGAAGGCATGAAGATTACCGGTCTTCGCACTATGGACGTGCGCTTCCCGACAAGCCAGCATCTGGATGGATCCGACGCGATGAATCCGGACCCGGACTATTCGGCGGCCTATGTGATCCTGGAGTCTGACGGCCCGCACGAAGGCCACGGTCTGACCTTCACCATCGGCCGCGGCAACGAGATCTGCGTGGCGGCCATCGAGGCGCTGCGCCCGCTCGTCGTCGGTCTCGACATGGCGTGGGTGGCGGAGGACATGGGACGCTTCTGGCGGCACATCACCTCCGACAGCCAATTGCGCTGGGTCGGCCCGGACAAGGGCGTCATCCATCTTGCCACCGGCGCGGTGGTCAATGCGGTCTGGGACCTCTGGGCCAAGATCGAGGGCAAGCCGGTCTGGCAGCTCGTCGCCGAGATGTCGCCCGAGGAACTCGTGCGCTGCATCGACTTCCGCTACCTGACGGATTGCATCACGCCCGAATGGGCGCTCGAATTCCTGACGGAGCAGGCGAGGGGCAAGCAGGACCGTATCGCGACGCTGAAGGCCGAGGGTTACCCCTGCTACACGACCTCCGCCGGCTGGCTCGGCTATGACGACGCCAAGCTGCGCCGCCTTTGCCGCGAAGCCGTCGATGCGGGCTTCAAGCACATCAAGATGAAGGTCGGCCGCGACCTCGACGACGATATTCGCCGCCTCACCATCGCCCGGGACGAAGTAGGCCCCGACGTCAACCTGATGATCGACGCCAACCAGGTCTGGGAAGTCGACCAGGCGATCGACTGGGTGAAAAAACTCGCCTTCGTCAAGCCGTGGTTCATCGAGGAACCGACGAGCCCCGACGACGTGGAAGGCCATCGCAAGATCCGCGAGGCCGTCGCGCCCGTCCAGGTCGCGACCGGCGAGATGTGCCAGAACCGTATCATGTTCAAGCAGTTCATCATGCGCGGCGCCATCGATGTCGTGCAGATCGACAGTTGCCGGCTGGGCGGGCTCAACGAGGTTCTCGCCGTGATGCTGATGGCCGCGAAATACGGGCTGAAGGTCTGCCCCCATGCGGGCGGCGTCGGCCTGTGCGAATATGTCCAGCACATGTCGATGATCGACTATCTCTGCATTGCCGGGACGCGGGAAGGGCGGGTCATCGAGTTCGTCGATCACCTCCACGAGCATTTCGTCGATCCCTGCGTCATCCGCGACGCGGCCTATATGCCGCCGCAGGCGCCGGGCTTCTCCATCGAGATGAAGCGGGACAGCCTCGAAGCCTACCGTTTCCGGGAGGCGTGATGGACCTCGGGCTTCAAGGCAAGGTCGTCGTGGTGACCGGCGGCGGCTCGGGCATCGGCGCCGGCATCACGGAAGTGCTGTCGGAGGAGGGCGCCCGGCCCGTCATCATCGCCCGGCGGGCGCCCGGCGCGGACTGGTTGCGCCGGACCGGCGCCGAGTTCGTGCAGGCGGAACTTTCCGACGATACGGCCTGCCGGCGCGCGATCGACACCGTCCGGTCGCGGTGCGGCGCCGTTCACGGCCTCGTCAACAATGCGGGCGCCAATGACGGCGTCGGCATCGGCAGGGGGCCGGACGCCTTCCGCGACAGCCTCAACCAGAACCTCGTCCACTATTACACGATGGTCCATCTGTTGCAGGACGACCTGCGGGCGGCGCGCGGCGCCATCGTCAACATCAGCTCCAAGACGGCTCTGACCGGGCAGGGCGGCACCTCGGCCTATGTCGCCGCCAAGGCCGCGCAACTCGGACTCACCCGCGAATGGGCGGTCGAGTTTCTGCCAGACGGCGTGCGCGTCAACGCCATCGTCGTCGCCGAGGTGATGACGCCGCTCTACCGGCGCTGGCTGGATACCCTGCCGGATGGCGAGGCGGCCCTCGAGGAGATCGTCCGGCGCATTCCGCTCGGCCAGCGCATGACCACGGCGCGCGAGATCGGCGACACCTGCGCCTTCCTGCTGTCGAGCCGCGCCAGCCACATGACGGGGCAGTGGCTTTTCCCGGATGGCGGCTATACGCATCTCGACAGGGCAATTCGCGGGCATGCGGGAGAAAATCCCGCAGCCGATTGAAGATTTTCTTTGCCGCCCGCTTGTCCACAAGGCCGCGGGAGGCCTAGTTGGACTCGCGGCGCGCTGCTATGACGTGCTTTTGATGACGAGAGATGATCAAGGTCGGCCATGCGGGTTTCTGATTGCTACAATTTCCACGATTTCCGCCGCCTGGCCAAAAAGCGTCTTCCCGGCCCGATCTTCAACTATATCGACGGCGCGGCGGATGACGAGGTCACCTACAGGCGCAACACGGCGGCTTTCGAGGACTGCGATCTCCTGCCGAGCGTCCTCAACGGGGTCAGCGACGTCGACATGTCGGTGACGGTGATGGGGCAGAAGCTGGCCATGCCGGTCTACTGCTCGCCCACCGCGCTTCAGCGCCTGTTTCACCACGAAGGCGAGCGGGCGGTCGCCCATGCGGCGAACAGGTTCGGCACGATGTTCGGCGTTTCCTCGCTCGGCACGATCAGCCTGGAGGAAGCGCGGCGCATCAGCAGCGCGCCGCAGGTCTATCAATTCTACTTCCACAAGGATCGCGGCCTCAACCGGGACATGATGGCGCGCGCGAAGGAGGCCGGCGTCGAGGTCATGATGCTGACCGTCGACAGCATCACCGGCGGAAACCGCGAGCGGGACCAGCGGACCGGCTTTGCGATCCCGTTCCGGCTGAATCTCGCCGGGATGGCGCAGTTCGCGGTCAAGCCGGGCTGGGCGCTCAACTATTTCACGCATGAGAAATTCCGCCTGCCGCAGCTGGAAAGCCATGTCGATATGGGCAGCGGGACGATGTCGATCAGCCGCTACTTCACGGAGATGCTCGACCCGGCGATGAACTGGGACGATGTCGCCGAGATGGTGAAGGAGTGGGGCGGCCATTTCTGCCTCAAGGGGATCATGACGGTGGAGGATGCGAGGCGCGCCGCCGACATCGGCTGCACCGGTATCGTCCTGTCGAACCATGGCGGGCGGCAGCTCGACGGTTCGCGCAGCGGGTTCGACCAGCTCGCGGAAATCGTCGATGCGGTCGGCGACCGCATCGATGTCATGATGGACGGCGGCATCCAGCGCGGCACGCATGTCCTGAAGGCCCTGTCGCTGGGGGCGAAGGCCGTCGGCGTGGGACGCTATTATCTCTTCCCGCTGGCCGCTGCCGGCCGCGCCGGCGTCGAGCGGTCGCTATCGCTGATGAAAACGGAAATCGAGCGCGGCATGAAGCTCATGGGCTGCGCCACCGTCGATCGCCTTTCGACCAGCAACCTGCGGTTCCGCACGTAGCGCATTCGCTCCACGCATTGAACGCAATTCTGCCCGGCCTGCCTTTCGGCAAGCCGGGCGGTCGCATTTTCACCGGCGCTCTTTTCAGGCGGCGTTGAGCTTCTTCTCGCAGCGCAGCAGCATGCCGTAGAGGTCGCGCGGCTCGTCGGGATCGGCGAGGAGGTCGAGTTCCGTGAACATGCCGTGTTCGGCGATCTTCTCCCGCACATAGCGAAGGGCCGAGAAGTCCTCTGTGGCGAAGCCGACGCTGTCGAAGAGCGTGATCTGGTCCGCGCTCCTGCGGCCTTGCGTTGCGCCGGTCATGACCTCCCAGAGCTCGATGACGGGATGATCGGCCGCAAGCTGCTGGATCTCGCCCTCGATGCGGGTCTGCGGCGGATATTCGACGAAGATGTCCGAGCGCAGCAGGATGTCCTTGCTGAGTTCCGTCTTGCCCGGGCAATCGCCGCCCACCGCGTTGATATGGACGCCGGGGCCGACATGGTTGTCGGAAAGGATCGTCGCATATTGCTTGTCGGCGGTAACGGTGGTGATGATGTCCGCACCCTCGACGGCCTCTTCGACCGAGCCGCATTCGACGATGGTGAAGCCGAGGCCCGCGAGGTTGCGCGCGCATTTCTTCGTCGCCGAGGCGTCGATGTCATAAAGGCGCAGCGTGTCGATGCCGAGCAGTGACTTGAAGGCGCGGGCCTGGAATTCGCTCTGCGCGCCGTTGCCGATGATCGCCATGGTGCGTGCGTTCGGCCGGGCGAGGTACTTCGCCGCGACGGCCGAGGTCGCCGCGGTGCGCAGCGCCGTCAGGATCGTCATCTCGGTCAGCAGCATCGGATAGCCGTTGCCGACATCCGAGAGCACGCCGAAGGCCGTCACGGTCTGGCGGCCGTCGCGGGTGTTCTTTGGATGGCCGTTGACATATTTGAAGCCGTAGAGCGTGCCGTCGCTGGTCGGCATCAGCTCGATGACGCCTTCCTGCGAATGCGAGGCGACGCGCGGGGTCTTGTCGAAGACCGGCCAGCGGCGGAAATCCTCCTCGATGGTGGCCGCCAGCTCCGTCAGGAACCGGTCGATGCCGACCTTCAGCACCAGCTTCATCATGTGGTCCACGCTGACGAACGGGACGACGTTCAATTTCGGATCCGTGTTCATTTTCCCTCCAACCGGAACAGCGATGCTCAGCCCGCGAGCGTCGGGCGATCCATCACCCGCTTGCCCATCAGGCTGGAAACGAGATCGACGAGGAGCTTGGCGGTCTTGCCGCGCTCGTCGAGGAACGGGTTCAATTCGACGATGTCGAGGCTCGTCACGAGGTCGCTGTCATGGAGCATTTCCATGATCAGGTGCGCCTCGCGGAACGTCGCGCCGCCCGGCACGGTCGTGCCGACGGCGGGCGCGATGTCCGGCTCCAGGAAGTCGACGTCGAAGCTGACATGCAGCAGGCCGTTTGCGGCCCGGACGCGCTCGATGAAGCTGCGAACGAGGACGGCAACGCCGTGCTCGTCGATCACGCGCATGTCGTGCACGGTGATGCCGGTCTTGCGGATGGCGGCCCGCTCGGCGGGATCGACGCTGCGGATGCCGATCATGCAGACGTTTTCGGTCGGAACCGCGTGGGCGAGTTCCGGGAAATAGCCGCCGAAGCCGGCCTGGCCGGTATAGTAGGCGACCGGCGTGCCGTGCAGGTTGCCGCTGGCGGTCGTCTCGAGGCTGTGGAAGTCGGTATGGGCGTCGAGCCAGAGCACGAAGAGCGGCCGGCCGAGCTCGGCGGCGCGGCGCGCAAGGCCCGGGACGGTGCCGGCGGAGATCGCATGGTCGCCGCCGAGGAAGATGGGCATGCCGCCCCTGCTGTGCTCGTAGGCCGCCGCCGATAGCGCCTCGACCCAGGCGACCGTCTCGCCGAGGTGGTGCACGGCCTTGTTCGGATGCGGCATTTCGGCGAAGGGGCGGGGGCTGACATTGCCGATGTCCTTCACGGTGTGGCCGAGTTCCTCCAGCGCGGTGCGAAGGCCGGCGATGCGCAGGGCGCTCGGCCCCATCTCGCAGCCGAGCTGCCCCGCACCGATTTGCAAGGGGGCGCCGATCAGCGTGCAGTCCATGGTGTACTCCCGTTCCGTTTTCCCCATTGTAGAAAGCGCAACTGGCAGACTGAATATTGAATTTTGGCATATCGGAATGGCATATTGGCCAGATTGGAAAGCCAGGAGACCAGATTGACATGGATGACCTCGACCGGAAGATCGTGACCCTCCTGCGCGGCAACGGCCGCCGCTCCGTCTCGGACCTTGCTCTCGAAACCGGCGCATCGCGGGCGACCGTGCGCGGCCGGATCGAGCGCATGGAGGAGGACGGCACCATTCTCGGCTATACGGTGATGCTGCGAGCCGATGCGCT
>Ga0153917_1000343_pt1 | contig 34413 bp, 37 predicted proteins | sample TSFL001MetaG_FD_104695 | JGI IMG/M metagenome (GOLD analysis project Ga0153917, IMG submission 104695) | Attine ant fungus gardens microbial communities from Florida, USA - TSFL001 MetaG | ecosystem: Host-associated > Fungi > Mycelium > Unclassified | place: USA: Florida, Paynes Creek Historic... | reverse complement strand
GGCACGCCGGAAGAGATTCGCGGCAACCCTGATGTGATCAAGGCCTACCTGGGGGAGGCGTAAATGCTGAAGTTCGAGAACGTTTCCACCTTCTACGGCAAGATCCAGGCGCTGCACAGCGTCAACGTGGAGATCAACCAGGGCGAGATCGTCACCCTGATCGGCGCCAACGGCGCCGGCAAGTCGACCCTGCTGATGACCCTCTGCGGCTCACCCCAGGCCCACAGTGGCAGCATCAAGTACCTGGGTGAAGAGCTGGTCGGCCAACCCTCCTCGCACATCATGCGCAAGAGCATCGCGGTGGTCCCGGAAGGCCGCCGTGTGTTCGCCCGCCTGACCGTCGAAGAGAACCTGGCCATGGGCGGGTTCTTCACCAACAAGGGCGATTACCAGGAACAGCTGGACAAGGTCCTGCACCTGTTCCCGCGCCTGAAAGAGCGCTATGTGCAGCGAGGCGGCACCATGTCCGGAGGCGAGCAGCAGATGCTGGCCATCGGCCGTGCGCTGATGAGCAAGCCCAAGCTGCTACTGCTCGACGAGCCGTCTCTGGGCCTGGCCCCGATCATCATCCAGCAGATCTTCGACATCATCGAACAACTGCGCCGTGACGGCGTGACGGTGTTCCTGGTGGAGCAGAACGCCAACCAGGCGTTGAAGATCGCCGACCGCGCCTATGTGCTGGAGAACGGCAAGGTGGTGATGCAGGGCACCGGTGAAGCCCTGCTGGTCGACCCGAAGGTGCGCGACGCGTACCTGGGCGGTTGATCGACCTGCAACTGAAAAAAGGGCCTTCTGGCCCTTTTTTCATGGGTGAAAGGCAGGTGCCTCATTCACCAGGCCTGCCCTCCCGTTTTACCCGCGAACAAACCGGCACAGTCAACCCCACGCTTGTGATAGACGTCCAGCCTGAGTAACGTGGCCAGCTCTTTTGCAACGTTTTCGGAGCCTGCCCCATGCGCGTCACCCCTCCCCTGCTGCTCGCCACCTTGCTGCCGCTGTTCGCAGGCTGCCAGATGATGGCGGACAAGCCGGTCGACCCGAACATCGGCACCACCCGCATGCAGGGCGAGCTGAGCGCCGGGGGCGGCCAGTTGCTGTTCAAGCCCTGCAACGAAGCCCGCCGCTTCGTGGTCAACGATGCAGGTGGCACAGGCCTCCTGCAGGAAGCTGCCAACCTGGCCAAAGACGCCAACGACAAGCTGTTCGCCGACGTGCGCGGCAGCCTGGCCGGCAACAGGCAGGCCAGCAACGATGGCCGTCTCGACGTGCAGCGCCTGTATCGCCTGGAGCCCTCCTCCCGCGCCTGCGAAGACCCCAACTTCAAGCAACTCACCCTGCGCGCCGACGGCCACGAACCGGGCTGGGCCGTCAAGGCCAGCGGCAAGGGCATGGTGCTGGAGCGCGTCGGCAAGGATCCGCTGCCGCTGCCCTATCTGGAGGAGCAACTGCCCGATGGTGGCCTGAGCCTGTCCAGCGAGGCCAACGGCCAGCGCATCGAGCTGTGGATCGCCCCACAGCGCTGCATCGACAGCGCCACCGGCGCGGTTCGCCATCTGCGCGCCGAGCTGCGTATCGATGGCCAGGCCCTGCGAGGCTGCGGCTACTACGGGGGTGCCCGCGACAACTGATCGCCGGGGTGCTTTTATCCTCCAGTCGACGCGGCTAACAGCTTATACTTGGCGGTTTGTGTAAAGCCGCCGGCCGCCCCATGGCCGGGATACTGGACCCTGCCATGCTACGAATCACCGAACTGAAGCTGCCCCTGGACCATCCCGATGAAGCCCTGCGCGAAGCGATCGTCGCGCGCCTGGGCATCACCGACGAGCAACTGCTCAGTTTCACCCTGTTCAAGCGCAGCTACGATGCCCGCAAGAAGAACAGCGAAATGCTGTTCATCTACACCATCGACCTGGAAGCGAGCAACGAAGCGCAATTGCTGCGCAAGTTCGCCGACGATCGCAACATCGGCGTCGCCCCCGATGTCAGCTACAAGTTCGTCGGCCATGCCCCCGCCGACCTGCAGGAGCGCCCGATCGTGGTCGGTTTCGGCCCCTGCGGCATTTTCGCAGGCCTGTTGCTGGCGCAAATGGGCTTTCGCCCGATCATCCTCGAGCGTGGCAAGGAAGTGCGCCAGCGCACCAAGGACACCTGGGGCCTGTGGCGCAAGAGCGTGCTCAATCCCGAGTCCAACGTGCAGTTCGGTGAGGGCGGCGCCGGCACCTTCTCCGACGGCAAGCTCTACAGCCAGATCAAGGATCCGAACCACCACGGCCGCAAGGTTCTGGAAGAGTTCGTCAAGGCCGGCGCGCCGGACGAGATCCTCTACATCAACAAACCGCACATCGGCACCTTCCGCCTGACCGGCATGGTCGAGCAGATGCGCCAGGACATGATCGCCCTCGGAGCAGAAGTCCGCTTCCAGGAAAAGGTCACCGACCTGATGATCGAAGACGGCCAACTGACCGGCGTGGTCCTGGAGAGCGGCGAACAACTGCACTCGCGCCATGTGGTCCTGGCCTTGGGGCACAGCGCCCGCGATACCTTCCGCATGCTCCATGGCAAGGGTGTCTACATGGAAGCCAAGCCGTTCTCGGTGGGTTTCCGCATCGAACATCCGCAGTCGCTGATCGACAAGGCCCGCCTGGGCAAGTATGCCGGGCACCCGAAACTGGGCGCCGCCGACTACAAGCTGGTGTACCACGCCAAGAACGGCCGCTCGGTCTACAGCTTCTGCATGTGCCCGGGCGGCACCGTGGTCGCGGCCACCAGCGAGCCGGGCCGGGTGGTCACCAACGGCATGAGCCAGTATTCGCGCAACGAGCGCAACGCCAACTCCGGCATCGTCGTCGGCATCGATCCGGAGCGCGACTATCCGGGCGGCCCGCTGGCCGGTATCGAGCTGCAGGAGCGCCTGGAGTCCCACGCGTACGTGATGGGCGGCAGCAACTACCAGGCGCCGGCACAGTTGGTAGGCGATTTCGTCGCTGGGCGTCCGTCCACTGAGCTTGGTAGTGTCGAACCATCCTACAAGCCAGGTGTGACCCTGGGCGACCTGGCACCCAGCCTGCCGGACTTCGCCATCGAGGCCATCCGTGAAGCGCTGCCGGCGTTCGATCGCCAGATCAAAGGCTACAACCTGCACGACGCCGTGCTGACCGGCATCGAGACACGCACCTCCTCGCCTTTGCGCATCACCCGGGGCGCGGACTACCAGAGCCTCAACCTGAAGGGATTGTTCCCGGCAGGTGAAGGTGCAGGTTACGCGGGCGGCATTCTCTCCGCAGGTGTCGACGGCATTCGCATCGCCGAAGCCGTGGCGCGGGACATGCTCGGGCTCGAAGCCTGATCCGGACTGAAACGAGGGCTGCCGCGCAGCCCTCCACCGAGCCGCAAATATCAGAAAAAGCGCTCACCCTCGCCAGAATCATTCCATCACCACATCCGCTTAAAGCCCTTTAGGCTTCGCATATCGGACCGTAAGAACCTATAACAAAAGCGCAGGACGTTTTTGTTCCAATGCCCCACGCCCCCACGCTAGGGTGTACGTCTTTTCATCCGAGCCCGTTCATGGAGACCTGTCTGGCCGTGCGTACCCTTATCACCCGTTTCTTCCAACTGGAGGCCGCCAGTGGCCTGTTGCTGATAGCCGCGGCAGTGCTCGCGCTGATCATCAACAATTCGCCGCTGGCATACCTGTATGGCGGCCTGCTCGATGTACCGGTCGCGGTGCAGGTGGGCGCCTTGCAGATCGCCAAGCCACTGCTGTTGTGGATCAACGACGGCCTGATGGCGCTGTTCTTCCTGCTGATCGGCCTGGAGGTCAAGCGCGAGGTCGTCGAGGGACAGCTGTCCAAGCCTTCCCAGGTGATCCTGCCTGCCACGGCAGCCATCGGCGGCATGCTGGTTCCCGCGCTGATCTACTGGTTCATCAATCGGGACAACCCGGCCGCCATTGCCGGCTGGGCCATCCCGACCGCCACCGACATCGCATTCGCCCTGGGTGTGCTCGCGCTGCTCGGCAAGCGGGTGCCGGTCTCGCTGAAACTGTTCCTGATGACCCTGGCGATCATCGATGACCTGGGCGCCATCGTCATCATCGCCCTGTTCTACTCTGGAACCCTGTCCAGCCTGTCGCTGATGCTGGCGGGCGCTTGCCTGCTGGCCCTGCTGGCGATGAACCGGCTGGGCGTGGTCAAGCTGACGCCCTACCTGGTGGTTGGCCTGATCCTCTGGGTCTGCGTACTCAAGAGTGGTGTCCACGCAACCCTGGCCGGCGTGGCCCTGGCCTTGTGCATTCCACTGCGCACCCGACACGCGGCGGCCTCTCCCCTGCTGCGCCTCGAACACGCGCTGCATCCCTGGGTCGCCTATGCCATCCTGCCGCTGTTCGCCTTCGCCAATGCCGGTGTATCCCTCGCCGGAATGACCGTGGACAGCTTCACCCATCCCGTCCCTCTCGGCATCGCCATCGGCCTGCTGCTGGGCAAGACTGTCGGCGTCTTCGGCCTGACCTGGCTGGCGGTGAAGTTGCGCTTGGCTGCACTGCCAGCCGAGGCAAACTGGGGGCAGATCCTGGGAGTCGCGATCCTGTGCGGCATCGGCTTTACCATGAGCCTGTTCGTAGGGTCCCTGGCATTCGAGCCGGGCGCCAGCGACTATGCCGGCATGGACCGCATGGGCATCCTTACCGGGTCCCTGTTCGCAGCCCTGATCGGTTATGCGATCACCGCAATGACCAGTCGCAAACCACTCGGCCACTGAGCAGCAGGGCATAAAAAAACCCCGACCGGCCAAGGCCGAGTCGGGGTTTTCAGTTGAGCGATACGATCAGTGCGTCACACGGCTGGTGCCGTCGACGGTCATGATGCGTACGCGTTCACCTACACGGAAGATTTCGTTCTGCTGCACTTGCTGCACATAGGCACGCATGCTGCCATCGTCTTCACGAACGGTGATTTCCACACCCTGGGTGCGGGTCAGGCCTTCTTCGGCGGCCGAGCCAGCCAGGCCACCGGCCACGGCACCGATCACGGCAGCAACGATGCTACCGCGACCACCGCCGATGGCGCTGCCGGCAACACCGCCGACCACGGCACCAGCACCACCGCCGATCGGGGTCTTGGTACCTTCGATCTTCACCGGACGCAGCGACTCGATGGTGCCCATTCGCACGGTCTGCACACGGCGGGCCTCATCTCGGGAATAGCTGTCGCCGGTCAGACTGGAAGCACAACCGCCGAGCAGCAGCGACATGGTGGTGAAGCTCGCCACCAGCAAAACGGATTTACGCATGAGAAACTCTCCATAAGTCAGGTGTGCATTAGACCCCGCACGTTGACGGCTGTCACGACAGATACGTTACAAATTTGCTTTTATTCAGCTTCAGTACAGCCTGTGCCGCCCTTTAGGCAGGCCCAATGATCGGGACCAAGGATAACCATGGATTACTTCATCGTCGCGGTGGCGACCCTCACCGGCCTGTACTTTCACTGGTGGCTGTATGTGCGCATGCGTCGCTGGATGGACCGCGACCTGGCCTTGTCGATGGCAGGCGAGGACCCGGACAAACGTGTCTATATGCTCAAATGCCTGGAACAGGCTCGGAAACAGAAGGTCAAGCGAGGGGAGCTGACGGCCTGGCTTGAACGCCAGGCCGCCGCTTATGCAGGTTAAGGCGCCAGACGCTCACGCAGCCACTGGCCATCTGCCCGGCGATAGTTCAGGCGATCATGCAACCGACTGGCGCGTCCTTGCCAGAACTCGATGCGCTCAGGCAGCAGACGGTAGCCTCCCCAATGCTCGGGGCAATGGGGTTGGGTATCGGAAAACCGCGCCTCGGTGGCCTTGACCAAGCCCTCGAGCTCCTCTCGGCCAGCAATCACCCGGCTCTGCGGCGAGGCCCAGGCGCCCAGGCGACTTCCCAACGGACGGACCTGGTAATAGTCATCGGACTCCTTGGCAGTCACCTTCTCCACTCGCCCTTCGATACGCACCTGGCGCTCCAGCGCCGGCCAGAAGAACGTCATGGCAGCGAAAGGATTGGCCAGCAGTTGCTGACCCTTGGCGCTGTCATAGTTGGTAAAGAAGGTGAAGCCGCGCTCGTCGAGCCCCTTGAGCAGCAGCACCCGGCAGTGAGGGCGTCCTTGGTCATCGACAGTGGCCAAGGTCATGGCATTGGCCTCAACCGGTGGCTGCTCGGTTTTCACGGCTTCGCCGAACCACTGGTGAAACAGGGCGAACGGCTCTCCCGGGGCCTGGGCTTCAGCCAGGCCATCACGGGTGTAGTCGCGGCGCATATCGGCCAGGGACTGGGTCATGACTGCGTTTCCTTGACGGTCAGTTGGTCTTCGCAGAGGCCACTTTCTTTTCAGTCGCGGCCTTCTTTGCTACCGGCTTGGCCGGTGCGGCTTTCTTCTTCGCGGCGGTCTTGGCAGGCGCCTTGGCCTTGGCAACCGGCTTTTTAGCAGCCGGCTTGGCCGCCGCCTTCGCCGCAGGCTTGCTGGCGACAGCGTTGGCTGCGGGGGCCGGGGCGGCCTGGGTGGCAACCATCGAAGCGGGCGCACGCGCCGGTGCTGCCTGCTGATACTTGGCCAGCAGCGCGACCATGGTGTTCTGCGGCGTCAGCAGCATTTCCACCCGGCGGTTCAGGGCGCGACCCTCGGCGCTGTCATTGGCCGCACGCGGCATCTCCGACCCCATGCCCTTGAGGCTCAGGCGGTCACGCTGCAACCCGCTGAGACGGAAAATCGCCGATACAGAGGCCGCGCGCTCAAGGCTCAGCTTCTGGTTGGCTGCGGCAGCACCGGTGGTGTCGGCGTGCCCGAGGATCAGGACCGCGGTCTTGGGGTCGGTTTCGACGGTCTTGGCCACACGGGTGATCGGGCTCAGGGTCATCGGCAGCAGCATGTTCGGACGGTCCGGGTTATAGGAGCTGTCCACCGGAATGGTCACTACGAGCACGTTGTCACGGCGCTCCAGCTCGAACTTGCTGTCCTTGATCGCCTCACGCAGCTTGGGCTCGTATTCGTCCAGCCAGGCTTGGGTAGCCTTTTGGTCGATCTTCGGCACTACCGGGCCCTTGGCCTGCTTGTCGTCGCCCCCAAACGGCCACCACCAGCGGCTGCCGCTGTCGGACTTGGCATCGGCCTTGGCCACCTTCTCGGTCACGGCCTCCTTGACTTCCTGCTCGGCCACTTTGTCCGAGCCGAATGGCCACCAGCCATGGCCTGCGTCGCTCGAGGCATTTTGCGAATGCTGGGCACAGCCGGTAACGGCCATGCACAGGGCAAGTGCTAAGGTTTTATGTGAAGACATCAGCGATACACCATGAAATAGAAAGAAATTTTGCCAACACACACCAGGCATTGGCATTGAGGATAGTCAAAGGGGTCGGGCAATACCCGCATTACCCGATCAAAGGCAGGTGCCAAGAACGCGTACCAGTTTCTGGGCTCGAGGGTCCATTAGCACATAGGGGCCAAGTGTATTGGTCACGAAACCGAAGGCCACGTCGTGCTCGGGGTCGGCAAAACCGACCGAGCCTCCAGCACCTGGATGGCCAAAGGCCCGGGCACCGAGGCCAAAGGTGGCATTGGCCACCTCAGGCTGGTCGAGCATGCAGCCCAGGCCGAAGCGAGTCTGGGTGAGCAAGGTGCGATCTTGGCCAAGGCTGTGCTCACATGTCAGTTCGTCGAGCAACTCCGACTCCAACAGGCTGCCGTCGAGCAGGCCGGCGTAGAAACCGGCGAGGCTGCGGGCATTGCCATGGCCATTGGCCGCTGGCTGCTGCATGCGGCGCCATTGCGGCTTGTTGGTGCTGGTGAGAATGGCCGGTGGATTGGTGAAGGCACGGGTAGACAGGGCTTCGGGCTCACGCAGGGTCACCTGCAACAGGCGCTGCGCCGCGGCATCGCCGGGGTTGCCCTTGCCACGGGCGATGTGCGCCACGCGATGGAACTCTTCATCGGCCAGACCGACATGGAAATCCAGCCCCAAGGGGCGAGCGGTGCGGGCGACGATCGACTCGCCAGGGCCACGTCCGTCGACACGCCGGATCAGTTCACCGATCAGCCAGCCATAGGTGATGGCGGCATAACCGTGCTCGGTGCCCGGCGTCCACCAGGGTGCCTCGGCAGCCAGGGCATCGACCATGGTTTGCCAGTCGTAAAGCGCCTCGGCGGGCAACAGCTCGCGGATGGCCGGCAGGCCAGTCCGGTGACTGAGCAACTGGCGCAAGGTCACCGACTCCTTGCCGGCCTGGGCGAATTCGGGCCAGTAGCGCACGACGGGAACATCCAGGGCCAGCTTGCCCTCTGCGACCAACTGCAGTGCCGTCACGGCAGTGAAGGTTTTGGTGCAGGAGAACAGGTTGGCGATGGTGTCGCTGTGCCAGGCCTCCCGGCCGTCCTTGTCGGCACTGCCTGCCCACAGATCGACCACGGTTTCGCCGCCGACCTGAATGCACAGCCCCGCACCGCGCTCCTGGGGATCGTCGAACAACGCGGCGAAGGCCTCGCGCACCGCCTCGAACTTCAGCTCATAGTGACCCTGGATCTGCACCCGACAGCTCTCCGTACGACTCATCTCAACGAAAGTCGTGCATTGTTCCAGTAGTTGGCGGATTTGCAAACTGAATGTGGCCGGATGGTCGTAGGTGGCACAAGGCCGTTAGCCACTGCTTTGCATTCAGGCCACTGCCAAGCGGCTTGGGAAGCAAAAGCGGTGCAGCCCCGTGTCTCAAGGCGCCGGTTGTTCCAGCCCCCTGCGCACGTGCTCAAGCACCTGCCGGTTGCTCTTGCGCACTGCGTCCACGAACCCCGGATAAGGCACATCAGTGATGGCCACCAACCCGAGGTGACCGTTCTCACCGTCGATCAGGCGCCCGCTCGCCGGCTGGTCAAGGTACTGGAACCAGTGCGCACCGACGATCATCGGCTGAGCCAGGGCCGCCTTCAGGAAGTTACCGTAGGCCGGACCGCGGTCCTCCTCACGGGCGACCTCTACCGGCCCGGGCCAGAATGGTCCGCGATCGCGGGAGCCGAACTGGAACTCGGAGACCAGCACCGGCTTGTCCAGTTCGGCCAAGCGGGCAAAGTCATAGCCGTCCTCTGGCTTGAGGGTATAGAAATTGAAACTCAATACGTCGCAGAACTCTGCACAGGCCTTGACCGCCTCCGGCGTGCTCACCGCGTAACGGCCGCCCAGCAGCAGATGGTTGGGCGCATGCCACTTCAGGGCGTCGGAGATGGTCTTGAAGTAGGTCTCGGCAAATACCTGCTGGAAATACTGGTAGTCGCGCTCGATCTCCGGATGCTCAGGGCTGGGCAACGGCGCTTCGAAACCTGGGTCTTCCATGAGCTCCCAGGCCTGCAGATCGATGCCCCAGGCCTTGGACAGACCTTGCTGGTTGCGGTATTTGTCACGCAACTGCTTGAGGAACGCACGCTTGGCCGGCACGTCGGTGGTCAGACGCAGGGTCCCGTAGGCCAGGCCATAGCGAGCCTTGGGGTCATCGCCAGGAGCCGCCCAGGCCAGCTCGTTGTCGGCGAAATAGCCGATCAACCACGGGTCGTCGCGATGATCGCGGGCAGCGATGGCCACCGCTCGCTCGGTAGCCATGGCAAAGCGAGGGTCGAACGGGTCGGGCATGCGGCCCCACCAGTCCATGCCGGTGCTGATGCTGGTGTAGTCACCGACGATCGACAGCGGCAAGGTGTAGGGAATCCGCCGGGCCTGCCCCAGGGCCGGGTCGCTCCAATTGCCCAGGGTATTGAAGCCCCAGGCCTGCAGGCGGTCCAGGGTATGACTCTGCCAACGCGCCACGTCCAGGGCTGCCGGCGGGCAGGTGGCGGCAGGCTGTCCCGCCGGGCTTGCGGGACAAGGCTCGCCATAGGTGCGCTGCAGGTTGGCGGCATAGAAGTCGAACCAGCGGCCTTGCTTGAAGTTGCGTCCCTGAGACGAGGCATTGCCATCGTCATTGTTGCCCTCGCCATAGAACGCAGCCAGCGACTCGCCCTCACCCGGCAAGGCCTTGAACATGCTTTCGCGGCCCGCCACGTAAGTGCGCCCGCCATCAGCTGCCACCGCATTGACGCCCAGGGAATAGAACGCATGCCCGTCCGGGGTCACCAGGTACCAGCGGCCCTCGCGCTTCTCGGTGCGGAAGAAGCCCTTGGCCTCGAACGCAGGGCCCGCCAGCAGGCCGCCATAGGCATCCTGCTGTTGCTTCTCACGCGCGCCAAGCCAGCCCTTCAGCTGTTGCTGCTCACGCCCCCAGGCGGCCTTGAGCTGCTCATCATTGGCGATCTTTTCCGGCCAACGCCCACGGGTGGATTGGCCGTAAACATCCAGCAGCCCTTCATAAGCCGCCTTGAACGCCTGGTCGTCGTCCTGGACGCCGACCTTCTCGATCAACAGGCTTTGGGCAACCTTGGGGTTGGGGATGCTCAGGGTGATGCCGACAACCTGCTTGAGGTCCACCTCCCCTGCACTGCTGGCGAGCAGCAGGCGCTGTCCTTCGTATACCCATGGCATGGGCGGGCCGGCACGCATGCCTTGGTTCAGGGGGGAACGGGCCTGCAACGGCACCATCACCGTCTGCACGGGCCCCGCAGGCAGGTCGATGCGGCTGGTCAGGGTGCGGCCGTCGCTGCCCTGCACTGCCACATCCACGGTCAACGCCCAATCCATCGCGCTCTGCAAGCGTAGGGTGAGGGCCTGGCCGGTCGACCAGTCCCAGGCGCCGCTCTGCGGGCTCAGGCGCAAGGTCGGCTGCTGAGCCGGGTTGAACACCACGCGTCGCAGTACCTCGCCTTCGGTGGTCTGTTCCGCGTTGTATTGCGGCATGTGGGCATCGGTAGTGGTCACGTTGACCACCGCTGCCGGACGCACGAAGCTGAACAACGTCTGTTGCCCAGCCAGCAAGGGCGAGCTGAACAACAGGGCGAGAACGGCTGGCAGGGTACGGCGGATCATAGGGGTGCAGCTCTCCTTCAGGGCGCGGGGCCCGTGACAGGGTGATGGACAGCCGGTCGCAGCCTCGAGCTGCGACCGTCAGGAAATCTCCCGCCGGAATGGCGGCAGCGCATTGAGAATAGCCTTGCCGTAGCGCTGGGTGACCAGGCGTCGGTCAAGGAGTGTGATGACGCCGCGATCCTGCTCGGTACGCAGCAAGCGACCGCACGCCTGGATCAGGCGCAACGAGGCGTCGGGCACGGCAATCTCCATGAACGGATTGCCGCCACGCGCCTCGATCCACTCGGCCAGGGCAGCCTCGACAGGGTCGTCCGGCACGGCGAAGGGGATCTTGGCGATCACCACGTGCTCGCAGTAAGCGCCGGGCAAGTCCACACCTTCGGCAAAGCTGGCCAGGCCGAACAGTACGCTGTGCTGGCCGTCATCGACGCGCGCCTTGTGCTTGTTCAGGGTTTCCTGCTTGGAGAGGTTGCCCTGGATGAGCACCAGCTTGCGCCAGTCCCGGTCCAGGCCGTCGAACACATCCTGCATCTGCTTGCGCGAAGAGAACAGCACCAACGCACCGCGGGCATCCTCGAGCATGTCGGGCAGTTCACGGATGATCGCCGCCGTATGGCCGGGCACGTCACGTGGGTCCGCCCCCAGGTCAGGGACCCTCAGCAGGCCTGCATCACCATGCACGAACGGGCTGGGCACGACACAGGTGACCGCGTCGCGAGGCAACCCCGAACGCATGCGGAACCGGTCGAACTTGCCCAGGGCAGTCAGTGTCGCCGAAGTCACCAGGGCGCCGTGAGCAACGTTCCACAGGCTGCGGCGCAGCATCTCGGCGGCAAGAATGGGGCTGGCATTGACCTCGATGTCGAACAGCGCGCCACTTTCGGCAAGTGTCAGCCAACGGGCCATGGGTGGGCTGTCTTCCGGATCTTCAGCCGTGAAGGCGGTCCACAACTCCCAGTTGCCCTGTGCCCGGGTCACCAGGCTGCCGAACAGCGGGTACCACTCTTCGGCCTGGTGGCTGGCGATACCGATGTTGACCTCTCCGTCCATGCCTTCCTTGAGCAGGTCGGCCAGACGGGTGAACAGGTCATTGAGGCGGGCGAAGCCCTTCTTCAGCTCGATGCCGACCTCGCGGATCTGCTCCGGCACCACCCCACCCTCGAAACGGTAGCGTGGGCGCTCCCGGCCCTCCATGTCCTCGCCGGGGCGGAAGTCCGCGACCTGTTCGCACAGGGTGAACATGAACTGCTGCTGGGTACGGACCTCCCTCGCCAGCTCCGGCACCTGCTCGATCAGCTTGCCCAGGTCGCCTGGCAATGGATGCTGGGCCAGCAACTTGGTGAGGTTCTTGGCGGTCTGCTCCAACCAGTCGGCGGTTGAACGCAGCCGTGAGTAATGGGCGAAGTGGCCGATGGCCTTGTCGGGCAGGTGATGGCCTTCGTCGAAGACATACATGGTGTCGCGTGGGTCCGGCAGCACGGCTCCACCGCCCAGCGCCAAGTCTGCCAGTACCATGTCGTGGTTGGTGACGATCACATCGACCTTGCCCATGCCTTCGCGGGCCTTGTAGAACACGCACTGCTGGAAGTTCGGGCAGTGCCGGCCGGTGCACTGGCTGTGGTCCGTGGTCAGGCGGGCCCAATCCTGGTCCTCGAGTGCCTCGGGCCAGCTGTCGCGGTCACCGTCCCAGCGGTTGCCGGCGAGCTTTTCGATCATGCTGTTGAACAGCTTCTGGCTCTTTTCATCGACCTCGATACGAAAGCCTTCTTCCTCGAACAACTGGGCGGTGGCCGACTGGGCGTGGCCCTCCTGCAAGAGGATGTCGAGCTTGGACAGGCACAGGTAGCGCCCGCGGCCCTTGGCCAGGGCAAAGCTGAAGTTGAGCCCGCTGCTACGCATCAGGTCAGGCAGGTCCTTGAAGACGATCTGCTCCTGCAGGGCGACGGTTGCGGTGGCGATCACCAGCCGCTTGCCGGCAGCCTTGGCAGCGGGAATCGCGGCCAGGCTGTAGGCGACGGTCTTGCCGGTACCGGTGCCGGCCTCGACCGCCACCACGGCGGGTTCACCCGCGCGGCGACCTTCGTCGTCACAGGCGATGTCGCCGAGCACCTTGGCCACTTCGGCGATCATCAGACGCTGACCGTAGCGGGGCTTGAGGCTCTTGGCTTCGAGAAAACGCGAATAGGCGCCCTGGATGGTGGCTTTGAGTTCGTTGCTGATCATGGTCTGCAGGCGCCCGGAGGGCTGGATAAATTTTCAGTGTTTCGCATGGCCGGCTATCATACCCCGCTATTGCCCTTTATGCCGCATGGAGATCCGGATGCTTGCCTTTGCCCTCCCCTACACACTGCATGTCCTGGCGGCCCTGATTTGGGTCGGAGGGATGTTTTTCGCCTGGCTGGTACTGCGCCCGGCAACGGTTGCGGCCCTGGAAGGGCCGGCTCGGCTCAAGTTGTGGGTGGAAGTTTTCCAACGGTTCTTCAGATGGGTCTGGCTGGCTGTGGTGATTCTGGCGATCAGCGGTATCGGGATGTTGCATATGCGCTTCAATGGGTTCGAAACGGCGCCACGCTATATACAGGTGATGATCGGGGGTGGGGTTGCCATGTTTGCGTTGTTCATGCGGATTCAGGCGCTTTTGCTGCCTGAGCTGCGGGCGGCGGTGGCGGCCGGGGACTGGGCGGCGGGGGCTGGCGTGTTGGGACGGATCCGGCGGATGGTTGGGGTCAATTTGTTGTTGGGGATTGTGGTTGTGGGGGTGGCGAGTTCACGGGTTTTGGTTTGAGGTTGGGCTTGGGCTTGGGCTTTCAGAGAATGGAGGTACTTGGGACGAAGGCGAATCAGCTTCGCCCCAAAAACCAACTCACAACCGCTGCAGGACCAACTCCCCAGCCGCTCCCGCCAACCCAGGCTGCCCTTCCACACCTGGCCGTCCATCCGCACCGGCGTCGGTTCGATAAACAAGACATCTCTTGCTGGCGCCGCCCAGGCCAGCCTTGCCCGCCGCGCCCGGTTTGCCCGGAGCACCACCATCGAGCCGGACCTGGATATGCTCTGCGGGGAATCCATCCGGCACCGCCAGGCGAATGCGTCCACCGGAAGCGCCATCGTGCCCGTTGCCGCCGTCATCGCCGTTGGCACCGCGACTCGCCTGGCCCCAGGTGCAACCGCCAGCCTTGCCGTTGGCCCCGTCGAGCCCGACATAGCCTGGCGCACCGGCACCGCCTCGGGCATCGATCGACAAGCGCTGTGCTTGCAACCCGTTCAGCCTGAGCTCCAGGTCTCGCCCTGGCCGGGCCGCACGCTCATAGGTCCCGGCAGCGCCTGGCGCACTGATTTCGCTGCCTTCACCGAGCACGGCAATGCCGGTTTCGATACGCAAAGGTACCTCGGCGGGTGTAATGGCAATCCGAGCATCGCGTCCCAGCACCAAACGATCCACCTTCAGCTCCGTCAGCGTCGCAGGCAGCATCAGCGTCGCCGAGTCGGCAATCTGCAATTGTTCCAGGTGAACGCTGCTCGTCTTGTTCGGCAGGCGCAGCACCGAATGGGCCGCGACGTCCAGGCTTTCGGCCTGGGCCAGGGGGCTGGTCAACGCCACCAACAGCATCAACTTACGCATGGCGTGGCGCCTCCAACGGCCTGGGAATGGACATGACATGGAAAATACCGGTCAACAGGATCTGCAGACGGTCGAACCAACGATGACTACGCCCGCGCAGGCTGCCATTGAAGAACAGCACCTCCAGGCAATGCAGGCTCAGCAGGACGATGCCCACGGTATTGAGCAACAGATTGAACGGCAGCGGTTGCGGCATGAACAGGTTCACCAGCACCACCCACCAGAACACCACCGTCAGGGCCTTGCCCAGGCCCAGGATGAACTTCATACCCGCCCCCTGAATTTGTTGTTATGACTGCAAGGCCCGTGCGAGCGAGCCGTGCAGCCAACAGTAAACCTATGCCAGGGTAGGCGCCAGAGGTGTCAATTCAGGTGCAGTTCTACCCGTCGGTTACGGGCCCGGCCTTCCTCTGTGTCGTTGTCGGACACTGGCTCGCTTTCCCCGCGGCCTTGGCTGGTCACCTTGTCCGCTGCCAGCCCCTCACCGATCAAAAACTCCGCGACACTGCTGGCGCGCTGCTCGGACAAGCCCTGGTTGTAGGCATCGGCACCGACGCTGTCGGTGAAGCCAATGACCTTGATGCTGGCCACGCGTGGGTCGCTGAGCTGGGGTAGCAAGGCACGCAGGCGTTGCTGGGCCTCGGCGGTCAACTGCGCCGAGTCGAAGGCGAACAGCACTTGCCCCTGGTCATTCAGGGTGATGACCTCAGGCACCGGCGCTTCGCCTGTCGGGGGCGTCGTCGGATACTGCGGCAACGGGCAGCCCATGTGATTGACCGGCATGCCAGCCGGCGTGTCAGGGCAGCGGTCGCGACGGTCAAAGACGCCATCGCCATCCTCGTCGCCGTCCTGGGCGTAACAGATCAAGCCACCGGCAATTGCGCCGAGCACACCACCACCAGCGGCCCAGCTGGAGTTCTCGATGGCACCCAGGCCACCGCCGACCAGCCCACCTAACAGGCTGCACAGAGGCCAGGTCCTTTGATTGAGGGGCGCGCTGCCATCGCTGTGGGTGGCACAACCGGCGAGCAGGCTTGTAACCAGCACCAGCGGCAACGCCGCCTTCGACATAACACCCATGATCAATGCTCCTGTGTCACCGGCCTCTACCGGTCACCCGAGTAAAGACGCGCCCATGCCACTGCTCAAGGCATGGGCGCACGCCGTCAGCGCTGGATCTTGATCTCGGTGCGACGGTTCATGGCGCGGCCATCGGCAGTCGCGTTATCGGCGACCGGCTGGGACTCCCCGGCCCCTACCACCGCAACGAAGCTGCTGCGTGGCACACCGCTTTCGACCAGGTAGTCGGTGACCGAGTGGGCACGACGTTCGGACAGTTTCTGGTTATAGGTATCGGAACCCACACTGTCGGTATGCCCGGTAACGGTCAGGCGTGCACTCGGTGCTTCCTGCTTCAGACGGGTGGCGATGGTGTTCAGGCGTTCCTTGTCGGCCGCGGTCAGGCGAGCGGAGTCGAACTCGAAGTGCACGTCACGGATGACGATGACTTCTTCCTTCTGTACCACCACCTCCTCGACCGGTGCCGGCGGACAACCATTGGCGTCGACCTGCACCCCGCGTGGGGTGCCCGGGCACTTGTCACGGCTGTCCGGCACGCCATCGCCATCCTCGTCACCATCACCATGGGCCCAGCAGTAGCCCGCCGCCAGGCCACCGCCCAGCAACGCGCCCCAACCAGCCCAACTGGAGCTCTCGATGGCGCCCAGAGCCGCGCCACCTACACCCCCGACGGCAGCACACTTCGGCCAGTCGGTTTTTTGCAAACCTGCACAACCAGTCAATACGCTGGTGAGCAGGATCAGGGGTATCGCTGTGCGTACTATGCTCATCTTGTTGCGTCTCCTAGGGGGAATCGGCATAAGGCCGGTCCTTCGGAGTAAAGACCGCCCGCTAGCTCTCTGCCAGCAATAAGCCACGACGTGGCACCACGCCTCTTTGCCGACCGCTCCTGTCCCGATAGGCTAGGACTACCTGAACGAGGATTGGCAATGATCGACAGTTTCTCCCAGCGTACCCCGCAGCAGGCCCTGGCAGCCCTGCTCGAACGCTTCACACCCCAGCGTCTGTTGCTGGTGGGTACGCGCTTCCCGGCCCTGGAGGCCTTCGCCCAGGCGCATCCGCAGGTGCACATCGAAGTGGTTCCTCCTGGCCCGCTCCCCGCGCCAGCCGCCGCCCAGCGCTTCGACCTGGCGGTGCTGGTGGATTGCCTCGAGCACCTGCCCAAGCGCACGGGCCTGGAGTTGCTGGGCGGCATTCGCAACCTCAACGCCAGCAGGGTCGCGGTCCTGGCGGACCTGCAGGCCAGCGGCTGGCAGGACACGGACTTTTTCGCCCTGGCGCTGTCGGCCAGCGAGAAGTTCCGCCGGGACGAGCAGGTATTGAGCTTGTTCACCTATGATCTACATGACTACAAGCAGGTTCCGGACTGGCTCAACGCCAAGTTCTGGGCCAACCCTGAAAACTTCGGCAAGTACTGGTGGTGATGATGAGTGTCTCGGTCTGTCCCTGCGGCAGCGGCAATCTGCTCGATGCCTGTTGCGGGCGTTACCACACCGGCACGCCGGCGCCCGATGCCCAGACGCTGATGCGCTCACGCTACAGCGCCTATGTGCTCGGGTTGGTCGATTACCTGGTCGCCACCACCCTGCCCGCCCAGCAGGCGGGTCTGGACCGTGCCGCGATCGCGGCCTGGAGTGCCCAGAGCACCTGGCTTGGCCTGGAGGTGGAGAACGCCGAGGTGCTGGGCGGGCAGCCCGAGCACGCCTTTGTCAGTTTCACCGCGCGTTGGCACGACCAGCAGGGCGACCACCAGCACCGCGAGCGCTCCGCCTTCGTCCAGCATGACGCCCGCTGGTACTTTATCGACCCGACCGTGGACCTGAAGGCCGGGCGAAACGATCCCTGCCCCTGTGCCAGCGGACAGAAATTCAAGAAATGCTGCGCCAGCTATATCGGTAGCTGATCATGTACGCCCTGGCCCGCCTGCTTGTCCTGTCACTGTTGCTGGCGCTGCTGGCGGGCTGTGCCGGTTGGGGTGACGACTGGCGAGAACCGCAGGTGCGCCTGGTCAGGGTCGAGACGGTCAAGGCTCGGCTGCTTCAGCAGGAGTTCATTCTCCACGTGCGGGTCGAGAACCCCAATGACAGCCGCTTGTTCATCCGCAACCTGGCCTATTCGGTCCACCTCAACGACCTGTTGCTGGTGCAGGATGAGGCCAGTCTTTGGCGCAGTGTCGGTGGCCATGCCGAGCGCACCTTCAAGATCACCGCCCGTACCAACCTGTGGCGCCAACTCAAGCCCCTGGCCAAGATGCTCAAGCATGAGCAGGCCCTGCACTACCGCCTGCAGGCTGACCTGCATACCGGGCTGGTCATCCATCGGGACCTGCACTTGTCGCGCAGTGGTGAGATAATCCCCGGCGATCTTCAACCGGAGTAATCCTGCAATGACCCAGCAACCCCATGTTCATGGCCCCGACTGCAACCACGGTCACGACCACCACCATGATCACGACCACGGCCACGTGCATGGCCCGCACTGCAACCACGGCCACCAGGAACCGGTGCGCAACGCCCTGAAGGACGTTGGCCGCAACGACCCGTGCCCATGCGGTAGCCAGAAGAAATTCAAGAAGTGCCACGGAGCCTGATCCAGGCACCGTAGTGCTGCCGGGGATGCCTTGCGGCCCAATCGCGGCGCAAGGCCGCCCCACAGGCTCAGCGCTGCCCCAACCCGCGCCGCACGCCTCGATCCCCTCGGCAGCCACTCGGCAGCCCCCTGAAAATAAAGCCTCCGGGCACCTTGCACGGCGACCGCGCGCTCACTAACGTAGCGCCTTTCCAAATACCGCCACGCCCTGCAGGAGCCTTGTCATGGCCGCCCCCGTCCTTCCTCCCTTCCGCCCCCGGTTCGGCGCTGCCGCCGCATTGCTCGGCATGGTCGGCCTTGCCGGCTGCCAGGTGGGCGGCTACCAGGACAGCGTGCCTCCCACCACCGGTGTGCAACCGCTCAAGGGGCTGGCACAGAACGTCTCGGTACGCCGCAATGCCATGGGTGCCCCCCTGATCGAAAGCAGCAGCTTCCATGATGCGCTGTTCAGCCTGGGCTACGTGCATGCCGGGGATCGCATCGAACAAATGGTCGCCATGCGCCTGCTGGCCCAGGGGCGCCTGTCCGAGCTGGCAGGCCCCGATGCCCTGGACATCGACCGCCTGATGCGCGCCGCCAACCTCAAGCAGAGCGCCGGGCAGCTGTACGCCGACGCATCGCCACGCCTCAAGCGCTTCTTCGAAGTCTATGCCCGCGGCGTCAACGCCTACCTGTTCCGCTACCGTGACAAGCTGCCCGCAGACCTGGCCCGCAGCGGCTATCGCCCGGAATACTGGAAACCGGAAGACTCGGCACTGATCTTCAGCCTCTACGCCTTCAGCCAGTCGGTGAACCTGCAGGAAGAACTGGCTGCCCTTACCCTGGCGCAGAAAGTAGGCAGCGACAAGCTCGCCTGGCTGCTGCCGGGTGCGCCAGATGAGCCGCTGGCCGAGGCCGAACTGGACAAGCTCAAGGGCCTGGACCTGACAAGCCAGCTGCCGGGCCTCGAACGCCTGGGCGCTGCCGGGCAGAAGCTCGCCGACCTCGGCCTGCTGGGTAGCCCCGGCTCGGCCAACCTGGCCCTGTCGCCGCAACGCAGCCGCAGCGGCAAGAGCCTGCTGGCCAGCGACAGCCGTGCCACCTGGGCACTCGCCCCCGTCCAGATCCACACAGGCAAGTACCAGGTCGCCGGCCTCGCGCTGCCAGGCCTGCCCATCGTCCTGGCCGGCTACAACGGCAAGCTGGCCTGGAGCAGCAGCGCGGTGATGGCCGACAACCAGGACCTCTACCTGGAGCAGCTACGTCACCAGGGCAGCCAGGTAAGCTACCTGGCCGACGGCAAGTGGCAGCCTGCCCGTGCGCGCAGCGAAACCTTCTTCGTCCGCGGCCAGCGCCCCTTGCGGGAAGTGATGTACGACACCCGCCATGGCACCCTGCTCAGCCAACCGGCCAACGCCGGCCTGGGCCTGGCCCTGAACCTGCCGCAACTCAAGGGCGACCGCAGCCTCGACGCGCTGTTCGACCTGACCCGCGCGCCTTCGGTGGAACGCGCCTTCGACGATACCCGCGAAGTGGGCGCCGCCGCCCTCAACTTCGTTTTCGCCGAGCCGCAGCACATCGGCTGGCAGGTCAGCGGTCGCTACCCCAACCGCCGCGAAGGCCAGGGCCTGCTGCCCTCGCCTGGCTGGGACAGTCGTTATGACTGGGACGGCTATGCCGACCCGATGCTGCACCCCTATGACCAGGACCCCGTCGCCGGCTGGGTCGGCCACGCCAACCAGCGCAGCCTGCCACGGGGCTACGGCATGCAGCTGTCCAACACCTGGTACTACCCTGAACGTGCCGAGCGCCTCGCCCAGCTGGCGGGCAATGGCCGTCACGACAGCCGCAGCCTGATGGCCCTGCAGAACGATCAGGTCACGTTGCTGGCCGACAAACTCCAGCAGATGTTCGACGCCCCGGGCATGGCACAGTCGCTCACCCAGGCCATCGACGCCTTGCCCGCGGCCCAGCGAGACAAGGCGCGCGAGGCCCTGACCCGGCTCAAGGCCTTCGATGGCCGCCTGAGTCCGGTATCGGCGGATGCCGCGCTGTACCAGTTGTTCCTGCAGGAAGTCGCCCGGCAGACCTTCCTCGACGAACTGGGCCCGGAGTCCAGCCTGGCCTGGCAGGCGTTCATCGGCAACGCGCAGCTCTCCTACTCGGCCCAGGCCGACCACTTGCTGGGGCGCGAGGACAGCCCGTTCTGGGATGACCGCAGCACCCCGCAGAAAGAAGACAAACCCGCTATTCTCGCCCGCAGCCTGGCCTCGGCCGTGGATGCGGGTGTTGCGCAGTTGGGCAGCGACCGACGCGCCTGGCAGTGGGGCAAGCTGCACCAGTACCGCTGGCCAGCACCGGCCTACCATGGCCTGGGCGATGCGATCCCCCGCGCGCCCATGGCAGCAGGTGGCGACTTCAGCACCCTGATGCTGACGCCTTATGCCTGGGGCAGCGGCTTCGACACCCATCTGTCGGCCTCGGCACGCATGATCGTCGATTTCGGCCAGGCCGAACCGCTGCAAGTGCTCACAAGCAATGGCCAGTCCGGCAATCCGGCAAGCCGGCACTACAGCGATGGCCTGGACGCCTGGTTCCAGGGGCGGTTCATGAGCCTGCCACTGCAACAGCAGAACTTCTCCCGCGCCTACGGCACGCAACGGCTCACGCTGGTTCCGGGTCGCTGATACCCGCCGCCCTCGCGATTGGCCTTCCAGGCCGCGACATTCTTCACGAATGCTCGCGGCCTGCTTCATTCGGGTGATCGGCAGTAGGCGCAACGGCAGAAGTTATGCTTCTATCTTTGTGCCGACTGTTTTCGCAGACCGTATTCGCCACTTCAGCCAGGACCACCATGCACCATTCGACCCACGACCTGCTGTCCCCCGTCCCGGGCATCGCCCGCCAGCTCCATAGCTTCCATTTTGGCCCCCGTGGTGGTGGCAAGGTGTACATCCAGGCCTCGCTGCATGCCGATGAGCTGCCCGGCATGCTGGTGGCCTGGCACCTGAAGCAACGCCTGCAGGAACTGGAACAGGACGGTCGGTTGCAACGGGAGATCATCCTGGTACCGGTGGCCAACCCCGTGGGCCTTGAGCAGGTGCTGCTGGATGCGCCCCTGGGGCGCTTCGAGCTGCAGAGTGGAGAGAACTTCAACCGCAACTTCGTCGATCTTTCCGACAGCATCGGTGACCAGATCGAAGGCCACCTGACCCAGGATCCTTCCCACAACCTGGCCCTGATCCGCGAATACCTGCGCCGTGGCCTGGATGCGCACCCGGCACGCACACCGTTGCAATCCCAGCGCCTGACCCTGCAACGCCTGGCGTGCGATGCCGACATGGTTCTGGACCTGCATTGCGACTTCGAAGCGGTGGAGCACCTTTACACCACGCCGGAAGCCTGGCCGCAGGTCGAGCCATTGGCGCGCTACCTGGGCGTCCAGGCCAGCCTGCTGGCCACCGACTCTGGCGGTCAGTCGTTCGATGAGTGTTTCAGCCTGGTGTGGTGGCAGTTGCAGCAACGCTTTGGCAAGGAATTCCCGATCCCCCTGGGCAACTTCTCGGTGACTGTCGAACTGCGCGGCCAGGCGGATGTCAGCCACGCCCTGGCGACCCAGGACTGCCAAGGTATCCTCGATTTCCTGACCCATGCCGGAGTCATCGCTGGCGAGGCGCCAGCACTGCCGCCGCTGGCGTACCCGGCAACGCCGCTGGCGGCGGTGGAACCGGTGTCGGCACCGCTGGGCGGGCTGCTGGTCTTTCATGCGACGCCCGGCCAGTACCTCAAGGCAGGCGAGCTGATCGCCGAGGTCATCGACCCGCTGAGCGACCGGGTCACGACCGTGCGCAATACCCAACCGGGTCTGCTCTACGCCCGCAGCGTAAGACGCATGGCCACTGCCGGCATGGTCATCGCCCATGTCGCCGGCGAGCAGGTCTGCCGCAGCGGTTATCTATTGGCCAACTAAGCCCGCGACCCCGCCTGGCGTTCAGGCCACCGGAGAGGGTGGAGGTTCGTCAGGCAAGGTGGGCTCTCCCGGTTCCATGGGCGATTCGCCAGGATCGGGGGGCTGGGGGGTATCGGGATCGGGTTGGTGGGGCACGCCACCGGCCTGGACGGGCGTTGGCGGATGCGCCAGCAGTGACCATGCCAGCAGCCCGATCTGGTTGGGCTGGAGGACGGCCAGCTTCGCGCTGATCGCGGGGTGAAGTTTCATTGGCTGCTCCTGGCGATGGCCGGCGCGCGTCACGCGCACCGGATCGTTCATGCCATTGGAGTGCCTGGAGGGCGAGGAATTCCCCGCGCTCGTCGCCTCAGGTGCGTGGCAGGGTGACGCCGCGCTGGCCCTGATACTTGCCGCCACGATCCTTATAGGACACTTCGCATTCTTCATCGGACTCGAGGAAGAGCATCTGTGCCACGCCTTCGTTGGCGTAGATTTTCGCCGGCAGGGTGGTGGTATTGGAGAACTCGAGGGTCACGTGCCCTTCCCACTCCGGCTCCAGCGGCGTGACGTTGACGATGATGCCGCAACGCGCGTAGGTGCTCTTGCCCAGACAGATGGTCAGCACATTGCGCGGAATACGGAAGTATTCGACGGTACGGGCCAGGGCGAAGGAGTTCGGCGGGATGATGCAGACGTCACTCTTGACGTCGACGAAGCTGCCAGCGTCGAAGTTCTTCGGGTCGACAGTGGCCGAGTTGATATTGGTGAATACCTTGAATTCATCGGCGCAGCGCACGTCGTAGCCGTAGCTGGACACGCCGAAGGAAATGACCCGGTTGTCCTCGCCGCCGCGCACCTGGCGCTCGACGAACGGTTCGATCATGCCGTGTTCCTGCGCCATGCGGCGAATCCACTTGTCCGATTTGATGCTCATGGCGGGAGTGTCCTGAAAGTGCAAGGTGAAAAACGAGACGCGCATCTTACCGGTCCCGGCGCCCGCGGCAAAGTTCCATCCCGCAATCCCGCGCCGGACGGGAGCTGTAGCCACCGCCGATCCGAATTTCGACAAAGCCGTCATTGGCCATTGGCAGGTCGGGGAAAGTGGGTTAAGGTGGCGCCACTGTGCTGCACGTGACACCGAGAATCTCTGTTTGATGCACGATTCCTATCGGCCCATCGCTGAATTTTCCGCTCTCTTTGCACTCAGTCCCGGCCAGGGTGTTCCTGTGCCGAAATCTACTTTGTCCAAGGAGACATACCATGTCCAACCGCCAATCCGGTACCGTCAAGTGGTTCAACGATGAGAAGGGCTACGGCTTCATCACCCCTCAGTCGGGTGACGACCTGTTCGTACACTTCAAGGCCATCCAGGCTGACGGCTTCAAAACCCTGAAAGAAGGCCAGGCTGTTACTTTCGTCGCTACCCGCGGCCAGAAAGGCATGCAGGCTGAAGAAGTTCGCATCGAAGGCTAATCCTTCTTTCGCGCTTCAAAAGAACCCGCCAATCGGCGGGTTTTTTTATGCCTGTAGATAAGTCGGGGCTGACTACTTCGCGGGTAAACCCGCTCCACGGGCACTGCACAGTACCCGTGGGTTTTAGGCGACTCGATCTTGCGGATCAGTCCTCGCTGATGGTGATGTTCGGCATCGCAGGCGCAGCGGCTTCCTGCAGCACGATCCGGGCGCCTACCTGACGCGCCAGCTCCTGGTAGATCATGGCGATCTGGCTTTCCGGTTCGGCGATGGCGGTCGGCTTGCCGTTGTCGGCCTGTTCGCGGATCAGCATCGACAGCGGCAGCGATGCCAGCAGTTCGACACCATACTGGGACGCAAGCTTCTCGCCGCCACCCTCACCGAACAGATGCTCGGCATGGCCGCAGTTCGAGCAGATGTGCACGGCCATGTTCTCCACCACACCCAGCACCGGGATGTTGACCTTGCGGAACATCTCCACGCCTTTCTTCGCATCCAGCAGGGCCAGGTCCTGCGGTGTGGTCACGATCACAGACCCTACCACCGGCACTTTCTGCGCCAGGGTCAGCTGGATGTCGCCGGTGCCAGGCGGCATGTCGATCACCAGGTAGTCCAGATCGTCCCAGGCGGTCTGGGTCACCAGTTGCAGGAGTGCACCGGAAACCATCGGGCCACGCCAGACCATCGGGGTGTTGTCATCGGTCAGGAAGGCCATCGACATGACTTCCACGCCATGGGCCTTGATCGGCACGAACCACTTCTGCTCGCGAATCTGCGGGCGGGTGCCTTCGGCGATGCCGAACATCACGCCCTGGCTCGGGCCATAGATGTCGGCGTCCAGGATACCCACCCGGGCCCCTTCACGGGCCAACGCCAGGGCCAGGTTGGCGGCGGTGGTGGACTTGCCCACCCCACCCTTGCCAGACGCCACGGCAATGATGTTCTTGACGTTGGCCATGGCCGGCACCTGAGCCTGGGCCTTGTGCGCCGCGACCTGGCATTCGATCGACACCTGCGCGCCCGTGACGCCGTCGAGGTTCTCGATGGCCGTGCCCAGCACCTGCGCCCAGCCATTCTTGAACAGCCCGGCTGCATAGCCCAACTGCAGTTGTACGTTGACCTGACCGCCCTGGATGTCGATGGCGCGCACGCAACCGGCGCTGACCGGATCCTGGTTCAGGTAAGGGTCGGTGTACTGGCGAAGCACGCCTTCGACGGCGGCACGTGTGACGGCACTCATGGAGGCTCCCATTGGCAAGCTGAGGATGGAACAGGCGCCTATGCTAACCCGTCAATCGTCAGCAGATACGTCCTTGGGGTGAAATATATTCGCCAGCCCTTTATAGTTGCCGATCATCTTCATTTTCCATCCTGTCGCCAGATAAGTAGCCCAGCCACCATGTCCGAGCCACGCCAGATTCTCGTCACCAGCGCCCTGCCCTATGCCAACGGCTCCATCCATCTTGGCCATATGCTCGAGTACATCCAGACGGACATGTGGGTTCGCTTCCAGAAGCTGCGCGGCAACCAGTGCATCTATGTCTGCGCCGACGACGCCCACGGCTCGGCCATCATGCTGCGCGCCGAAAAGGAAGGCATCACGCCCGAGCAACTGATCGCCAATGTCCAGGCCGAGCACAGCAGCGATTTCGCCGACTTCCTGGTCGACTTCGACAATTTCCACTCGACCCACTGCGAAGAGAACCGCGAGCTGTCGAGCCTGATCTACACGCGCCTGCGTGACGCCGGCCACATCGCCACCCGTTCGGTCACCCAGTACTACGACCCTGAGAAGGGCATGTTCCTGGCGGACCGCTTCATCAAGGGCACCTGCCCCAAATGCGCGGCTGAAGACCAGTACGGCGACAACTGCGAAAAATGCGGCGCCACCTACGCGCCCACCGAGCTGAAGAACCCCAAGTCGGCGATTTCCGGCGCCACGCCGGAGCTGCGCGACTCCCAGCACTTCTTCTTCAAGCTGCCGGACTTCCAGGCCATGCTGCAACAGTGGACCCGCAGCGGGACCCTGCAGGAAGCGGTTGCGAACAAGCTCGCCGAATGGCTGGACTCCGGCCTGCAGGAGTGGGACATCTCCCGCGATGCACCGTACTTCGGCTTCGAGATCCCTGGCGAGCCCGGCAAGTATTTCTACGTCTGGCTGGATGCGCCGATCGGCTACATGGCCAGCTTCAAGAACCTCTGCGCACGCCGTCCGGAGCTGGATTTCGACGCTTACTGGCAAGAGGAATCCAAAGCCGAGCTGTACCACTTCATCGGCAAGGACATCGTCAACTTCCACGCCCTGTTCTGGCCCGCCATGCTCGAAGGCGCAGGTTTCCGCAAGCCGACCGCCATCAACGTGCACGGCTACCTGACCGTCAACGGTGCCAAGATGTCCAAGTCGCGCGGCACCTTCATCAAGGCGCGCACCTACCTGGACCACCTGGCCCCCGAGTACCTGCGCTACTACTACGCGTCCAAGCTGGGTCGTGGTGTCGATGACCTTGACCTGAACCTCGATGACTTCGTGCAGAAGGTCAACTCCGACCTGGTCGGCAAGGTGGTCAACATCGCCAGCCGTTGCGCGGGCTTCATCCACAAAGGCAATGAGGGCGTAATGGTCGCCGGCGACGCCGCTCCCGAGCTGAGCGAAGCCTTCCTCGCCGCGGCGCCATCGATCGCCGAAGCCTACGAGAACCGTGACTTCGCCCGCGCCATGCGTGAAATCATGGCCCTGGCCGACCGCGCCAACGCCTGGATCGCCGACAAGGCCCCCTGGTCCCTGGCCAAGCAGGAAGGCAAGCAGGACGAAGTCCAGGGCATCTGCGCCCAGGGCATCAACCTGTTCCGCCAGCTGGTCATCTTCCTCAAGCCGGTATTGCCATTGCTGGCCGCCGATGCCGAGGCCTTCCTCAACGTCGCGCCGCTGACCTGGGGTGACCACCTGTCGCGCCTGGAAAACCACAAGCTCAATCCGTTCAAGGCCCTGATGAGCCGCATCGAGCCTGCCAGGATCGAAGCCATGGTGGCCGCCAGCAAGGAAGACCTGGTCGCAGCCGAGTCTGCCGCCCCGGCAGGCAACGGCGAGTTGGCCAAGGACCCGCTGTCGCCTGAGGTCGAGTTCGACACCTTCGCCGCGGTCGACCTGCGGGTGGCACTGATCGTCAAGGCCGAAGCCGTCGAAGGCGCCGACAAGCTCCTGCGTCTGACCCTGGACATCGGTGACGAGCGTCGCAACGTGTTCTCCGGCATCAAGTCGGCCTACCCTGACCCGTCCAAGCTCGAAGGTCGCCTGACCATGATGGTCGCCAACCTCAAACCGCGGAAAATGCGCTTCGGCGTGTCCGAAGGCATGGTCATGGCTGCCGGTCCTGGCGGCGAGGAGATCTACCTGCTGAGCCCAGACAGTGGCGCCAAGCCAGGCCAGCGCATCAAGTAAGCGCAAGCCCTTCTGCCCCGGCCATGTGCCGGGGCATTTCCATCCCCTGCCGCCTACCGGATAATGACGGCAGCCCCGGCCATCGGCATCCCCATGAACGACTACGTCCTGGTTCTGGTCAGCGCTGCGCTGCTCAATCACCTGATCCTGCACAGGGCGCCGGTTTCCCGCCTGCGGATCCACATGCTGGGCGCATCCGCCGCCTTGATCACGCTGCTGGGCCTGACGCTCGGCAAGTTGCTCCAGGACCTGGTGCTGGCGCCGCTGCAACTGCAGGACCTGCAGTTGTTCCTGTTCCTGCCCCTGCTGGCACTACTGGCCTGGGGCGTGACTGCAGCGCTCAAGCGGGTCCGGCCCGGCTGGCCATTGGATAACCTGCCGGCCTGGCTGCTGAGCAACAGCCTGGTGCTAGGCTTGTTGCTACAGCTCACCCACGAGCATGACCAATGGTTGCCCGTATTGAGCGGTGGGCTGGTGAGTGGGCTGGGCTTCTGGCTTGCCCTGGCACTGTTCGACGACTTGCGCCAGCGCAGCGATCATGCAGACATGCCTACTGCCTTGCGGGGCCTCCCCATCGAACTGATTGGCGCCGGGGTGATGGCCATGGCGTTTTCCGGCTTCAACGGATTATTTACACAATGAGTCTGATTCAACGCATCGATGCCCTGCTTCCGCAAACCCAATGCGGAAAGTGCGGTCACGCCGGCTGCCGCCCCTACGCCGAAGGATTGGCCGCAGGCGAGGCGATCAACAAATGTCCGCCAGGCGGCGACGAAACCATCGCCGCGCTCGCCCGCTTGCTCGAGGTTCCGGCCATCGCCCTGGACTCTACGCGCGGCAGCGCCCCGCCCCAAGTCGCCTTCATCCGCGAGGCCGAATGCATCGGCTGCACCAAGTGCATCCAGGCCTGTCCGGTAGATGCCATCGTCGGCGCCGCCAAGCTGATGCATACCGTGATCGCCAGCGAATGTACCGGCTGCGACCTGTGCCTGGCACCATGCCCGGTCGACTGCATCGACCTGGTGCCCCTGCCGGGCAACATTGTCCCCATCGTCGGAGGCCTGGCCCGCACCGCCGAACAACTGGCTGAGCGCGCCCAACGCCGTGACCACGCCCGGCATCGTCATGAGCAACACAACACCCGACTGCAACGTGACGAAGCGCGCCGCCAGGCCGAACGCCTGGCGCGCAGCCAGCGCCCCCTCAGCAACCCCACAGCCGGCACCGAGCCTGCGCCTGACCCGATCAAGGCCGCGATCGAACGGGTCAAGGCCCAAAAGGCCGCCAGCAACGACGCTGCGCTGAAACAGGCGAAGATCGCTGCGGCCATGAGTCGCGCGCAGTTGGGCAAGGCCCGCAGCGCCTTCGGCGCCACACCGAACGAAGTGCAGCTCGCTCAGTTGCACGCCCTGGAAAAAGCGGCCGAACACGCCCAGCAACACCTCGATGCCCTACTAGCAGGGCCGGACCATGCCAGCGCCTGACCCTCGCCTGCGCAGCGCCATGGGCTCGGTGCTGCTGGCCTGTGTGCCTGGTCTGTTGGGGCTGCTCTGGCTTCACGGCTGGGGGCTGCTGTTCAATCTGCTGCTCTGCGCCAGCACGGCACTCGCCTGCGAGGCGCTGCTTTTGGCCCTGCGCGGGCATGCCCCAAGACCTGCGCTGGCGGACGGCAGTGCGCTGGTGACAGCCGTGTTGCTGGCTGCCGCCCTCCCCAGCCACGCGCCCTGGTGGCTGCCGGTCACTGCGGCCAGCGTGGCCATCGGCATTGGCAAACAAGCCTTTGGCGGTGTCGGGCGCAACCTCTTCAACCCTGCGATGGTCGGCTATGCCTTCGTTCTCTTGAGCTTTCCCTTGCAGATGAACCAATGGCCTGACCAATCACCCGGGCTCCTGGAAAGCCTGCAGCGTCTCGCGGCCAACAACGGGCAGATCGACGCCTGGGCAATCCCCACGGCGCTCGATGGCCTGCGCCACAACCGCAGCCTGACCATCGACGAACTGTTTGCCCGCCATCCGGGGTTCGGCGCTGTCGGAGGGCGCGGCAGCGAGTGGGTGAATCTGGGGTTCCTGGTAGGTGGGCTGTTTCTGCTGCAACGCAAGGTCATCAGCTGGCATACGCCGGTGGGCTTGCTGGGCGGGCTGTTCCTGTTCAGCCTGCTGTGCTGGAACGGCTCGGGTTCGGACTCCAATGGCTCGCCGCTGCTGCACCTGTTTTCCGGCTCGACCATGCTGGCGGCGTTCTTCATCGCGACCGAGCCGGTGTCCGGCCCCAAGAGCGTCCAGGCCCGGTTACTGTTCGGCGTCGGGACCGGTTTGCTCGTCTACTTGATCCGCACGTGGGGCAGCTATCCCGACGGCACAGCGTTCGCTGTCTTGTTGATGAACCTTGCCGTGCCGGCACTGGAGCGGCAGGCAGCACGCCGCTCGCAGAGCACTCCATGACCCGCACCCTGCGCAACGCCCTGTTGCTGGCGCTGGTCAGCGCACTATCACTGGGCATGACGCTGGCCTGGCGGCACTGGACTCTCGTCCCGATCCATGAAGCCGAGCAGCAATTGCAGATCCGCCAGTGGCTGTCGGCGCTCCCCCAGGGCAGCTACGACAACCAGCCCCTGCAGATGCCGCTGCCCCTGGGCGACACGCGCCTGCCCCACAGCCAGCTGCTGGCAGGCTACCGGGCCACATTGGCAGGCCAGCCGAGCGCCATCCTGCTACGCAGCCAAACCCAGGGTTATGCCGGGCCGATCATCCTGGCCATCGCCATCGATGCCGAAGGGCGACTGCTTGGCATACAGGTGCTGGAGCAGCAGGAGAGCCCGGGACTGGGGGCTCGAGTGGTTGACCCTCAGGTGCACTGGCTCACGCAATTCACCGGCCACACCCAGAGCAGCCACTGGGCACTGAAGCGCGATCAAGGGGACTTTGACCAGTTGGCAGGCGCCACTGTCACCTCGCGCGCCGTGATCGACGCCTTGCAGGACGCCTTGCGGTACTTCGATACACACCGTGCCTCGCTGCTGGAGGAGCGTGCTCATGAATAGGTTCTGGTTGCCGGGTATCAGCCTGGTCCCTCTGATCGGAGCAACCTCGACATGGGTGCAGGCGGTGGTGATCGGCCTATGCGCGGCACTGATGATGCTCTTGCACCAGGCCTTGCTGGCCCCATTGCGCCGCCCCCTGGTAGCAGCCCCACGCCTGATGGCCAGTGTGCTGCTTCTGGCGGCCCTGGCAAGCTGCCTGCAGCTGGGGCTAAGGGCTTGGGCACTACCGCTTGCCCTGGCGCTCGGCCACTATCCTGCCCTGCTCAGCCTGCAATGCCTGTCGGCTGACTACCTGCTGCCCGAGACAGGACGTTGGCGCTGCCTCGCCATTCACCTGGGCAGCCTGCTGGTGCTGTGCGTGCTGCTTGGGGCCTGTCGCCAGTGGCTGGCAACTGGACCGAACTTGCATCTGGCAAGCCTTGCACCCGGAGGATTGATACTGCTCGGCCTGCTGTTGGCCCTGTACAATCGGGTGCGTCCGGGCCCCGCCCCCTCACGCCGTCAAGGAAGCCTTTGAGCCCATGAATGCTGCCAAACGCCTGGAGATCTTTCGCAGGCTGCACGAAGACAACCCCGACCCCAAGACCGAACTGGCATACACCACGCCCTTCGAACTGCTGATTGCCGTGATCCTCTCCGCCCAGGCGACGGACGTCGGCGTCAACAAGGCCACTGCCCGGCTGTATCCCGTCGCCAATACCCCAGAGGCCATCCATGCCCTGGGCGTCGAAGGGCTGAGCGAATACATCAAGACCATCGGCCTCTACAACAGCAAGGCCAAGAATGTCATCGAAACCTGCCGCCTGCTGGTCGAGCAGCACAACAGCGAGGTTCCACAAACCCGCGAAGCGCTCGAGGCACTGCCTGGTGTTGGTCGAAAAACCGCGAACGTGGTGCTCAATACCGCCTTTCGCCAACCGGCCATGGCGGTCGACACCCATATCTTCCGGGTCAGCAACCGAACCGGTATTGCACCCGGCAAGACCGTGCTGGAGGTGGAGAAGAAGCTGCTCAAGTTCGTGCCCCGGGACTACCTGCTCGACGCACACCACTGGCTCATCCTGCATGGACGCTATGTCTGCCAGGCCCGCAAACCTCGCTGCGGTAGTTGCCGGATAGAGGATTTGTGCGAATACAAGCACAAGACCTCGGACGATTGAGGCAATAGAGAGAAAGGGTTGTATACGATTGAAAAAATCTTTTTTACCGGAATCGGGTTTCTCGCTATAAGGACGGCCAATGGCCCTTTGGCTTGGAGTAACCCATGAGTACCGATAAAGACGAGCTGTCGATCGATGATGAGTTCTCTACCTCGGAAGACGAGGTAGAGCCTCAAGTAGAACCTGCAAAGACCAATTTGAGCAAACGCCGCACCATCGACAATCTTCTCGAGGAACGGCGCCTGCAAAGGCAACTCGCCGATTTTGACTACGACCTCTGACCGGCCAGGTACCTTGATAGCCTCCTTTCGCGGAGGCTTTCCGTGTCAGGGACGAGATAGCCCGTGACGTTGCGCGAGCTCGATGAGATCAACCAGCGAATGGGCATTGAGCTTGAGCAGCAGGCGCGTCTTGTAGGTGCTTACCGTCTTGTTGCTGAGAAACATGCTGTCGGCGATCTCCTTGTTGCTCTTGCCGCTGGCCAGTTCCTTCAACACCATCACCTCCCTGCCAGAGAGACGCTGGACCATTTCCTCCTCGCTACCTCCTTTTACGCAACCCCGCGTCTTGTGCAATGCCTGGTTGGGGAAATAGCTGTACCCCGACAGCACTGCCTTGATCGCGCTGAGTAGCTCGGTCAGATCCTGCTGCTTGCAGACATACCCCGCGGCGCCCGCCTGCATGCATCGCATCGAAAAGTGACCCGCTGCCTGCGAAGTCAGCACCAGCACTTTACTGCCCGGACTGATGCAAGCCATGCGTGCGATGACTTCAAGTCCATCAAGCTTCGGAATACCGATATCCAGCACCACGATGTCGGGAAGGTATTCCCGGATCAATTGCAAGGCATCCACGCCATTGTCGGTTTCCGCCACAACCTCGTACCCATGCCGCTCCATGAGCATGCGCACAGCAAGACGAATAACCGGATGATCATCCACGATAAGCACTTTATTCATGCGATATCCATTGATTCATTATTACAACTCCAAAGCATTACGATAACCGAGCCGACCGCCTTATGGCGTGACAAATAGCGGCGCACAGCCAAGCAGAGATGGAACTTACATCAATTAAAGAAATTTCCTACACAGGGAATTTCATGAAGTTTCAGAACTTAAACAGGCGCCCCTGGAACGCTAACAACAAGCAATAAAAAAGCCCACTTCCATAACGCTTTATATGTGAAGGAATTCTCTGCTCATCCCGGTAACTTTGAGAATACTCCGCGCAGAATGAGGTGTTTGGGTTTCCACAGGAAACACCTCTACCTGCCCACCGGCCTCGGAATACGCGAGAGATACGCAAACATTCGTGGACAAGGACCATGCAGACCGACTCCATCAGCCCCCTGGCGATCATTGCCATCTTCGCCGGCATCATCGAAGCCTCTGCCCTGGCGTCACTGCCTTTTCTCAGTGAAAACAGCCAGAAGATCTATACATGGTTCCTGGTGGGCTTTCCGTTCTTCCTGACCATGCTGTTTTTCCTGACCTTGAACTTCAACTATCAGTCCCTGTACCAGCCACCTCAAGCGGAGAGCACAGATAGAGCCGATACGCCCTCCTCCAGTGCCGACACACCACCCAAACCATCCCCTGCGCCAACAGTCGCAGCGCAAGCCATGAGCATCACCCTTTCCGGCCCGGACACCCGCAGGATCATCGAAACCCACATATTGCGGGCACTCATCCACCCTCATGTGCGCAGCCGCAGCTGGGTGCTGGACAACCTGGACACAGGCGTTCGTATCCACCTGTCGGTCGACACCCTGAGCTTTGATGAAGAAACGTGCCCACCCTGACGCCCAGGCAAAAAAAACCCCGGCACAGGGCCGGGGTCTTGGGCTACTCGCCAGGATCAGAGCAGCGAACGGCCCTTGTTGGCGGCGATGCGCATACGCAGGGCGTTGAGCTTGATGAAGCCTGCGGCATCGGCCTGGTTGTAGGCGCCACCATCTTCTTCGAAGGTCGCGATGTTGGCATCGAACAGCGAATCGTCCGACTTGCGACCGACGACGATGACATTGCCCTTGTACAGCTTCAGGCGAACAACACCGTTCACGTTGGCCTGGGAAGCGTCGATCATCTGCTGCAGCATCAGACGCTCCGGGCTCCACCAGTAGCCGGTGTAGATCAGGCTGGCGTACTTGGGCATCAGCTCATCTTTCAGGTGAGCGACTTCGCGGTCCAGGGTGATCGACTCGATGGCGCGGTGAGCCTTGAGCATGATGGTGCCGCCAGGGGTTTCGTAGCAGCCGCGGGACTTCATGCCCACGTAGCGGTTCTCTACGATGTCCAGGCGGCCGATGCCGTTGGCACCACCGATACGGTTCAGGTCGGCCAGGACGGTGGCCGGAGTCTTCTCGACGCCGTCGATGGCAACGATGTCGCCGTTACGGTAGGTCAGTTCGAGGTAGGTGGCCTGGTCCGGAGCGTTCTCAGGCGAGACACTCCAGCGCCACATGTCTTCCTCATGCTCGGTCCAGGTATCCTCCAGGACACCGCCTTCGTAGGAAATGTGCAGCAGGTTGGCGTCCATCGAGTACGGCGACTTCTTCTTGCCATGGCGCTCGATCGGAATGCCGTGCTTCTCGGCGTAGTCCATCAGCTTTTCGCGGGACAGCAGGTCCCACTCACGCCATGGCGCGATGACCTTGACGCCAGGCTTGAGCGCGTAGGCGCCCAGCTCGAAGCGCACCTGGTCGTTGCCCTTGCCGGTGGCACCGTGGGAAATGGCATCGGCGCCGGTTTCGTTGGCGATCTCGATCAGACGCTTGGCGATCAGCGGACGGGCGATGGACGTACCCAGCAGGTACTCGCCTTCGTAGACGGTGTTGGCGCGGAACATCGGAAAGACGAAATCTCGCACGAACTCTTCGCGCAGGTCGTCGATGTAGATTTCTTTCACGCCCATCGCCTGGGCTTTGGCGCGGGCCGGCTCGACCTCTTCGCCCTGACCCAGGTCAGCGGTGAAGGTCACCACTTCGCAGTTGTAGGTATCCTGCAGCCACTTGAGAATCACCGAAGTATCAAGGCCGCCGGAATACGCCAGTACGACCTTTTTTACGTCCGCCATGCCATCACTCCACGGGGTTGTACGGAAAG
>Ga0153917_1000342_pt1 | contig 34534 bp, 26 predicted proteins | sample TSFL001MetaG_FD_104695 | JGI IMG/M metagenome (GOLD analysis project Ga0153917, IMG submission 104695) | Attine ant fungus gardens microbial communities from Florida, USA - TSFL001 MetaG | ecosystem: Host-associated > Fungi > Mycelium > Unclassified | place: USA: Florida, Paynes Creek Historic... | reverse complement strand
CTGTCGGCCGTGCACCAGCACATGATCGACCAGTTCTGGAGCCCGCGGGTCAACAAGCGTACCGACGAATGGGGCGGTACCTTCGAAGGCCGCATGAAGTTCGGCCTGGAAGTGCTCAAGGCGGTGCGTGCCGAAGTCGGCGACGACTTCTGCGTGGGCATGCGTATCTGCGGTGACGAGTTCCACCCCGATGGCCTCAGCCACGAGGACATGAAGCAGATCGCCGCCTACTACGATGCCACCGGCATGATCGACTTCATCGGCGTGGTCGGTTCGGGTTGCGACACCCACAACACCCTGGCCAACGTCATCCCCAACATGAGCTACCCGCCAGAGCCGTTCCTGCACCTGGCGGCCGGCATCAAGGAAGTGGTCAAGGTCCCTGTGCTGCACGCGCAGAACATCAAGGACCCGAACCAGGCCACGCGTATCCTCGAAGGCGGCTACGTCGACATGGTCGGCATGACCCGCGCGCACATTGCCGACCCGCACCTGATCGCCAAGATCAAGATGGGCCAGATCGACCAGATCAAGCAGTGCGTGGGTGCCAACTACTGCATCGACCGCCAGTACCAGGGCCTGGATGTGCTGTGCATCCAGAACGCCGCGACCTCCCGTGAGTACATGGGCGTGCCGCACATCATCGAGAAGACCACCGGCGTCAAGCGCAAGGTGGTGGTGGTCGGTGCCGGCCCTGCTGGCATGGAGGCCGCACGCGTGGCCGCCGAGCGTGGCCACGATGTGACCCTGTTCGAGAAGAAAGACCAGATCGGCGGGCAGATCACCATCGCCGCCAAGGCACCGCAACGTGACCAGATCGCCGGTATCACCCGTTGGTACCAACTGGAGCTGGCGCGCCTGAAGGTCGACCTGCGCCTGGGCACCGCCGCCGACGCCGAAACCATCATGGACCTGCGTCCGGACGTGGTCGTGCTGGCAGTGGGCGGTCACCCGTTCGTCGAGCAGAACGAGCACTGGGGCGCCGCCGAAGGGCTGGTGGTCAGCAGCTGGGATGTGCTCGATGGCAAGGTCGCGCCGGGCAAGAACGTGCTGGTGTACGACACCATCTGCGAATTCACCGGCATGTCCACGGCTGACTTCATTGCCGACAAGGGCAGCCAGGTCGAGATCGTCACCGACGACATCAAGCCGGGCGTGGCGATGGGCGGTACCACCTTCCCGACCTACTACCGCAGCATCTACCCCAAAGAAGTGATCATGACCGGCGACATGATGCTGGAAAAGGTCTACCGCGAGGGCGACAAGCTGGTGGCGGTGCTGGAGAACGAATACACCGGCGCCAAGGAAGAACGCGTGGTCGACCAGGTGGTGATCGAGAACGGCGTGCGTCCTGACGAAGGCCTGTACTACGCCCTCAAGGACGGCTCGCGCAACAAGGGCCAGATCGACGTCGAGGCGCTGTTCGCCATCAAGCCGCAGCCGATCCTCAGCCAGCCGGGCGAGGGCTACCTGCTGTACCGCATCGGCGACTGCGTGGCCCAGCGCAACGTCCACGCGGCGATCTACGACGCCTTGCGCCTGTGCAAGGACTTCTGATCGTTAACAGTCGTCGCCACTGAGCGCGGACCCTGTGGAGCGGGTTTACCCGCGAAAGCGTCAGCACAAGCAACATGGTTGTCTGATCTGACGCATTCGCGGGTAAACCCGCTCCCACAAGGGGCCGATCCAGCCTCAAGGGCGGCGCAAGAATCCAGCTGTTGTGGGAGCCTCCCATGTTGAACACCCTTCTACCCATCCTGCTGTTCGCCGCCCTTGGCCTGGCGGTGCTCGGCGCCCTGCGCCGGGTACGCATGTGGCGGCGCGGCCGACCCTCCAAGGTCAACCTGATCGGCGGCCTGCTGGCCATGCCGCGGCGTTACCTGGTGGACCTGCACCATGTAGTCGAGCGCGACAAGTACATGTCCAAGACCCACGTGGCCACTGCAGGCGGCTTCGTGCTGTCGGCCGTGCTGGCGATCCTGGTGCATGGCTTTGGCCTGCGCAGCCAGATCCTGGGCTATGCCTTGCTGGCAGCCACGGTGCTGATGTTCTGTGGTGCCCTGTTTGTCTTCAAGCGTCGTCTGAACCCGCCTTCGCGCCTGTCCAAGGGCCCGTGGATGCGCCTGCCCAAGAGCTTGCTGGTGTTCGCCGCGAGCTTCTTCATCGCCACGCTGCCGGTTGCCGGCATCCTGCCCGAGGGCACCGGTGGCTGGCTGCTGGTCGCCGTGCTGGGCGTGGGCGTGCTGTGGGGCGTGTCGGAGCTGTTCTTCGGCATGACCTGGGGCGGCCCGATGAAGCACGCCTTCGCCGGTGCCCTGCACCTGGCCTGGCACCGCCGCGCCGAACGCTTCGGCGGCGGTCGCTCCACCGGCCTCAAGCCGCTGGACTTGGAAGACCCTAACGCGCCCCTGGGCGTGGAAAAACCGGCGGACTTCACCTGGAACCAGCTGCTTGGCTTCGATGCCTGCGTGCAGTGCGGCAAGTGCGAGGCCATGTGCCCGGCGTTCGCCGCCGGCCAGCCGCTGAACCCGAAGAAACTCATCCAGGACATGGTCATTGGCCTGGCCGGTGGCACCGACGCCCAGTTCGCGGGCAGCCCGTATCCGGGCAAGCCGATCGGCGAGCACGGCGGTCATCCGCACCAGCCGATCGTCAATGGCCTGGTCGATGCCGAGACCCTGTGGTCGTGCACCACCTGCCGTGCCTGCGTCGAGGAATGCCCGATGATGATCGAGCACGTCGATGCCATCGTTGACATGCGTCGCCACCTGACCCTGGAAAAGGGCGCGACCCCGAACAAGGGCGCCGAGGTGCTGGACAACCTGATCGCCACCGACAACCCCGGCGGCTTCAACCCTGGCGGGCGGATGAACTGGGCGGCGGACCTCAGCCTCAAGCTGTTGTCCGAGGTCAAGAGCACCGAGGTGCTGTTCTGGGTCGGCGACGGCGCCTTCGACATGCGCAACCAGCGGACCCTGCGTGCGTTCGTCAAAGTGCTCAAGGCCTCGGGCGTGGACTTCGCCGTGCTCGGCCTCGAGGAGCGCGACAGTGGCGACGTGGCGCGCCGTCTGGGCGATGAGGCGACTTTCCAGCAACTGGCCAAGCGCAACATCCAGACGCTGAACAAGTACCGCTTCCAGCGCATCGTCACCTGCGACCCGCACAGCTTCCATGTGCTGAAGAACGAATACGGCGCGTTGGGCGGCGAATACCAGGTGCAGCACCACAGCACCTACATCGCCGAGCTGATCGCGGCCAACAAGCTCAACCTGGGCCAGCACAAAGGTGGCAGTGTCACCTATCACGACCCATGCTACCTGGGCCGTTACAACGGCGAGTACGAGGCGCCGCGCGATGTGCTCAAGGCCCTCGGCATCGAGGTCCGCGAGATGGAGCGTTCGGGCTTCCGCTCCCGTTGCTGTGGCGGTGGCGGCGGTGCGCCGATCACCGACATCCCGGGCAAGCAGCGTATTCCCGACATGCGCATGGATGACATTCGCACGACCGAGGCGGAGCTGGTGGCCGTGGGCTGCCCACAGTGCACCGCGATGCTCGAAGGTGTGGTCGAACCCCGTCCGCAGATCAAGGACATCGCCGAGCTCGTCGCCGATGTGCTGATCGAAGACGACTCCTCTGCCAATGCCAAATCGCAAGCGGCCAAACGTGAACCTGCGGAGGTGCACTGATGAGCGACATCATCCGCCGCGATCCTCGCGCCGAGTGGATCGCCCGTAACCGTCTGCATCCGCTGCACGCAGCGATGCAGACGCAGCAGACCAGCTGGATGGGGCCCAACGGCCTCATCCGCAAGAACCTTCACGCGATCGCCGCCGGCTTCATCGGCCCCAACGGCCTCAAGCGTATCGACCGCAGTGGCGCCCAGCAGGGAACCGCCGGCGGCAGCCGCCGCACGGCCGCCGCCGAGGTGCAACTGCCGTTGCATCAGGTCGCGCAGCCGGCGTTCTACATCGCCGTGGTCCCCGACATGGTCGGTGGCCGTCTCGGCAGCCACGACCGCGACCTGCTGGGCCTGGCGCACAGCCTGGCCGGCAACGACGGCGCGGTGCTGGCGATCGTGTTCGGCGAACACAAGGAAAGCAACTTCTCCACCGCTGGCGTCGACCGGCTCCTGGTCATCGAAGGCGAAGCGTTCGAAGGTTATGCACCGGAGCAACTGGTGCAGGGCCTGCGGGCTGTGGATAACCAATTCGCCCCGCGACACTGGCTGCTGCCCGACAGCCGCACCGGTGGCGGCGAGCTTGGCCGGCGCCTGGGCGCCGCACTGGGCGAGCGCCCGGCGACGCGGGTATGGCAAGTCAAGGACGGCCAGTGCATCGGCCGGGCCGGCGCGGGCCAGCAAGACCTGCAACGTGGCCTGCCGCGCCTGATCCTGGCGGCCGCCGAGTGCTCCGACCCGGTCAGCGAAACCCGTCACGAAGCGCTGCCGGTGGAGTTGTCCACAAGCGTGGCGCGCAGCCTGTCGCGCATCGAGGACCTGGGCCCGGTGGCGGTGGATCCGGCGGCCATCGCCATGGCCGAGTCCGAATTCATCGTCTCCGGCGGCAACGGCGTCAAGGACTGGGATCTTTTCCACACGGCGACTGCCGCCCTGGGCGCCACCGAAGGCGCCTCGCGGGTGGCGGTGGACGACGGCTTCATGCCGCGCAACCGCCAGGTGGGGGCCACCGGTACCTGGGTCACGGCGCGTGTCTACGTGGCTGTGGGCATCTCCGGGGCGATCCAGCACCTGCAGGGCATCGGCGCCTGCGACAAGGTGGTGGCGGTGAACATGGACCCAGGCTGCGACATGATCAAACGGGCCGACCTGTCGGTGATTGGCGACAGTTCGGCAATTCTCCAGGCGTTGATCGAAGCTGTGGACAACTACCGCAGCGGCGGCCAGCGCGACGCGGCATAAGGGCACGAGCATGAGTACGAAAGTCATCAGCCTGGTCTCCATCGGCGCCCACCCAAGCTCCGGCCGCACCCGTCGTGCCGAGCAGGATGCCCGTGCTGTCGAGCTGGGTTTGCAGCTGGCTGGGGATAACTTGCAGGTGGTGCATGCCGGCGACCCGCGCGAGGAAGCCTTGCGCGCCTACCTGGGCATGGGCCTGGATCATCTTGATGTGCTGGAGCAACCGGCTGGCGCCGATGTCCTGGGCGTGCTGGGCGATTACCTGCGCGATGCCGGGGCACAACTGGTGCTGACCGGCAGCCAGGCGGAGACCGGCGAAGGCTCGGGCATGCTGCCGTTCCTGCTGGCCGAGCGCCTGGGCTGGCCGCTGGTGGTTGGCCTGGCTGAGGTGGAGTCCATCGACAACGGCACCGCGCAGGTCCTGCAGGCGCTGCCGCGAGGCCAGCGCCGCCGGCTCAAGGTACGCCTGCCGTTGCTGGCGACTGTGGACAACGCTGCGCCCAAGCCACGTCAGAGCGCCTTCGGCCCGGCTCGCCGGGGCGTGCTGGCGGCGCGTAACGTGACGGTGGTCGAGGATGAACTGCTGGCCGACGCCGAGCTGCAGCCGGCCCGTCCACGGCCCAAGCGCTTGAAGGTGATCAAGGCCAAGAGCGGCGCCGACCGTATGAAAGCCGCCACGGCCAAGGCCAGTGGCGGGGGCGGCAAGGTGCTCAAGGATGTTTCGCCGCAAGAGGGCGCCGAGGCGATCCTCAAGCTGTTGGTGGAAGAAGGGGTGCTGCGCTAGGCATTCTGACGCTGGGGGCCGCTTTGCGGCCCCGATCTTTTACACACCGAATCTGTTCGCCAACCTGTTGATAAAATGTTCGCGCTTCCCTGGAGGCCGCGTTACTCCTGCCTTACAGCGTATTGATCAATAATTGATCAGGCCTGTCGACTCCTCCGCGTGTCATTCTCATTTTCTCATTGTGGACAACGCTTCAATGTTTCCCACAATCGCTGTTGGCGTCTCTGTGGATAATCTGTTCGATATCTGCCAGAGGCCTTGAATTTACTGGGCTGTGTAATTCTGCTCAATAATTGACCAATTGCCTCGGTACGCGCTTGAAAGTGATTGGCAATGGGCTTTTGGCCGATCTATCCACAGCCTTGAAAGCGCTTTGGCGGTTTTGCTCACAAAGTCTGTTGGTCGCTCTGTGGACAAGATGTTCGGTGATCGCTGAAGGCCAATGAATCAGAGGCCTGCAGCGGTTTGATTAAATATTGATCAGATTAACTTCGCGGTGGCAGGGGCAACTTTCCACAAATACTGTGGCCCGGGCTGTGGATAAAGTGTTGGTCGGTTGCTGCAGGCCTTGGCGGGCCTGGAGGGGTGCAGGGCTGATCAATAAGTGACCACCTACCGCCCATTCGCGGGCAAGCCCGCTCCCACAGGTTCGGTAGACACATCCCGTGTGGGAGCGGGCTTGCCCGCGAATGGGTCCGATAGCTCACTGCACGTTGAGAGAAACGCAAAAAAAAGAGCAGCCCTGAGGCTGCTCTCTTTCTAAAACGGTACTGCCTTACTGCGCTTTGACTTCCTTCAGGTACGGAGCCGGCTCCGCGCCCAGGTTGTTCAGCAGGCGCTGGCTGTACCAGTCGATGAAGTTGACCACGCCGAACTCATAGGTCTTGGAGTACGGGCCAGGCTGGTAGGCGGTGGAGTTGATGCCGCGCTGGTTCTCTTCGGCCAGGCGACGGTCCTGGTCGTTGGTGGCATCCCATACCTTGCGCATGTTCTCCGGGTCGTAGTCGACGCCTTCTACGGCATCCTTGTGCACCAGCCACTTGGTGGTGACCATCGATTCCTGGGCGCTGATCGGCCATACGGTGAAGACGATCATGTGGTCGCCCATGCAGTGGTTCCAGGCGTGCGGCAGGTGCAGGATGCGCATCGAGCCCAGGTCCGGGTTCTTGATGCGGCCCATCAGCTTCTTGCACGCTTGCTTGCCATCCATGGTCATGGAGACGGTGCCCTTGAGCAGCGGCATGCGCACGATACGGTTACGCAGGCCATGGCTCTTGTGCTCGTGTGGGATGCCTTCGGCGTCCCAGGCAGCGGCGGAGGCGGCGACGTGGTCCTTGAACGCCTGGTCGGCACGTGGGTCGTTGGTGTCGTCCCACTCCAGCAGGGTCTTGAGCAGCTCAGGGTGCGAACCGTTGCAGTGGTAGCACTCGCGGTTGTTCTCCAGCACCAGCTTCCAGTTGGCTTTCTCCATCAAGGTGGTTTGCACCGCCACCTTGGTGTTTTCCATGTCGTACGGTTCCATGTAGTGATCGAGCGTTGCCAGGAACTCGTCGATCGCTGGAGGGTTTTGCGCCAGGCTGATGAAGATGTAGCCACCGGCGGTCTTCACGTGCACAGGCTTGAGGCCGTACTCCTTCATGTCGAAGTCGGCGCCCATCTCGGTGCCGGCGAACAGCAGACGTCCGTCGATCTCGTAGGTCCACTGGTGGTACGGGCAGACCAGTTTGGCCACCTTGCCTTTTTCGCTGGTGCACAGACGCGAGCCGCGGTGGCGGCAGACGTTGTGGAAGGCATGCACCTGGCCTTCGGCACCGCGGATCACGATGATCGGGTTCTTGCCGATCTGCAGGGTCAGGAAGTTACCCTTGGTCGGGATCTCGCAGGTCATGCCGGCGATCAGCCACTCCTTGTGGAAGATCTCCTGCATGTCGATCTGGAACAGACGCTCGTCGGTGTAGAAAGGCTGGGGCAGCGAGTAGGTGCGCTCGCGGGTCTGCAGCATCTCGGCGGTTGCCTTGCGTGCAGCTTCCAGTGGATCGCCCAGGCTCAGGGTTGCGGTGACGTCCATCGTTTGGTCCTCAGGGCCGTATGCGGCCGGCGAAAGTGGCTAATCGTTGTTGTGGTTTGCCGCAAGGCTGCTTGCTAAAAAAACAGCGGGTTCTTTTGCCGTGGAGTGTGCGTTCGCCGCCGACAGGAACCATATCCACGGGCGACATGGCCGAATCCGATTCCGACGCGCCAGCCCTTGTAGTGCGGGGCTGGTCGCGATAAGCACGCCGATGTCGCTGATAGGAATGTACTTCGTCGCTGGCTTGCGCATTATCGCAGCCATGAAGGCCGGTAGTCGGCCGCTGGAGAAGAACATGTCCGATACCTTCCTCAATCCGGTCACGACCCAGACCTGGGCCAACGGCCGCCATGTGGTGCGCTGCGTCAAGGTCATCCAGGAGACCTGGGACGTGCGCACCTTCTGTTTCATGGCCGACCAGCCGATCATGTTCTTCTTCAAGCCCGGGCAGTTCGTCACCCTGGAGCTCGAGATCGACGGCAGGCAGGTGATGCGTTCGTACACCATTTCCAGCTCGCCATCGGTGCCCTACAGCTTCTCGATCACGGTCAAGCGTGTGCCGGGCGGGCAGGTGTCCAACTGGCTGCACGACAACATGCACGAAGGCTTCGAGCTGGCGGTGCACGGCCCGGTGGGGCTGTTCAACGCCATCGACTTCCCGGCGTCGAAGGTGCTGTACCTCTCCGGCGGTGTCGGTATCACCCCGGTGATGTCCATGGCCCGTTGGTTCTACGACACCAACGGCAACGTTGACATGGTCTTCGTCCACAGCGCCCGTTCGCCGAAGGACATCATCTACCACCGCGAACTGGACCAGATGGCCTCGCGGATCCCCAATTTCAGCCTGCATATCATTTGCGAGAAGCACGGCCTGGGCGAGCCGTGGTCGGGCTACCGTGGTTACCTGAACCAGCGCCTGATGGAACTGATCGCGCCTGACTACATGGAGCGGGTGGTGTTCTGCTGCGGCCCGACGCCGTACATGAATGCAGTCAAGCGCATGCTCGAAGCGGTGGGCTTCGATATGCGCAACTACCATGAAGAGTCGTTCGGTGCGACCCCGCCGGAAGCCAAGGCCGACGCCGTGGAGCATGCAGAGCAGGCCGCCGAGGCCGCCGAGGAGCTCGATGCGGCCGACCTCAACCTGGTGGAGTTCGTCGGCAGCGAGAAGAGCATCCGCATCGCTCCGGGCGAGACGGTGCATGCGGCGGCCGCCAAGGTCGGGCTGATGATCCCCAAGGCCTGCGGCATGGGCATCTGCGGCACCTGCAAGGTGCTCAAGCTCGGCGGCGAAGTGGTCATGGACCACAACGGCGGCATCACCGAGGAAGACGAAGCCGAAGGCTACATCCTGTCGTGCTGCAGCGTGCCGCAAGGGGATGTGCGGATCGACTACTGATCCTGAATCCGGGGCCGCCATGCGGCCCTTTCGCGGCACAAGGGCTGTAAATAGCCCCGTTGCCTGTCAGGTGCGAAAACGCGCTACCAGGCTGTTGAGGTCCACTGCCAGGCGTGAGAGGTCGGCACTCGCCACGCTGGTCTGACGGGCGCCGGTCGCGGTCTGCACCGACAGGTCATTGATGTTCACCAGGTTGCGGTCCACCTCGCGGGCCACCTGGGCCTGCTCCTCGGCGGCGCTGGCGATCACCAGGTTGCGCTCGTTGATCTGCGCCACCGCGCTGGCAATGCTGTCCAGCGCCAGGCCTGCGCCACGGGCGATGTTCAGGGTCGATTCGGCGCGTTCGGTGCTGGTGCGCATGGACGACACCGCTTCTTCGGTTCCACCCTGAATGCTGGCGATCATCCGCTCGATCTCGCTGGTCGACTGCTGGGTGCGATGGGCCAGCGCGCGCACTTCATCGGCGACCACGGCAAAGCCTCTGCCGGCCTCACCGGCACGGGCCGCCTCGATCGCGGCATTGAGTGCCAGCAGGTTGGTCTGGTCCGCCAGGCCACGGATCACGTCCAGTACCTTGCCGATGTCCCGGGACTGGGTCGCCAGGCGGGTGACCAGAGTGGCGGTGGCCTGCACATCGGCGCTCATGCGCTCGATGGCGCCGACCGTTTCCAGGACCAGGTCGCGGCCATCGCCCGCCGAGCGGCTGGCCTCGCTGGACGCTTCGGAGGTGCTCACGGCATTGCGCGCGACTTCTTCCACCGCACTGGTCATTTCGGTGACGGCGGTGGCGGCCTGCTCGATCTCGTTGTTCTGCTGCTGCAGGCCACGGGCGCTTTCATCGGTGACGCAGTTGAGCTCCTCGGCCGCCGACGCCAGCTGGGTGGCGGAGCCTGCGATCAGGTGCAGGGTGTCGCGCAGCCTGTCCTGCATCCGCGCCATGGCGCGCAGCAGGCGGGCGGCTTCGTCGCTGCCTTCGGCACGGATCACCTGGGTCAGGTCGCCCTCGGCCACCTGTTCGGCGGCCTTGAGCGCTTCGTCGATCGGCTTGACGATGCTGCGGGTAAGCAGGAAAGCGCACAGCAGGGTCAGCACGGTGGCTGTCACCAGCAGGCCGATGACCAGGGCGAAGGCCGTGGCGTACTGGTTGGCGGCGGTCTCATTGGTGGCGCGCGTCTGTTCGGTGTTGATGCGTACCAGCTCCGCCATGGCCTTGTTGATCTGCTCGGCGTTCTCGAACAGCTCCCGGTTGATCAGGCCGCGCAGTTCGTCAACGCGGTTGGCCTGGCTGAGGCTGCGCATGCGTGCCTCCAGCTGACGGTACTGGCCCAGCAACTGGTTGTAGTGATCGAAGGCGGCCTGTTCCTGGGCGCCTTCGACCAGCGCTTTATAGCTGTCGCGTATCTTGTCGATCTGTGCGTTGCGCTCATCCATCTGGCGTTGGGTGTCCTGCTGGAATTGCGCATCGCGGTTGAGCACCAGTCGATAGGCGAGGGTGCGCATGCGCAGGTTGAGCAGGGCCAGTTCGTCGAGGGTCTTGATGCTTGGCACACTCATGGCCTCGATGGCCACACCGGCCTGACGGATGTTGCCCATCTGGATGAGCGAAAAGATGCCAAGGCCGAGCATGAGCGCGCCGATCAGGGCAAAACCCAGCAAGGCGCGCGGGGCGATGTTCATTTTGCGTAGGGACATGGGGCGTTATCCGGCAGGGAAGGAAATGTGCGTTCCGTGCGACAGAATGTGACCTGCCTTGGCTATCGGTCGAAGCTGGCAGGTCTTGAATGAAACGGTGAGCCTGCTATCTGGTTTCCTGACAGGCGGTTGATCCAGGTCGGAACAAGAGCGGCCCTGGCCTGTCAATCTGCCCAGGCTAAAGCCTTTGTTTCCCGATATTTAATGGCGAGGACGCGCGGTTTTCTTTATCGTGTGCGCCCTTTGCAACAACCCGAGATAGACCCATGTTGGAAGCTTCCCTGAATCAACTCGAGCAACTGGTCACCGACCTGATGCACAAGAATGCGCAACTGGCCGAGCAGCATGCCGCGCTCAGCCAGGAACTGGCCCAGGCCAAGGAAGAGAATGAAACCCTGCAGCTGTCGCTGATGGAGCAGGAAGAGAAGCACGGAGCCACCGCCGCGCGTATCCAGGCGCTGGTAGAGCGCGCCAGCGCAGGTGTCGTCAACGCATGAGACTGCAAGCGCAGCCGATCAATGTCGTGTCTATCCTGGGCAACGACTATTCGATCAAGGCGCCACAAGGCCAGGAAGAGACCCTGGCGCAGGCCGTGCGGATGCTCAACACCGCCCTGGCCGAGACCAAGCGTCAATACCCCACCCTGATTGGTGACAAGCTGCTGGTGCTGGCAGCCCTGAACCTGTGTTCCAAGCAGGTCGAACTGCAGAAGGAACACCAGCAGACGCTCGAGCGGACCCAGGCGCAGATCGACGCCACGGTGGACGCCATCGTTCGGACCATCGCCGAACAGTAATCAGGATTTTCCATTCCATTCGCGGCTGGCCCGCTCCCCCGCGCCGCCTTGTGGGGGCAGGTCTACCCGCGAATGCATCAGCGGCGTCACCCTCATCTGCGTCGAGAAAGGGTCGTGGCTACGTTCATCTACAATGTTCCAGATCACTGGAATAACCGGATACGTAAGTGTATACACTTTCCCTAAAACAATAATGAGTGGGGAACAAGGGCATGCACATCTGGCGACGGAGTATCCAGTGGCAATTGATTGCGAGTATGGGCGCGGCCCTGCTGGCGAGTATCCTGGTGGTCGTGGTGGTGTACACCGAGGCGGTCAATCGCCTGACTGAGCGCTATCTGGTCGACACGGCGCTACCGGCCAGCATCGAGGCGATCCGCAACGACATCGAGCGCATGCTCGGCAAGCCCCTGGTGGCTGCATCGGACATCGCCGGCAACACGTTGCTGCGTGATTGGCTCGCAGCCGGTGAAGATCCTGCCCAGGTTCCCCGTTTTCTCGAATACCTCGAAGCTTCCAAACAGCGCAACCAGGCGTTCACCACCTTGTTCGCGTCCACCGCGACCGGCCACTACTACAACGAAAAAGGCCTGGATCGCACCCTCAGCCGCGATAACCCGAAGGACAAATGGTTCTACGGCTACATCGACAGCGGCGCCGAACGCCTGATCAACATCGACATCGACGGCTCCACCGGCGAGCTGGCGCTGTTCATCGACTACCGGGTCGAAAAAGACGGGCAGCTGGTCGGTGTGGCCGGCATGGGTTTGCGCATGACGGCGTTGTCCAAGCTGATCCACGACTTCAGCTTCGGTGAGCGTGGCCGGGTGTTCCTGGTGCGCAACGATGGTTTGATCCAGGTTCATCCGGAGCATGAATTCAGTGGCAAGCGCCAGCTGTCCGAGCAGATCGGCGAGCAGGCGACCCAGGTCGTTCTGGGCAAGAGCGAAGGCCTGCGCAAGGTGCGCTTCAGCCGCGATGGCGAGGATTACCTGGCCTTGGGCCTGCCGCTGCGTGACCTGAACTGGACCTTGGTGGCCGAGGTGCCGGAGGACGAAATCTACGCGCAGATGCACGAAGCGGTGTGGCTGACCAGCCTGATCGGTGGCGCGGTGGCGCTGATTTCGTTGCTGCTGGTCGTGCTGCTGGCGCGCGGGCTGGTGCGACCGATCCGCCAGGTGACCGCGGCGCTGACGCAGATCGGCGGTGGTGCCGGTGATCTGAGCCAGCGACTGGACGATACGCGCGCGGATGAGCTGGGTGACCTGGCGCGTGGATTCAACCGTTTCCTCGACAGCCAGCGGGCGTTGATCGGCGAGGTGCTGCGCACCACCGAGCGCCTGCACCGGTCGGTGGAGCAGGTGACTCGGGTGGTGGACAACACCGCCGACCGCTCCGGTCGCCAGCAGGAGATGACCGAAATGGTCGCCACCGCCGTGCACGAGATGGGGCTGACCGTGCAGGACATCGCGCAGAATGCCGGCAACGCCGCCCACGCCTCGCAATCGGCGCGTGACGAAGCGTTGCAGGCGCGTGAGGTGGTGCGTCGTTCGATCAACAGCATCGAGGGCATGTCTGGCGAGATCGGCAAGGCGGCCGAGGCTGTGAGCCAGTTGGCCGAAGAAGTCGCCTCGATCGATGAGGTATTGGCGGTGATCCGCAGCATCTCCGAACAGACCAACCTGCTGGCGCTCAATGCGGCCATCGAGGCGGCGCGGGCGGGTGAAATGGGGCGGGGCTTCGCGGTGGTCGCCGACGAGGTGCGCACCCTGGCGCGGCGTACCCAGGTGTCCACCGATGAAGTGCAGCAGATGATCCAGCGTCTGAAACAGGGCGCCGGCACCGCGGTGGCGTCGATGCATGCGGGGCAGCAGGCGACGGGCGGCGGGGTGGAGTCCAGCCAGCGCACCGGTACCTCGCTTGGCGCGATCACCGACCAGGTGGAGCACATCAGCGACATGAACAGCCAGGTGGCCACGGCGACCGAGGAGCAGTCCGCCGTGACCGAGGAAATCAACCGGAACGTGCAGGGGATTTCCGACCTGGCCCGGGAGAATGCGGCCGAGGTCCAGGCGTGTCGGGATGAGTGCCGGGCACTGCGTGCCCTGGCCGATGACCTGGCGCGGCAGATGGGCGGGTTCAAGCTCTAAGCGGCGGCGCTTTCTTCGCGGGCAAGCCCGCTCCCACAAGGATCACCGCCGTCCCTGGACTGCCCCCAAGGGTTGGATTAGTGTCCAACTTCTTGGGGGCAGTCCACCCTGTGGGAGCGAGCTTGCCCGCGAACATCAGGCGCCGACGATGGCGCGGATGTCTGCCGCCAGTTCGCGCACCCGCGCTTCTTCGGTATCCCACGAGCACATGAACCGTGCGCCACCGCTGCCAATGAAGGTATAGAAGCGCCAGCCCTTGGCGCGCAGCGCCTCCAGCGCGGCCTCCGGCATCTGCAGGAATACCCCGTTGGCCTCCACCGGGAACATCAGCTCCACGCCTGGCAGGTCGCTCACCAGCGAGGCCAGCAGCTGCGCGCAGTGGTTGGCATGACGGCCATAACGCAGCCAGGCGCCATCCTCGAGCAGCCCGACCCAGGGCGCGGAGAGGAAACGCATCTTCGACGCCAGCTGGCCCGCCTGCTTGCAGCGATAGTCGAAATCATCGGCCAGGGCGCGATTGAAGAACAGGATCGCCTCGCCCACGGCCATGCCGTTCTTGGTGCCGCCGAAGCACAGCACGTCGACGCCGGCCTTCCAGGTCAGCTCCGCCGGCGTGCAGCCCAGGGAGGCGCAGGCATTGGAGAAGCGTGCGCCGTCCATGTGCAGGTTCAGGCCCAGTTCCTTGCAGGTGGCGCTGATCGCCTTGAGCTCGTCGGGGTGGTACACCGTGCCGACTTCGGTGGCCTGGGTGATGGTCACCACGCGTGGCTTGGGGTAGTGGATGTCCTGGCGCTTGAGGGCGACTTCGCGGATCGATTCGGGTGTCAGCTTGCCGTCTACACTACGTGCGGTGAGCAATTTGGAACCGTTGGAGAAGAACTCCGGCGCACCGCACTCGTCGGTCTCGACGTGGGCCGTCTCGGAGCAGATGACGCTGTGGTAGCTCTGGCACAGGGAGGCCAGGGCCAGGGAGTTGGCGGCCGTGCCGTTGAAGGCGAAGAACACCTCGCAATCGGTCTCGAACAGCTCGCGGAAGTACTCGGCGGCGCGCTCGGTCCACTGATCGTCGCCGTAGGCGCGCTCGTGGCCCAGGTTGGCCTTTTCCATCGCGGCCCAGGCTTCGGGGCAGATGCCGGAATAGTTGTCGCTGGCGAATTGTTGGCTGTTATCAGTCATGACACCTGTCCTTTTTACGACGCAGATCCGCACTCTAAACCATCGATTCAGCGGTTGCCTATGTAGGACGGCCCTGTGTCGCGAAAGGGGCGCGAAGCGGCCCCGGGATCCTTGGCATGGCACAAATTGTCGGGTCCGCTGCGCAGCCCTTTTGCGACACAAGGCCGCTCCTGCAAAGATTGGCTGAGTCGGCAGATGAATGTCGTAAACGCGCCATTGCAAGGCGTGCGCAGGCATCTGAGTCGCCTTCGCCGGTCATACCATCGCCACAAAGGGCCACAGTGCCTCAAGACAAGAAATGATCGCTGCCGGGAGAAACAAGATGTTCAGCAAGCAAGACCAGATCCAAGGTTACGACGACGCACTGCTGGCGGCGATGAATGCCGAAGAACAGCGCCAGGAAGATCACATCGAGCTGATCGCCTCGGAGAACTACACCAGCAAGCGCGTCATGCAGGCCCAGGGCAGCGGCCTGACCAACAAATATGCCGAAGGCTATCCGGGCAAGCGCTACTACGGTGGCTGCGAGCACGTCGACAAGGTCGAGGCACTGGCCATCGAGCGCGCCAAGCAGCTGTTCGGCGCTGACTATGCCAACGTCCAGCCACACTCCGGCTCCTCGGCCAACAGCGCGGTCTACCTGGCCCTGCTGCAAGCCGGTGACACCATCCTGGGCATGAGCCTGGCCCACGGCGGTCACCTGACCCACGGTGCCAAGGTGTCGTCCTCGGGCAAGCTGTACAACGCCGTTCAATATGGTATCGACACCAACACCGGCCTGATCGACTACGACGAAGTCGAGCGACTGGCCGTCGAGCACAAGCCGAAGATGATCGTTGCCGGCTTCTCCGCCTACTCCAAGACCCTGGACTTCCCACGCTTCCGCGCCATCGCCGACAAAGTGGGCGCGCTGCTGTTCGTCGACATGGCCCACGTGGCCGGTCTGGTCGCCGCAGGTCTGTACCCGAACCCGATTCCGTTCGCCGACGTGGTCACCACCACCACCCACAAGACCCTGCGCGGTCCGCGTGGCGGCCTGATCCTGGCCAAGTCCAACGAAGAGATCGAGAAGAAGCTCAACGCTGCCGTGTTCCCGGGCGCCCAGGGTGGCCCGCTGATGCACGTGATCGCCGCCAAGGCCGTGTGCTTCAAGGAAGCGCTGGAGCCTGAATTCAAGGCCTACCAGAAACAAGTCATCGCCAACGCCCAGGCCATGGCCAAGGTGTTCATCGACCGCGGCTACGACGTGGTTTCCGGTGGCACCGACAACCACCTGTTCCTGGTCAGCCTGATCCGCCAGGGCCTGACCGGCAAAGACGCCGACGCCGCCCTGGGTCGTGCCCATATCACCGTCAACAAGAACGCCGTGCCCAACGACCCGCAGTCGCCGTTCGTCACCTCCGGCCTGCGCATCGGTACTCCGGCCGTCACCACCCGTGGCTTCAAGGAAGCCCAGTGTGTGGCCCTGGCCGGCTGGATCTGCGATGTGCTGGACAACCTGGGTGATGCCGACGTCGAAGCCGACGTTGCCAAGAACGTCGCCGCCCTGTGCGCGGATTTCCCGGTCTACCGCTGAGTGGAGTAACCAACCATGCAACGCTATTCGGGCTTCGGCCTTTTCAAACACTCCCTCAGCCACCACGAGAACTGGCAGCGCATGTGGCGCACGCCGACGCCGAAGAAGGTGTACGACGTGGTCATCGTCGGCGGTGGCGGCCATGGCCTGGCCACGGCCTACTACCTGGCCAAGGAACACGGCATCACCAATGTCGCGGTGATCGAGAAGGGTTACCTGGGCGGCGGCAACACCGCCCGTAACACCACCATCGTGCGTTCCAACTACCTGTGGGACGAGTCGGCCAAGCTGTACGAACACGCCATGAAGCTGTGGGAAGGCCTGTCCCAGGACATCAACTACAACGTGATGTTCTCCCAGCGCGGCGTCTACAACCTGTGCCACACCCTGCAGGACATCCGCGACTCCGAGCGCCGGGTCAACGCCAACCGCCTCAACGGCGTGGACGGTGAGCTGCTCAACACCGAGCAGGTCGCCGCCGAGATCCCGTACCTGGATTGCTCGAAGAACACCCGCTACCCGATCCTCGGCGCGACCGTCCAGCGCCGTGGTGGCGTGGCACGTCACGACGCCGTGGCCTGGGGCTACGCCCGTGCCGCCGACGCCCTGGGCGTCGACCTGATCCAGCAGACCGAAGTGATCGGTTTCCGCAAGGAAAACGGCGCGGTCATCGGCGTGGAAACCAACAAAGGCTTCATCGGCGCCAAGCGCGTCGGCGTGGTCACCGCCGGTAACTCCGGCCACATGGCCAAGCTGGCCGGCTTCCGCCTGCCGCTGGAGTCGCACCCGTTGCAGGCCCTGGTATCGGAGCCGATCAAGCCGATCATCGACAGCGTGATCATGTCCAACGCCGTGCACGGCTACATCAGCCAGTCCGACAAAGGCGACCTGGTCATCGGCGCCGGTATCGACGGTTGGGTCGGCTACGGCCAGCGCGGTTCGTACCCGATCATCGAGCACACCATGCAGGCGATCGTCGAGATGTTCCCGATCCTCTCGCGCGTGCGCATGAACCGTCAGTGGGGCGGCATCGTCGACACCTGCCCGGACGCGTGCCCGATCATCTCCAAGACCCCTGTCAAAAACCTGTTCTTCAACTGCGGCTGGGGTACCGGCGGCTTCAAGGCGACCCCGGGTTCGGGCAACGTCTTCGCCGCGAGCCTTGCCAAAGGCGAGATGCACCCGCTGGCCAAACCGTTCTCGATCGACCGTTTCTACACCGGCGCGTTGATCGACGAACACGGCGCCGCGGCCGTCGCCCACTAATCGGAGACAATTCGTCATGTTGCATATTTTCTGTCCCCACTGCGGCGAGCTGCGCTCCGAAGAAGAGTTCCACTCCTCCGGCCAGGCGCACATCGCCCGCCCGCTGGACCCTAGCGCCTGCACCGACGAGGAATGGGGTACCTACATGTTCTTCCGCGACAACCTGCGCGGCATCCACCATGAACTGTGGGACCACGTCGCCGGCTGCCGTCAGTACTTCAACGTCACGCGCAACACCGAGACCTACGAGATTCTGGAAACCTACAAGATCGGCGAGAAGCCGCAGGTGACCGCGAACAAGCTGAACCCCGCGCAGTCGGCCGTCAAAGGTCAGGGAGAAAAAGTATGAGCCAGGTCTATCGCCTCGCCAGCGGTGGTCGCATCGACCGCAGCAAGGTCCTGAACTTCACCTTCAACGGCAAGACCTACCAGGGTTATGCCGGTGACAGCCTGGCCGCTGCGCTGCTGGCCAACGGTGTCGACATCGTCGGTCGTAGCTTCAAGTATTCGCGTCCCCGCGGCATCATCGCCGCAGGCCCGGAAGAGCCGAACGCCATCCTGCAGCTGGGTTCGAGCGAAGCCACCCAGGTGCCGAACGTGCGCGCTACCCAGCAGGCCCTTTTCTCGGGACTGGTCGCCACCAGCACCAACGGCTGGCCGAACGTCAACAACGACGTCATGGGCATTCTCGGCAAGGTCGGCGGCAGCATGATGCCGCCCGGGTTCTACTACAAGACCTTCATGTATCCCAAGTCGTTCTGGATGACCTACGAGAAGTACATCCGTAAAGCGGCAGGCCTGGGCCGTTCGCCGCTGCAGAACGACCCGGACAGCTACGACTACATGAACCAGCACTGCGACGTGCTGATCGTCGGTGCAGGCCCTGCCGGCCTGGCTGCGGCCCTGGCTGCCGCTCGCAGCGGCGCCCGTGTGATCGTTGCCGATGAACAGGAAGAGTTCGGCGGCAGCCTGCTCGACACCCGCGAGACCCTCGATGGCAAGCCTGCCGCCGACTGGGTTGCCGCCGTCGTTGCCGAGCTGCAATCGCTGCCGGAAGTGACCCTGCTGCCACGTGCCACGGTCAACGGCTACCACGACCACAACTTCCTGACCATCCACGAGCGCATGACCGACCACCTCGGCGATCGTGCACCGATCGGCCAGGTTCGTCACCGCGTTCACCGCGTGCGCGCCAAGCGTGTCGTCCTGGCGACCGGTACCCACGAGCGTCCGCTGGTGTACGGCAACAACGACGTGCCGGGCAACATGCTCGCTGGCGCCATCTCGGTCTACGTACGCCGTTACGGCGTGGCGCCTGGCCGCAAGCTGGTGCTCTCGACCAACAACGACCATGCCTACCGCACCGCCCTGGACTGGCACGATGCCGGCCTGCAGGTGGTCGCGATCGCCGATGCCCGTCACAACCCGCGTGGTTCGCTGGTCGAGGAAGCGCGTGCCAAGGGCATCCGTATCCTGACCTCCAGCGCCGTGATCGAGGCCAAGGGCACCAAGCACGTGACCGGCGCCCGTGTCGCCGCGATCGATGCCGCCGCGCACAAGGTCACCAGCCCGGGCGAATGGCTCGAGTGCGACCTGATCGGCACCTCCGGCGGCTACAGCCCGGTGGTTCACCTGGCCTCGCACCTGGGCGGCCGTCCGATCTGGCGTGACGACATCCTCGGCTTCGTGCCGGGCGATGCGCCTCAGAAACGTGTCTGCGTGGGTGGCGTGAACGGCGTCTATCCGCTCGGCGACGCGATTGCCGATGGTTTCGAAGGCGGCGTTCAGGCAGCCACCGAAGCAGGCTTCAAGGCGACCGTCGGCACCTTGCCGAAAGTCGTTGCCCGCAAGGAAGAGGCCACCATCGCGCTGTTCCAGGTGCCGCACGACAAAGGCACCGCGCGTGCGCCGAAGCAGTTCGTCGACCAACAGAACGACGTCACCGCGGCCGCCATCGAACTGGCCACCCGTGAAGGCTTCGAGTCGGTCGAGCACGTCAAGCGCTACACCGCGCTGGGCTTCGGTACCGACCAGGGCAAACTGGGCAACATCAACGGCCTGGCCATCGCTGCGCGCTCGATGGGCATCACCATCCCGCAGATGGGCACCACCATGTTCCGTCCGAACTACACGCCGGTGACTTTCGGCGCGGTAGCCGGCCGCCACTGTGGCCACCTGTTCGAACCTGTGCGTTTCACCGCACTGCACGCCTGGCACCTGAAGAACGGCGCCGAGTTCGAAGACGTCGGCCAGTGGAAGCGTCCGTGGTACTTCCCGAAAGCCGGCGAAGACATCCATGCCGCCGTGGAGCGTGAGTGCAAGGCCGTGCGTGACAGCGTGGGCCTGCTCGACGCCTCGACCCTGGGCAAGATCGACATCCAGGGCCCGGATGCGCGTGAGTTCCTCAACCGCGTGTACACCAACGCCTGGACCAAGCTCGATGTGGGCAAGGCCCGCTACGGCCTGATGTGCAAGGAAGACGGCATGGTCTTCGACGACGGCGTGACCGCCTGCGTCGGCGACAACCACTTCATCATGACCACCACCACTGGCGGCGCTGCCCGCGTCCTGCAGTGGCTGGAGCTGTACCACCAGACCGAATGGCCGGACCTGAAGGTGTACTTCACCTCCGTGACCGACCACTGGGCCACCATGACCCTGTCCGGCCCCAACAGCCGCAAGCTGCTGGCCGAAGTCACCGACATCGATCTGGACAAGGAAGCCTTCCCGTTCATGAGCTGGAAGGAAGGCCTGGTCGGCGGCGTGCCGGCCCGGGTGTTCCGTATCTCGTTCACCGGCGAGCTGTCGTACGAGATCAACGTCCAGGCCAACTACGCCATGGGCGTGCTGGAACAGATCGTCGAGGCGGGCAAGAAGTACAACCTGACTCCGTACGGCACCGAGACCATGCACGTGCTGCGCGCCGAGAAGGGCTTCATCATCGTCGGTCAGGACACCGACGGCTCGATGAACCCGGACGACCTCAACATGGGCTGGTGTGTCGGTCGCAACAAGCCGTTCTCCTGGATCGGCGCGCGCGGCATGACCCGTTCGGACTGCCTGCGCGAAGACCGCAAGCAACTGGTGGGCCTCAAGCCTGTCGACCCGACCAAGTGGCTGCCTGAAGGCGCCCAGCTGGTGTTCGACCCGAACCAGCCGATCCCGATGGACATGGTCGGCCACGTCACCTCCAGCTACGCCTCCAACTCCCTGGGCTATTCGTTCGCCATGGGTGTGGTCAAGGGCGGCCTCAAGCGCATGGGCGAGCGTGTCTACTCGCCGCAGGCTGACGGCAGCGTGATCGAGGCTGAGATCGTGTCTTCGGTGTTCTTCGATCCGAAGGGTGAGCGGCAGAACGTCTAAGGCCTCCGCAAGGCAGTGCTGGATCTTGTGGGAGCGGGTTTACCCGCGAATGCGATGTTGGCCTCACCGGCCCATTCGCGGGCAAGCCCGCTCCCACAGGTTCGGCGCCGTTCGGCACAACAGAATTCAAGGCAGGTAAGAAATGAGCGTAATCAACGTCTTCCAGCAAAATCCGGGCTCCAACGCCCGGGCCGAGTCGCCACTGCACCACGCCGACCTGGCCAGCCTGGTCGGCAAGGGTCGCCACAACGCGGGCGTCACCCTGCGTGAGCACAAGTTCCTCGGTCACCTGACCATCCGTGGCGACGGCCACGACGCAGCCTTCGCCGCCGGCGTGAAAAAGGCCCTGGGCCTGGAACTGCCGGTTGCCCTGACCGTGGTCGCCAACGGCGAGATGTCGCTGCAGTGGGTCGGTCCGGACGAGTGGCTGCTGATCGTCCCAGGTGGCCAGGAGCTGGCCACCGAGCAGAAACTGCGCGAGGCCCTCGACGGCCAGCACATCCAGGTGGTCAACGTCAGCGGCGGGCAGACTCTGCTCGAGCTGCGCGGCCCCAAGGTGCGCGATGTGCTGATGAAGTCCACCAGCTATGATGTACATCCGAACAACTTCCCGGTCGGCAAAGCCGTCGGCACCGTGTTCGCCAAGTCGCAACTGGTGATCCGCCGCACCGCCGAGGACACCTGGGAACTGGTGATCCGCCGCAGCTTCTCCGACTACTGGTGGCTGTGGCTGCAGGACGCTTCGGCCGAGTACGGCCTGGCCATCGAGGCATAAGGAGAACACGCATGAGTCGGGCACCGGACACCTGGATCCTCACCGCCGACTGCCCGAGCATGCTCGGCACCGTCGACGTGGTTACGCGTTACCTCTACGAGCAGCGCTGCTATGTCACGGAGCACCACTCCTTCGACGACCGGCTCTCGGGGCGGTTCTTCATTCGCGTGGAGTTCCGCCAGCCGGACGATTTCGACGAGGCGGGCTTCCGGGCCGGCCTCGCCGAACGCAGCGATGCCTTCGGCATGACCTTCGAGCTGACCGCGCCCAATCACCGCCCCAAGGTGGTGATCATGGTGTCCAAGGCCGACCACTGCCTGAACGACCTGCTGTATCGCCAGCGCATCGGCCAACTGGCCATGGACGTGGTGGCGGTGGTGTCCAACCACCCCGATCTCGAACCGCTGGCGCATTGGCACAAGATTCCCTATTACCACTTCGCCCTGGACCCCAAGGACAAACCCGCCCAGGAGCGCAAGGTGCTCCAGGTGATCGAGGAAACAGGCGCGGAGCTGGTGATTCTCGCCCGCTACATGCAGGTGCTTTCGCCTGAACTGTGCCGCCGCCTGGACGGCTGGGCGATCAACATCCACCATTCCCTGCTGCCAGGCTTCAAGGGTGCCAAGCCGTACCACCAGGCCTACAACAAGGGCGTGAAGATGGTCGGCGCCACGGCCCACTACATCAACAACGACCTCGACGAAGGGCCGATCATCGCCCAGGGCGTGGAGGTGGTGGACCACAGCCACTACCCCGAGGACCTGATCGCCAAGGGGCGTGACATCGAATGCCTGACCCTGGCGCGAGCGGTGGGGTACCACATCGAGCGCCGGGTGTTCCTCAACGCCAATCGCACGGTCGTGCTCTGACGACAGCGCCGGCTTCTTCGCGGGCAAGCCCGCTCCCACAGGTACCGTGCTGTCCTCAGGCCCAGCGCAATACCTGCGGGAGCGGGCTTGCCCGCGAGTGGCCCACCTCTTTTTCACCTGCCGTTAACAGGCAATCCCCTGTCGCTTCCAGTCACTGCGACAAGTTGTATCAGGCCCACAATTCCCTGCATTCCAGTAACACATGCCGCCCACGGAAGGCGGCGCTTTCCACCGCTGCATAAATAAAAATCAAGCGAGGTAAGAGCATGTCTGGCAATCGTGGAGTGGTGTATCTCGGCGCGGGCAAGGTCGAGGTGCAGAAGATCGACTATCCGAAAATGCAAGATCCACGCGGCAAGAAGATCGAGCACGGCGTGATCCTCAAGGTGGTTTCCACCAACATCTGCGGCTCCGACCAGCACATGGTCCGCGGTCGCACCACTGCCCAGGTCGGCCTGGTCCTGGGTCACGAAATCACCGGTGAAATCGTCGAGATGGGGCGTGACGTCGAACGCCTGAAAATCGGCGACCTGGTCTCGGTGCCGTTCAACGTCGCCTGCGGCCGCTGCCGCTCGTGCAAAGAGATGCATACCGGTGTCTGCCTCACCGTCAACCCGGCCCGTGCCGGTGGCGCCTACGGCTATGTCGACATGGGCGACTGGACCGGCGGCCAAGCCGAGTATGTGCTGGTGCCGTACGCCGACTTCAACCTGCTGAAACTGCCGGACCGCGACAAGGCCATGGAAAAGATCCGTGACCTGACCTGCCTGTCCGACATCCTGCCGACCGGCTACCACGGTGCTGTCACCGCAGGTGTGGGTCCAGGCAGCACTGTCTACGTTGCCGGTGCAGGCCCGGTCGGCCTGGCTGCCGCCGCTTCTGCGCGTCTGCTGGGTGCCGCCTGCGTCATCGTCGGTGACCTGAACCCCGCCCGCCTGGCCCACGCCAAGGCCCAGGGTTTCGAAGTGGTCGACCTGTCCAAGGACACCCCGCTGCATGAGCAGATCATCGACATCCTTGGCGAACCGGAAGTGGACTGTGCAGTCGACGCCGTCGGTTTCGAGGCCCGCGGCCATGGGCACGAGGGTGCCAAGCATGAGGCACCGGCTACCGTACTGAACTCCCTGATGCAGGTGACCCGTGTTGCCGGCAACATCGGTATCCCGGGCCTGTATGTGACCGAAGACCCGGGCGCGGTCGATGCCGCCGCCAAGATCGGCGCGCTGAGCATCCGCTTCGGCCTGGGCTGGGCGAAATCGCACAGCTTCCACACCGGCCAGACCCCGACCATGAAGTACAACCGCCAGTTGATGCAGGCGATCATGTGGGACCGGATCAACATCGCCGAAGTGGTGGGTGTCCAGGTGATCAACCTGGACCAGGCGCCGCAAGGCTATGGCGAGTTCGATGCAGGTGTACCGAAGAAGTTCGTGATCGACCCGCACAAGATGTGGGGTGCGGCTTAAGCTTTGAACTCAACGCCCCCGATCGGGGGCGTTGTGCTGTGAGCGGGTCGCAAGCAGGCCCGATAGCCGGCCCGGAACAAACCCCCGCCGTTCCAGTCCAATGCCTCGTTTCCCCGGCCATTCCGGTCGACGAGGTCCCTCCCGATGAAAGCTTTCACCCTGGCAACCCTGATGACCCTGGCTGCAAGCCCGGTGTTCGCCTTCAATTTGAGCGACGCGGCCAATGCCGTGTCGGCGATGCAGAACCAGAATTCGAGCCAGCAAGGCCAGGTACAGGCCCCGTCGGGCCAGGCCAACCTGCTCAACATCTTGGGCAGCGAGCTGAAGATCACCCCCGAACAGGCCATCGGCGGTGCCGGCGCGATGCTGGGGCTGGCGCGCAACAACCTGAGCGAGGCCGACTATGGCCAGCTGACCCAAGCGGTGCCGGGCCTGGACCTGCTTTCGGGTGCCAATGCCCTGGGTGGATTGAGCGGTCTGGGAGAGCTGCTCGGCAAGAGCAGCGAGAGCCCGTCACCCCTGAGCAATGCGCTGGGCAACGTCGAGAACCGCAGCGACCTGGACAACGCCTTCAAGCTGCTGGGCATGGATACCGGCATGATCGGCCAGTTCGCCCCGCTGATCCTCCAGTACCTGGGCCAGCAGGGCATCGCCGGGGCGCTGTTGCAGAACCTGGGTAGCCTGTGGACGACCCCGGTGGCGCCTGTCACCGTACCGTCCGTGTAAGACTGGTCAGGCGTTTTGGGGCTGCTGCGCAGCCCTTTCGCGACGCAAGGCCGCTCCCACAGGTACAGCGCAATGCTCGATTCAGCGCTATCCCTGAAAATCCGGCTCCCACCGGTTCAGGCAGCTTCGGAGAAATCCACCAGGCGCATCGGGCGACGGAAGCCCGAGGTGAGCACGGCCAGGTAGGCCAGGCCCAGGGCGAACCAGCACAGGCCGATCACCAGGGTCAGCGCCGACAGGCTGGTCCACAGCCACAGGGTCAGGCCCAGGCCCACCAGCGGCACCAATCCATAGCACAGCAGGCCCTTGAGGTCGCGGTGGGTACGCTCGTTGATCAGGTGGGTGCGTACCACGGCGAGGTTGACGGCCGAGAACGCCACCAGCGCGCCGAAGCTGATCAGCGAGGCCAGGGTGGCCAGGTCGATCACCAGGGCCAGCAGCGAGAATGCCGAGACCAGCAGGATGGCGAACACCGGGGTGCCGAAGCGTGGCGACAGCTGGCCGAAGGTACGTTGCGGCAGCACCTTGTCGCGGCCCATGGTGTAGAGAATGCGCGATACCGCGGCCTGGGAGGCCAGCGCCGAGCCCAGGCTGCCGGCGACGAAGGCGGCGGTGAAGAAGTTGGCCAGGAACTGGCCTCCGGCCTTGAACATCACTTCGTTGGCCGCGGCATCGGCATTGGCGAAGGTGCTGCCTGGCAGGACCAGTTGGCTGATATAGGCCAGCAGGGTGAACAGCAGGCCGGCGCCGAGGGTGGTGAGGATGATCGCGCGCGGCACGTCGCGGCGGGCGTCACGGGTTTCCTCGGCCAGGGTCGAGACCGCGTCGAAGCCCAGGAACGACAGGCACAGCACCGCAGCACCGGCCATCAGGTGACCGAAGCCTGGCTGCCATCACCCAGCAGTGGCGAGAGCAGGTCCACCGGCTGGCCAGCCAGCGACTGGCAGGACAGCGCCACGAACACCCCGATGAAGATGATTTGCGCGCCGACGATCAGGTTGCTGGCCTTGGCCACCGAATGGATACCGATCACGTTGAGCACGGTCACCAGGGCGACCGAGGCCAGGACAATGCTCCAGGCCGGGATGGCCGGGAAGGCGATGTTCAGGAACAGGCCGATGAGCAGGTAGTTGATCATCGGGATGAACAGGTAGTCGAGCAGCAGCGACCAGCCGGCCAGGAAGCCCACGTTGGGGCCGAATGCCAGGTTGGTGTAGGAGTAGGCCGAGCCGGCAACCGGGAAGCGCTTGACCATGAAACTGTAGGAAGTGGCGGTGAACAGCATCGCCAGCAGGGTCACCAGGTAGGCCCCGGCGGTACGGCCACCGGTGATTTCGGTGACGATCCCGTAGGTGGTGAAGATGGTCAGCGGGACCATGTACACCAGGCCGAAGAACACCAGGGCGGGCAGTCCCAGGACACGGCGAAGTTGGGCGGGCGCTGCCTGGGCAGCGTTGGAAGGTTGTTTGGCCATCGATCGATCCAGCATTTTTGTAGTTGTGCAGTTGATCGATTTTTATCCACTTGGGTGGGTAAAGACAAACAAAAAGTTGCTGATGTCGATTATAAACCTGGATTTTAATCGGCTCTTGGCGGTGGTTCGAGGGCTGCGCGGCAGCCCCGCAAGTCAGCGCATTTCTGCGCGCAACTGCTCGATCCGCTGATCCTTGTCCTGCCACAGCTGGTTCACCCAGGCCTGTACCGTCTGGCGGAATGCCGGATCGCTCTCGTAATCGCCGTTGCACAGCGCAGGGTCCAGCTCACGCACGCGGATGTCGATGATCACCCGGCTGATGTTGCCGCTGAGCAAGTCCCAGAACCCTGGCGCCTTGTTGCCTGGATAGACGATGGTGACGTCCAGCAGGGCGTCGAGTTGCTCGCCCAGGGCCGCGAGCACGAAGGCCACGCCGCCCGCCTTGGGCTTGAGCAGGTGCCGGTAGGGCGAATGCTGGGTCTGGCGCTTGGTTTCGCTGAAGCGCGTACCTTCGAGGTAGTTGACCACGGTCACTGGTTGACGCTTGAACAGCTCGCAGGCTGCCTTGGTGATTTCCAGGTCCTTGCCCTTGAGCTGTGGGTGCTTGTCCAGGAAGGCTTTGCTGTAGCGCTTCATGAAGGGGTAGTCCAGCGCCCACCAGGCAAGGCCCAGCAGCGGCACCCAGATCAGTTCCTTCTTGAGGAAGAACTTGAAGAACGGCACCCGGCGGTTGAGGCTTTCGATCAGGGCTGGGATGTCCACCCAGCTCTGATGGTTGCTCACACAGAGGTAGGACGTGTCCTGGCGCAGCTTCTCGATGCCGCGGATATCCCATCGGGTGGGGATGCACAGGGCAAAGATAGCCTTGTCGATTTCAGACCAGGTCTCGGCGATCCACATCACCGCCCAGGAGGCATAGTCGCGGCCACGGCCCGGCAGCACCAGTTTGAGCAGGGCGAACACCATCAGCGGGCAGATCAACACCAGCGTGTTGAGCAGCAGCAGGACAGTGGTGAGGATGCCGGTGAGCAGGCGACGCATAGAGAGACTCTTGTTGTGGGCTGAAAACGGTTGGTCATGATAAGTGGGGCATTGGCCTACGCCAAATGCGCAGTGGCCATTTACTGGGACAAATGTTTCACATTGTTTTGGATAAGCTACGAACCTATCGTGCCGAGACGGTCTAAGAGCTGTCTCCCTTCAAGGAAGCGTAACCTGTGAAATCACTGCTTGCCCTGCTGTCGGTCCTCGCCCTTCCGGTCATGGCTGCCGAGCCCACGCTGTATGGCCGTTACGAGAACATTGCCCTGCCGGAGCTTGGCGAAACCCTCAAGGCGAAGATGGACACCGGCGCCTACACCGCCTCGCTGTCGGCCAAGGACATCGAGTTGTTCTCCCGCGATGGCGATGAGTGGGTGCGTTTCCGCCTGGCGACCAAGGACGCCGACGGCAAGGTCTACGAGCATGAGCTGTCGCGCATCAGCAAGATCAAGAACCGGGCTGAAGAAGACGAAGAAGGCGATGCTCCGGAAGTTTCCAAGCGCCCGGTGATCGATCTGGAGCTGTGCCTGGGCGACGTCAAGCGTACCGTGGAGGTCAACCTGGTCGACCGCAGCCACTTCAACTACCCGCTGCTGATCGGCTCCAAGGCCCTGAGGGCGTTCAAGGCGGCGGTGAACCCGGCTAAGAAGTTCACCGCCGGCAAGCCCGGCTGCTGATCCCTGGGCAGACATGCCCCTTGGCCTGACACGGAGCTTCAATATATTCGCTCGTCAGATAGATCCTGGGGCTGCTGCGCAGCCCATCGCGACGCAAGGCCGCTCCTACAATGTGGGAACGGCCTTGCGTCGCGAAACGAGGACGAAGCCCTCGCCAGGGCCCGTCAGGCCAGCGGTACGGTGGCGGCCATCGATGGCCGTTTGAGCACCTCGGCATACCAGGCGGCAAGCCCGGGTTGCTGTTCCCGCCAGCCGAACTGCGGCTGACGCAGGTCCAGGTAACCCAACGCGCAGGCCACGCCGATGGCGGCGATGTCGAAGGTCGAGGCAATCTCGGCCAGGTGGTCGTGCTCCAGGTTGGCCAGGCTGCGGCGGATTTTCTCGCTCTGGGCCTGGACCCAGCCGTCCCAGCGTTTGTCTTCAGGACGCAGGAAGGTCTCGTAGCGGGTCGAGACCGCAGCATCCATGATCGCATCGGCCTGGGAGGCCAGGGTCAGGCGTCGCCAGCGGGCCGAGCCTTCGCGAGGGATCAGCGGGTTGCCGACATGCTGCAGGTCGAGGTATTCGCAGATCACCCGGCTGTCGTGCAGCACGGTACCGTCGTCCAGGCGCAGGGCCGGGATCTTGCCGATCGGGTTGCCCTGGTTGAGCTGGTCATCGCCGCTCACGGGGCTGACATTGACCGCCTGCAAGGTGACGCGATCGAGCTGGTCGGTCTCGTGCAGCACGACCATCACCTTGCGTACGAACGGCGAGAGCGGCGAGTGGAACAGGGTCATGGTCGCCATGGCTGGACCTCAGTTGCCTTGCAGGCTGGGTGGCAGGCAGACGCCGGTGCCGCCGATGCCGCAATAGCCGTCGGGGTTCTTGGCCAGGTACTGCTGGTGGTAGGCCTCGGCGAAGTACACGGTCGGCGCCTGGTCGATCTCGGTGGTGATTTCGCCGAAACCGGCCTTGCTCAGCTCGGCCTGGAAGGCATCGCGGCTGGCCTTGGCCTGCTCCAATTGCTCGGGGCTGGTGCAGTAGATCGCCGAGCGGTACTGGGTGCCGATGTCGTTGCCCTGGCGCATGCCTTGAGTCGGGTTGTGCAGTTCCCAGAACATCGCCAGCAGGTCGCGATAGCTCACTTTGTCCTTGTCGAACACCACCAGCACCACTTCGGTATGGCCGGTCAGGCCCGAGCAGACTTCTTCGTAGGTCGGGTTGGGGGTGAAACCGCCGGCATAGCCGACCACGGTGCTGACCACGCCTTCACGCTGCCAGAAGCGGCGCTCGGCGCCCCAGAAGCAGCCCAGGCCGAAGATGGCGAAATCGATGCTGCCTTCGAAGAAGGGGCCCAGCAGCGGGGTACCCTCGAACACATAGTGGAACTCGGGCAGGGCCATCGGGGTTTCGCGGCCAGGCAGGGCCTGTTCCGCGGTAGGCATGACGTTTTTGTTCACCAGGATTTCCGAACGCAGGACCATGGCCGTTCCTCTGTATGTCAGGTCGATGAGTGTTGGCCGATTCGCGGGTGAACCCGCTCCCACAGGAGCGGTGCCGTGCCTGCGAAAGGGCCCGAATGGGTTCTATAGTGCCCGAGCCTGGCGCTGCTGTCAGGCCACCGGGCCGCGTGGATAACGCTTGAGCCGTTCGGCCAGTTCGCGCCCCGGAATCGGCTTGTCGAACAGGTAGCCCTGGCCGACATCGCAGCGATGCCGGCGCAGGAAGGCCAACTGTTCGGCGGTCTCGATGCCTTCGGCCACCACCTTGAGCTTGAGGTTGTGGGCCATGGCCACCACCGCCGAGGTGATCTCCATGTCGTCCTGGTTGTCGGGAATCTCGTTGATGAAGCTGCGGTCGATCTTGATGATGTCGATCGGAAACTTCTTCAGATAGCTCAACGAGGAATAGCCCGTGCCGAAGTCGTCCATGGCCAGGGTCAGGCCCAAGGCCTTGAGTTCGTCGAGCTGGCGGTGGGTATCGACGCTCGCTTCCAACAGCAGGCCTTCGGTCAGTTCCAGTTCGAGCAGATGCGGCGGCAGGGCTTCTTCCTTGAGGATGATGCCGATCGAGCTCACCAGTTCAGGGTCGGAGAACTGCTTGGGCGAGAGGTTGATGGCCACATGCAGGCTGCCTAGGCCGACCTTTTGCAGGTGCTGGCTCATGCGGCAGGCCTGGCGCACCACCCATTTGCCGATCGGGATGATCAGGCCGGTTTCCTCGGCCACGCTGATGAACTGGTCCGGGCGAATCATGCCTTTTTCCGGGTGGTTCCAGCGCAGCAGCGCCTCCAGGCCCAGCAGTCGGCCGCTGCGCAGGCACAGCTTGGGCTGGTAGAACACCTCCAGCTCGTTCTGGGTCAGGGCACGGCGCAGGTTGTTCTCGACGAACAGCTTGTAGCTCGCCTCGGCGTTGAGCACCTCGGTGAAGACCTGGACCTGATGCTTGCCGTTGGCCTTGGCCTTGTGCAGCGCAAGGCCGGCGTTTTTCATCAGGCTCTGCGGGTCGCTGCCGTGCTGGGGAGCACAGGCCAGCCCCACCGAGGCGGTGACGTTGATCAGCTGATTGTCGACGAACATCGGTTTGTCGAGCGTGTGCAGCAACTGCTGGGCGACCTGCTGGCCTGTCTCGAGGCCCGCGTCGTCGAGCAGCACGGCGAACTCGTTGCTGGCAAAACGCGCCAGGATGTCGCTGCTGCCCAGGCTGTTGCGCAGGCGCCGGGCCAGGCTGACGAGCAGCTTGTCGCCGGTCTGGTGGCCGAGGCTGTCGTTGATCCGCTTGAAGTTGTCGATGTCCACCAACAGCAGGCACAGCGGGTTGTCGCCGATGCGCACGAAGCGCTCGTCGAGGTTGCGGATGAACGAGGGGCGGTTACCCAGGTTGGTCAGGTTGTCCGTGTAGGCCAGGCGCTCGATGCGCTGCTGGGCCACCTTGCTCTGGGTGATGTCTTCGTAGATGCCGATGTAGTGGGTCAGCTCGCGGTTGTCGCCGAATACCTTGGAGATCGACAGCTGGCCCCAGTAGGGCTCCAGGTTCTTGCGGCGGCTCTTGAACTCGCCTTGCCAGCTGTTGCCCATGGCCAGGCTGGAGGGCGAGTCGAACAGCAGTTCGCTCAGGTTTTCCAGCGCGGGAAGTTCAGCCAGGCGCCGACCCTGCACCTCGTCGGTGCTGTACTGGGTGATGGCGGTGAAGCTTGGGTTGACGTACTCCACCACGCCACTGCTGTTGACCAGCAGGAAGGCGCTGGCGCTTTGCTCCACGGCCCGCTGGAACAGGTGCAGGGCGCTGGCGGCCGTGCGCCGGTTGTGATTGGTGATGACCTGGGCCACCTGGTCGGCCAGCTCGCCGGCGAAGGCGATCTCGTCCGCTTGCCATGCTCGGGCGGTGCCGATCTGCTCCAGGCAGAGCACGCCAACCACCTGGCCATCGACGCGGATACTGGCATCGAGCATGGCGTTGTTGGCGGCAGGGTACAGGCACTCGGCCATTTCCCGGGTGCGTGGGTCCTGGCTGGCATTGTGGGCATCGATGGCACGGCTGGCGTGCAGGGCGTCGAGGTAGTCAGGGAAGCAACTGGCATCGATGGGCTGCGGAAGATGATGGTGCTGGTCTTGGTTGCGCCAGGCGCTGATCGGCTCCAGACGCTGGCCTTCGAGGTACCACAGGCTGGCGCAGTCGGCCTTGTAGATTTCGCAGGCGCTGCGGGTGATCAGCTCGGCGGCTTCCTGCAGCGAATTGTCGGCGCTATAGCGCTGGCGGGCCAGACGCAGGATCAGGTCCTGCTGGGCACGCACGCGTTCCAGGTGTTCGAGCTGTTCCTGCTGGGCGCGTTGGTTCAACTGCAAGGCCAGTTGCAGGCGGCTGGTGCGGGACGCCAGGTCATCCTCGGACAGGCCTGGCTCGTCCTCCTGCTGGTCGTCGAGCACGGTGAGGTAGCCACGCAGCAACTGGCGGTTGTGCTGGCGATAGGCCTCGCCGATTTCCAGCAGGCGCAGGGCCATGCCGTTGGCGTGCAGGGTGTAGCGGATCCGGTAATGGTTGCGCCGGGCCAGTTGCAACTGGATCTCGTCGTGCAGCTTGTAGCGCGCCTCCGGCTCCATGAGGCTGGCATACGGGGAGCCGATCAGTGCGCAGAGGTCGGCGGCGGGCAGGCCGAACTGGCGCTCGCAGGCCGGATCGAGATAGAGCATCGCCCAGCTGGCTTCGTTGAGCCGTTCGAAACGCAGCATGCCGAGCCGTGAAGGCACGGGGAGCTGCGTGACGACCCCGGCCGCCACTCGGCTGGCGGCATCGGGTTGGCTTTTCATCGAAGACTCGCTTGAAGAGGGCGGTTGACGCGGCGGGCCACGGGCTATGCGGCGGTGCCTAGGGCAAGGTTGCATCATGTCCGGAAGGCTGGCAAGCGGCCATACGGAATGCGCTAAGCAACTTGTCGGCCGTTAGGCGGAAATCTGAAGGCCAGGAGGGCTTGTGGAAGCGAGATCACCCACGAAGGCGGCAGTGCGTTGGCCTGCGTATTCGCGGGTGAGCCCGTTTTTGCAGCATGCGCGCGGTTTTCCCAGGGCAAAAAAAGCCCCGCCAGAGTGGCGGGGTTGAGGTACGAGCGTGGCAGCTCGAAACAGGCTTGCCTCACCCCCTGGAGGGTGAGGCAAGGGGCTGCGTTACAGCAGCATGGTGCGGATGTCCGCCAGCACATCGCCCAGACGCTTGGTGAAGCGCGCGGCGGCGGCGCCGTTGATCACACGGTGATCGTAGGACAGCGACAGCGGCAGCATCAGCTTGGGCTGGAAGGCCTTGCCATCCCAGACCGGCTGCATGGTGGCCTTGGAGACACCCAGGATCGCCACCTCAGGCGCGTTGACGATCGGCGTGAAGCCGGTGCCGCCAATGTGGCCGAGGCTGGAGATGGTGAAGCAGGCGCCCTGCATCTCGTCGGACGACAGCTTCTTGGTGCGGGCCTTCTCGGCCAGCGCCGCGGCTTCGGCAGCCAGTTGCAGCAGGCTCTTCTGGTCGACGTTCTTGATCACTGGGACCAACAGGCCGTCCGGAGTGTCCACGGCAAAGCCGATGTGCACGTACTTCTTGCGGATGATCGCCTTGCCGCTCGGGGCCAGCGAGCTGTTGAAGTCCGGCAGCTCCTTGAGCAGGTGCGCACAGGCCTTGAGCAGCAGCGGCAGCACGGTCAGCTTGACGCCAGCCTTCTCGGCCACGGCCTTCTGCGCAACGCGGAAGGCTTCCAGCTCGGTGATGTCGGCGGAGTCGAACTGGGTGACGTGCGGCACGTTCAGCCAGCTGCGGTGCAGGTTGGCGGCACCGACCTGCATCAGGCGGGTCAGGGCGACTTCTTCCACTTCACCGAACTTGCTGAAGTCCACGGCCGGGATCGGCGGGATGCCTGCACCACCGGTCGCGCCAGCGGCGGGAGCCTCCTTGGCTTTCTGCATCATGGCCTTGACGTAGACCTGCACGTCTTCCTTCAGGATGCGGCCGTGCGGACCGGTCGCGGCGACCGCGCCCAGGTCGACACCGAATTCACGGGCCAGCAGACGCACGGCAGGGCCGGCGTGAACCTTGGCGTTGCTGCCAGCGGCCGGCGCGGTGGCAACCGGAGCCGGTGCGGCAGCTGGCGCCTGGGCTGCTGGCGCGGCGGCTGGAGCGGCCTCGGCCTCGGCCTTGGCAGGTGCCGGTGCGGCGGCGGCCGGTGCGGCAGCCGGGGCGGCACCCGCGATTTCCAGCTTCAGGATCAGGTCACCGGTGCCGACTTCGTCGTCCAGCTTGGCGATCACTTCCTTCACCACGCCGGCGGCGGGCGACGGGATCTCCATGGAGGCCTTGTCGGACTCCAGGGTGATCAGCGACTGGTCGGCTTCGACGGTGTCGCCGGCCTTGACCAGGACTTCGATGATCTTGGCCTTGCCCGACGAGCCGATGTCCGGCACGTGGATATCCTGCACGCTGGCGGCAGCTGGTGCTGCGGCCGGGGCAGGCGCCGCGGCTGGTGCAGGTGCGGCAGCCGGCTGTTCGGCGGCGGCAGGGGCTGCTGCGGCTGGAGCCGCGGGCGCCGTGGCGGCGCCCTCGACTTCCAGGACCATCAGCTCGTCGCCTTCTTTCAGGCGATCACCCAGCTTGACCTTCAGTTCCTTGATCACGCCGGCCTTGGGGGCAGGAATCTCCATGGAGGCCTTGTCGGACTCCAGGGTCAGCAGGCTCTGGTCTGCCTCGATACGATCACCGACCTTGACGAACAGCTCGATGATTTCACCTTCACCGCTGCCGATGTCAGGTACGCGAATGAGTTCGCTCACTTAAAAATACTCCTCAGCAGTCCAGTGGGTTGCG